>Ga0208249_1000019_pt1 | contig 48151 bp, 36 predicted proteins | sample CryBogmetaGMA1M_FD_184546 | JGI IMG/M metagenome (GOLD analysis project Ga0208249, IMG submission 184546) | Freshwater microbial communities from Crystal Bog, Wisconsin, USA - MA1M (SPAdes) | ecosystem: Environmental > Aquatic > Freshwater > Lake | place: Crystal Bog, Wisconsin, USA | collected...
ATCTGGGCCTGGTCAGACGCGGCGGGGGACTCTGGGGTGAAGCAGGGGCGGGTGAGGAGTTCGAAGACCTTCCTCGCCGTCGCTTCGTCGAGTGGCGTGTCGTCCGTGTCGAGCATCTCCACAGGCGCTAAGCCCTGCACGCGCGCCCGATCGCGGCCGGGCGCTGGCTCGACGTTGCGGTAAGGTATGCCGTCGCCGAATTCGGCCCCCTCCATGAGCGCATTCAGGCCAGCGAGGAGCGGGCCATCCGAGCGCCGATTGACGGAGAGCGTTCGCCGCGGTGGCTTTCCATCCTCATCCGGCACGCCGTCTTGGGCATGCTCGAGGTAAGCGGTGACGTCGGCGCCCCGAAAACCGTAGATCGCCTGCTTGGGATCGCCAACCGACACAAGCACGCCCGCGCCTGTGGGGGGGAAGATCGCGTGGAAGATCTCCCACTGGAGGCGGTTGGTGTCTTGGGCCTCGTCCACGATTGCCAGCTTGAAGCGTTTCCGCAACGTCTCCAAGAGCGTCGCCTTGCGGTCCCGCGTGCTCGTTGAGTCGTCGTCGGAAGCCGTGAGTTCCTCCCGCGTTCGCACGAGCAATTCGTCGAAACTGGGGCTAACGCGGAGCCGGTCCCGGACACGACGTACGCAGCCCTCGAGGAGATCGGGAAGCACCTCGATCAAGTCCCTTCCGGCCTCCGGGATCGCGTCGGAATCGACGCTGTTCTCCAGGAACGGATCGGCCAAATGATGGCGGAGGAGATCGTGGAGGTGGGAGGCGCTCCAGTTCCTACCGGCGAGCGTCTCGGTGACGATCGTGTCGTTGACCACCTCGTCAAGTACACATTCGTAAAGATCCTCGTCGCCATGCTCGGTCGCCTCGATGCCCGCCAGCCGCAGCACCCGGGCGCAGATCGCATGAATCGTGCCGATGATCGCCGTGTCGAACTCTGCCGCCGCCCGCTCGAGGCGACGGGCCATCATCGCCCTGCCGGCCGGATCTGCGGCGAGTAGATGGCGATCGAGTTCGTCGGGGCCATAGCCGTGCGGTGGAGCGTCGCCGCGGAGCAACGCCGCAGTCACGATGAGCCGGCCGCGGATTCGCTCGCACAGTTCGGCGGCGGCGTTCCGGGTGTAGGTGGTGACCAGGATCTCGCCGATGCGGAGGTCGTTGTCCATGGCGAGCGCCTTGGTCACGGCGGCGGCGACGGCGTGGGTCTTGCCTGTGCCGGCGCTCGCTTCCACGAGGGTGCCGTTGGGGAGCGGGCCGGCGGTGATGTCGAAGGGGCGTGTCATGCGAGGGTGTACTTCGTCCCATGGACGTATACGGGCGTGAGAAGTCTCTGGAAGGCGTCGATGAAGGCCAGGCGCTCTGGCTCCCTCTCGAAAACCTCCGTGTAGCCGGGGCTCGGACCGAAAAAGATTCGCTCCGACGACCAGCTGTAGGCATCGCCATCGATGAATTGCTCAAAGCTCGCCCGGCGGCTCTCGGCAGTCCCCGTCAGCACCTTTCCAAAGCCCGGCCGAGGGGCGCGCTCGGCCTCCCGGGCCAGCGATGCAATGGCTTCGAGGCGGTCGACGGCCTCGGCCTGCCCCATCAGAGAAGCGTCAAGCCGGACCACCCGCACCTGCCAAGAGTCGGCGAGGGTCGGGCCGGGGGATTTCTTCGTGGGTTTCTTCAGCTGCCCCGGCTTCCAGTCGTTCCGCCGGCTGAGAACGACGGCCCGATCGACGTCGATGCCTGCGGCGCGGGCGGCGAGGAGATGGAGGGAAGCCAGATGGAGAGGGCGACCGTAGTCTTGTGTCCCGGCAGTTCCGGCGATCACCCTCACGACCGCGTTTGCCTCCCGATGCACGCCGGCGAGCGTGCCGACGAGACAGTGTTTGCCCAGGGAAACGTCGTCAAGGGGAATGGTGACGAGGCCCCCGAGCGGGATGTCCTCGGCTCGGGCTCCTTCCGCTAGGCCGGCGGCGAGGAGCGCAATCTCCTCGATGGCCGGCAAGTGTCGTGACACGATCGGCAGATCGCCGCTCCGCTGCCGCGCCTCGAGCCACGCCTCGCAAGAGTCGGAATCGCGGACGAGTTCGTCGAGGAGTTCGAGGGTCAGTTTCGCGGCACGCGTTTTCGAGACATCGAGCGGGATGGTGGCGGCCACGGTGGCCGCGTCGCCGCGCCAGGTATCGATGCCGAGGGTGTCATCGAGATAGAGGCTCAGAGGGTCCTTCGCGAACCGCTCGAGAAGCGAGAGTTCGACGATGGCCGGCTCGGCCGGTTGGCTCGGGTGCTCGCTGGCCGTCGGCGTGCCGGCGACGGGCAGAGGCGACGCGTCCGGCGGTTCGGGCGCGGTCTCGGCGCGGGTGAGGACATCCGCCGCGAGCCGGTCGTGGCTCCAGACGGCACCGGCGACGACGCCATTCTCCTCGAAGTTCCGGCGGTCGAGGTGATGGCGTGGGTGTTCGATCTCGATGGCGCTGGAGGAGTCGTGGGAACCGCGCGGCACGCCATGGCGCACCGCGAAATCGACGAGCTCAGCGAGCGGTGTCACCATTGGCACCCGCTTGTTCGACTTCACGTTACGGCCGTTGCAGGTGACGACGAATCGGTCGCCGGCGGCGAGGAGGCAGTCGAGCAGAGCCCGACGCTGGTCGATCCGCGGGTCGAGATCCCCCACGAGCCGCTGCCGGCCGGTGAGATCAGCGCCGTCGGGCTCACCGGCCCCCACCGCGCCGTCGTCGTAGCCGATCACCGCCACGATCCGGAACGGCACCCCTCGTAGCGGCACCGTCGACGTCGCCGTGATCGCACCAGTGCGGAGCGGCTGACGGCCAGATTTCTCCTCAAGCCAGGCGACGAGCAGTCGCCGCACGTCCTCAAAGGGCACTGCGACATGCTCGCCGGCGGTGCCTGCGGCGGCCGCGCGCAGACGCCTGATCAGGCCCAGCGGCTCGGCCAGCCCCGGGCACTCTTCGCCGCAGAGATCCAGAAGCGCCCCCTCGATCACATCGCACCACTGCGCCGCGGGGCGACGCTCGGCCGTCGCCGCTTCGAGCGAGCGGATGATCGCCAGGATCCGGGCCAGCTTCGCTACCGGCGCGACATCCTCGGGATCGAGCTCGGTCAGTGGCACAACGCCGCCGAGCTCGGCGCGGGCCGGGCCGTCGGGGAGCATGGCCCCCAGGAGCATTCGCTCGATACCGAGCGACCATGTGTGGGCTTCGGCGTGGACGGCGAGATCGAGGCCGCGGCGTGAGCGATGGCCGGCGTCGAGGCCCCAGCGGACGGCCGTGCGTTCGAGAAGGTCGTCGAACGTCGCAAGATCATCGTCGTCGGTTCCCATGGAGGTGCGGACGAGCGCATGGCGTGCCACGGCGAGGACGTCATCGAGGCCGGCACGCGATCCGGGAATCGCCAGGAGTGCCACGAGGAGGTCGGCCGCCTCGCTCGAGTCGCGGATGGCGCGGTCGGCTATGACCAGCGGCAACGCGATCCGCCGTTCCCGGCCGTGGCGATCGTGCCCCTGGACGGATCGCGAGAAGGCCGCTCGGAGGTGCGGCGCGGCCTCCTCGATGCAGGGGCTGACGATGACAACCTCGTGGGGCTCGAGACCATCGATTTCCTCGAAGGCCTGAAGCAAGGCGTCGTGGAGCACCTCGGCCTGCCGGGAGAGGGAGTGGCAGCGGTGGATGGCGATTGAGCGATCGGCGGGGGCGTGCGTCCGTGGCTCCGCGATCTGCCCGGCCGCAATCGACCGTTGCATCCGTCCGAGAAGGCTCTCCGCCGGCGCACGGCCGCCGTCGGCTGGCTCGCTTGCCACCTTGATGCCGCCGGAGGCAAGGAGATCGTCGAGTTCGCTCGCCCCGGAGAGCCAAACAGGGAGGAGCGGATCGATGCCCTCGGGAAGCTCCGGATCCCGAGGCCGACGAAAGGGCAGGGGGCTCGTCCCGCGGAGCGGATTCCCGCGTGCAGCCCGCAGGCCGGGCGAAGGATGGACGAGAATCACCTCCACGTCGCTGCGGTTTCCGAGCATCGTGAGGCATTCCAGCTGCGGGTGGGAGAGTGATTCGAGACCGACCACGAGCAGCGGCTCAGGGGCGGGATTCGGGGCGGCCAGCGTCATCGCCCGCGTTGGTGGCGACGGTACGGCGATCACCTGCCTCAGCCGGCGCCAAAGGTCGAACTGCCAGCGGTCGAGCGGGGCGATGGGTTCGGGGGACGGCACGCCGTCGCGGCGGTCGTCGTCGGCGGTGGGGGCGAGGAGAGGAGCGTGAATCTCTCGATCCCATTCCCGGATCATCCCCGGCCTGCGCACGTGATAGCCGTCGAAGAGCGCGGCGATCCGCCGTGCTTGCGGGAGTGGTTCTTGGTCGCTGCCGAGTGGGACGCTCGCCGCCAAGGCCTCGTCGGCCGCGAGCACGCCCAGCACCGCGAACGTCAGCCGGTCAAAAGACCAGGGATCGGTTTCCTCCTCCAGCGTCGGCTGGACGGCCGCGGTGATTGCACCGGGGTAGGCGAACTCAACGTTGGCCACGATTCCGTCTTCGCGGCCGGCGGCCCCGAGGCGCCGGGAGAGCCGGTCCTGCAGCCAGGCCTTCGTGCCTGTGTTCGGGACGATGACGACGGGGCGGGCGAAGATGTCGCGGTCGCGGCCCAGGAACGCCTCGACGGCGTCGAGCGTCGCGCCGAGCCCCGGAACCAGTCGAAACGTGATTGCCATACCGCGATTCTCCACTGTTGGCGACGTGCCTTTCCCGTCGCCTCCCCGACCCATCCTCTACGCCCGGCCCGACGCCGCGCTTCCCCGTGACCCGGGGCCACGTGCATTCCCACCCTGGGGAGGCTCGTTCTAGCCCTCGCGAGGGGCCATCGCAAACGCCCGCATGGATGCGGGGCCCGATCGGTTTTTCGACCCGGACCAGATTTGTCCGGGTGGGCGGGTATCTCTGTTGCAACGTCGGCACGGTGCCCGGTCCCTTGGCGAGGACCGTCGCGGTTCGACGTCCCCGGAGGTTCCCCAATGGCGAAGCGGCGAAAGACGATCGACACCACTCGTTTGACCGCTAATCTGATCAACTCAAAGCCCGAGACCGCCGACCACGACGTCAGGTCGGTTCCGGCACGAAAGGCCCCGTCCCCGGAGCGCCACGTTACCGACCTCCTCAACGACCTGCGGGAGGTCGGCACGCAGGAGTCCAAGGCAATGCACGAACTCACCCTGCGTTACGACGGTCTCCTGGACCGCCTCCTCACCCGTCAAGGCATCCGCGACTGGCTGGACCGCGGTTCGCTCAAGCAGAATGTCTGGCTCAAGGTCCGGGATCTCGTCCGCCGCGATCCAGACGCGGAGGGGGCCTGGGATCCGCGGCGTGCCGGCAGCGCTGCCGATCCACTCGTGCCGCTGCTTTCGTCAATCGCCGCGAGCAGGGCGATCGACCTCCTCCGCAAGTGGTCTCGCGACCGCAGGCAACGGGAGGTCTACCTGGAAGACCTTGGGTACTGGGGCGACGACGTCTCCGACTACGCCTTCACAAGCCGGGGCGCTCGCCGTCGGATCGCCGCCAAGGAGATCGTGTCGGAGGAGCAGAAGCCTTTCCAACCTTGGGTGACGAGGCGTGCGGCCGCTGCGGCTCGCGGCCATCTCATGACGGCGGTGGCTGGGCTGCCGGAGAAGATCCGCCGTTCGCTCCTTCTCGCGGCCGAAGGGAAGACGTGCGTGGAGATTGGCCGGGTGGTCGGCATCGTCCCCAGCACGGCCTGGAAGCGGGCGAACAAGGCGAAAGCGACGGTCCTCGCGTCGCTCCGCGACCGGGCCGGATAGGCCGCCTGCGCCCGCTCCGCTGGGCCCCCCTCGGGGTGCAGTAAACTGCCCGGCCGAGTAGGGTGTGCCGATGGCAAACAAGCACCGGTTCCTGACGGCGACGGGCGGTGGCTAGACGAATCTTCAAACGCTTGTCGAAAAGCACAGCGAGCGGCGGAGTGGCCCGGCCGGACGAAAAAAGCAGCGCACAACCGTGCAGTGAACCGCTGCCGGCGAGAGTGTGATCACAGCAGCCGGATTCACTGGCACTTTCCCGAGGAGTCACCATGGCCACATCGTTCACCTGGACGCCCCTCTACGAGGAGGTCGCCACCCTATTGGCGCGATGGGAGCATCGCCAGAATGAGTTGATCGCGGCTCTTGAGGCGTTGCGCTCTGACGGCCTTCGGGTGACACCGTTCACTGACCAAGACGCGGACGGCAGGAGATTCACGTTCACTGAGATCGATCCGTTCACTTTATTTGGCACGTTCAACCGCAGGATAAAGAAGTCTGACCGACTGGCGATCCTCAGCGGCATCAAAAGCCTGCTTGGGGCGACGAGTCCGCTGCCCTCCGACTTCGACGGAGTTCCGATTCTCAATAACCAGCGATCCTGGTTCATCCGTTATTTGGCAGAGCGCGAGCGGGGCGATGTGGCCAGTCTCTGGAAAGTGTTTCAGCTCGCTCTGTCCGAGAACCCTCTCGCAAACGCAGAGTTTTCGGCGGCGTTCAACGCAGCCGTCGGGATGTGGGGCGTCTCGACGAACCTCACGATGGGACTTTTCTGGATCAGACCGCGCACTTTCCTCAACCTTGATACGACGAATCGCGAGTTTCTGGATATTGCGTTACCGGCTTCAGGACTCACCTCTCGCTTCTATCTCGACACCATTCGGACCATCGCCGCCAAAGAGAAGTCCTTCCCCGAGCTGTCGTTGGAGGCATGGCGCGCGATCCAGGATGAACCTCAGACCAACTCCGCGGCAGCCAGGCCCACCACGCGACGCGACGTCACCTATTGGCTGGTGGGCGCGTACTGGTCAGGCAGCGACGCACCCGATCGGACACCGCAGTTTCTCGCCGAGGGTTTCTGGCAGAACGGCTACACGGACAAGTACCTCGAAAAAGTCCGTGAGATGAAGGTTGGCGATCGAATCGCCATCAAGGCAGCATCCACGCAAAAGCGAGACTTGCCATTCGATGCGAGGGGCAAGACGGTCTCGCGAATGACCATCAAGGCCACCGGCACGATCGTCGCTAATCGCGGTGACGGAAGAACCGTCGAGGTGGAGTGGGACCCCGGCTTCCGCGAGAGGAACTGGTACTTTTTCACGAGCCAACAAACGATTTGGAAGCTTCGAACAGAAGAGGGCTACCGACTCAAGGACTACGCCGAAAGACTGATCGCATTCATCTGGGGCGGAGCCGAACAAGATTACGCCTGGTTCTGCGATCGGTGGTACGGGGAACGGAGCACGGACCCTGCACCGCAAGTTGACGACGACATGCCCCAGCTAAGCGAGCCATACGGCGTCGACGACCTAATCGACTCCGGGGTGTTTCTTGCCGAGGGTGAGATACTGCTGGCCATCAGCCGCCTTAGGTCGAAGAAGAACGTCATCTTCCAGGGGCCTCCTGGAGTTGGGAAGACGTACGTTGCCCGCAAGATCGCCTATGCCCTCATGGCGGAACGAGCCAACGAGCGGATCGAGGCGGTCCAGTTCCATCAGAGCTACTCGTACGACGACTTTATCCGTGGCTATCGACCGGATTCGGGATCAGGTGGGGCATTTTCGATTCAAGACGGGATCTTTTTGAGGTTCTGTCAGAAAGCCGCTGAAGCCCCCGACAGCGATTATGTTTTCATCGTGGACGAGATCAACCGTGGAAATCTCAGCCAGATCTTTGGAGAGCTCCTGATGTTGATCGAGGCCGACAAGCGAGGGCCCGATCACGCCGTGCCACTCGTCTACAGTCGTTCTGGAGAGGCTCGGTTCTTTGTCCCCTCCAACGTCTACCTGATCGGCTTGATGAACTCCGCCGACAGGTCACTCTCGCTCGTCGACTACGCTCTTCGCCGCCGATTCGCTTTCGTCACGCTGACTCCGCAGTTCTCGAGCGCTGCATTCCAAGACTGGCTGAAGGATCGGCACATGGACAAGCGGCTCGTCGAACTGATCGCTATCCGGATGGCTCGCGCCAATGACCAGATTCGCAACGACCCTCTGCTCGGAGACAACTTCCAGATCGGCCACAGCTTTTTCTGCCCATCCGGGGAGGACTTCTCGTCGCTGGATCGCGCCTGGTACGAGGGCATCGTCCGCACAGAGATCGCCCCCCTGCTGAAGGAGTACTGGTACGACAATCCGAAGCGGGCCTCCGAGGTGGCTGCAGACCTGCTCGCGCCATGACAGCCGACCCGCTCGACACCGATTCACAGCTGCCTGATGCTGCAACTCCGGCGGGGAGCCACACCGCCTCGGGTATACCGATTCGCAACATCTGGTACATGCTGCTCTACGCTTGGGATCGACACGATCTCGCAGGCCAGTGGCGCTCAGAAGTGGAGGCCGCGCCGTCTATCGATGCCCTACTGGCTTCGATCCTCGCCCAGCTCATTCAGCAGCGTCTACGCATCGGCATCGGGCGGGACTACAACAACCATTCGACGGAGATCGCCGCGGTTCGCGGACGAGTGCTTCTAGCCGAGAGCATGCGACGGATGTCGTTCCCTCGGGGCAGGGCTTGCTGCAGTTTTCAGGTGTTTACGCAGGACGTTCCGAAGAACCGTCTCATCCGCGGCGTACTGGCGAAGCTCATTAGCCATGGCGACCTTGGCGCCGGCGAGCGAGGCCGTGACCTGAGAGCCGGGCTTCGTCGAGTCGTTCGGGATCTCGATGCGGTCCGACTCGAGTCGCCGACGGCCGAGGGGATCGGGCGTGAATTGCTGCGAAAACACGATCGCGATTACGCCCTCATGCTCACGATCAGCCATCTGATTCTCAAGCACGAGATGCCCACCGAGTCGACTGGCGTCGCCACGAGCCCTGTGGTCGATCGATCCTCCCTGATCCTGAGCTCGATCTACGAGAAGTTCGTGGCTCGCTTCTATCGCAAACACCTCGAGGATTGGGCGGTCACTGCGCAGCCACGGTGGCGGTGGCCAGCGGGCGATCCATCCGCTTATCTGCCGACCATGTCGCCGGACGTCCTTCTCGAGCACCAGAGCGGAAGAACGATCGTGCTCGACACGAAGTTTACCGCTGATGTTCTTACCCCTGGGCAATGGGACACCCTGAGATTCAAGCGAGAGCACCTCTTTCAGATCTATGCCTACCTGAGGTCACAGGAGCACCGATCGGAGGGCTTCATGGCTGCGACCGGGGTGTTGCTCTACCCGACGGTGAGACATTCCGTCAGCGAAAGCGTGAAGCTCCACGGCCACCCGATCCGCTGGGAGACGGTGGACTTTGCTCGGCCTTGGCAGGAAATCCACGACAGGCTGCTGGTCATCACGAACTGAAGCCTGGTCCAGGTGTTGCCGCCATGCACCGTCGCGCCGGTCACCCATCACAGCCTTGCGACACAAGGCACGCCGCAAAGCCCTTGCAGACAAGACCTTCCGGCCTGGGCCACATTCGGCATGTCGTCGGAGATGCTTTTTTCATCGCCGAGTGCGGCACCGATCGCCGGAGCTTGCCACTCCCGAAGCGACTGCCGGTCACGGTTCTCGGGGACTCCTGTGCCGGCCCGATCGAGCGTCTGAGGTCCTATGACACAGAACCCCCGCCAAACCTCTAGATCAGCCTGCCGTTGGTCGATATACTCCCCTACGTGGAAGGGCATCCTTCTCGAAGCGAGTTCGCCCAAGCGGCAACTCGTACCAACCTCGCGAGAGCAAAGGTGGTGACCCAACCTGGCAACAGGTCGGGAGGATGCGCGTCGGCTCCGCTTGTGGCGGATACCAACGAAGCTTTCGATCGGTCCGTTCGTACCTTTCGGCACATCGCCCCAGGTTGCGGACCGTCAGAGCGCCTTCCTTTCCAGCATGAACGCGGAAAGGATTGCAGCATGCCCATCGGATTCCCGTCGCTCAGGGTCGACCTCGACAACGACACCCACCATCTCTGGTGCAACAACGGCACCTGGTGGATCCACTACACGATCCACTTCGGCCACCGGGCGAGGCGGATTCGGAAATCCCTCCGCACACGGTCTCTCGAGGAGGCTCGCGCTCGCCGCGATGCCCACTTGGCAGCCGTGGCCGCCAATGGCGAGCTCGTGCCGGATCGACGGCCGATTGCTCCGGCTGACCGTTCGAGCGGCAAGTCCCTCGAAATGAACCCCGCTTCGCCTTCCCTTGCCTCAGCAGCGGCTCTCTGACTCCCTCCCTGTCCGCCACTTCCACGAGGAACCACGATGAAACGAAAGAAGAAGCAAGACACCCTCCGCAACGCCCTGGCGCTTCGTCGCGTGGCGATGGAGGGAGGCGAGCGGCTCCTCGCCAAGGCGGACGCCCTCGCTCTCGAGTCGACCACCGACGCGAAGCGAGGCCGCCAGAAGCTGCGTGAGGCAGCGCTCTTCTACGAGAGCGCGGCGCAGGCGTGTCAGCGTGCCACGCTCGGCCTCTTGGCAAAGAAGCATTGGGGGCGTGCCCGGGCTTGCTACGAGCAGCTCGGCGATTCGCTTCTGGCATCGCGGAGCCAGGGGCATATCGACGCCATCGCCGACATCTGGACCGGAGACGACGCCGAGCAAGTGTAGGCGTTCCTGCCGGCGCACTCACACCGATTCCCCGCCCATCTCTATTCCACCCTTCCAAGGACACCTCGCCATGAACCGCTTCGACCTCGACATCGACGACGACTTCAACTTCTTCTGCCCGATCACGGGCACGCAGATTCTTGGGCCAGATTTCTTTGAGCCCTCTGATGCCACCGTCTTCACCTTTAGCCCGGAGGCCGGAGACTTCGACTCGATCATTGAGCCCTACAAATCGATCTGGGACGAGATCGGGGAGAAGTACGGCGAGGAGGAGTTCGGCGACGAGCTTTGGGACCGGTTCTGTAAGCGGCTCGCCGAGGAACACCCGAACCTGCTTCTTTTCGGGTTCACCACCCACGGCATCGCGTGTGGCCCGGTGTCGAATACGATCTACGTCGCGATCGACTTCGCGCACGGATGCGACGACGGCGAAGACGAAGGCAGCGAGGGAGTGTGATGGCGTCAGATCCACTCACTCACACCTCAACATTCCACCACTTCCGCGGACACCGCATGTCCACTGCGAGCACATCGACATGACTACCCCAAAAAGCGAGACCACTCACATCGGCAACACGAGCGTCCGGCTGCTGGTGCCGAGCAGGCGCCAGGATGGAGGCGTGATCAACGCGGAGCTGCGGGCTAAGTGGGATTCGAAGGCGCGGTCTCTGATGGGAACTCTTTTCGGTGGTACCACGCCCTCGCATGTTCAGGGTGCGTATCAACACGACGATGGAAGGTGCACTCGCGAGGAAGTCACCGTCCTCACATCCAGTTGCTCGAAGGAAAGCCTGTCGAATGCAACCGTAAAACGCACGCTGATTAATTTCGCGACTGCAATGTGCGGCGCCTTGGGGCAGGAATCCGTCTTCGTGGGATGGGGCGAAGATTCGTACGTCGTATCCTTGGAATACAACAAGGATGACGTTCCAGTGATCCGGTTCTGCTCGCTGAATGCCCACTCGCAGATCGTCCATCTCACCATGGGGTGGGCGGGCATCAACGAGCCGGAGAAAATACTTCAAGTTCTCTCCCTCGACGGCTGGACAGCGCCCGACGAGGACTCCGCCGAAGCGAAAGCAACACCCTGGAGACTCTGCGGTCTCCTTCAAGAGGAAAAAGGCGAGCGTCGTGCGTGGGCATGGCTTGGGGGGCGCTCCACACTGAAGGGTGCCCTGGCCAGCCTGCATGATTCGGGGCCGAGGGAAGGAGACCTGGTCTTCTCCCAAGGAGAACCCCATTACATCGAGGTGTCACTGGTCGGCTCGAAGAAGCTCATCGGGCCCCGAGATCTCCGGCTCAGCCACGGTCAGCTGAACCCAGTTACGAGGCACCTCCTGTTTCGCATGCTCCGGCGGGAGTGGGACCTGTTCGAGAGCGACCTGAAGCGCAAGCCACTCGACCAGATGTTCTTCCCACGGCTCCAAAGCCTTCGGGCCGCCGTGGAGAAGGAGATTCTGGTGCGAACGAGCCTCCACCAAGGCGGTGTCGATCGGGCACCGAGCGGCGGGAGGAAGCCCGCTCGCAAGGCGAAAAAGCAAAAGGCATCCCACGACTCCGCCGAGGACGTGGCCTTCCGCGAGTCCGTACTCGTCGTGGGAAGAATGATGTTCCTGCGATTCCTCATCCAGAAAGGGTGGATTCCTGGTGGCCTCGAAAAGTTGAAGAGTCAATGCCGGGCGCTTGGCGACGAGTTCTTTTCGGAATGGATCGTCCCTCTTTGGTTTGATGCCCTAAACCAACCCGAAGAACAGCGAACGCCGGCTACAGCTGAACGGTTTGGAAAAGACTTGCCGTACCTCAATGGTGGCCTGTTCATGCCGAGGCCGCACGAACGCTCCCTGTCCCTACCGGCGGGCCTCTTCGACGACAGGGAGGCCACCAGCTTCCTTGGCCTCTTTGAGGAGTTTGAGTTCTCGCTCAACGAGAACGACGGGTCGGATAACGCTCTAAAGATCGACCCGAGCTTTTTCGGCAAGGCTTTGGAATCCTTCAACCCTGATCACGAGAAGAAACGCTTTGGAGTCCACTACACCCCAAAGCCCATCGCCAGGGCGCTGGCGGCAGAATCTATCGTGGCCAGAGTGGCAGCCTTGGCCGATGTCACTCCGGAGCAGCTCTACGACCTGCTCCGCGGCACCCGCAGCATCAACGGAAAGAAGGCGACCGAGATTCGCGACATCCTCTCGGAGCTGACCATCGTCGATCCTGCGGTGGGCTCCGGGGTGCTGCTCTGGGCTGCGCTCCGAGTGTTGCTCGATCTCGACAGCGCCTGCGACGGTGCCAGAGGGGGCCGTGACGGCTACCAGCCTGGTTCGTACGAATGGGGCGTGAGGAGCCGCCATTTCGTCTGCAATTGCCTCTATGGCGTCGACATCTCCGACGAAGCCGTCGAGCTGAGTCGCCTTCGACTGTGGCTCGCGGTTGCCCTCTCCGAGGATTCGCCCTCACCTCTCCCTGACCTTGAGCTCAACATCTGCCGGGGCGACAGTCTGCTCGGGCAGCAGCCCAAGCTGGCCGGCGTGACGCAAATGATGCTTGGCTACGATGAGCCTTCCCAATTGGCGAACGATCTTCGCTCTAAGACGAAGGCCTACGTCGAGGCAGGAGCCGACGCGCCGCTCGACCAGCGGCACCTCAGAGGCGAGGTCCTTGAGATACGCAGACGCTTGGCCCAACTCGAACACGACCCTGGGCAGGAACCCACCTTCGATTGGGCGCTCTACTTTCCACACGTGTTTGGAAACCCGAAGAAACGCGGATTCGACATCGTCGTCGCAAACCCTCCGTACGTGCGGGTGCAAAAGGTCGACAAGCGTCTGATCGGCGAGTACCGAGTCAACTGGCCTACCATCGCCAAGGGTAGCGCGGACCTGAGTTTTGCGTTCGTCGAATTGGCCGCCCGGAAGCTCGCCGCACCGGAAGGCGGGCAGATCGCATTTATCCAGCCCAACTTCCGCCATCACGATGCTGCGAAGTCCGTTCGCAGCCTGCTCACCGGCGGCGACGCCACCACTCAGATGGCCCTCCGACTCTGGGTCGATTTCGATGCCGCCCAGGTTTTCCCGACCGCTTCCAACTACGTCTCGCTTCTCTTCGCCGAGCGGACGTCTGGCGGCGCCCGGCAGGAGACGTTTGCGTACACAGTTCCCGACCAGGACTCCTGGGAGGACCCGGATGATGTGGACGACGTTGCCTGGATCCGCGCTCAGGGGCGGCTGTATTCCCATCCTGTTGATGGGGAATGGCTCACGGTGATCCCGGATCTTCGCGATCGCGTCTTGGCCCATCGCGCTCGTTGCACCCGGTCCTTGGGCGACATCGCTGAAGTCCACGTGGGCATCCAAACGAGCGCCGACGGCGTTTTCCTTTTCGAGGGGCCGCTGGCGGATGGTGGCACCGAATGCGTGCTGGTTTGCGGCGGCACATCCCGTGAGGGATTACTCGAGAAGGCCATCGTGAGACGCTGCGTGAAGGGGGCTGCAGACGATGAATACTGGCTTCTCTTCCCCTACGACGCGGAGGGCGAACTGCTGGAATCTGATGTCCTAGCTCGGCAGTACCCGAAAGCGTGGCGATACCTGCAGAAACACCGCACGTCGCTCGAAAGCAGGGAGTCCGGCAAGTTTCGCGACGCGGCCTGGTACCGTTTCGGGCGAGATCAAGGCTTCGTTGCATGTGCGAGCCCGAAGGTCATCGTGCCTTCTTCCCTCAAGGCGCCGAAGGCGATCGTCGACCAAGCTGGCCTGCTGGCGTTCACGGGCAGCGGGAAGGGGGGCGGTGGTGCCTGGGCTGTTCAGCCGAAGGCAGGGATCGGAACGACCTGCGAACAACTCGCGGCGATCCTCGAGCAGTCCTACGCGTGGGATCACTTCGTGGCCTTCGGATCACCTCAGAAGGGCGGTTGGCGTGGCGTCGACCGGGCCGTGCTGGCATCGCTACCGATACCAGACTGATGCCGGTGGTGGCCGGTGCGGCAACGGGCATCATCGACGACGCCTCGTGGGATGCCGTCCAGGGGCAGGGGTCACGGAGAGCATACGTCACCGATCGGCCAAACTCGGCGCTCCCGTCGAAGTGATTCCGCTAAACAAATCAAGCGAGTTCGCAACGTAGTTCCGAATTGCGGACCAATGATGACCGCTTTGTTGGCATGCTCTTCAGCGGGGTATTCCCATCGAAGCACGGGCACCATGACTAGCTCCCACCCTCCAATTCGCCCGGTCCGCCGGATTACCCCATCCCCCTATTCATAAATCGGCCACTTGCTCAACAATGGGGGGTTAGCCCCTGCCAAGTGCGATCCCCCGACCGCCCTAGACTGACTTCCCTGGGAATTCGAGAATGAAATCCGTTCGCGACGCCTGCGTCCTCCAACCCAATGCTCGTGAAATCAAACTCGCCGATCAGGTCGAGCAACTCGACGAACTCATCGATGCGGAAGGCAGCGGCGAAGCGTACTTCGAAAAGACGTTCATTACCGACGGAATGCGCGTCCTCGTGACCGAGGGGATCGCCCGCCTCGCGAGTAAGTCGAAGCAAGCCATCTTTCACCTCAAGCAGGCGATGGGTGGCGGCAAGACCCACCTTCTCGTCGGCTTCGGGTTGCTCGCCAAGCACCCGACGCTTCGAAAGAAGATCTGCCCCGAGATTTCGTACATTGGCGAGTTCAGCGAGGCGAAGATTGCGGCCTTCAATGGGAGAAACAGCCCCGACCACTTTTTTTGGGGCGAGATCGCGACTCAACTCGGGAAGGGTGAGCAGTTCTCCCGGTTTTGGACGACCGGGCCCAATGCGCCCGACGAAGCGGCGTGGACAAAGCTCTTCGAAGGCGACGCCCCTGTCCTGATTCTCCTGGACGAGATGCCCCCCTATTTCCAGGACCTCAACACCCGTGCGGTTGGCAGGGGCACGGTCGCCGATATCGCGACGCGTGCTCTGGCCAACATGCTCTCGGCTGCGGGTAAGAAGAAGAACGTCTGCGTCGTCATTTCCGACCTCGCGGCGGCTTATGCGTCGGGCACGGCCCTCATCAACCGGGCACTGACCGACGCCCGATCTGAAGTCGGGCGGCAGGAACGAAGCATCACGCCTGTTGATCTATCGAACAACGAAATCTATGAAATCTTGAGGAAGCGGCTGTTCGCGAAGCTCCCGACTCGTGAAGAAATTGACACGGTCGCGGATGCCTTCGCCCGCAAGCTTCAGGAAGCAGAGAGGGGAAAGTCGGTGCCGAAGGGAGCGGAGGCAACTGCGGACGAAATCGTCCAGACCTACCCGTTTCATCCGCAGCTCAAACACGTTATCGCCCTGTTCAAGGACAACGAGCAATTCAAGCAGACCCGCGGCCTCATCGAACTCGTCTCCCGCCTGCTCAATTCGGTGTGGTCGCGCCAGTCCAACGACGTCTTCCTGATCGGACCACAGCACTTCGATCTCGGTATCCCCGAAGTCCGCGAAAAGCTGGCTGAGGTCTCCGGCATGCGAGACGTCATCGCCAAAGACCTGTGGGACCAGGCCCAGTCGGCCCACGCCCAGGTCATCGACCTCAACACCGGCAACGACGCAGCCAGGCAGGTAGGCACGCTCCTCTTTACGGCCAGCCTTTCGACCGCCGTCAACGCCATTAAGGGACTCACGCGACCCGAGATGGTCCAATGCCTCATCACGCCCCTGATGGAACCTTCGCAGTTTCTCGCGGCGTTCCACTCCCTTGAGCAGCTGGCGTGGTACCTCCATCACACCTCCGACGAGAAGTACTACTTCGACCGGCAAGAGAATCTCACGAAACTGCTCCAGAGCCTTGCCGAAGACGCGCCCGAGAACCGGGTCGACGACCTGATTCGCTCCAGGCTGAAGGAGATGTTCACCCCCTCGCGAAAGACATGCTACGGCGAGGTGCTGCCGCTTCCGAAGCTTGAAGAGGCAGCGGAGCGACTTCGCAAGGGACGGGTGCTGCTTATCGTCAGCCCCGACTCGAAGGTGCCGCCCGAGGAGGTGGAGAAGTTCTTCGGAGGCCTGACGCAGAAGAACAATCTCTGCATCCTGACCGGCGACCGGACGGCGATGGCCACAATTGAGAAGGCCGCCCGTCAGCTCTTTGCGAGTAAGGCCGCGGACACACGGATTCCAAAAGCGCATCCCCAGCGGGAGGACCTCGAACGGAAGCAGGCCCAATACGATCAGGACATGAACGCCACCGTGCTTGCTCTGTTCGACAAGGTGGTTTTCCCACGCTCCCGCGCTGGGAAGCCGCCGGAGCTTGCCCCCAAGGCGCTCGATCAGTCCCGCGACAACTCGCAGCCCTTCAACGGCGAGGAACAGATTGAAAAAACGCTGACGTCCCATCCCCTGAAGCTCTACCTCGACATCCAGAAGGATTTTGACGCCATCTGCGAGAAAGCTCAGGATCTTCTCTGGCCCGAAGGCCAAGACGTTTCGTCATGGTCCGACATCGAGGATCGCTACGCTGAGCAGGCAGGAATGCCGTGGCTACCCCCGAAGGGCCTCGAGCAGCTCAAGGAAACCGCGATCAACCGTGGACGCTGGGAGGATCTCGGCGGCGGGCAGATCACCAAGAATCCGCAGAAAAAGAAGACCTCCGTGCAGGTTGTCGCCGAGCCCGAGACCGGGGACGACGGCCGGATTCGGCTTACGGTCAACGCCCAACACGCCGGCCCCGCCCCCCGGATTCACTACGCCGAGGACGGCCCCGTTTCTGAGTCGAGTGCCATCTTGACGGAACCCAGCCTGTCGACGACGTCGCTGAAAGTGGCGATTCTCGTTGTCGACCCGTCCGGGCAACACGAGACCGGCGATCCATTTGTCTGGGCGAATGCTCTCAAGCTTCGCACCGAATTGGTGGACGCAGCCGGCAAACGGCAGGTGAAACTGATGGTATCTCCCCGGGGGGAGATCCGGTACACGACAGACGGGAGTCATCCCCGAGCGGGCGCCCTCTACGAGGGGCCCTTTGAGATCGGCGACAAGGAAACGACCGTGCAGGCCTTTGCGTCGGCCAGCGGTCTCGAAGTGCAGCAATCCTTCACCTTCCCGGCGAAGGGGAAGAAAGGCGTGGCTGTCGATGCCACGAAGCCGGCCAAGCTCGTATCCGCCCGCGGCCAGAAACTTGATTCCCGCGCCAAGACGTTCGATGGCCTCAAGGAGGCCAGAGAGAAACAGATCACGTTCGAGGGGGTGACTCTCAGCGTCGGCCAGAATGCCCAGGTGGTCAACGTCCAAATCGGCGAGATTTCGGTCGATGCAGACTTCATCGAAGGCATCTTGAAGAAGGTGCTCGAGAAGTTTCCCGCCGACGCCCCCGTCACCCTGTTGTTCCGCAAGGGCCACTTCCAGAGCGGGCACGACCTGACGGCATTCTCCGAGAAACTCGGCATCCAACTCGAAACGGGAATCGTCGAGCAATGAGTAAGGCGCCAGCCATCAAGACCGTCGACTTCGGCGCGCCGGATGCCTATGGCGCCCACGTGTTCCGCGTCGAGATTCCTGTCGCCCGCACCGGCGACGTGAAGATCGTCGAGGACTACGGATTTCGGGGGGAGTCTGGCGGTGTTTCTCGGGACGAGGAACGCGTCGTGCTCAAACGGTCCACCTGGACCGCGATCTCTGACATCGTCCGCCGCGAGTTCAACGATCGGCTCAAGACGGCGAAGGTCTCGGCCGGTCGATGGCACTCCGGCACGAACCTCGTCGACCGCCTCCTCGGTCGGGAGCTTTGCGTTCTGGCGTGGGCTGCCGAGACTGCAGAGCCGGATCTCATCCCGATCATCGTCGGGAAGTGGTCCGCTCTCCGGCCCGAGGAGCGCTGGTGGCTCTTCGCTCAGACGTGCGCCGAGGCAGGTCTCACGCATGACACGAATCGGGGCTGGCGCAAGGCCTTGTTCCACGCTCTTTCCGATGGTGAGCGGGTGGCGGATCGCAAACGCCGCCCCCGCCCTGTCGAGCCCGCTGTCGCCCTCCCGCTCTTCAAAGAGGCGTTTTGACCCATGCCTGTGACCCCGCTATCACTCAAAGACGCCCCCGCTCTGATCGAACGGCTCTTGCCCGTCCAAAAGCTCTCGATGGAGGCGTTTAAGGAGCAGATGGCGGTTCACGGCAAGACGCTCACCGCACTTGGAAGCTACTGGAAGGGCCGCAAGCCGCTCATTCTCAACAAGGCCTGTATTCTGGGTTGCCTTGTGCCAGCATCCGATGATCCCGTCAGAGACTTGGAGATCTTCGAGATGCTGATGGGCATGGACGACCTGTCCATGCAAAAGCGTCTAGGGATGCCGAAGAGTCCTGCGGTACCGCCTGCAGTTATTACAGACCGTGCCGTTTCGTTACTCAACGAGAAGAAACGGGCCGACCTGCTGAACGAGCACGGCGCCCCCCACTCGCGTTACGAGACCCTCGTCGCAGCTGCGAAACGTCCGGAGGAATTGATCGAAGAAGTCCACGACCACATCTGGTCAGCCGTCAACAAGCACCTCGGCACCGACGCTCGTTCGTTCCCCGAACTTGTCGAGCAATTGGGGTTCATGCGTTATGGTCATCGACCTCGTTTCGCCGACACTTTTTCCGGGTCCGGCCAAATTCCTTTCGAGGCGGCGAGGCTGGGGTGCGACGTCTATGCCTCCGATTTGAACCCCATCGCCTGCATGCTCACTTGGGGGGCGTTCAACATCGTTGGTGGCTCCGCGAAGGCACGCGATCAATTGGAAACCGAACAAAAGGAACTGGTGGCGAAAGTCCAGGAGGAAATTGATCGGCTTGGTGTCGAGACCGACGGGTACGGATGGCGAGGCAAGGTCTATCTCTACTGCCTTGAGGTGAAGTGTCCTGAGTCAGGCTGGATGGTGCCCCTGATCCCGTCGCTCGTCATCAGCAAAGGATACAAGGTTGTCGCAGAACTCGTGCCGGACCCGGGCAACAAGCGATACGCTATAGCTATCCGATCGGACGTATCCGTAGCTGACCTCAGTAAAGCTGAAAAAGGGACCGTCCGATCCGACGGCCGCGGCCAGGATCCCTACCTGGTCCACTCCGTCGGTAGCCGCGAATACCGCACTAAGATTTCGACAATTCGCGGAGATTTTCGGCGAGACGACGGTTCGTCGGGAAATCGCCTGAGGCAGTGGGATGTACAGGACTTCACGCCTCATCCGGAAGACATCCTCCAGGAGCGACTGTACTGCGTGCAGTGGATGCGACACCGAGATGGAACCAGAATTGCCGAGTACCAATTCAGGGAAGTCACGCAAGACGACATCTCACGCGAGAAGCATGTCATCTCGCACGTCGAAAAACACCTCGCGGAATGGCAGAGAAAGGGCTGGGTGCCCGACGTTCGAATTGAGCCGGGCGATAAAACCGACGAGCCCATTCGCACCCGTGGGTGGACCTACTGGCATCACTTGTTTAACCCGCGTCAATTACTCTCGGCGGCTCTGATTAACTCTCAGCCTCGAGCTGCGGAAAAGATCGTCCTCTGCCCAATCCTCAACACAAACTCGCGGCTGTGTCAGTGGCACAATGGTGGAGGAGGCGGAGGTCTCGTAACGGGCACATTCTATAACCAAGCGCTCAATACATTTTATAACTATGGCTGCAGGGGATTCGCATATAGTGCACCATTCCTTGAGGTCGATTTCTCGCAGTGTCCTCTGTCGACGGCCATACAAACACAAATTCTCTGCCAGGCGGCTTTAGAGACATCGCTGCTGCACGATGTGTATGTCACCGACCCGCCCTACGGCGACGCCGTCAAATACGAGGAAATTCTCGAGTTCTTCATCGCCTGGCTTCGAAAGAACCCGCCTCCGGAGTTCGCGGACTGGGTCTGGGACTCTCGTCGGGCACTCGCCATCAAGGGAGAGGGCGAAGACTTCCGCCAAGGCATGGTTGCCGCGTACAAGCGAATGACCGAGTGTATGCCGGACAACGGTATCCAGGTCATCATGTTCACCCATCAGTCAGGCTCCATCTGGGCCGACATGGCGAACATCGTCTGGGCCTCTGGCCTTCAGGTGACGGCCGCGTGGTACGTGGTCACTGAAACGGATAGTGCCCTACGCGAGGGTAGCTACGTCAAGGGAACAGTGCTGCTGGTCCTCCGAAAGCGGATGGGCAATCTGAAGGTCACACGCGACGACCTGGCCTGGGAAATCGAGGAAGAGGTCCAGAAGCAGGTCGAGGAGCTGACCGGCCTGAACCAGACAGCGAAGTCGCTCTATCGTGATGAGAACGTTTTTGAGGACGCGGACATCCAGATGGCCGGCTATGCTGCCGCCCTCCGCGCGCTCACCCGTTACTCGCGCATCGACGGCCGCGACATGGCAAGCGAGGCTGTGCGACCGCGTGTTCGCGGGGAGACGACGTTTGTGGACGAACTGATCGAATTCGCTGTCGCCACCGCCAACCAATGCCTCGTCCCCCAAGGCATCGAGAAAGCTCACTGGGACAGGCTCATCGGGGCGGAGAGGTTTTATCTCAAGATGCTCGAAATGGAGTCGCGGGGCGCCCGAACCCTCGACAACTACCAGAACTTCGCCAAGGCATTCAAGGTTCGGGATTACCTCGCGCTCCTGGCCAGCCGGAAGGCCAACGACGCCCGCCTGAAGAGTGCGGCCGAGTTCGGCAAGACCGAGATGGGCGAAGGGGCGCAACTCTACGCCTCGCCGCTTCGTGCGGTCCTCTATGCCATCTGGGAGATCGGCAAGGAAGTCGACGGGGACGACGCCGTGCGGCATCTCGCGATCAACATCCCCGACTACTACTCCAACCAGGCTTCACGTGGTCTCGCGGACGCCCTCTGTGGGTATCTCGGGAAGCACCTCGAGGGTCTCCGGTCGGAGGAGGCGAGTTCCGCACGGGTATTGAGCCAACTCATTAAGAATCAGCGTATCGGCTGACGGAGCGCCCCATGGGCACGATCAATCGGTTTTCCTCCCGGCGCCAGCGGCTCGACCACGCCTTCCTGCGAGATCGGCTCAGGAACGCCCGCAGCTATCGGCGGATCGCCGGCTACTTCCGCAGCTCGATCTTCGAGCTCGTCGGGGAGGAGATCGCGGGCATCGGAGACGTGCGGATCATCTGCAATAGCGAACTCGACCCGGCCGATTTTCGGGTGTCGCAGCATGCGCGCGACACCGCTCTGAAAGAAAAGTGGAACACCGAGCCATCTGAGGTGGAAGCCCTGCTTCATCGCGAGGGCTACCGCAGGCTCCACGAGCTCCTCAGGAGCGGGCGGATACAGATCCGCGTGGTCGCCAAGGACAAGGTCTTCATCCATGGCAAGGCCGGCGTGATCGAGGCTGCAGACGGCACAAAGACGAGCTTTCTTGGCTCGATCAACGAGACGAAGAGCGCCTTCGCCAAGAACTACGAGATCCTCTGGGAAGACACATCCCCGGAAGGCATCACCTGGGTCGAGGAGGAATTTGACGCACTCTGGAAGGAGGCTGTGCCTCTGCCCGATGCCATCATCGAGGAGGTGGGCAGAGTCGCCGATCGCGTCGAGGTCACCGTGGGCGACCTCTCCCCCGAGGAGCTCCCCGCGGCGGCCCTGGTCGAGTCGCCGCTCTACCGGGCCGGTGAGCAACTCCAGCCCTGGCAACGCTCGTTCGTCGCGATGTTCATGGAGCATCGGAAAAAATATGGCAAGGCAAGACTGCTTCTTGCCGACGAGGTGGGCGTCGGCAAGACGCTTTCCTTGGCCGGCAGCGCGATGCTTTCAGCCCTTGAAGAGGATGGCCCTGTCCTGATCCTCTGCCCGTCGACGCTCACCCGGCAGTGGCAGGTGGAATTGTACGACAGGCTCGGAATTCCCAGCGCTGTATGGCTCTCCAACAAGAAGCAGTGGCTCGACCCCAGGGAGCACGTCATCAAGACCCGCGGGGCCGAGGACATCGCCCGATGCCCATTCCGGATTGCGATCGTCTCGACGGGCCTGATCTTTCACCGGGCCGCCGAGGCCGATCACCTGCTGAGCCGACGCTTTGGCACGGTCATTCTTGACGAAGCCCACAAGGCCAGGCGTCGAGGCGGTCTTGGGGACGGCCCCAGCGAGCCGAACAATCTTCTCGCGTTCATGCTACGGGTCGGCCTCAAGACACGGAATCTACTGCTTGGCACCGCGACTCCCATCCAGACCGACGTCAGCGAACTCTGGGACTTGCTAAGAATCCTAAACCATGGTGCAGATCATGTCCTCGGTTCCGAGTGGTTCAGCCAATGGATGGCGTGCGATCTCGCCCTGCCACTCGTCAAGGGAGAACGGCTTCCGCACACGGAGAAAGAGGCCTGGGAGATTCTGAGGAATCCCTTCCCCCCCGCGGACGAACATCCTCTTTTCGCTGGCCTTCGTCTCCAATTGGGTGTTCCAGACGACTCTCATTCGAGCGAAGAGCCTTACACATCGCTGGGCTATGCCGAACGGCTTACGCTGACCGAGGCCCTTCAGCCCAATTTCATCCGTCAGCACAACCCGGTCGTGCGATTCACGGTTCTGCGACGTAGACAGACCCTCGAAGACGCCGGTCTTCTTGAGCGAGTGGGCGTCAACATCCATCCGAATCCCGACGCGCCACCAGCCGCCTACCGGGGCGTGACATTCAGCGGCCTCGGATTGCTCACGAATCTTCCCTTCAACCGAGCCTACGAGGCGGCGGAGGGGTTTACGGCAGCCCTACGGAGACGCACGAAGGCAGCCGGCTTCATGAAAACGCTCCTCCTCCAGCGTATCTGCTCGAGCTTCGCCTCCGGCCGATCGACCGCGCAGAAGATGCTTCGCCGCGAAGATTTGGGAGACGAGGAAGAGGAGCCGGAACTGGGGCACATCCTCGCCGATCTGACAGACGAGGAAGCGTCCCATCTCCGGACCATCGTCGACGAATTGTCTCGCCACGAGGCCCGCGATCCCAAGGAAGACGCCGTCCGGCATTTCCTGACCGAGCACCGGTCTGACGGGAAGACGTGGCTCGAACACGGCTGCATCATCTTCAGCCAATATTACGACACCGCCCGGGCTCTTGGCTCGGCACTGGCCTCCACGCTGCGCGACGAGCCGATCGGGGTCTACGCGGGCGCTGGCAAGAGCGGTCTTTTTCGGGGCGATGATTTCGCCAGCATCGAACGCGAGGATCTCAAAGGAGCGGTTAAGAAGAGGCAGGTCCGATTGCTAGTGGCGACCGACGCCGCATGCGAAGGTCTCAACCTTCAGACGCTCGGCACGCTGATCAATGTCGACCTTCCATGGAATCCGTCCCGCCTCGAGCAGCGACTGGGGCGGATCAAGCGATTCGGCCAGGCTCGCAAGAACGTCGACATGCTGAATCTCGTCTACCATGACACCCAGGACGAGAAGGTCTACGGGGCACTCTCGCGACGTATGAAGGACCGATACGACATCTTCGGAGGCCTCCCCGACACGATCGACGACGACTGGATCGACAGCCAAGAGCTTCTCGAGAATAAAATGGACGAGTACATTCACCTGCGAGACAAGGCCCGGGACGTCTTCGAGCTTCGCTACCAAGAGACGATCGACCCAGACAAGGACCGTTGGGAACTTTGTTCACGAGTGCTAGCAAGGCGAGATGTTGTAGATCGGCTTTCGCAGCCATGGTGACCGATCGATAGCCCTAAGCCGACTTTCCGGCTAATCGCCTCACGGGCTCGCGACTCCAGCCATTCCAGCCCAATTGAGCCACTCTCACAAAGCAGTCCGCCGATCTTCAGGGGTTTCGCATGGACGAGTTTTCCTCGCGTTACCTAGACGCTTTCAACGCAATCGAGAAATGGCTCCGGGACCAGGTGCCGGGCGGCGACCGGAACGACTTCCCGAACCTTATCGAGGCCGCCAGCGATTTGCACTACGGCGTCCGTCGCCATGCCAGTCGCCTCAAGGATCTCAACCGTTTCCGCAATTTCGTGGTCCACGATTTTAGCCGTCAACGTGCCTTGGCTGTGCCCACACAATGGGCTGCGGACCTGATCACGTCAGTCAAACAAGAGCTCCTCTCGCCGGAGCCCCTCCTTTCGTACTCGGCGCAACCGGTGGCAACGTGTCTGCCGTCTGACCCGATCACCTTGGCCGTTCAGAAGATGCGTGAGGGGCGATTCTCACAGATCCCCATCTGCGAGGAGACGCGGTGCCTCGGTCTTCTGACGGCCGAGACGATCGCCCGCTGGCTCTCCGCCGAGCTCCCCGTCAACGGCGGTCTCGTCGAGGAACGGCCGATTTCCGAGGTCTTGACCCATCAGGAGGACCCCGAGAATCACGCGTTCGTGCCCCGGTCGGCAGTCGTCGACGACGCCCTCGCCGCGTTCGAGGGCTTCATGGCCCGCGGCAAACGTCTCGACGGAGTCCTCATCACCCAAAATGGCCGTCCCACTGAGAGCCTGCTTGGAATCGTGACAATCCACGACGTGCCGACGCTGACGCGTAGCCTTTCCCCCTGATTGCGTGGGCGAGCCAGGCCCACCAACGCCTCGGCTCGTGCCACCTCTCATTCACCTTAGTTTGGGAACGGCATTCCCACGCGGCCGCCGCAGTATTAGGAGCGGAAATGGTTCAGTCATCAAGGAAGCCCCTGTTTGGCGATGTTGCCGCGGATCTAGAAGATGGATTGCCTGAAAAGTGCCTGGCGGCAATAGCTGAAAGCGACTTTCCGTTCGCGGCGATCGGGATCGACATGGCAGCCCAGGAGGACAAATGGGGGCTGACCGTGATCGCCCTGAAGCGTGGGCTGAACGAAGGCGTGATGCGTCTGACCTTGCCGCATCGATTTGACGTGGAAGGGTTCAAGAAGAAGCACCCCATCAAACCAGCGTTGGAACTCATCCGGCGGATTCTGGAAGCACTCGCGGCAAAGAAAGTGGTCACGGCTGTCGCTGTTGATGTCCCGTTCGGCTGGCCGGTGGAGCAGGCAGACTTCTTGGGTTCCTGGATGGCGGTCCCGGGTACGAACGCTCTTAAGCGGACACCGCCGCGGCCTCGCTTCGAGTACCGACTCTGTGACCGAGCGATGAAATGTGTTCTTGAGAGCCAGGGCAGGTCTGGTGCTGTGCTTTCGGTCGCTGCTGACAAGATCGCGTGCGCTGCATTTCAGTGGGCCGCAAACCGTGAGCGGCTCCCCGGCGCGGCTTGCGTCGATGTTGGACTTGAACCGACGCTCGACCGGGAGATCAGTTACTTGGAGGCGTATCCGTCTGCGTTTGTCCGCCTGAACTACCCGACCTGTGCTGGCTACAAAAAGGTGGCCGGTGTCGAACAGGCTGGCGAGGAGGCCGTATCTGACCAAGCCGTTCGCCACGGCCGACGGGAACTCTTGGCTGCGATCTTGGGCGAATACAAGATCGACTCAGCAGCATGGGGAACGGCGTTGGAGGGAGCCTGCGAGAGCTCCACCTCTGACGCATTCGACGGATTCCTGTCGGCGATCATCGCCTGGGACTACCTCAAGTGGAGGCACGAAGGGGAGTCGCACCGTATCCGGATTTCGTCCCCAACTGCTCTGCTTGGCGAGCGCCCCGTCGTCCGGGAGTCCACCCGGATCCGCAAGGAGGGATGGATGCTGATACGGTTGCCAGAGAACGCTGAGAATGCATCCGGAGCCAGGGAAGCCGGTGCCGAGGAGAACGGGACAGGCGAACAATAGTGCTTGGGTACGAAGTGCGCTCCCTGCTACCGTTGTCGGTGAACAGAGACACGGCGGCTGCTGCGAAGGAGTCATGGCGGGCCTGGTGACGACGTGCTGTCTCGGCCCGACCCTCAAACACCACTTCGACACGGAGCCCGAAACGGATCTATGTGAAGGCCGGCCCATTGCCGGTCGGTGTTGACTCGAATTGAAACCCGGCTCTTGGGCCGATCACGCGCAGGTTTGTAGAAACGCCTCGCGCATCGTTCGAAGGCCGCCCTCGGCATTGTCTATGGATGGCGAAGGTCGCGACTCTCCAGCGCATCGCCGCCCGCCGAAGTATCTCCGAACAGGACATGTGGGGTGTGGGCAGCAAGTCGATCGCCGGAGACCATGGAGGTGATGCCGCCGACGATCACAACCCGCCGCCACTTGCAGTTCGCTGCCACGGCGTCGTCGCGACCGGGAGACCGCTCTTAGCAGCCCGTGGCAACCGCACAGGGCTGCCGCGCCTCTGGGGCCGGGGCCGGTATCCCAAGGCACTGTGCGGCCGAATCGGGGCCTTCCCTCAGCTGATGCCATCTGCCATGATGGGGGTTCAAATGTGGTCGGTGTCTTGCTAGCCGACTTACTGCCTAGGGGGTTGAATCATGCCGGCTCGTGTCTATGCAATTCCAAACTACGAGGGCACGCGCGTGGACCTCGTTTTGTGCGACCCTGCCAACCAAGCGTTTTCGGGGACGTTGCACTATTCTTACGCCATAGCGGCCGATGCAGAAGACATCCAACAACGACGAACTTTTCCCTGGCAGAGCATTCGGGACTTTGGTGACGCGAGGTTTCAAGCCAGGCAGAGATCGGCGATTCAACGCATCCGTCAAGGCCAGCCATACCGTCCCGGCGAAGGTGTCTTAGACCTTGACCCGCTCCCTGGTCTGAACACCGACCATAAGACCATAATGCGTCTTGGTGCTCTCGAGCTTTTGGGGAACATTGCTTCAGGCCGACTATCGACTAACGAGAAGGACCCATTCCCTCACCAGCTTGCGCTACAGCAGCACTTCAAATCCCAGCCGCCCGCCGGCGGACTCCGGCGAATGCTTATCGCTGACGAAGTGGGGCTTGGAAAGACCGTGGAAGTTGCGCTCATTCTCCGTGACATTCTTCTTGCAAAAGGCACTCTGCAAGGCTTCACGTGTCTGTATGTGACACCCGGAGGGCTTGTTCAAGACGCAGCGAATAAGTTGCGGGATGTCTTGCGAGGTGCAGTTGACGGCCAGAATATCGTTTCAACTCCAGACAGATTTGTAGCGTATGGTCGCGCGGGAAACACGCTCGGCGTCCAAGTCGTGAGTACTCAGGCAGTGCGGCGATACGTCACGGCCGCATCAAAAGCCAATCTGCCAGCGGGCCTGGCCCCGGATATTATAATTATTGACGAGTGTCATCAGGCGGGGTGCGACGACAACCTCGGTGGGGCGCTTCCTACGCCGCAAAACGCTACAAATACGTACTGCGCGGTGTATCAACTCCTCACGGGAACGTTTTGGAGTGATTCAAGCATTCCTGGCCTTGGTATTCTGATGAGCGCAACACCGTTTCGCACGCAGGCCCAATTTACAAACCTGCTGCGGCTTGTCACCCACGGCGTAGGCGCTGCTTCCGGCTTCGATGCATACGGAAACAATGTTGACTCAGACCGCTTGTGCAAGGTGCTGGGAACGGAGGGCCTGACCGCGAGCGTTATCTGGAGGAGGCAGACCGACAACGAGGTTCGCTCTTGGTCTGGAGCGAGAATTTTTCCCAATCTTACGGTTATCCGCCCCCACAACCTGAAGGCAGATGACCAACAAACACCACACCTTCTACCGCCGAGCGGGGCCCTTCTCCGTCTCATCGATGAAATCAAGCAGACAATCGCTGAGATTTCTCGAGAACACGGGGCTGGGTTTGGGGGATTCGCACGCGTGCAGCTGGAGAAGAAGCTCACGAGTAGTTCTATTGCTGGTGCGTGCGCGCTCTTTACGTGGGCAGTTCGCCGCCGTAGGTGGCAATCACAGACGGCCTACGGTCAAGACGTAACAACTGGAACTGAATCGCTGCGCAATCTCCTTCGATGTATTTCGCGGAAAATTGCAGCAGCGACACCTGGAAATCAAGCGGATCTTGCTGCGGTCACGTTCCGAAGTGACCGGTTTGAATTTGCTGCCCAGCATCTACGGCCGGGCGCCATACCGCGCTTATATGAGTATGCTGAGGTTGTTCAAGCTGCAGAAGAAGGTGACGACAAGGCCTGGACGATAACAGACGATCAAATGACTCGTGTCGTTACTCTTGCTCAACGACTCTTGGGCATCGAAGAGGCTGATGCTGCAGTCGAAGCTGTGCAAGAAACAAAACTTACGTGGCTAAGGGAACTGCTGAGACGACACCCCGACGAGCGTTTTCTGCTATTTACCGAAAGTCTTCAGACGTGTGAGTGCCTGAAGAACACACTTGGTGAAATGTGTGACATTCTTGATGGAGGCCTCGACACTAAAGATCGGCTGGAAGTCGTCCGCCGGTTGGGTGCCGAGGACGATCCACTTCGAATACTTGTCGCCACGTCAGCCGCTGACGAAGGTATTGATCTGCAGGTGGCCAGTCGAGTTGTGCACTGGGACCTTAGCTCGTCTCCTGCCACGCTCATGCAGCGCAATGGGCGAGCCGCTCGCCTGGGGCAGGTTCGCGATGTGACCGCGTATTACCTGATTCTACAAGGAACACACGAGGCACGGCGAGATGAGAGCCTGCAGAGGAAGTTTGGGGATCTCGGGATCGATGACGATTCACTCCAGAACCGAATACTCGGCTCTCTTACAGACGATGAGCAAGACCGGTTAGAGCAAGCTATCGAAGACAATAACCAGCGCGTGGCAGGGGAAATCCTTGAGCGAGCCAAGACCGAGAACGATCAAATGGACGCAAACCTGCAGAGAGTGCGAGCGACGCTGAGGCACTCTCAGGTTCTAAGCCGTAATGATCTGTCAAATCGGCTGGAAATGTGGAAGGACCTCGGATGGGCTGAAGTCGTTGGGAATGAAACACATTTACAATTCGAAGAACTGTCATGGCGGAAGCCGATCTTCCAAGCGCGAGGGGTTCAAATGGAAGACACCGTCTCAACAGCAGCAACGATATCACGAGCGGACCGCGTTCAGCGAATGATCTTCGATCCGGAGTTCTTTGTTTTTGGTCCCAAGAGCAGTGGAGAGCGGCCTCGGCTCGCCGGCCTTAACCCATGGGTTTCTAGAGACGACCACCACGGCAGGACTGAGCATCTGCCATCAGGGCAATCTGAGCTTCTTGGCATTCTGTTGCGTGAGATGGTCCGCCTGCCTGCCGCCGACTTCATGCCAATCAAACGAAACGCCGTGCCGGAAGGTCTTGTCCCCGCAGGGACATGCTGGGTCTTGATGTGCACGCACCCACTACGCGAGCAGGAGAATGTCTTCGCCGACGCGGAGCAGCAAGGCCATGAACTTCTTTTAGATCGACCCTATCTGACCTACTACTGCTTTGGCTCTCTTGACAATGTCGGAGGGCCCTTCAAGCCTCTAGCCCCATCTGCCAGCGCGGCCGAAGTCCAAGAGATGATTGGATGTCTGGAATGCTTCGCTAGAGCAGGTGGTGCCAACGGGAGCGAGGGGCTGGATTACGACAATGGGCATTACCCATACGCCACGAATGCGGAAGCCTTACGCGATAGGGCTCGCGCGGCATCTACTGCCATGAGTCTTTGGATAGAAGGCGTGACCAAAGACGGCCAGGCGGGGTTCGGTGAACAGTCGCAGCGTTTCGTGCCATTTCCGGTCGCGTTGATTGGTTTGTTTGATTGATGATCTTCGGCGAGTATGCCTTGAAAAATGGGTCCATCCGGGATCTTCATGGGTGAAGCCGTAATCCGCCGCAGTAGAAGTAGATGACGATCTTGAAGTTGTTTGGGTTCCGATAGCCACCGGCCCGTCGCTTGATGGACATGATCTTGCTGTTGAGGCCCTCAGCTACGGCATTGGTGATCGCATGGCTGCAGTACGTGATCGCGTTGTCGAGCTTTCTCGCCAGCATCTGCGCGACGGCCTTGACCGGCTCCAGCCGACTGGGAATCGCCCACGCGTGCCAGCCATCGAAGAATCGCCTCGCCCAGTCTTCGGTCTGGTAGGACCAGAGATACCGCAGGTTTTCCTTAATGGCCCAGGCCCGGGCCGTCTTCAGGTCGGACTCGCGAAGCTCACGCAGTTCCGCACGCCGCTTCGGAGGCACGTTCTCTTTGGAGGTGATCCAGAGGTACTTCGTCCTCTTGAGGCGATCGTCTCCGTTCTCGACGAGCAAGCGGTTCTCGCGCCGCCGCACGACGTGGACGGCCTCAGTCATGTGCTTCATGATGTGGAAGCGATCGAAGACGATCTTGGAAGAGGCGAGCGGGACGGCTTCGAGGGTGGCTTGGAGGTACGGCTCCCAGATATCCATAGCCACCGCCTCGATGGCCTCGATCTGCCGCGGCGTCCGAGTGTCGAAATAAGCTGCCAAACTCGCTTTTTTGCGGCCCTCGGCGATGAACTCGACCGTGCCGCGATCGATGTCGCTGACGATGGTCATGTACCGATGCCCCTTACGGAACGCCTTCTCATCGACGCCGATACGAGCAATCGCGACGGCCTCCTTCCGAGAGATCCCGCGGACCACCGCCCGCTCGAGGACATGCCACGCCTGATCCCACGAAATGCCGATCAGCGCGCAGGCACCCTTCACGGTCTGGCAGGCCTGGAGGACGTCGACGACGAATCGTTCCATAAGGATCGTGAAGCGACCATGTGGCTCCGCCCACGGCACCTTCACCTGAACGACGCCGTGCTCAGGGCATTCGACGCGGGGGATGCGGACATGGACGAGTGTTTGAAGCTGGCAGGTGTTCAGGTGCCTCCAGGTTCGCTCGGGGGCGTGGTCATAGCAGGCGAGCTTCTTCTGGCAGTGGGGGCAGGCCCACTGGCTTCCCTCGGCGTGCTCGACATGGACGTGAATCTGTGTCGATGCGACGTCCAGCTTCACATCAGCCACCCTCCAAGGGGCCGAAAGGCCCAGAACCTGTTGGTAGAGATCGGTGTCGAACATAGGAAGAGCCTCCGGGGGGAAGAGGCATTCTCCCACATCGATTCACCCACAAAAAACCCGGATGGACCGTTCGGCATTTAGGCCCGTGCTATTCGATTCTTTTTGAACGTTGCTTTCACTCCTTGCGTACCAGGAGGAGGCACAATTCGTTGCCAACTGTGTGTTTTCGATTCCCGCGTGATTCTGGTTCAGTACAACTGCCGTCCCGTAGTTATTTCGCTCGCCTGTCGTCGAGGTCGGACTCAGATGAGTGACATCGCTTTGAATTTATGAATTAAATCGCGAGTTCGAGTGTTGTGGAAGGTGGCGACGTTTGGGTGGCGGGCGGCAGGCTACGGGTTCCGGTCCGTTTGGTTTTCGAAGTCTTTAGCAAGAAGGTCGGATGGATTCGATTAACCATTCCGCGGAGATGTTGATTTTCCTGAGGAAAACGGGCATATGGAGTGAGCGGTTTCTTAGCTGTCCGTGGAAAAAGTCATCCATGACCTTTTTCCACTTGAGACACCTCCAAAAAAGCCAAGTTGTTTTGGGATGTCGGCCGCCGCCTCCAGCGGCGGGCACTTTGTCCACAGCCTGTTAGTACTACTACGTTAGCTGATCTTGTGGCAGATCGGTGTTTTCTTCAGACTTCGCGTCATGAAGACACGAACTCTGCAGAAGCTGAAGAGGGATCTCGAGGCGTACGTGTCCGACATCGCGTCGGGCATCGGTCGCAGCGAGCGGAAGTTCTGGTGTATGACGTACCTTCGCGGCCTCCTGCTCGACGGTGAGCGGAAGAGCATCGAGCCGATGGCCCAACGGCTGAGCGCCATCGATCAACCGGAGAAGGACTACGTCCAGGCGCTCCAGCAGTTCGTCAACCAGAGCAACTGGGAGGACGAGATCATCCGTGAATCGATGCGGCAGCGGATTGGCCGGACGTTTGGCCACAGCGGCGCACTGATCATCGACGACACCGGCTTCGTCAAGCAAGGCAAGCACTCGGTGGGCGTGGCCCGCCAGTACAGCGGGACCCTCGGCAAGGTCGGCAACTGCCAGATCGCCGTCACGCTCCAGTATCAGGTCGGCCGGAGCGTGCTTTGCATCGATGCCGATCTCTATCTGCCGGAGTCGTGGGCCGACGATGCTGCACGCCGGAAAAAGAGCGGAATACCTGCTGAAACTGGCTATTGTCCGAAGTGGCAGATCGCCCTTGAGATGATCCGTCGCGCACGCGCCAGCGGCCTGAACGGACCGGTGCTTGCCGACAGCGCTTACGGATCTGTCACGGCATTTCGTCGCGAACTCGATGCGCTCGGAATGGAGTGGTGCCTCGGGATCGACAGCACGCTGAAGGTCATCGATGCCGGGGAGGATCTCGGAGAGATCGGCCTCGAAGGTGCGATCGGTCGGCCACCCGTCCGGCCCCGCAAGCTCATTGAGCGATCGGTCGAATCGGAGAGCGTGGCCGAATGGGCTTTCGCGCGGCAGGATGCTTTTCGCAAGGTGACCTGGCGGCAGGGCAGCAAGGGGCCGATGTCGAGTCGCTTCGCCGTGTGGCGGGTGCGACATGCCCATCGCACGAGCGCAGGCGCCGAGCCTCTGGCCGCCTGCTGGCTGATCGCCGAATGACCGATCGGGGCAGCCGCCCCAGCGAAGTTTTTCTTCGCCAATCTTCCCGAGACGACGTCGAAGAAGGACCTCGTCCGGATGGTCAAGAATCGCTGGTGGGTCGAACACTCCTACAAGGAGCTGAAAGACGAGCTCGGTCTCGATCACTTCGAAGGACGCTCCTGGCGAGGATGGCATCATCACGTCACGCTCACGCTGCTGGCGTACGCGTTTCTCGTCGAACTCCGCCGAAAAAAGGGGATCCCGGCCTGACCTTGCCCAGACTTCGCCGCCTCCTTCAGTCGTGTCTCTCCTGCTGGCTCTACCACTGCCCCACTTGCAACAGACCGATCAGGCACCGACGATCAAGGGCAGACTCGAGCTGAGCTAACGTAGTAGTATTAGGCAATCGCCGATGTCTCCCAAGAAGTGCCCATGAACGACTTCTTTACCGTGTAGGCTAACGAGTTTGCCCGACTCGCCGCCATCGTCAGAACGGACTGGCCGAAGCCGAGTGTGCCATCCCGATCCTCCTCAACGAATGCCTCACGGGCGTCGCTGGCTTTGGATGCATAGACATCGAGATTGACGGTTCGGTGGTCATCAGTCTGACGGTTGGCGTGTTCGGTGCCGCCACCGACGAACGGATCGTCTACGCCGTGGCGTTCGGGATCCTCGGCAAGGTCGGTGCGTTCCACTGAGGCGGCGACGATTACGCCGAACGATTCCATGAATCGCCCCACGATCCTGTCATCGGCCATCGCTTCGTGCCTTTTGGCGCTTGCGCACCGGTCGTGCGGGCGCTGATCGCCCGGCGCTCCAGACGACTCGTCGGTGCTCTCTTTTGGGAATTCCGAATGCTTGCCTCGTAGTCGTAGGCCATGGCGTCGCCAGCCTGGGCCCTATCGGTCTCCGGCCCGTGTTGCCAGGACCCTGCCGTGCGGCTTTGGATCCCATCCGGTGACGATTTTCGTTGGGAGGGTCGCGTCGTGCCCCCCCGCAAGGGTAGGATTCTACCCTTGCCGCCCTTTTCGCATAAGCCGTTCATTCCGGCCGTAGCTTCGGTCCGCCGCGTGACGGGATCTCTGACCTTCGCGACCGTGGTCCCACCAGGAACGGCCGAGCGTGAATCTTCAGCCGAGCCGAGTCCGGCGACCTCGGCTACCCCGCCGCTAGGCCGCCTGACCAACACCCTTCAACTTGAGTCCGCTGGCGTGGTACCAGTCGCCTCGGCGATCGCCCGCGCCATCGGTTCTTTATTCCCCCCAACCCCCGAGAGACCATGGACCCAAAAAACCAAAACGCCTTGGATGGCGGTACGATTGATCTGCACGAAGCGACGGCCCGGGCATCCTTGACCCAAGAAGAGATGGAGTTGTCGCGGCAGGGCCGCGGTGGCGAACTCCTTGGGAGATATGGCCTCCTCGACGACGCGGACGACACCGAAGTAACCAGCGATGCCGACGACGTCGACGCAGATGGGGCCGAAGCAGACGAGGGCGCCTGATAGGCGAACGCAGGGAATAGCCGCTAAAATACTTGCCTCTCCACGAGCAATTTCATCTTGAAGGACTACCAGCCGTGACCGAAAAGACCCCCGAGGTCCTTGCCGCTCTCCTGAAGGCCCCATCAAAGCGTCTGCGAGACGTTGCCGCGGAGGCGTGCGAAGGCCTCGATGAACGCGAGCGCGAGAAGGTCGTTTCGGAGAGCCGCGAGTTCATGAAGCGGGTCGCGAAGCCGTCCAAGAAGTCGGACGATCCGCTGGAAGCACCTCCTTTTCTGATCGATCGGTTGTCGTTTGCCTGGACGCTGCTTCGCCAAATCGACCTTCGGATTCGCAACTTCACGCTGCCGACTCCTCCGAAGCCCGCGAATCGATTCCATGCTCCCCCGGATGCGGATTCGTTTCAGCGGGAGGCGGTGGTCGCCGACGTGGCCGATGCGTTCTTCGACGGGACTCTGGCCACCCCTCTCCGCACAACGCTCTTCGGCCTCCTGAGTGTTGGTGACAAGGGCGAGTTTCTCGTTCTCTATCGCATGTTTCTCAAGAACACCAAGCCGCGGAAGCTAGAGCTCAACATCCTCCGGGCGGACGGATCGCTGATTGAGCCCAACGCGAAGCGCCTGATCCGGTGGATCGTCCGGCGGCTGAACATGCGGTATGTCGACGTCTTTGAAGGCGAAGGAGTGATTCATTTTTCCTTCGCGATGGAGCAAGTATTCGGTCAGTTCCTCGAGTACGCGGGACTGAAGAAGGACCACCCCGCTTGCAGCAAGCTGAAGGAAATCGTTAACGACGAACTCACAGAATGGCTTCAGTACGGCTGTCTCGACGGAGCCGCGATCCCGGAGTCACGCCCGGAACACCTTGCGCTCATCAAGGCTTTCCAGGAGGCCAATACCCTCAAGGATCGGGTCCATTTTGCCGCGACACCGGCGGACCCGATCAAGGATCGCCGGATCGCGGAACTTGAGGCGGACCTTGCCAAAGCGCACGAGGAGATTCGCAACCTCACGGCACAGTTGTCGGCGGCGAAGGCCGCGCTCCAGCCTGCGTCCACGAAGCCGGTCGAAGCTGACACGGCCGGAGAGGATCTGACCGCGCAGGCCGTCCGAGACATCTGCAAGGCGATCGAGTCAAAATATCCTCTCGACACCCTCTCAGACGCCCAGTACAGCGACGACTCCATGCTCTCGCTGAGAAGCGTGCTCGCGCATCTTTTCTTCGTTCTCAGGCGGCAGGGGCTCACGCCTTATCCGACCGAGGAGTCTTTCGACTTGGCCTACGGAGAGGCAGGACTCTTCGAATGCCTAGAGTTTGATCTGAAGCCGGGGGGCTCCCGCGAGGTCGAAGTCGTCCGGCGAGGCTGGGCGATCAAAGCAGGGGGCCGACTGTTGCCGATCAGGCGTGCCTTGATCCGACTTAGTGACCAATCCTCCACCTGATTTCCTGGGAACTGAGAATGAATCCAGCAGTTGGCATCGACCTCGGGACGACGAACACCGTGATTGCCATTCAAACGGAGGATTTCGCGCCGCGAATCCTTAAGGTGCGGCAGCCAGTCGAGGCTCGTAGCCAGTACGAAGAACGTCCAGAGATTAAGTCGGCGGTACTCTTCGAATCGCCGACCTCGGTCATCGTTGGTCACTACGCTGCAAGCCGTCCCGACGGCATCCGCTCAATCAAGTCGAGAATGGGCACACGCTGGCGAGTCCGCAACGACCAGATGGGAGGCCCTTCACCCAATCGCGGACGACCTGCCTTTCTGACACCGGCCTACGTTTCCGCCCACATCCTCAAACTCGCCTTCGACACGATCGTGGCGGAGTACCCACAGTGGGATCGCAAGGCCGTGGTTACGGTGCCTGCCGCGTTCAACACCGATCAACGGAAAGACACCGTGACCGCGGCAAAGTATGCGGGCTTCAAAGACGTTGAGCTTCTCGACGAACCGACCGCCGCATTCTACACCTATTTTGACCAGTTTCGCGAGTCGGACGAGTTTGCTGAACCGCGTACGGTCCTCGTATTCGATTTCGGTGGGGGCACTCTCGACGTTTCCATAATCCGAGTCAATCCGCTACCAGGCGGGGTGAGCATCGACGCGATTGGAAGATCGCGTTTCAACGACCTCGGAGGCGATGACATTGATCTCGATCTCGCGGTGACGATGCTGGCGTTATGGGAGAGGGAATCCGGCAAGAAGGTTGACGAACTTCCCGACGAGATCCGCAAGCGGGTTTATCGCGTATTCATCCGAGCGGCCAGCGCCTACAAGGAACGTACCGAGGAGCGAATCACTCACAGTATGTCGCCAGACGATTTTTTTCTTCGTGAGACCATCACTGACGGCAAAACAAGTATTGACGTCACAATGTCGGTCACACTGTCGCGAGAACAATATGACCTCATTGCTGGGCAGTTCCTAGACAACAAGCGCGAGGTCAACATCTATCGGCCAATCGAGCAGGCTTTGGCTCTGGCCTCGGAGATAGATCCCTCGTTCGACAAAACGACAATCGATCTCGTGCTTTATACGGGTGGTTCTTCGCAAATGAATGGCGTGAAAGCTGCGATCGGAGCCTGTTTCGCTCCGATCCCTTGTGATCCGGTAGGAGATGCCGGCGTTGCTTGCAGCACCGTGGCAATTGGGGCAGCGTCATATCGCTACGACCAAATGCACCGTAAAGCAGCCGTGAAGATGTCGACGAGGACGCTTGAAGCGATTCTCACCCGTCCATCGCCCGCCAGCGAGTATGCCGTTTTGGTGCCAGTAACGGCATGCCAGAGTGCGGAGTATCAACCGATCGAATATCGCTTCACGCTGACCGACGATCAGGTATGCGTGCGGATCCCTCTCTTCCGCGGTACCGGGCCCCGCGACCATCAGTTGTCCCCGATTCGGGACGTCGTACTCCGCTTGCCACATATGGTTCGCGAGGGCACCTCATTTCAATTGTCTTATCGGGTAACGGCAGACAAGACAATCGATTTGCGAGCGATCTTTGAAACCGACGAACCGATGGAGGCGGTGGAGGGGAGTGCTCCGCTCGACGAAGACGAGCACGACGCTAACAGCGCCTGGACCCTCTATCCGATCAACAGGAAAGGTGAATGACCATGCCATCCCTGTTCGACTTGGCTGACGGCCAAACGTTCAATGTCGCCGGCCGATATGAGGCATCGCGCACTATTGGCAAAGGCCGCTTTGCGACAGTGTTTCGCGCATACGACACCCGGGGGGCCAGAGACGTTGCGCTAAAGGTCTATGTAGACACTGATGCCTCTGCGTGGCGGCGTTCGGCATCCGAAGCAAAAGTTCTGTGCGACCTCACAGCACTAAACAGTCCGTTTTTTCCGAAGTTGATTCAGTCGCTAAAAACTATGATCGACACCGTCTATCACCCGTTTCTGGTACTTGAAGTCGGCGAGTATCACGATAAGGCTTTCCCCCCCAAGACGATCGTCTCGCTCCAAGACGTGCTTGACGCGGCCGCCGGCGGAGGCCCCGTGCATCCGGGGTATGAAGCCTTCTGGAAGTTGCCAACTGCCCGAAACTTCTGTCTAGACCTGTGCCAAGCGGTTTCCGACATTCATTCCCAGGGAATCGTTCACCGTGACCTGAAGCCATCAAATATCCTTTTGAAGCGGGCGGCTGGAACGAGTCACGTCTACCCCTTTATTTTGGATTTCAACGCGAACATCGATTCGGATACGCCGGCGGCTGGTACGAGAGACTACCTCCCCCCAGAGGTCACTCATGGTCATCGCGAGGCAGCAGATGGCTTGGATGATATATGGGCGGTAAGCAGAATCCTTTGGGAACTCATATACGGCAAGGACACCAGTCCTGCGGGCAGTAGAACCCCAGTGTCGAAGACCGTGCCTGACACTCCGGTCTCAGTTTTCGCCGTACTCGGGAAGGCTCTTTCAACGGCACCAGTTGATCGGTACCGCAACGCGACGGCCCTCAGGGACGCTCTCGAAAACGCATTCACAACCCCGCAGGATGCCAAGAAGCGCAGTGAGAAAGTACCTGTTCCGTCAGGCGAAACAATAGTTGCCACCGCAGGAAACAATGAGACACCCGATCGCAACGTATTTCATGAAGCAAGGGCATCGGAAGACCGAATCCGATATAGCGTAATTTATACGCTCGAATCGGGCGATGCGCCCGCAGTTCCAAAGGAAATGCGGGAACTCGTGGCATTGGCACTCGAGTCAAGTGACGATAGTGATGTAACGGCAATCGATCTCAAGGCCGATCTCCTTGGCATCGGACCCAGAGCATTTCCTGCGGTACTCGAGCAATGCTATAAACTGCATTGGGATAGCAAGGACTGGGGTCTCTCCTTGGATGCCTTGGAGTCTTTGGGCGAGGCCAATCGACCGCTTGCAGAAAAATCACTCGAGTACTATTGCGTGTCGAGTTCGTATGCAGTTCGTGCGATGTGCATGGAGCTTTGCCGCCGAATCGGCTTTCTTCCAGATCGCTTAATATCATTCTACGCCAAGGACGAGGGTTTGTTGGACCTCGACGAAAGAGAGACGCTGCTTGAAGTGCTTTTCGAATGCGCAAAGGACCCCAAGGTGTTCTTCTGGTTAGTTTCCCATATGGGTAATTCCATGGTAGAAGATCCAACGAGGTACCCGAGACTACGTGACTCCATCGCAGTGCGACTCTTTCGCCTTCCGGGTATCGAGCATACGACCGCGCTTAGAGATTTCACCATGGAGAGACTGTGGATGAAGATGCCGGCTTTTAAAAATGTTCCCGTGAGTGCAACCGAGGAACTGAATAGGAGCGTCGCTCGACTCGTGGGGGAGGCGTTCGCAAAGATGCCCGGGGCAGTCGACAAACTGGTGCAGTGGCATCATCGGGTTGCATCCAATCGATCTACCAATTCCTGGGGATGGTTTGTGTGGGTCGAATTTATGAAAAAGACGATGGCAAGTGATCCGGCCTGCGATGGGAGAATGGAGGCGTTGAAGACTCGGACAGGGGATGCGACTCTCGGTAGAGAGTTGAGCATGATTCGCAGCAGGCAACCGATTCCCTCTGATGCGATCCCGGATCTTTTCGCGGCCTACATCCACGGGCGGGATCGGACAAACCCTACATTCCAAAAGTTGAGGTTTGACAGAACCAATGCCGTGGCAAGGCTTCTTCGGGAGCACATGCGGCAAGCGGTGTCGGCGGACCACTGTGAGCGAGCGCTGGCATTGCTGGAAGGCTTCCAGGGTCGATCCCGCGTAGGTGTAGTCCGATGTGTGCTAGATAATTGGGAGAAACTGAGCGCACACGACACTCAAAGAGCCTGTGGTGTATTGACGCAATTCGTAATTAAGACAGGGGCCTTGCTTGACGATACGGCGACCGTGCTCGACCGAGCGCTTCGCGGCGGCGGCGGGGAACTGGTTCGGTCTACGTTAGACACCATCCTGCGTTGGAAGTAGTCATGGCAATACTGATCGCCTTTGGAGATGCTCCTGACACACGGGGTGGCGATTTCGAGCGATACTGCGCTGGACGCATAGCCGATCAACTCTCCGGCGACTATGCCGTCTTTGCTCATCTCGCGATCCCAACCGATCGGAGTAATTTCTACGACTACGACATAGTCGTCGCATCCGGCGACGGGTACGAGGTACTCGAGTGCAAGTACCTCTATCCGGACGTACGCGTTGGTGAGGATTACCTCAAGAGCGGGGAGGGCTTCGATGCGGGAAATGTTTTCTCGACGCTTGCCAACAAATGTCGCGTCCTTGATTTTCGGCTGAGGAAACGCCCTTTCGAGGGGGCGGGGATTGTTGAGCCGGCATGGCGGGTGATCGTTCCCGACGAGAGCGACATTCGGTTTTTTCACAAGCCACATCAAGAGAACCGTAAAGTAATTCGCATTGGGGATTACATTAAGGAAGTGGCAGGGCGGGCGAAGCCTCGCGGCGGTCCAATCCACTTGCTTGCCTTAAGATGGCAGGAATACAAGACCGGCTATAAGATCCCCGATGAGCGGCGGGAGGGTTGGCTCGGACGATTTCGAGTCAGGAAGCGACTCGAAGCAGGCCCTGGTCTCTTCGCGTATCAGGGTATCGACGAACCTCCCTGCAAGGTCGACGTGCATCTGCTTGAGATACCGTTTCCTTCTGGAGTTCGGGGCAAGGACCTCGAGGCCTACCTTGAGGGGGCAGCGCGCGCTATGGCTTCGCTGCGAAAGCTTCGCCACCCACTGATTCAATGCGTGCTGGGGCATTTTTATACCGGCTCGTCATTAGTTCAAGTCAGTGATTGGTTCGGCGGCATGCCGCTCGATCAGTTTTGTAACGTGCAGACGCCATCGCTAGATGACAAGATTCTGATCATGTCGCGAGTCGCAGAAGCTATGGCATATTGTCATCAGCGATCAGTGTTCCACCGTAATCTCCATCCGAGTAATATTATTATCGGTGGGGATTTCGGAGATATTCAAGTGACGGGGTTTGAGTGTCTCAAGGATCCTAAGCGGTCAATGACGGCGACCCCCGAGGAGTTGAGGAGTCGCGACAATCGACTGTCGCCACCGGAAGAAGTCGCGCCCGAAGGATCCGTCAATTATCGCCTGTACGACGTTTTTCAAGCGGGTGTTCTCTTTTTCTGGATACTTGAGGATGGCCGTTGGCCATTCGATTCTACGCTTGATTATGTTACTGGGGACGGCATGCTGGCGTTTTCTGACCCATCCGACGATCGGAGTCGTGGGCTTATCACGCTCGTTTCTCAGATGCTTTCCCGTGATCCGGCAGATCGCCCGGATCTGTTTTCTCGCGTGTTGGATGTTTTGCAGACTCTCGGATGATACGCGAGTTAGGGATACGGCCTGGCGCTGAAGGTGGGGCGTGTTCAAGGCAGGGCGATTGCTTTATGTCTCAAGCCCTGGCAAGGACTTAAGGCGTGTAGTTCTCGTCGCTGTCTACTAAAAACCTTTTGTTCGACACCCCGAGTGTGGCGATTGTCTTATTCTTGACCAGCGTCAGCGCGGTTCTGCGAAGGATGCTGAATCGGGCGACGGCGTTGCCCCCCCGTGTACGTCAATGGTCTTGTCTAAATGTTACGACCAGTTGCCAGTGCAGTTCGTACTCGATTGCCCATTGACCCGTGACGATCGCGTGGAACCTCTTGACCTGCACATTGTTCCGCCCAGAAGGTAGTAATTGATGTTGAAGCATTTCTTGTCGTTGCGATCGGTGTAACTGAGGACCATGCCGATCGCCTTGAGCCCAGGTGTGAACGCCGGTTGAAAAGTGCAGCGCGCTGCCGCCTGCGGAGTTCACGCGGCGAGAACCGGCCTGCTGCTTCACTGACCGGCAGAGCTAAACACTCTCCCGAAACGCGGCATATTCCTTGGTGGCCATCTCGTGTCGGCTATGTGTTTTGCCGCCAAGGAATCTGCCCGTGCATGAGCCCCTCCGCGTCCGGGCCGCAGAACTGTCCCGGCTCGCCACCGCGGGTCGCAGCAATCTCGATCAGGCCGAGGCACTCATCCCCGTCGGTCAACAGGCAGCTCGCGGAACTGGCAGCGATGGGCGTTGAGGACCTCCAGGTCGAAGGCCCGGCCATCTACGGCCGCCCCCAAGGACTGTCGATCGGCAAGACCAATGACCACTCCCTCTACCAGGCAGTGGGCGTGATGCCCGGCTGCGTCGTGGCCGTCCTCTGGAACTCCATCGAGTTCGACGAGTCCATGAACCGGCCGCATAGCGAGCCGCTCGACCTGGCTCCTCGATTCGGCGAGTTCGACTAGTGCCCTCCTGTCGTCAAGGCGCTCCTCGTCACGCACGCCTCGCGCATGGTCACGTCCCTGATGGCGAACGTCCGGCTGCTCGGCAACTGACCGGCTGCCTTGAAGCGTCAGACTGCTGACCCAGCGATACCGGCCCGGTCCTGGATCGCCCTCCGATGACGTCGCTCTGCAGCGGGTGTCGGTGCCGCACGGCGGCCGGATTGAATCGCGGGACTGTCCGCACCGCTGGCGTGGTGCCGGTCGCCTCGGCGATTGCCCGCGCCATCGGTTTTTTTATTCCCCCCAACCCCCGAGAGACCATGGATCCAAAAAAAGAAAACGCCTTGGACGGCGGTACGATTGAGGAGCCCGGAGCGACGGCTCGGGCGGCCTCGGCCGGCAGGGCCCAGGCCGAACTGATCGAGGTGCTCGCCCGCTTTGTGCTCGCGAGCATGGAACGGAACGAGACGGGCGACCCCAGGCTCGAGGAAGGGCAGGGCAGAGAGCGTGGCGGAACCAAACCAAAGCGACGAACCGCAACTGCCACCGGAGCTCCAGGAGTCCCTCCAAACGCTGATCGACCGGATCTTCAACAACACCGCGAAGCGGGAGCTGTGGAAGAACCGCTTCACGTCCGCTGACCGCCGCAAGTTTCCGCAGCCCGAGGCCGAGACGATCGAGCAGCACAACATCATCGACCTGTGGCGTATCGCCCGTGGCACGCCAACCTGGAACGAATGCATCGTCGAGGTCTCCCATGCCCTCGGCTTCATCAACGACACACGCCGCCAGTCGCTCCTCGATGCACTCGGCGCCAACGACCGCTCAGGGCAGGCGCCAGGACAAAAAGCACGGCGAGCGGCGGCCATCCCACATTGGGACGAGGAATCCCGGGAACTCCGCTACCAGGGACAGCTCGTTCGTATCGTGAGGCGGCCCTCTCTGGCCCCCAACATTGTCAGGCTCCTGAGGACGTTCGAGAAGGCCGGCTGGCCCGCGCGGATCGATGACCCCTTCCACCGCCAGCGGAGCGACGAGACCCGTAGACGGGATGTTGAAACCCTCAACAAGCGACTGCTGAAGCCGCTGCTGAAGTTCGAGTGCGATGGCAACGGCACTGGGTTTCTCTGGAAGAAGATCGTGCAGCCGAGGGCAAAGAAGCCTGCAAAACGGCCGCGGCGCTAGCGGGCCTCGTCGAGTGCCCTTCTATGGCGGTGCCGCCCCGAGCACGGGCGCTGCACGGGCGCAGCCCTGATTCCACGTCGGGGTCGCTTTTTCGATCATGGAATCCAGCGTTGGGGCTCGCAACGGATGCGAGCTCGATGCATCGGGCGGGTTCTAAGGCCAAGGAGGTGCCGCATGGATTCAAAAAGTTTCTTCAAGGACGGCGACGGGGATGACGGCGAGCCGATCGGCCTCCGGCCGGCGGAGGCTGCGGCCAGACTTGGCATCAGCACCACCGCACTCTATCGCCTGCGTGTGGCCGGTCGCATTCCGTTCGTGAAGCTGGGCGGCGCGGTCATCCACCGCGTCGCCAGCCTCGACCAGTTCCTGCGCGACTCTGAGCAGCGGGGCAAACAAGACCGCACTTGAGCCGCGATGGGCTCAAGCGGGTGGTCCAGTCATTCATCCCAAGGAGAATCTGCATGGCATCGTTGTGTTCTGATTCAGGAAAGCGGGGAGACACCTATCGGGTCATCAGCCGCTCGAAAAATGGCAAGCGGCACACCATCCGCCTCGGCAGGGTCAACAAGCGGATCGCCGAGACAGCGAGATTGATGATCGAGTCGCTCGAGTCGGCCAAGGCGGCTGGCCACTCGGCCGACCGTGAGACCGCCGATTGGGTCGGCCGCCTCGGCGACGAGATCCATGCCCGGCTTGCTCGGGCGGGGCTGGTGCCACCGCGAGAGCAGCCTGAACTGGTCGTTGACACCCTCGGCCAGCATCTGTCCCAGTTCTTCAGCACCCTCGGCAAGCAGAAGCCGACGACGGCTCGCAACTATGCCCGGGCCCGAAAACTCCTCGAGGAGTTTTTTGGCAAGGACCGAACGCTCGCCTCGATCAGCGAGGGGGACGCCGACGCCTATAAGCGGTGGCTCCTCGGCAAGTTTGCGCCGGCGTCGGCGTCGGTCGATCTGCGGCGGGCGAGGCAGTTCCTCAAGGCCGCCGTCCGCCGACGGTTGATCGCCTTGAACCCGTTCGCCGACGTGCCCTGTGGACCGCAGACTAACGACGCGAGAATTTTCTACGTGTCGGTGGAGATGATCGAGAAGGTCATCGCCGTCTGCCCGGATAATGCTTGGCGGATGACCTTTGCGTTGCCCCGCTACGGGGGGCTCCGCTTTCCGAGCGAGGTTGAGGATCTCAAATGGACCGATATCGACTGGGATAACTCAGTATTCACCGTCCACGAGAAGAAGGTGGAGCACCATCCTGGTCGGGGTATTCGCGTGGTGCCGATCTTCAGCGAACTGAGGCCCCACCTCGAGCGGGCATTCCGCGAACGGCCGCCGGGTGCCATCTACGTCGTGCCCATGGCCCGCGGTGGCCGAAACCTCGGCACGCAGGCCAAGCGGCTTGTGGCAAGGGCGGGCGTCGAGGTGTGGCCGAAGATGTTCGTGAACCTGCGGGGCAGCCGATCTGACGATCTGGACCGCAATCCGCAGATCACGGACAAGGCGATCGACGTCTGGATCGGCAACTCAGAAAAAATCCGTCGGCGGCACTATCACGGAGTGCGGCCGGAGGACTGGGCGGCAGCCACGGGAAAAGCGGCGCAAATTCCGGCGCGCCCAGCGTCGTTCAGGAGTGTTCAGGAGCCGTCAAGCCTTCTTGAATCCCGCGAAAAACCGCTAGACGTGCGGGAAAAGGCTGAAAATCAGTACCCTCGACAGGGATCGAACCTGTAACCTTCAACTTCGGAGGCTGACGCTCTATCCAATTGAGCTACGAGGGCGTACTCGGGAGTTTACCAGCCCCGGCCACCCGGCGGTAGCGGCTCCGCCCCGGCTCTTTTCCAGCCTGGGAACCTGCCGCATGCCACCGCCGGGCGCACCCCAGGGGACAACAGCTCGCTCGTCGAGCCCATCGCCTCCGCCCCGGGAAGATGTCGTTCTCCCCCCAGACACCGGTCGACTCGCAGGCGAAACGCCCGGGGCGCTTTGCCCCGGCTGCTCCGCGGCGACCACCGCTCAGGCTGACTTCCGCAGCGGCTCCACATCCCGCGGCCTACGCCGCGGGCCAGAGAGCACTTCCTGCCCTTCGTCGATTCGAATCGTCGTGCCGTCGCTGTCCACCGTCGCTGCGTCTGCGGCTGTATCGGTCGCCGCTTCGGTCGCCGTATCGGTCGCCAGGTATCCCGCCAACTGCCGGCGTCGACGGGCGTGGCTCACGAGTTGACACGCCCCGACGAAGCGGCCGAGCAGCATCGGCAGCGTGCCGAGCGGAGCCGACACGATCGTGTGGCGGATCACCTCGATCACATGCAGCAGGAACGACGGCAGGAACGACCGACCTGCGAGCGAACGCCAAAACAGTCGCTCCCCATGGAGCCCCGAGCGAAACCCGCGCTCCCACGCAGGCTCCTCCCCAGCCACCACCCGCGAACCCTCTTCGACAACCGTCGACACCCCCCGGGTGGCAAGCTCCACCGCCATGTCGACGTCGGCCAAACGATCGCCACAGGCCGCACTGAAACCAGCCTCTGCATCGCGGACAAGATCCGCCCGCCAAAAACCGGCTTCGAGCCGCGGACCAACTACCGGCCAATGCGGACGCCGCGCTCCCACACGGCGATCCGCCCCCGAGCCGACGGCGGCAGTCGTCCCCATCCCCGGACGAGTCAGCGCCACGCGTCGACCACCACGCTTGTACTTCACCCCCGCCGACACCACCCGATTCTCAGTCGTTCCGTCCACTCCGAGTGGAATCACCGCGCCGGTCGTCGCGTCTTCAAACCGCGCCAAGGCAGCGTCCGTCCAACCGGGCGTCGCCTTCCAGCCCGCCGCAAGGAGATGAATGACGTCGCCGGTCGTGGCTTGCACACCGGCCGTCACGCAGCCGACAAGCCCAGTCCCCGCCGGGGCGCGGACAAACCGCACCTCTTCGGCGAGATTCCAGGGATCGTCGTACTCGCAGCCGAGTGCCACGACCACCTCGCAACCTTCCGGGCGGTTCTCGAGGACGCTCAGCAGCGTTTCCTCGAGCGCCACGGTGTCGCCCGGCGTCGGGATCACGATCGACAACGTCAGTCCGCGCAGCATCACGTGTGGCATCTGAAATCATCCCGCCCTGGTGACAGTGCAGACCAGGATCCAGAGGCGCGCACCGCGATCGTAGACTGTCGCCACGACCGTTCCCCCCGGGGCGCGGAATCGACGGAGAAGAATCAGGCAGCCGCCCGCTGGGGCTGCAACTCCGTGAAGAGATTGACGGTGTGGAGCATCTCGCCGTCCGCGTCATAGAACTGGAGCACGCCGACATCGATCAGCCACATCGCGAACATCTCGGCCACGCGGTAGCAGCGGGCCACGCACCGACCACGGTCGATGCGGATGTTTTCCTGGACGTCGGCCACCTCAACGGCATCCGCCCCGAGTTCGAGGAAGTAGCGGGTGACCAAAGACCGAACGTCGGCGGCGTGCATGTGCAAACGCATGGTCGGCAACCTCCTGTTGCGTGTTCTGCGGGCGGATCGGACGAGCGATCTGTTGCGAACGACTTCCTGTCGATCGGGGCCGAAATCTACCGGGCGGATTCCTGCGACGAAAGGCGGCTTTCGCAGCCCGGGACGTCACCCCTTCCCACCAGCGAGGATTTCATCGTCCGGCCAACGCCGATTCGGTGACCCGCGATCAGCAGGGAATCGCAAACCGCGCATCCGGCAAGGTCGACGCAGCTTGCCAGGACCGCCGGGCTCTCAAGGCAGGATCGCGGGAATCCCTTGGGCCAACGGGGGCTGCCGCCATCAGCCGGAGCCCGGGCGGCCCGATCAGAGGCGATCGATCAGAGGCGGTGCGTCCAGGCCCGATCGCCATACCGCTCCTCGATCAGCCGCGCCACCCGCTCCCGTGGCAGTTCCTCGAGCTGACCGACGGCGTTGAACGCCTGCCGGAGGAGCCCTTCGAGCCGCTCCCGCCCCAGCCCCAGGTTGACGAGGAACGCCGCGTGCGACCGCTTGCCGCGGTAGTCGGGCTCACGCGGTGGATGTTTGAGGAGCCGGGCCGCGAGTTCCAGATCGAAGCCATCGAGGAGCGTGCCGTGGTAGAGCACCCCATGCCGCCGGACGCGGAGGGCGTTGCCCGAGACTTTCCTGAGCGCCGTCGCCCCGCTCTCCGCGACGGCCAGAACCAGATCGCTCGTCCCCTGCCGCGACACCGGGAGCCCGACCGACCGAAGCGACTCAACGAGCGGATCGAGCATCGCCGCATGGATCCGCTCCACCGCCGGCACCCCGGCGGGATGGGGCGTCACCACCGACCACATCACACACCCCGGCCCGAGAATCACCGTCGCCCCGCCACTCGGCCGCCGCAGGATCGGCACGCCGGCCGCAGTACAGCCGGCCAGGTCGACCTCCTCCTCGACCCGGCTCGACGACCCCACCACCACCACCGGCCGCGTCGCCATCCAGGTGCGGACGACCGTCTCTCCGCGCACCCCCTCGTGGGCCTCTTCGAGGAGGGCTTCGTCGAGCGCCAGCGCCGCGATCACGTCGCCGCCACCGCTCCCCGGGAGGAGGGCGTCGGCCGCCGCCGCATCGAGCCACAGCGGCGAAAGGGGAGGGGGGGCGGCTGAGGCCATCGGGATTGAACCCATGCAGAATTTCGAAAGGGAGATGCCGGCCGAAACGGGATCGAGGCCGACCGTGTCGGGCAAAATCAGAACCGCGCGGCCGGGAAAACACCACCGTCCGGCCTGCTGGCCGCGGCGGGTATAGACTGAACGGCCCATTCTTCAC
>Ga0208249_1000021_pt1 | contig 46370 bp, 39 predicted proteins | sample CryBogmetaGMA1M_FD_184546 | JGI IMG/M metagenome (GOLD analysis project Ga0208249, IMG submission 184546) | Freshwater microbial communities from Crystal Bog, Wisconsin, USA - MA1M (SPAdes) | ecosystem: Environmental > Aquatic > Freshwater > Lake | place: Crystal Bog, Wisconsin, USA | collected...
GTAGCCGATGAAGGTGGCAACCTCGCCGGAGTCGAGCTCAACCGGGATCTGCACCTGCACCTCCCGCTTCGCCGTGAGGAGCAGGCGCCGCATCGCGTCGGAGAGGTCGAGCTGATCAGCGGCACGTTGGAAATAGATGCGGGGAGCGTCGGCAGACATGGAGGGCCTCCTGGTTTGAGGGCGATCTTAAACGATCCGTGTGGGGTTCGACGGGGGGCGGTGCGTCCTTCCCTGGCCCCGAGCCGGCGGGCGATGGCGGGAGCAGCCGGAACAGATACGATGAAGAGATCTCCGGAGAGAGGATTTCCCGCATGGCGACGCCGAGCCCCGATCAGTTTTGGACGCTTCTCACCGAATCGAAGCTCGCCGAGGCGGCGTCCCTCGACAAGCTCCGCCGGGAGTTCGAAGGGCTGCCGTTCCCTCCCGGCGCCTCGGCGACCAGCGCGACCGAGCTGGTCGCCCGCTGGCTCGTGAAGCGGAACGTGATCTCCGAATGGCAGGCCAAGCGGCTGCTGCGCGGGGAGAAGGGGCCGTTCTTCCTCGGCGATTACCGGCTCCTCGACCGCTTCGACACCGGCCGCGGTGGGACGGTATTCCGGGCCCGCCACGAGCCCTCCGGTCGGCTCGTCGGCATCGCGGCCCTCAACAACAAATACTGCCAGCAACCCGAGGTGTGGTCTGACATCCTCAATAGGACGAAGGCCGTCACCGAGGCGAAAGACCCGACCCTCACGAAGACCTGGGCGCTGGAAAAGGCTGGATCGCAGCGATTCGTCCTTGCCGACGATGTCGTCGGTGCCCCCTTGGCCGACGAGCTTTCGAAGCGCGGCGCGATCCCGGTCGCCGAGGCGGGAGCGATCGTGCTCACCGTCGCCCGGGCCGTGGCGGAGCTCCACCGGCTCGGCGTCGTTCATGGTGCGATCTCGCTCGACAGCGTCCGCCGCGGCACTCCAGACACTGGCTCGAAGGAGACCGAGGGGCCGATCCGGCTCCTCCAGTTCCCCCTCGTCGCCGATCCGCACGTCGTGCCTGCGCGCCTCGAGATCGATACGCCCGAGGGAGTGGCACGGCTCGGGACGCGGGCCGCGTTCCTCGCTCCGGAGCTCCTCAAGAGCGGGCGGATCTCCACGACCTCCGCCGATGTCTATGCGATCGGCTGCCTCTTCCACGCGCTCCTCTCCGGAGGGCCGCCGGGCTGGCAGGGGGATCCCCAAAAGACGCTCTCCCAAGTCGCGGCCGGACAGGGACCACAGGCTCTTCCGACCACGAAAGTGCCCGTCGAGGTGGCGACCCTCGTCTCCTACCTGACCGCATTCAACCCCGCCGATCGCTACCCGACCGCCGCCGAAGCGGCCGACGCGATCGCCACCTGCCTCGGCCAGCCCCCGGTGTCGGGCACGCTCCCCGAGCAGCGCGAGATGATCACGCCCGGCTCTGGGCCTGCCGATGCGGTCCCCGCCACCGACGCCCCCGCGATGATCGCCGTCGTCGACACCGCCTCACCGGCCACGCGGGCAAAGCCGAAGCCTCCGCGCCCGCGCTGGCTCCTCCCGGCCCTCGGCGGCCTCGGATTCCTGGCAGCCTCGATCGTCGGCGCGGTCGTCATCCTGCGACCGGCCGCCAACAAGGCTCCCCCCTCCGCGCCAGCGACGGAAGACGCCTCGCCAAAACCATCCACCACCGAAAGGGAAGCGACCGACGGCGCTGGAGCCACCCCGGTCAACGGGGACGGGACCGTCGCCTCTCCAGCCGACGCAGCCGGCGCCGCGCCCAGCAGCCCCCGGCCGAAGACGGAAACGATCACGACGCTCGTCGACTCCGGGGCCACCGAGATTCCTTACGAAAGCCCGCAGCCCCCGGGCACGCCACCACGGCTCCAATACCTTCCGCCGGGATCGCAACTGATCCTCCTCGCCCGGCCGGCTGAGGCGCTTGCGACCACGGAAGGGGAGCGTTTCGTCCGTTCGCTCGGGCCGCGGGCGGCCGCGGCGCTCGAGACGCTCTCCCTTCTCGCAGCCTGCCCGCCAGAGTCGATCGCCGATCTCCAAGCCGCCTGGCAGGCGGGGGGCCCCGACGAAGTGGTCGGTGGCGTGACGCTCCGTGGTAGCGAGCCGCTTCCGGTCGCCATTGATGGCGACGCCCGACGAAAGGCGTGGGGGGCGACGACGCCCGAGGAGATCGAGGGCGAGACCCTCCATCGCGGCGGGAGCTTCTCCTTTTGGCTCCCGTCTGACGCCGACGGGCATGTGCTCGTTCTCGGTCCGGAGGAGCTCGTGCGCCAGACGATGCAGGCCCACCGTCAGGTGGCCGCAGGCGACACGACAGACGCCGACGGGGAGAACGGGATCGAGGCGAGCCTGCCTCGCGACCTCGAGGAGCTTGTCGGCATGCTCGACGCTTCGCGCCACCTGACGCTGTTCGGCTCGCCCGATTACCTCCTCCACGACGGCCGCCCCGTCCTCGCCGGGCCGCTGGCCAAGCTCGTCGAGCCCCTGGCCTGGTTTTTTGGTGATTCCATCCGGGCCGCTGCCCTGAGCCTCCACTTCGGCCCCAACAGCTACCTCGAGCTCGATGCCGTGCCCCCCGCCGGCACTTCGCCGCGGCAACTCGCCCAGCGCCTTTCGGGGAATGTGGCGACGATGGCCGAGCGGACGGAGGAATACTGCAACGCCCTCGATCCCCATCCCTACGGCCGGAAGCTCGTCATGCGGCTGCCGCGGATGCTCGGCGTGGTCGCTGATCATGTCCATGCCGGGGCCGATGGCCGCGGGGTGATCGTCAATGCATGGCTCCCCGAGCACGCCCCCCACAACCTCGCCCTCGCGGCGGAGCTCGCCCTCGAGCAGACGCCCCGGGCCGACGGCGCATCGCTCGTGGTGGCGGCCAGCCCACCGCAGGCGTCGGCGCCGGCCGGGGCGCTGGCGGCGCTTGCCAAGCCGATGTCGCTGGTCTTTGTGAAGGATACGCTCGAGAAGTCGATCCAGATGATCGCCGACGAGATCGGCGTCGAGCTGGAGATCCTCGGCAGCGACCTCCAGCTCGAGGGGATCACGAAGAACCAATCGTTCGGCCTCGACGAGAAACAGAAGCCGGCGGCGGAGATCCTCCGGGCGATCCTCGCCAAGGCCAATCCCGACGGGAAGCTCGTCTATGTGATCCGCAAGATCGAGGCTGGCGAGCGGATCGAGATCACGACACGGGCCGCGGTCGAAAAACGCGGCGACACCCTGGCCCCGGGGCAGGACGCCCCCACAACCGAGAAGGACAACGAACCGAGATGATCATCGTCATGCAGGCTGGCGCGTCGCGCGAGGACCTCGACCGGGTGGTGGCGCGCGTCGAGGAATTGAAGCTCAAGCCGCACACGATCGTCGGCACGGAGCGGACAGTCGTGGCCGTCGTTGGCGACGAGCGCGACATCGTCGGATCGGGGCTGGAGACGCTTCCCGGGGTCGCCACCGTGATGCCGATCCTCGCCCCCTACAAGGTGGCCAGCCGCGAGGTTCGGCCGGAGCCGACGATCGTCCGGGCGGGGCCGCTGGTCGTCGGCGGCGGCCATGTCGGCGTGATCGCGGGCCCCTGCTCGGTGGAAAGCCGCGAGCAGATCGTCGCCACGGCACAGGCCGTCAAGGCGGCCGGTGCTACCGGGCTCCGCGGCGGCGCCTTCAAGCCGCGGACGAGCCCCTACAGCTTCCAGGGCCTCAAAGAGAAGGGGCTCGAGCTCCTCGCCGAGGCCCGGGCCGAGACGGGGCTGGCGGTCGTCACGGAAGTCGTGGCGTCGGAGGATGTGGCGCTCGTGGCCAAGTATGCCGACGTCCTCCAGATCGGCGCCCGCAACATGCAAAACTACCGCCTCCTCGAAGCGGTTGGAAAGACGGACGTCGCGGTCTTGCTCAAGCGCGGGCCGTCGGCGACGGTCGAGGAATTGCTCCTCGCCGCGGAATACATCCTCGACGGCGGCAACATGCAGGTGATGCTCTGCGAGCGCGGGATCCGGACGTTTGAATCGCACACGCGCTTCACGCTCCCCTTGGCGACCGTCCCCTGGCTCCAAGCCCGCACCCACCTCCCGGTGGTGGTCGATCCGAGCCACGGCACGGGGCATGCGAATCTCGTCACGAGCATGGCCGCAGCGAGCGTGGCCGCGGGGGCAGATGGGCTGATCGTCGAGGTCCATCCCGATCCGAAGCGAGCGGCGAGCGACGGCGGGCAGACGCTCGACATCCCCGCGTTTGAAAAGATGATGGCCGTCTGCCGGCGCGTCGCCGACGCGGTCGACCGGAAGCTGGGGTGAGGCATCACCCCAAGACCAGCACCGCGACCGACATGTAGAGGAGGAGACCCACGACGTCGACGATCGCCGAGACGAAGGGATTGCTCATCAGCGCGGGGTCGAGGCCGAGCGAACGGAAGATCAACGGCAGGACCGAGCCGACGAGCGTGCCGAGCATCACGACTCCCAAGATCGTCAACGGGATCACGAGCGCTGCCGAGGCGGTCGGGGCATAGAGCAAGGCCAGCAGGTAGCCAGGCAAGGCCAGGAGCAGGCCCAGCAGAAGCCCCAGGAGGATTTCCCGGCGGAGGATTCGCGGCCAGTCGGTGAGCTTGCAGTCGCCCGACGAAAGCGCCGTGATCACGAGTGTCGCCGACTGACTGCCCGAATTGCCGCCGCTGGCCATCACCAGCGGGATGAAGTCGGTGAGCCATGGGTCGTCGATCGGTCGCTGGCTCAGCACCGTGGTCGTGACCGCGGCGGTGCCGAACAGGATCGTCAGCCACACGCCGCGCTTCCAGGTCATCGTCACAACCCCGGCGTCGAGATAGCTCTCGCCGAGCGGAGAGATGGCCGCGGCCCGCTGGGCCTCGTCGGTGGCCTCCTGGCGGACGGCATCGAGGACGTCGTCGTGGGTGACGATGCCGACGAGCCGGTTGTGGTCGTCGACGACGGGGATCGCGAGGAAGTCGTAGCGGGCGAGCTTCTGCACCACCTCGTCAACCGGTTCCTCGATGCGGACGCTGATCGGGTCCTCCTGCATGAGGTCGCCGACGAGGGCATTCGGGCGGGCGAGGATCAAGTCGCGGAGCGAGATGAAGCCGACGAGGCGCCGGTCGGCGGCGAGGACGTAGATGTAGTAGATCGACTCGCTGTCGGGGGCCTGGCGGCGGAGCCTGGCCACTGCCTCGCCAGCCGTGATCTCGGCGGGGAGCGAGGCATACTCCGTCGTCATCAAGGCCCCGGCCGAGTTCTCCTCGCAGGAGAGGAGCATGCGGATGTCGTGCCGCTCCGCCTTCGCCACCAGCGGGAGAATCTCCTCGACGAGGTCGGAGTCGAGTTCCCTGAGAAGCTCGACCCGATTGTCGGCCGCCATCCACTCCAGGAGCGGCCCGAGGTGCTGACGGTCGGCCGATTTGACGAGGTCGACCTGCCGGGAGAGGGGATAGTAGGGGAAAATGTCCCCCTGGCGCTCGAGCGGCAGGGCGTCGAGGAGCTGCCAGAGCTCGCGATCCTCGAGCCCCTCGGAAAACTCTGCCACGCTCGCCGGATGGAGCTCCTCCGCCACGCCGCGCAGGCCCTCGACATCCCCTTCGGCGAGCATCACCCGCAATTCCGGTATCAGGAGTGGGTTGGCGGTAACCATGACGGGAGGCCGCGGCAGGAAAGCCGCCTATACTGGCGGAGCGGTCGGAACAGCGGCCGAAAGGGCAGGGGACTTCCCCGATTGCCGGGGAAGACTGGTGTGGGCAGATTTACAGAGTATGCCATGAACCGACCCGGAACCGAACGTCGATTCGGTGGCATGATCGCGCGACTCTCCGCAGCGGCACTCCTCGGCATGTTCGCCGCATTCCTAGGGATGGCGCCCTCCGTGGGCCAGGAGGCTGCCCCCGCCAGGACGCCGCCGCCTCCACCGGCCGTGGCAGCCGGCTACGACCATCTCCTCTACCGGGCCTACCTCCCCGCCGACTTCGACCAGCAGGTGTTCGACGCCCTCTGGACGGTGTGGGAGGAGCCGGCAAAGTCGCAGGCCGAGGCGGCCGATGTCGGCAAGCGGCGGCGGATGACGATGCTCCGCTACGGCCTCTCCCCTCATCCCGACGATCCCTCACGGTCGCTCCAATATGTGGTCGACGGGGCTGGGAAGTGGACGATGAGTTGCCTCGCCTGCCATCAGGGGACGGTTGCCGGCCGGGTGATTCCGGGCGCGCCCAACACCCGCTACGCGCTCGAGACGCTCACCGAGGAGGTGCGGCAGGTGAAGCTGAGGCAGGGGAAGGCCCTCGGCCACATGGATCTCGGCGGCTTGCTCATGCCACTGGGGACGACCAACGGCACGACGAACGCCGTGATGTTCGGCGTGGCCCTCATGCAGCATCGTGACCCCGACCTCTCGATCGTGCCGAAGACGCCCCGCTTCGATCTTGCCCATCACGACATGGACGCCCCTGCCTGGTGGAATTATTCGAAGCGGAAGCGGATCTACGCCGATGCCTTCGCCCCCAAGGGGCACCGGATGCTGATGCAATTCCTCCTCGTCAAGGAGAACGGGCCGGAGAAGTTCCACGCCTGGGAGGGGGAGTTTCGCGACATCGAGGCGTGGCTGGAATCGCTCGAGCCGCCGGCTTGGGAAGGGCCGGTCGATGCGGCGCTCGCCGAGCGCGGCAGGGAATTGTTTGCGACGCACTGCGCCGACTGCCACGGCACCTACGACGGCCCCCGCGACGGACCGGGGCGGTCCTACCCCGAAAGGATGGTGGCGATTGACGAGGTCGGTACCGATCGGGTCCGGTTCGATTCGCTCACCGTCAAGGACCGCCGGGCGCTCAACATCAGCTGGTTTGCCGATGACTGCGAGATCGAAGGGATCGACGCCCCCGATGGCTATGTCGCCCCGCCGCTCGACGGCATCTGGGCGAGTGCCCCCTACCTCCACAACGGCTCCGTGCCGACGCTCTGGCACCTCCTCCATCCCGACAAGCGCCCGGCCGTCTGGCGCCGACTCGACGCACCGGGCGCGGGCCCAGCGGGGGAAGCCAAGGCCCTTTCGCCGCGCCCCGACTACGATTTCGACCGCGTCGGACTGAGCATCGAAACGGCCGAGGCGCTCGAGCCGAAGTCCCTTTCCTCGGCGGAACGGCGTACCTGGTTCGACACCCGCCGGCACGGCAAGGGGGCCGGAGGGCACACCTACCCCGACCTCCTCGACGAGGGGGAGAAGGGCGCCGTCCTCGAATATCTCAAGACGCTCTGACCTTCCTTTCCCCCCTTGCCGCACGCCCGGCCGGACGCTCCGCGACTGGGAAGATTTCTGCTACCGTAGCGGAGCCACGGTCGAGTCACTTTGGCTGTCCGCGGCGGCGTCAGGACGCTGCTATTCACGCTGTCATTCACTCAGTCCGCCCCGTCGGAGCCCACCATGACCCAACTCGAACAGGCCCGTGCCGGCACGATCACCCCCGAGATGGCCTTCGTCGCCAAACGTGAAGACCTTCCCGAGGAAACGATCCGGGCGGAGGTGGCTCGCGGGCGGATGGTGATCCCGGCGAACGTCGTCCATCTGACGAAGAAGCTCGAGCCGATGGCGATCGGCATCGCCGCCTGCACGAAGATCAACGCCAACATCGGCAATTCGGCCGTCACCAGCGACGAAGCGACCGAACTCGAAAAGCTCCATCTCGCCGTCCACTACGGCTCCGACACCGTCATGGACCTGTCGACGGGCAAGGACATCGACGGCATCCGTCAGGCGATCATCAACGCTTCGCCGGTGCCGATCGGGACGGTGCCGATCTATCAGATGCTCGAGGAACTCGGCGGCGACATCGAGGACATGCGCGCCCAGCACTTCATCGACATGTGCGAGAAGCAGGCCCGGCAGGGGGTCGACTACATGACCGTCCACGCCGGGCTCCTCCAGGAGCACCTCGGCCTGACCACGAAGCGGATCACGGGGATCGTCAGCCGCGGCGGCTCGCTCATTGCCCGCTGGATGATGGCCCATCGCCAGCAGAATCCCCTTTACACCCACTTCGAGGATCTGTGCGACGTCTTCCGGCAGTACGACGTCACCTGGAGCCTCGGCGACGGGCTGCGGCCGGGATCGATCGCCGACGCCAGTGACGAAGCCCAGTTCGCCGAGCTCCACGTCCTGGGCGAGCTCACGCGGCGGGCCTGGGCCAAGGGCTGTCAGGTGATGGTCGAGGGGCCGGGCCATGTGCCGATGGACCAGATCGACATGAATATCAAGCGACAGATGGAGGAGTGTGACGAAGCGCCGTTCTACGTCCTCGGGCCGCTCGTCACCGACATCGCGCCCGGCTACGACCACATCACCAGCGCCATCGGCGCAGCGATCGCCGGCTGGAGTGGCGCGGCGATGCTCTGCTACGTGACGCCGAAGGAGCACCTCGGCCTCCCCGACGCCGAAGACGTGAAGCAGGGGGTGATCGCCTACAAGATCGCCGCCCATGCCGCCGATCTCGCCCGCCACCGCAAGAACGCCCGGCAGCGCGACGACGCCCTCTCCCGGGCCCGCTTCGCCTTCGATTGGAACGAACAGTTTCGCCTCTCCCTCGATCCGGAGACGGCCCGTCGCTACCACGACCAGACGCTCCCGCAAGACACCTTCAAAAGCGCTCACTTCTGCAGCATGTGCGGCCCGAAGTACTGCTCGATGAAGATCACGCAGGAGATCCGGGCGATGGCCGCCGAGCAGGAAGCGTGCTGCGACGATGGCCACGCCGAGCACGGTAGCAACGGGGCGGCCTCGGAGCCGATCGCGATCGAGCTCAAGTAAGCGGCGTTTTGCCCCATACAAAACGACCGTGCCCGCGTCTCCTTGGGTGGGGGGGGAGGAAGAAGTTCCTGCCTCCCTCATTTCCGCTTTCCCGGTGACGCATGGCTGCCGCTCCCCACACTGATCCCACCGCGGCCTTCCGCGCCCGTGCCGCAGGGCTCTCGGCTGCCGGGCTGCCGGTGGCGTGGGCCGGCCCGGCCGCGACGGCGGCCCTGGCCGAGGCGGTGCGGCTCGGGGCCGATGCCGACAGGATTCTCGAAGCGGCCGTGAGCACCGGGCAGGACGCGTCGACGCGGGCCCGTGGTGCCTGGCGGCCGTGGTTTTATCCAGCGCTTGTCTGTGCCGGTGCGGCCCTCGGTGCGGCGCTTTTGGGCACGGGGCTGACGCCGTGGTTCGAAGGGGTGTATGCCGAGTTCCGCGTCCGGCCGGGGAGTGGCCTGGGGCTCCTCGAAGCCGCCCGGGCCGCGGCCCCCTGGCTCCTGGCGGCCATGACCGCGGCGCTTGCCGTCGCCTGGTGGGCCGCGACTTCGCGCCGCTCCCGAACGGCCGGGCCCGATTCGCTCCGGGCGGCGTTGGGCTGCGAAACGCTCGCCGCCCTTGCCGACGCTGGCGTGTCCCTCGAGGAGGCCGCAGCGGTGGCCGATTCGTTCGGAATCGGGTCGGCTGCCTCCGCGCCCCCGCTCGTCCCCTGGGCCACCGGCATCGATCTCGGCGGCGTGCCGCGGGAAGAGGCCCTCAGGCAGGCGGGAAAAGTTGCCCGGGCCCGCGCCGCCCGGCGCGACGGCGACGCGCGCCAGTTCGGGAGGATCGTCGTGGCGCTCGTCATCGCCGGCCTGGCTGTCCTCACCTATGCCCTCGTCCTCTTCCTCCCGGCCATCGATTTCTTCATGGCGATCTCCGAAGCTTCGGCCAGCCGCTGAAGCTCCGCGGAAAAACCCACCCATGGCTCCCCCCGATATCACCGCCGCCTCTTCCGCCACAGCCGAGCTCGGCCCTTGGATCGGCCGCGCGCTCGAAGTCGGCGGCGGGATCATCCCGGCACTGCGGGCCCTCGGCGCCGAACTTCCGCCGAGCCGCCGCGCCGCCTGGGACGAGCTCTGCGAGACGCTCGTTGCGGGGGATGCCTCCCGGGCCAGCCGGGCCCTCGAGCACGATCCCGACATCTGGATCCCGCTCCTCACCGCCGCGGCCCCCGGCGCGATCACCGGCGACGGGGCCTCGGAAGCCGCGTTTCTTGCCCGGGCCGTCGATGTGGTCGTGACGGAGGAAACGAAGAGTCGGTGGTGGCTGCCGCTCGTCTATCCATTCTTCGTGACACTGCTGGCGCTTGCCGTGACGTCGCTTCTGGCCGTGCTTGTCGTGCCGGAGTTTGAGAAAATCCTCGGCGACTTCGGGATGCGGCTGCCGCTGATGACCGAGGCGTTGATCGGATTCTCCCACTTCCTCCGGGAGGGTTGGGGGGGGCTGCTTGCGGCGGCGGCTGTGGCGACGGCGCTCTGGCTCACAGCCGGCCGGTGGTGGCCGTCGTGGCTCCGCATCCCTGGCAGCCGGTTCGCGCAGTCGGGGCGATTCGCCCGCTTCGCCGCCGATCTCCTCGCCGCGGAGGTGCCGCAGCCAGTGGCGCTCGCCGTAGCGGCCCGTGCGGTTGATCCGCAGCACCGGATGACCGCAGCCGACGAGCCCCCCCGCCGGCTCTCCGCGACCGTGCGCCACGCCCTCGAGGGGGATTTGCCCGCCCCCACGCGAGTCCGGCTCCTCGACCGGATCGCCACCTGCCACGCCCTCCGGCTTGCCGCCAGTCGCTCCTGGATCTCCTGGTTCCTCGGACCGGTGGCCGTGTTCGTCACCGGCCTCCTCGTCTTCCTCATGGTCCTCGCCCTGTTCGCGCCGCTGATCAATTTGGTCAGCGTTCTGTCCTGACGCCGTTGCTTCCGGTGCCCCGATGTCGCTCTTCCCCACCTTCGCCAAGTTCCTCACCACGCGCGGGATCGATGCCCGCGTGTCGCAGCAGGGGCTCTTTCCCACGCTCTTCGGCATCTTCCTGCCGACGTCGTCGGGGCAGCGGCGGGCGGTGGCGGAATTGCTCGCCTTGGGGCTCGATGAGCGGCTCGACCTCGCTCCGCTCCTCGAGGCCTGGGCCGCCGATGAGCGTGGCTGGCAGGCCGCGAGAGTGAGGAAGCTCGCCAAGCTCGTGGCCGCAGGCATGCCGCTCGATGCGGCGCTTGCGCGGGTGCGCGGAGCCCTCCGCCCCGAGGATGCGACGGCGCTGGCCGTAGCAACAACGCTCCACGGCAATGCCACCGAAGCGCTCGCTGGCTTTAGCGCTCCGGCAGCCTCGACCGAGCCGGTGGAGCGAGATATCCGCTGGGTGCTCGGCTACGCGGCCACGCTCCTCCTCGTGAGCCTGCCGACCTTGACCTTCGTGGTGGTCAAGCTCGTGCCGATGTTCAAGAAGATTCTCGACGACTTCGGAATGCAGCAATCTCCCTGGATGACAGCCGTGGGATGGCTCGGCTACACCTTCATAGCCTTCTGGTGGCTCCCGCTGCTGGCAATCCTCGCCGCGAACATCGCCTCCCGCCTCGCCCCGCGGGCCTGGGCTGGGCTGCGGCGGACGTTGGGCCTCGGCGGCCTGGGGGTGCTCGGCGACGCCCGGGCGGCCGATTGGCTCGGCAGCCTCGATGTGGCGGCGCGGGCCGGGGAAGGAGAGGGACGCGCCGCGCAGGCCCTGGCAACAGGCACGATCGACCGGGGCTTGCGATCGACCCTCCGGCAGAAAATGCCGAGTGGAGACCGCGCCGCCCGCTCGAGCCGGGCGGGAGTGTTGTCGCCGGCCGAGGCTGCAGCCCTCGATGCCAGCCCTGCGGCGGGCTGGGTGACGCGGGCGCTTGCGCGCCGTCACCGGGAGCGAATCCTCGATCGGATGTGGCTCCTCTCCGATTTGATCCTTCCAGCGTTTGTGATGGCGATGGGAATCTTCGTCTTCATCCTCGCCATGGGAGTGATGGAGCCGCTCTTCGACATGATTCGGGGGCTCGCCTGATGACTCCATATCGCACCACGAGCCGCGCCAGTCGCGCGAACAAGCAGCGCCGCGGGATCACCCTCTTCGAGCTCCTCGTCTCCTTCGGGATCCTCTCCGTCATCGTCTCGGTGTCGGCGGGGCTCCTCGTCCGCCACGGCCGGCTGCTCGTCTCGGGGCGCAACCAACGCCTCGCCGTCGAGGAGCTTGCCAATCGGATGGAGCTCCTCCACGCGCTCCCGCCGGCCGACCGGGAGGCCTTCCTCGCCGCCCCCGCGCCCTCCCCCTTCGCCGCGGCGCACCTCCCGGGGGCGACGCTCGCCGTCGTCACTGCCGCCCCTGACGACGATGGCCTGCAGCGGATCGAGCTCGCGATCGAGTGGAACGAACCTGGCCGCCGCGGCCACCCGCTCCGCCTCGCCGGATGGCTCCCGTCTGCTTCAGGGGAGGGATCGCCATGAGACCCATGAAACGCCCGATCTCCGGTCGACGACTGCCGCGGGGCATCTCGCTTGTCGAGCTGCTTATGGCGATGGGGGGGGTGAGCCTTGTCATCACCTCGAGCGCCATGCTCCTTCACGGCGTGATGAGGGCCCAATCGGAGAGCCGCCGCTTCTTCGACGACGAGCGGACCAGCGCCCGCCTCGCCCGCCAGTTCCGGGCCGATGTCCATGCCGCGGCCCAAGTCGGGGCGCCGGCCGGGGACCGGCTCGTGGCCTTCACGCTCCCCGATGGCGGCACGATCGAATACCGGCACACCGCCGACCATCGACAGATCGAGCGGCGTCTGCTCGCCCCCGGCAATCCCACGCCGACGGCCCGCGAAGACTATTCGCTGGCCGGGCCGTGCGCCGCGGTCGTGACCGTGGCCGAGCGACAGATCACTCTGGAACTCGGCCCCGAGGGGATCGACGGCAAGCTCGCCTCCCCGGGCACCGTCCTACCGCCACGCTCCCCTGCCGAGGCGAAAAGAAAGCCACCGGCGCTCGTCGTCGAGGCTGTTCTCGGCCACGATCTCCGCTTCCTGCCGGCGCGTGACGGGGAGACTCGACCATGACCCACACATCCTGCCATCCGCTGCCGTCGCCATCCCGTCGTGGGGCGACGCTCGTCGCCGTCCTCGCCGCCATGGCAGTCGTCCTCCTCATGCTCGGCGGGATGCTGAAGATCGCCCTCCTCGGCCGGCGTCAGTTCCTCAAAGAGCTCGAGCTCCGGCAGGCCGAGTGCCTGCTCGAGGCCGCTGCCGAGCGGGCCGTCATTCGTCTCCGCGCCGAGCCCGGCTGGACCGGCGGGCAGACGACCGTGGCTTCCGAAGCGATCGTTGGAAACGGAGCCGCGGAGGTGACCACCTCGGTGACTCCCAGCGACGACGGGGTCAGCCTCGGCCTCGTCGTCGAGTATCCCGCCGGGCGTCCTGACTCGGTCCGCCGCGAGCGCGCCATCCGCGTGGCCCGCGAGGCTTTCATGCCGAATCAACCGCCTTTTATTCCACCATCCACCGTTCCCGAACCATCTCCTGCCGTTACCCCGGAGGCTCTGCCATGACCATCCACCATTCCCACCCTCGGCTGCGGGCGTTCACGCTCGTCGAGCTGCTCGTCGTCATCGCCATCATCGGCACGCTCGTCGGCCTCCTCCTCCCGGCCGTCCAGGCCGCCCGCGAGGCAGCAAGGCGCTGCGGCTGCTTGAACAACACAACGCAGCTCGGCCTCGCCCTCCACAACCACGAGTTCCACACCGGCCACTTCCCGGCCGGCGTCATCAATCCCGACGGGCCGATCAAGAACGAGGCCGTGGGCCAGCACGTCTCCTGGACGGTCCAAGTGCTCCCCTACATGGAGCAGAACAGCCTCTTCCGGATGTTCGACCAGCAGGCCGGGGCCTACGCCGAGGTCAACGACAAGCTGCGACGGGCGAATATCGCGGTGCTGCGTTGCCCGTCGTCCCCCGGACCGAGGGGCAACAACCGCGACGGCAACAACGCGATCGCCTGGTCGAGCTACGCCGGCTGCCACAACTCGATCGAAGCGCCGATCGACGTCGGCAACGACGGGATGCTGTTTCTCAACAGCAGGATCCGGTTCGACGACATCCTCGACGGGAGCTCGAACACGCTCCTCCTCTCGGAGCATCTCTCGGAGGACGAGCCCAACCAGGAGGGCTCCCCGGTCGAGTTCGGCTGGCCGTCGGGGACGCGGGCGACGTTGCGGAACACCGGCCGGATGATCGAGCAGCCCTCGATGCGGCGCAACACCGGCCTCGCCGTGGAGGAGCCGGCGGAAAAGGGGCCGCTCTTCGTCGGTGGATTCGGGGCCTATCACCCCGGCGTGGCGGTGTCGGGGATGGGCGACGGCTCGACGAGGGCGCTCTCCGACGACATCGACCGCGACATCCTCCACGCCCTCGGCAGCCGTGCCGGCGGCGAGCTTCCCGGCAACACCGATTGGTGAGCAGCGACCTCGCAGGCCGTAGCCCGGTGACGGTGCCGTCACCGGGCCAGAAAAGTCAGATCGTCATCCCGGGGCGATCGCGGGGCGGCGGGACCGGGCAGGTGCGGAGGTAGGCGAGGATGTCCGAAAGGTTCGCCGTCGCCAGTGCCAGACAGGAATCGGCGCCGCCGTAGTACATCCGGATCACGCCGGTCGGCTCGTCGAGGATCCAACCGCAAGGGAAGACGACGTTGTTGACGTCCCCCTGGCGCTCGTAGGGGAGCTCCGGGGCGAACACCCAGTCGTCGCTGCGGCGAATCACCCGCCACGGCTGCTCGAGGTCGAGCAGCGCAAACCCGAGCCGGTAGAGGCAGCCGCCGGCGGTGTGGCGGACGCCGTGGTAGAGGAGCAGCCAGCCATCGGGCGTCTCCAGCGGCGGGGGGCTCAGGCCGATCTTGTTGGCGTCCCACCAGGCTCCGCGTCGGGCATGGAGGAGGACGTGGTGATCCCCCCAATGCCGAAGATCGGGGGAGAACGACAGCCAGATGTGGGCTCCGGAGCTGCCAGCCGACACCGGCCTGTGGATCATCGCGTAGCGGCCGCCGAACCGGCGGGGGAAGATTGCGGCGTCCTTGTCTTCCGGCGGCATCACCGGCCCGAGCCTGACGAACGTCTTGAAATCGACCGTCGAGGCGAGTGACACGAGCGGCCCGATCGGGGAGTACGACGTGTAGGTGATGATCCACTCCCCGCGATCGGCGACCCAGGTGACGCGGGCATCCTCGACGCCCCACGCCTCTTCGGCATAATTCACCGGGTCGGGTGGGAACGTCGGCTGGGGATCGATCCGCCAGTCGGAAATCCCGTCGGTGCTTCGGGCCACGCAGAGATGCGAGTGACCGCGCCGGTCCTCGACGCGCACGAGGAGGAGCGTCGTGTCGCCCACTTGGCAGGCCGCGGCATTGAAGACGGTGTGCGCCGGATAGGGCCAATCGTCGGCGGTGAGGATCGGGTTACCTTCGTGGCGCTGGAACAATTCCGGGTAGTGCCGTTTGCTGGCGATGGGGGTCATGCGTCGGTGCATTCCAGGGGGGTACGAGGGAGAGAAAAAGGGAGCATGGCGGCTGCCGCGCCGAGGCCATCGACGGGCGGGAGGGTGCTCCCGAGCCATTCCGTCCAGAGCGCGGCGAGGGTCGACTCGGCCCCCTGGTTGCGGTTGAGCCCGTTCTGCTGGAGGCCGTCACAGCAGCCACCCGTGAGCGGATCGATGAGGGGCACCCGGAGGCTGTTGCGCCCCGCGAACCAGGCCTGGGCCCGATGGAACGTGGCGAGATGCCGGCTGTCGCCACGCGCCGCGAAGGCCGCCAGCGCCCCCTCGGCCATCGTCGAGGCCTCGACCGGCTGTTGGTCGTAGGGGGATTTCGTCTCGCCTCGGGCATACCAATCGAGGTTGCCGACGGGCCAGAAGCAATCGTCGACGGTGGTCTCCAGAACGAGGAAGCCGAAGGTCTCTTCGGCGACCGACAGAAAAGGCCCCTCCGGCCAGAGCTCAGCCGCGGCAAACAGGCTGTGCGGGAGGACGGCGTTGGCGTACGTCATCCTCGATTCAAACCACGGCCAATCGGGGCGGTGAGACCGGGCGAAAGCCTCCGTGAGCCGCAGCGCTGCCTGATGCGCCACCGTCTCGAGGGCCCGCGCTTCGCTGACTTCGGCCTTGTGGAGATGCGACCAGGCGAGGATCACGTAGGCCTGAGCCCGCAGGCTGCGGATCTCGGCGAGCGTCGGCAGGACGGTCTTGATCAGTTCCCAGGCCACCGACCGGTAGCCCTCGGGGAGCCGACTGCCGAGGACCTCGGCCAGCGCCAAAACGGCCTGCCCCTGGCAATCGCCCGTGCCAGTTGCATCGAGCCAGTCACGCGAATAACTCAAAAAGTTATGGAAGCCCTTCACCTGGCAGCGGGCATGCTCGAGGAAGCTCAAATAGCACGACACCCTCGACAGCATCCGTTCTTCCGGAGCCTGGCTCCACAAGCGCGTGCAGAGGCGGAGGGCGCGGGCGTTGTCGTCGGTGGTGTAGCCGCTCTCCCGGCGCGGGATCCCGTAGATCGCATGCTGGACCAGACCGGTGCAATCGGTCATCCGGTCGAGGTGGGTGAGCACGAGTCGGGGGGAAGCGTTCATTGGGCTTCTCCCTGGAGGGCGGCGACGAGCGTGGGAGCCGACGACTCCGACCGAACGCCGCGCGGGGTGGGCCGGGAATCGTCCGCGGTGACTCGGCTGAAGAGGTCGTAGTAGCTGCGGCCGACGTTCGGCCAGAACATCGGCCGGACGTAGCGATAGGCCTTCCGCTGGGTCTTCATCCGCAGCCTGTCGTCGGTGAGAAGGAGAATGGCCGCGCGGGCGAGGCTGTCGCAGTCGGAGAAGGGGACGAGGATCCCGCGCCCCTCCGCCAGCATCTCGCAGGCATAGAGGTACGGCGTGCTGATGACGGCGCCGACGACGGCCATGGCGTAGGCCATCGTGCCGCTGGCGATCTGATCCTTGCCGGGGTACGGCGTGACGAAGACGTCGCAGGCCTGAAGGTGGGCGAGCAGCTCCGGGAGGCTCAGGTAACGATTCACGAATCGCACGTGCTCGCCGACGCCGAGCGACCGGGCCAGCTCGGCGAGCCCTTCGCGGTAGACCTCCCCCTCCTGGAGCTTCACCTGGGGGTGGGTCGCTCCGACGATCAGATAAAGGACTTCCGGGCAGGCGGCCACCACCGTCGGAAGGCCGCGGATCATGTGCTCGAGCCCCTTGCCGCGGTTGATGAGCCCGAAGGTGCAGATCAGGCGGCGACCGGCGAGCCCGAGCGATTCCTTGAGGGATTCGTCGCGTCCGAACGGCACCGGAGGGACACCATGGGGAATGATCCGTACGGAGTCGGGATCGACGCCGTAATGCTCTTCGAGCAACCGGGCCGCGATCCGCGTCATGACGACGACGCGCCGGCTCCGCGCCGCAAGCTCGCGGACGATCCGCCGCGGCGCCGCGTCGGGCTGCGGAAGGAGGGTGTGGAAGGTGGTGACGATCGGCTTCGTGCAGGCGGCCGCGAAGTCGAGGATCCGGCAGCCCCAATCGCCTGGATAGAGCCCGAACTCATGCTGGAGGTTGACGACGTCACAGGGGCCGTCGTTGGCCACCTCGGCGGCGAAGGCATAAGCCTCGGGGCGACGGTTGTCGATGACATGGGTCACCCGCGGATCGCTCGTGGGGATGGCGGCAATCCGCTCGATCGCCGCGACCGACGACACGGCCTGCCCAGCAGCCAGATCGACCGCATCGGCGGTGTCCTTGGTGAAGGTCGCCAGCCCGCACGCCTCGGGGGGATAGGTGGAGACAAAAAGCGGGCGCACGGGGGCTACCATCGATCACCTCCAGGGTGATGGCTGCACCGCAGGCCCCCCAGGAGGCCAAAAGGCCAGGGAGCAAAGAGGCCACAGCCACCGAATGTCGGACATGCCGGCCAGAGTGGACAGCACGTGTCAATCGCGACCAACGCGTCGCGACGCACCCATGGATCGTCGAACGATCCACCGGATCACAGTCCGAGGGCCTCCGGGTCTTTGATCCGGAATACCGCTCGCTGCATCCCCCATACGAAGAACTGTCAGCGATCATACGCCCCGCGACAGCGACAAACAAGGAACCGCGGCCGGCTCGACATCACGCCGGCCAGGGCGCCGGTCACCAGGCGTCCGTCATCCGATCCGCAGATCGGCGGGGATCGGCGGCGTGCCGCCACGCTGCGTGCAGACATAAGCTGCCACACGTTCGGCGTGGGCATGGAGCTTCGAGAGTGGCCAGCCGGCAAGCAAACCGAGGGTGACCGCGGCAGTGAAGGCGTCGCCGGCGCCGACGGTGTCGATCACGTCGACCGGCGTGCCAGGCAGATCGCTTGCCGAGCCGTCGGCGGTGATGAGGAGCGAGCCTTTCGCCCCACGCGTGAGCGCGGCCAGACGGAGGTCGTGGCGATCAACGAGTTGCCGGAGGATCGCCTCGGGGCTGCCGGTGAGCCCGAGGATCTCCGCCACCACGGGCAGTTCCTCGTCGTTGCATTTGACGATGTTCGCAAGCGGGAGCGAGTCACGGACAATGTCCGACGACCAAAACGGCGGGCGGAGGTTGATGTCGAGAATCCGCAGGGCAGGGGAGGGGACGGCAGCAACGAAGCGGCTGATCGTGGCCTGCGACTGAGCCCCGCGACACCCGAGCGTGCCGAAACAGACGGCAGTCGTCGCGGCGGCAAGCCACTCGAGGCTGTCGCTCCAGGGAACGTTGTCCCAGGCACAGTCGGGAGCGAAGACGTACGACGCATGCCCCAGCGCATCGACCGTCACATCGACCCGGCCGGTGGGCTCCGACAGGACCGCCACCGCCGACACGTCGACGCCGCGTGCCGCGAACTCGGCGAGGGCTCTCCGGCCGAGATCATCGCCGCCGACAGCGCCTGCCATGGACACGCGGGACACGCGTGCGGAGCCGGCGGCAAGGCCTGCGGCACTGCAGGCGAAGTTGGCCGGGGCTCCGCCAAACCGCGCTCCGTCGGGAAAGACGTCCCAGAGAATCTCCCCCAGGCCGACGATCTGGATGTCGATGAGGGCCTCGATTTGGGCCTCGATTTGGGATTGCGCGGAAGGGGCGCTCACGACTTCCTCGACCAGCCGGTGCCGTCGGGGCGGTCCTCGAGGACGACGCCGGCCGCCGTGAGCTTCGTGCGGACGAGATCCGCGGTGGCGAAATCCTTCGCCTTCCGGGCATGAGCACGGATTTCGATGACGAGCTCCATGAGCTTGCCGACAAGATCGTCGTCCGCGCCCGACGCCTTCGCCTTGGGCTCGACAAGAAACAGCCCGAGGACCCCCGTCAACTCGCGAAACACCTCCATCATCGCCCGCAGGCTCGCCTGATCGGCCGGGGCGGCGTGCTTCTCCATCCCCTGCGTGTCGATGAACTTGTTGGCGACGCGGACGAAATCGAAGAGCGTCGCCATCGCGATCGCCGTGTTGAAGTCGTCATCCATCGCCTCGAGAAATTTTTGACGGAGGGCCGTTGCTTCGGGCCCGGCTGCCGCCACCGCCGCGTCGCCAGCGTGCCGGTTGCGGGGCTCGAGTGCGTAGAACGATGTTCCTGTGAGCCGCTCGAAGCGCTGGAAGAGGCGCTCGAAGGCCTCCATGGCGCGGGCGCTCTCGCCGAGCGGCTCCTCACCGAAGGCGATCGGGCTGCGGTAGTGGGTGGAGAGGAGGAGGAAGCGGATCGCCTCGGCACGGTGACGGGCAAGGAGATTCTTGAACGGCTCGGCGCCGGTCGACTTGCTGATCTTCGTGGCCGTTTGGCTCGCCACATCCTCGCCACCTTCGCTCCCGCGCGGTCGGCCCCCCACCTTGCCGGCGGCGCCGGAGGCCTGCATGAGGCCGTTGTGCATCCAGTAGGTGGCCATCGGCTTGTCGTGGAGCGATTCGCTCTGGGCGATCTCGTTTTCGTGATGGGGGAAGATGAGGTCGAGGCCGCCGCCATGGATGTCGAAGTGCTCGCCGAGGATCGCCCGCGACATTGCCGAGCATTCGATGTGCCAGCCGGGCCGGCCCGGCCCCCAGGGGCTCTCCCAGGAGGGCTCCCCCGCCTTGGCCTTCTTCCAGAGGGCGAAGTCGGCCGACGATCGCTTCCGTTCCGCGGTCGAGCCTCCCTCCCCCTGCATGGCGTCGACCGAGCGGTTGGTGAGCTTGCCGTAATCGGCGTCGCGGGTGACGTCAAAGTAGACGTCGCCGTCGGAGGCATAGGCACAGCCCTTGGCGATCAGCCCCTCGATGAAGGCGATGATCGTGCCGATGTGCTCGGTCGCCTTCGGCATCTGGTCGATCGTGGTCACGCCGAGGGCGGCGAGGTTGTCGAGGTAGTCGCGGGTCATTTCCTCGGCGAGCTTTTGCATCGTCGTGCCGCGGGCGGCGCTCTCGACGATGATCTTGTCGTCGACGTCGGTGACGTTCACGACCCACGTCACCTTCCAACCGGAGTAGACGAGGTAGCGCTTGACGGTGTCGAAGATCACCGGGCCGACCATGTGGCCGATGTGGCTCGGCTTGTAGACCGTCGGCCCGCAGAGATACATCCCCACCTCGCCGGGGCGCACCGTCTCGAGCGCCTGCTTCTTGCGCGAGAGCGTGCTGTAAACCTCGATCTTCGGCAGGGCCTTCGTCGCCTCGGTCGTCGCCATGGACAGTCCTTCGCTTGCTGGTCGCTTCCTGGTCTTCGACTCGTCCGGCCGCGTTCGGCCGAACCGTTCAGTCGCGCTCGATCAACACCACACACTCCGCGCCGATGGCGAGTTCCTCGCCGATCGGCCCCACCTTTTCGCCCGTCTTCGCCTTGAGCCACACCTGATCGACGTCGATCCCGAGGATCGAGGCGACGCGGGCGCGGATCGCGGAGCGGTGCGGGAGGATTTTGGGGCGCTGGGCGAAGATCACGCAATCCAGATTCACAATCCGCCACCCCGCTTCGGCCACCCGGTCGGCGGCGACGCGGAGCATCCCGGCCGAATCCCGCCCCCGATTCGCCGGATCGGTGTCGGGGAAGAGCTCGCCGATATCGCCGAGCGCCGCCGCCCCGAGAATCGCGTCGGTGATGGCATGGAGGAGGACATCGGCATCACTGTGGCCCAGGGCCATCCGGTCGTGCGGGATCGCGATCCCGCCGAGCACGAGCGCCGTGCCCGGCCCGAGGCGGTGCGTGTCGTGGCCGAGGCCAACGCGGATCATGGGGGGTTCTCCGGGTGAATCGGACGTTTTCCCCTATACTCCCGCCATGCACAACTCCAGTCAGCCCCGGACAGACGCCCCGACCACGGCGGGCGAGCCCGTGATCGAGGTCCAGGGGCTCGCCAAGGAATACCGGGTCTTCGACAAGCCCGAAGGGCTGATGGCGAGCGTTACGGGGCTCTTCAACCGGAAAAGCCGGGTCGTCGAGGCCCTCCGGGGGGTCGATCTCCGGGTGGAGAAGGGGGAGTTCGTCGCCATGCTCGGCCCCAACGGCGCCGGCAAGACGACCTTCCTCAAGCTCCTTTCCGGGATCATCACCCCGACCCGTGGCTCGGCCACCGTCCTCGGCAGCGTTCCCTGGGAGCGGACCGACGACTTTCGGCGCCGCTTCGCGCTCGTCATGGGACAGCGCAACCAGCTGTGGTGGGATCTCCCCGCCGCCGAGAGCTTCCGGCTCCACAAGGAGATCTACCGGATCGACACGCCGCGGTTCGAGCGGACGCGCGACGAGCTCGTCGATCTCCTCGACGTCCGCAAGCTCCTCCTCAGGCCGGTCCGCGACCTCTCGCTCGGCGAGCGGATGAAGCTCGAACTCGTCGCCGCCCTCCTCCACGAGCCAGAGGTGCTGTTTCTCGACGAGCCGACGATCGGCCTCGATGTCGTCGCCCAACATTCCCTCCACCGCTTTCTCGCCCATGTTCAGGCCGAGCGGCAGATGACGGTGATCCTCACCACCCACTACATGAAGGACGTGGCGGCGCTGTGCAAGCGGCTCGTCGTCGTCACCGAGGGGAGCATCCTCTACGACGGGTCACTCGAGCAGATCGTCGACCGCTTCACCTCCCACAAGATCGTCACCCTCGACCTCGACGCTCCCCCCGATCGGGCCGCCATCGACCGCCTCGGCTTCCCCTGCGAGATCCGCGGACCGCAGGTGATCCTGCGGATCGACCGGACGCGGATCGCCGACGTCCTTCCTGGAATCCTCCGCGGGCAGGGGGTGCGCGACGTGTCGGTGGAGGATGTGCCACTCGAGGAGATCGTCGCCGAGATGTTCCGGTCGGGGAGCACCGCCGGCACCGACGGCGCGACGGGGGCCCCGCGATGACCCCAGCCGCCAGCCATTCGCTGCCATCGAGTTTCTTCGCCCGCCGCCTCCAGGCCCTGCGCGTCTGGTGGACGATGCTCGTCATCTGCCTCGAGGAACGCCTCGTCTACCGGGGCGACTTCGTCCTCGGCACGCTCATGCGCTTCCTCCCGATCGTCACGCAGGTCTTCCTCTGGACGGCCGTGTTCGGCGCGACGAGCTCGGGATCGATCGCCGGCTACTCCCGCAACGACATCGTCGCCTACTACCTCCTCACGATGGTCTCGCGCGCCTTCTCGAGCATGCCGGGCCTGGCCAGCGGCATCGCGCGCAGCATCCGCGACGGGTCGATCAAGAAATACCTCGTCCAGCCGGTCGACTACGTCGGCTACCTCCTCGCCGCGCGGATTGCCCACAAGCTCGTCTACTACGCCGTGGCGACCCTCCCCTTCGCCGGCGTGTTCCTCTTCTGCCGCGAATACTTCCCGCCGATCCCCGACTGGACGACGCTTGGGGCCTTCTCGCTCTCGCTCGTGCTCTCCTTCCTCCTCGGCTTCTTCATGGAGGCGACGCTGGGGATGCTCGGATTCTGGTTCCTGGAGGTGTCGAGCATCGTCTTCGCCTACATGCTCGTGCAGTACATGCTCTCCGGCCACATGTTCCCCCTCGACATGCTCCGCGGCATCCCCACCGGCGTCGCCGGCGTGAGCGTGGCGGATGTCGTCCGCTTCCTCCCCTTCGAATACACCGCCTACTTCCCGGCGGCGGTGTGGCTGGGGAAGGTGCAGGGGGCGGAGCTCGTCCGGTCGCTGGTGGTGGAGGCGGTTTGGGTGGTGGTGATGATTGTTGCCTGTCGGGTCGCCTGGTGGCGTGGCACGCAGCGCTACAGTGCCTTCGGCGGGTAAGGAGCGAATCGATGGCCCGCTACCTCTCGATCTTTCTCACCTTCGCACGGGCCTGTCTCGTCCGCGACATGACGTTCCGGACGAACTTCGTCCTCGAGTGCGTCACGAGCCTCGGCTGGATGGCGATGAATCTCGCCTTCTACCTCCTCGTCTTCACCTTCACCCCCGAGATCGGCCTGGGGACGGGCTGGACGAAGGAACCGTTCTTCGCCTTCGTCGCCACCGGCATGATCATCAACTCGATCGTCCAGGCGCTCTTCATGCCGAGCGCCGAGGAGCTCACCGAAATGGTCCGCACCGGCGGGCTCGACGGGATCCTCGTCCAGCCGCTCGACGCCCAGTTCCTCCTCTCGATGCACCGGGTCGACTTCTCGGCCTTTGCCAATGGCCTCGTCGGCGTCGGGCTCCTCTGCTGGGCGATCCCCCGCCTCCCGCAACCGCCGCATCCCATTGCGATCCTCCTCTATCCGCTCCTGATCGCCTGCGGCGTGGCGATCCTCTACAGCCTCGTGATCATGCTCGCCGCCGCGACGATCCACCTCGGCCGCAACCAGAGCCTCTACGACTTCTGGTTCTATCTGACGAACTTCTCCCGCTACCCCGCCGAGATCTATTCCGGCCCCTGGGGGGGGCCACTGCGGGCCCTGTGCACGTTCGTGATTCCGATCCTTCTGGTCGTCAACGTGCCGGCGCGGGTCATCGCCCAGCCGTTGACGGAGCAGGGGGGAATGATGGTGGCCGGAACGGTGTTCGCCGCCGCTGCCGCGCTCCTGATTTCGCGGTGGGTGTTCCAGACCGCGCTGTCGAAATACCGCAGCGCCTCGAGCTGAGGTGGACGATCTGGCGGCGAAGTCGAACCCAAGGAGTGGATTCCATGGCAGCTGATTCCGGTGTTGTCCTCCCCCGCCGCGGCTTCCACGAGGACATCGCCGCGATCGTCATCGGCGTGGCGCTGGTGGCACTGGCGCTCGCCATCGGCTGGAGCGGGCGACCAACCGAGGATGCGGCCAGCCGCAAGGCTTTCCCGAAGGGCTGGCCGAATCGGCTCGCCGCCACGATCGACAAGCCGCAGACCTGGAGCGACGCGCCAAAGCAAGCCCTCGTCGTCGTCGACAAGAAAGACCCGACCAAGGTCAAGCCGGTCGCGATTCCGATCCTCCTCGGGATGGCGTGGGTCGTCGGCATCCTCGCGGCCGGCACGCTCCTTCGCGGCCAGTCTGTCGCGGCGGTCCTCCCCGGCGCCTGCCTCCTGGCGCTCCTCGGGGGCCTGGCCTACCTAATGGCCGCGCAGAAGGTGATCAACTACTACAACCTCGAATACCCCCTCTGGGCGCTGCTCGTCGGCCTCGTCATCGGCAACACGATCGGCGTGGGGAAGTGGCTCGAGCCGGCACTCCAGGGGGAGTTTCTCATCAAGGCCGGGTTGGTCGTGTTCGGTGCGGAGGTTCTCTTCAGCCGGCTGCTCGAGCTCGGCTTGCCGGGGCTGCTGACGAGCTGGGTGGTGACGCCGATCGTCCTCGTCGTCACGTATCTCTTCGGCGTCCACTGGATGAAGATCCCCTCAAAAAGCCTCTGCATGGTGATCTCCGCCGACATGTCGGTGTGCGGCGTGTCGGCCGCGATCGCCACCGGCGCCGCCTGCAAGGCGAAGAAGGAAGAGCTCTCGCTGGCGATCGGGCTGTCGCTCGTGTTCACCGTGGCAATGATGGTGGTGATGCCGCCGTTCATCCGCTGGGCGGAGATCGATCCGATCGTCGGAGGCGCCTGGCTCGGCGGCACGATCGACGCCACCGGCGCGGTCGTGGCCGCCGGCGAGATGCTCGGCAAGGAGCTCGATGACAAGCGCCCGGCCGAGGTGGCGGCGACGGTGAAGATGATCCAGAACTCGATGATCGGGATCATCGCCTTCGCGGTCGCCGTCTACTGGGCCGGCTGGGTCGATCGCGATGCGGCCGGGCCGAAGACGTCGCTCGTTGCCGAAGCCTGGCGCCGGTTTCCGAAGTTCATCCTCGGCTTCATCGGCACGTCGATCGTCTGCTCCGCGCTGTTCACGACGTCGCCCGAGCTCGCGCTCCTCGTCGATGGCGCGATCCAGGGATTCACGTCGCGGCTCCGCGGCTGGCTGTTCTGCTGCGGATTTGTCTGCATGGGCCTGCAGACGATCTTCCGCGAGCTCTTCCCCACGCTCGCCAGCGGCCGGCCGCTGATCCTCTATTGCCTCGGCCAAGCCCTCAATCTCGCCCTCTCCCTGGCGATGGCGAGCCTGACATTCGGCTGGCTCTTCCGGCAGGGGGGGACGCCGTGACACGTCCCTCTGGCATCTCGAGCACGCCCCCCCCCGGGCTGCGGCTCGCCCTCGCCATGGCGATCCTCGCGGCCGTTTGGCTCGTTGTTCTCCCCTCGATCGGCCGGCATCCGGCCGTCGCGCGACACGTGCGGCTGATGGAGGCCTGCGACGCCAATCCCTCGGCCATGGTCTACACGGAACTCGAGCATCTGCCGCTCCGCCCGGCCTGGATCGAACGCCACCTCGTTCTCTGGCCGACGGGAAACTAGACTGACCGGCTTCCCGGGGGGGAGCCATGGCCTGTCGGCCGGTCCGCCCCACTCGCTCGGAGTCATCATGCCCCTCTCCCTCGCCTTCTCCTCCAACGCCTACCTTGACGTCCCCGTGGAACAGGCGATCCGCCGGATCGCCGGCTTCGGCTACAAGGGAATCGAGCTTCTCGCCGACGTTCCTCACGCTTGGCCCGCCGGGCTCCTCGGCGTGCAGAAGGATTCGATCCGCCGGGCGCTGGCCGAATCGGGCCTGGTGATCTCGAACATCAATGCGTTCATGATGAACGCCATCGCCGATCCCCGGCAGCCCTACTGGCATCCCGGCTGGACCGACCCCGATCGCCACTACCGAGCGATCCGCCGCGAACACACCAAGCGTGCCCTCCGCCTTGCGGCTGAACTCGGCGCCAAGACGATCTCCACCGAGCCAGGTGGCGAGGTGGCCGAAGGGCAAACCTACGCGCAGGCCACCGACATCTTCTACGACGAGATCATGCCGGTCCTCGACGTGGCCGCGGAAGTCGGGGTGACGCTCCTGGTCGAGCCGGAGCCGGGGCTTTTGATCGAGAAGTTCGGGCAGTACCTCGAGTTTGCCGAGCGCGTGAATCATCCCGCCCTCGGCCTCAACTTCGACATCGGCCATGCCTATTGCGTCTCCGAGGATCCGGCCGAGTGGGTGCCAATCATGAAGCCCCACACGAAGCACTACCACTTCGAGGACATCGCCGCGACGCGCGTTCATCACCACCTCGTTCCCGGTGACGGGGCGATCGACTTCGACGGCGTGTTCCGCGCCATCGCCGAGCACACCCCCGACATCTGGGTGACCGTCGAGCTCTATCCCAACCGCGCCAACCCGGACGAAGCCGCGAAGGCCGCACGGGAATACCTCCAGGCCAGTGCCGGCCGGGCCGGCGTGGCGATCGGGTGACGCGCATGGGGCACCTGCTCGCCTGGGCACGACTCCTGCGGCTACCGAATCACTTCACGGCAGTCGCCGACGTCCTCGCCGGCTATCTGGTCGTCGCCGGCCTGACAACACTGCACGCCCGGCCGGCGATGCTCCTCGCCGCCGCGGCGGGCTGGGCGTTCTATGCGGCCGGGATGGTGCTCAACGATGTCTTCGACGTCGCCCTCGATTCGGTCGAGCGCCCCGAGCGTCCGCTCCCTTCCGGTCAGATCGACGTGAAGACGGCGGCGCTCGTTGGCCAGGGGTTGCTTGTGCTCGCTGGAGTTTGTGCCTGCGCCGCGGCCTTTGCCTCGGGGTATCCGGCGCCGGCGCTGGTCGGGGCAGGGCTCACCGCGGCCATCTGGGCCTACGACCGGCACGCCAAGAGCACCCCCTTCGGCCCGGCCGTGATGGGGCTCTGCCGGGGGCTCAACTGGCTCCTGGGAATGTCGGCCGCCGGTGGCCCGCTGCTCCCGCCCCACTGGCTGATCCCGGCGGGAATCGCCGTCTACGTGGCCGGGATCACGCTCTACGCCCGCGACGAGGCGACGACGAGCAGGCGAGCGGCGCTGGCACGGGCCACGGCCGTGATGGCCATGGGGCTGGCGCTGGCCGGCTCAGGCGCGTTCTTCGGCGTGCGGGCTTCCACCGGCGCGATCCCCTGGGCGGGCACGATCCAGCCCGGAATGGCGGTCGACCGGCTCACCGCCTGGGCCGTCCTCTGGTCGATGGTGTCGGCATCGATCCTCCTCCGCGCCGCCACTGGCGTCCTCAACCCCGTGCCGCACGCTGTCCGTGCGGCGGTCGGCAATGCGATCATGTCGCTGATCACGCTCGACGCAATCCTCGTGCTCTCCGTCTGCGGCGAGCCCTGGGCCATCGTGATCCTCGCCCTCCTCGCGCCGTTCCATCTCCTGCGGCGTTTCATCCCCCCCACCTGACCGGCATCCGCCGCCGCCATGCGCCCCGGCTTCAGCACCAACAGCATCGGCGACGTGCCGCCGGCCGACGCCGTCACGATCCTCGCAGACCTGGGCTACCGGTCGCTGGCGATCACCCCCGATCACGGTCTCTTCGGGGAAATAGCCACCGGCAGCCTCGCCGGCCTCTCCGCCGAGATCGATCGCTGGCGTTCGCTCCTCGCCGCCAAGGAGATGGCCTGCGTCGTCGAATCGGGCGCCCGCCATCTCCTCGATCCCCTCCGCAAGCACGAGCCGACGCTCGTCTCCCCCGATCCCTCCGCCCGGAAGCGCCGCGTCGACTTCCTGCTCGCGGCGGTCGATCTCGCCGCCGAACTGAACGCCAATTCGGGCACCGAGTCGGGTGCTCCCTGCCTCTCTCTCTGGTCAGGCGTGGGGCGCGACGCCGCCGACGAGGCGACCATCCTCGACCGGCTCTGCGGCGGCCTCAGGTCCGTCATCGAGCGAGCGACGAAGCGCGGTGTGCGGCTGGGATTCGAGCCGGAGCCGGGGATGGTCATCGACACGATTCCCCGGTGGGCCATGCTCCGCGACCGGCTCGGCAGTCCGCCGTGCCTCGGGCTCTCGCTTGATCTCGGCCACTTAGAGTGCATGGGGGAATGGCCGTTGGCTGCGACCCTCGCACCGCTTATTCCCGACGTTGTCAACGTCCATGTCGACGACATGCTCGCCTGCCGTCACGACCATCTCCCCCTCGGGGCCGGCGACGTCGATTTTGCCGCGCTGCTCCCGCTTCTCGCCGCCGGCGGCTATGACGGGGGGCTCCATGTCGAGCTTCCCCGCCAGTCCCACCGCTGGCTCGACACCGCCCGCGAGTCGTTTTCCTTTCTCGCCCGCCATCTTTCTCCAGCCACCGTTCACTCTCCCCGGAGCCACCGATGACCGACGCCGCCGACCCCAAACCGCTCCATGTCCTCTTCCTCTCGGTGCCCGGCCTGCGGCCTGAAGACCTTGCCCGGATGCCGGTCGTGGCCGCCCTTGCCGCGCTCGGCGGGAAGGTGCCGCTCGCTCCCTGCTTCCCCGCCGTCACCTGCCCGGTGCAGGCGACGCTGACCACCGGCGGCACGCCGCGGAAGCACGGGATCGTGGCCAACGGCGTCTACGACCGCGACGAGCACCATCTCGAAATGTGGATCAGCCCCGACTCCGTCCACCGGGTCCCGAGACTCTGGGATCGCCTCAAAGCCAGCCGACCGCAACTCCGCACCGCGGCCTGGTTTCTCCTCCAGTCGAAGCATGCCACGGCCGACCTCGTCTGCCTCCCGGCCCCGAAGCACAACCCCGACGGCACCGAGACGATGTGGTGCCACACGAATCCGGAGCCGCTCTACGCGACCCTCCGGGAGAGCCTCGGCGACTTCCCGCTTCACAAGTTCTGGGGCCCGCTTGCCGGCATCGAATCGTCACGCTGGATCGCCAAGAGCTTCCTCGCCGCCGCCAAGGATGCGCCGCCCCATCTGGCCGTCGTTTATCTCCCCCACCTCGACTACGCCGCGCAGCGTCAGGGGCCCGACAGCGACGCCGCCCATGCCGCCTGCGGCGAGCTCGACGCCGAGATCGGCGCCCTCGTCGAGGAGTATGGCCGGCTCGTGGGGCCAGAGAATCTCGTCGTCGTCGTGGCGGGCGAATACCGAATCCGCCCGGTGACGCACGCCGTCTTCGTCAACCGCATCCTCCGCGATGTCGGCTTGCTCGTCGTCAAGGATTCCCCCGAGGGGGAGCTGATCGACATGGAGAAGAGCCGGGCCTGGGCACTCGCCGACCATCAGGTGGCCCATGTCTATCTCAAGCTCGGCCAGGCGCGTGAGGAGCGCGACCGTCTCGTGCAGCAGATCCACACCCTCTTCGACACGCGCCGGGGGGTGAAACAGGTTTACTCTGGCACGGCCCTCGTGGGCGCGGCCCTCTCCGACACCCCCGTCCCGGCGCTGGCCAGCCACTGTGGCGACGTCGTGCTCGAGAGCACACCGGAGGCCTGGTTTGCCTATCCCTGGTGGAGCGACAACGCCAAGGCCCCGACCTTCGCCCGAACGATCGACATCCACAAGAAGCCGGGCTACGACCCGCTCGAGATGTTCATCGATCGCACCGCCCCACCGCCGCCGGGGATGCCGTTCGGGATCCCGCTCGACACGAATCTCGTCAAGGGCTCGCACGGCGCGATCGACGCCGATGATCCCCACGAGACGATCCTGGTCTGCTCCCGCCCCGACGTCATCGGCTCCGAGCCCCTCCACGCCCGCGACGTGGCCGGGATCGTGCTCAAGCTCTTCAGGGCGAAGTGAGGCGAGACGCCTCGCTGATCGCGTCAATCGAGGTGCTTCGTAGCGCACGCGTAGGCGAGGCGGGGATCGGCGAACGCTTGAGGAGTGACGAGGTTCCTCCGAGGAACGACGAAACTTTTGCCGGCCCCGCCGACGGACCACCCACACGCCTCGCCACCCGGGGTTCCGTCTCAAACGTGGCTTCGGGGTCGCCCGTGCCCCGTCGCCGGACGTTCGCTACGGGCATCCATGCCCTCCGCTCTCTCGGACCCGCCTGCGCTCCGCCCTCCGGGCTCCGCTTGTCGGCTACGCCGGCTCTCGGAGCACGGGCGACCCCTCGCTGGCGGCGTCACGCGGGGTGCTTTTCTCGAGCGCGTAGGCGAGGCGGGGATCGGCGAACGCTTGAGGAGAGAGGAGGTGCCTCCGACGAACGACGAAACTTTTGCCGGCCCCGCCGACGGACCACCCACCCGCCTCGCTACCACCAAACGCCCCACTGAGCCCCATTCACACCCACTCCACTGGCTGCGGCTCGAGGACGTCGGCGGGACGCTTGCCCGCATCGACGCGGCCGGAGCCGGCCAGACGGCTCTGGGCCTTGAGGCTCATGTCGTGATTGCACACCATCTGGCAGGAGAGCCGCAGGCCCGGCGTCGTGATCCCTTTCGCAGCGAGAACATTCTTTTCCGCCTTCGTCATCGCGGCCGGCTCGCCGGCGACGAACTCCACTCGGCAGGTGGTGCAACGGCCGACACCGCCGCAGGCATGGAGCTGATCGATCCCGCACTCGTCGACGAGGGCGTTCACCAGTCGCTTGCCGGCGGGAACTTCGAAATCACCGACGCCATCGACGGAAATCTTGGGCACGAAACGGTCTCCTGAGAGGGGCTATTGAATCGGTCTGGGCTGTGTCGTTTGAAAAAATGCGGGGCAGGGGAGCACGCCCCCGCCCCGCGTCGAATCATGTCGTCGTTCTCGTCCGCGACCGCTCGGCTCACTTCCCCTTGGCGTCGAGGTTCGCCGCCATGTCGTCGGGGGTGACGCCACTGGCGATCCCCTCGGCGGGAACGTCCAAGCCGGTCGTCCACACCAGGGCATTGAGCATGAGGCGACGGAAGTCGTCGTTGGCCCAGTTGCGGTGGAAGTGGGCGCCGGTGCAGCCGAAGCCGCGGCCCCCCTCGGGACGCTCGTAGGCCCACGCGAGGACCTCGCGGCTCCCCTTGCCGGCCCGGACCGTGGGGTTGTTGCTGTGGGGGCCATCGGGACGCTCGCGGGTGTCGTCCGGCGGGACGGCCGAGAGGATCGACACCACCTTCGACTGCGGTTCCTTGAACCGCATGTGGTAGTACCACTCGTCGTTCGTCTCGAACGGATTCACGCCACGCGTGATCGGATGATCCTTGGCAAGCTCCGTCTTGGCGAGCATCCAGTGAGGATTCACCGACCAGTGGGGCTCGAAGTAGCCCCCCATCCAGTTGAGGAACTCGGGGCCACCCTTCTCCTTGGGCACTTCCACCGCGTAGTGCAGGCAGGCGATGCCGACGCCCCGCTTCGCCAGCGCATCGACCATCGCCAGCCGGTTGCTCTGGAGGACAGGATGGCCGCCGCCGCCGTCGGCGAAGAAGAAGATTCCGTCGGCGTTGTCGAAGGCGGTCGGGTCGGTCGGCCAGCCGTGGTCGTAGGCCGCCGTGACGAGCTTGCCGCCGCTCGAATCGAGGCACTTTTCCAGCAGCTTCACGCCGGCACGGAACTCGTGCTCGCCGGGGCCGTGGCTGGCGTTGCCGGCCACAAGGACGAGCTTCTTGCGACCGTCAGCGAGCTTGGTGCGCTTGAGGTGGATCTCCTTGAACTGAACCACCATCGGCGGGCCGGCGTGGAGTTGGAGAGCGAGAACGCCCTTCTCGGCACGCTTCCCTTCCTGCTCGTCGATCGTCTCCGACATCAGCGTGCCGTTGATGAAGTGGGAGAGCTTCGGCCCCTTGGCGACGATCGAATAGTCGTTCCACTCGCCCGGCTTGATGAGCTTCTGGAGCTCGTCCTTGTTGCCGATCTCCTCGACCTTCTTGGTGCCATCGGCGGCAATCGTGACCCGCTGGCCGCGCTCGGCGAGGATCCCACGGCCCCGCTCCTCGTAGTTGATCCCGGAGTAGGTCGGGGTCGAATCGATGTCGGCCTGATAACCGCCGACGACAAAATCCCCATGATCGTGGCTGCGGTACTGGACGCCGCTGTTGCCCCCTTCGATCTTGTACTTGAGCTTGAGCTCGAAATCATCGAGCGTGCCCTGCCGCCAGATGAGGAAGGTGTTGCCGTTGGTCGGCTTCTCGGGCGTCGTCGTGCCGACGATCGCGCCGTCTTTGACCGTCCAGAAGTCCTTCCCTTCCCAGCCCTCGAGCGAGGTGCCGTTGAAGATCGGCGTGAAGCCGGCATCGGCCTCGGCGGCGGCGCCGCTGCCAGAGAAGGAAAGGGCGGCGACGAAGCCAGCCACCAGGAGCCATCCACCCGTCAAACGTGCTGCGCGCACCGGTCACCTCCGCATGGGGTCAACGGAGGCGCCGTCCGTCCGTCGGCCGGTCACCCCCGGCGGACAGTATGCCACGTTTGCGCCGGCCGGACACGATGGGCAGGGAAGGGGGAAGAGCGGAGGAGACGACCGGGCCAGCGGGCGGGCGTGGTGATCAGCTCCCGGCCGGCTGCGGCGTCCGCCCCGCGGGACGGAGGCGGTTGGTGTCGAAGGAGCTGCGGTCGAGCCCCATCATGTCGAGGAACGTGTCGATCCCGACGACGCGGATGCCGAGACGCTTGGCCTCTTTGAGCATCCGCTCGCGGCGGGTGTCGTCGGCGGGCCGCCAGCCGGCCGGCCTCTCACCAGCCAAAATCCGCGGCGGGCCGGCGTCGACCAGGAGCGTCGTCGATGGGGTCACCGACGGCTCGACGCGACCACCGCTCCGCTCCACGAGACGGGCGAGGTCGTCGGTGTCCTGACCGCCATCCCGGTCGACCTGCACGTAGCCGACGAACACCGCCTCGAAGCCCTGACCGGGGCTCCACAGGCTCGTGGCCACGCCGTCGCCGGCGAGGATCGGATCGCGTGTCGACTGGTGGCGAACGCGGGCCCGGGCGACGTTCGGGCCTTCGATCGCTTGGATCTCGACCACAGCCTTTTTGGCGCCGATCTGCGGACGGGGGTCGTTGGGGTTGTAGATGTTGAAGACGGTGCCGGTGCGCAGCCCCTGCGTCGATGTGACATCGAGGAGTAGCGTCCCCTCAACCTCGTTGACGGAGACCACCTGACCGTCGAATCCGTCAATCCGGTCATCCTTCGGCGTCGCGGCGAGGACCATGTCCTGGAGGCCCTTGTCGGCCACGCGGAGGTCGGCCAGGATCTCATTCTGGCGGGCGATCATTCCCTCGCGCCTGCGGAGCTCGTCGAAGAGCTGGGTCACCTGCCCCTCCGCCTTGGCGGCCTTGTACTTCGCCTGCTGGTCGACGGCGACCAGCGGCTCCCCCTTGGCGATCTCCTCGACGAGGAGCTTCATCCGATCGGACGCCTCGTTGGCCTTCTTGAGATCGGCCTGGAGCCGCGCGGTCAATGCTTCGTACTGCTCGCGCCCCTTGTTGAACTCCGCCCGCTCGGCTTCCGCGTCGGCTTCTTGCTTCTTGAGGAGTTGCTCGAGCTCGTTTTGCCGGTTGCGGGAATCGGCGAGGGCCTGATCCTTGCCCGTCTCCATCGCCAGCTTCTCGGCCTGGAGCGTCTTCAGGGCCTCGTCCTTGCTCTTGACGGCGCCGAGCAGCCAGTCGGAGAGCTTGAGATAGGCCTTCTGGTCGTCGCGGAAGTCGCCGTACTTCTTCTCGAAGGCCTCGTTGGTCTCCGTCTCGACGTCGGCGACGGCCTTGTCCTCGGGGAAGCCGAGGATGCCGAGGAGCTTGGCGCGATCCTCGGCCACCTTCTGCATTTCCTGCTTCGCTTTCGACGAATCGGCGTTGGCCGCCGTCATCGCCGTATCGGCGTCCGACGCCTTTTTGAAGAACAGGTACGTCGTCACCGCGAGGATGAACGTGAGCATCACGAACACGATCAGCGCGATCGTCAGGCCCTGCTGGGCACTGGCGCGGTTGGCGGCCATCTGCTTGCTTCCCCGGGGGCTCAGCCGACCCTCATGGTCGGCCGGTAAACACGTCTTTGGTGGGCTATCGACGCCGCGGCAGGCCGGCGTCCACAGTCCCACGGATTGTACGGGTCGTACCGGCCGCGGGGTCTGTCAGGCCGTCGCGGAGGAGGAGACAAGCCCCTTCCAGGCGATCGACCGGCCTTCCGCCGCCATTCGTCCCATCACCGCCAGCCCCGTGGCCCGGAGCAGCTGTCGCCCGGAGAGCGTCGTTCCGGTGCCGGTTTCGTCGCGGTCGGCCACGCCGGAACGGATCGTGCGAAAGAAGGCATCGATGCCCGCCTGGTATATCGCCCCCGCCTCCCCCGGCCGGCAGCGGTCGGCCTGCCAGGGGGTTTTCCCAGCTTCCTCGACCGTTCCGACAAGGAGATCGGCCCGCCCGCGGCTGCCGATCACGGTCTCGGCGGTGCCCGTGCCGGGCGTGGCCGAGCGCCGGCAGGAGGCGTCGAGGACGACCCCGGAGGCAAAGCGGTAGCGAACCCGGACGGCCTCCGGCACGTCGCCGCCTTGCCCTGCCGCCGGAGCCTCGCTCTGCCCCACCCGCTCGACGGCCACCGGCTCGTCGTTGCCGAGGAGCCACAGCGCCCGGTCGAGGGCATGGACGTGGTGCTCTAAAAAAGAGCCGCCGGAGCGACTCGCGGAGGAGATCCAGTTGCGCTCGAGTTGCTCCGCCGCGGAGATCGTCGCCGGAAGCGGCTTCCACCAGGGGAGGCCGCCGTCGTGATGGAGGGAGATGGAGCGAATCGTCCCCACCGCCCCATCGAGAACTCGCTCGACCGTGCTCACCGTCGGGGAAGAAAAGCGACTGCACAACCCGGAGGCGACGACGAGCCCGTTGGCCTCCGCCACATCCAAGCCCGCGGCAAACCGGGAGAGCCCGGCGGGATCGATGGCAGCAGGCGTCTCGCACCAGACATGGAGGCCGGCGGCCACCGCGGCCTCGAGATGGGCCGGGCGGGTCGACGGCGGACCGGCGAGAATCACCACATCGACCCCTGAGCTGATGAGGTCGAGGGCCGCCCCAGGACCGACATATCGCCGCGCGGTGGAAGCCTGAAAGCGGTCGCCGAGGGATCGCTCGAGGACCGCCGCACTCGAGGCCACCTGATCCTCGAAGAGATCCGCAAGCGCCACGACGCGGACGGCCGGATCGGCGATCGCCGCCTGCACGGCTGCCCCGGTGCCACGCCCGCCGCAGCCGATGATGCCGACCCGCAGCGTTCGTCCGCCGGCGCCGTCGGCAGCCAGGATCCCCTCCGACAACCATTCCGAGGTAAGCCAAGCAGCGGGGAGCGTCGACGCCCCGGCGAGGAGGGAACGACGGGACAACGCAGACGCGCGAGAAGGCGTGGACATGCGGTGGACTCCGGAAAAGAGGGGGCACGAATCGACCTGTCGCCGGCCGACACTGTAGCAGTCGGCAGAGGAACTCATCCACGATCTTGTCCCGCCGGTGACTAGTCTTTCCAGCGGGCGAGGAACTTCATCAGCGGCTGCTCGAGCTCGTGCGGCTCGACGCCGAAGGCAGCGACGAAATCCTGGAGACGCTCCTCCGGGCCATCGGGCGCCAGGGGCGGCTTGGCACCGATCGCGGTGATGTAGTCGACGAGCGCTGCTTTGCGGGTCTGGGCGAGAAATGCCGTCAACGCCCAGGCCCGGGCATAGGCGTCGATCGCCCCCTCCGTCGCCCGGAACGGCTCGTCGCCCCGGACGATCTCGTCGAGGACCCCGGGGCGGTAGCTGGTGAGAAAGGTGTCGAGGCGGGGGCGGTTGACCCCGCCGATCCGCTTCCAACCCCGTCCCCCCGGATCGGGCGTTTCGAAGAAGGTGGCCACCCCCTCGCTGAGCCACACCGGCACCGGCGCGAGCCTCCGGTGCATCCGACAGTTGAAGGCCATCTGGTGGCTCGCCTCATGGACGAGCGTCGAGACGAGCCCGGCCGCCTCGGGGCTGGCGAGGATCTCGAGCCCCGCGCGGCCGGCCGATGTCGCCGGTCGGCGGGCGAGCTGGTCGCTGCCGGTGAGATCGAAGGTCGTCACCCGGTTGGTGAGGAGATTGTAGTAGCCCACCACCCGGTCGGCCGCGGCGCCGAGATCGCGGGCGGCGTGCGCCTCATAGCGTTCGCGGTCGGAGAAGATCACGATCACGAGTGGCCGGCGCGGTGTCTCCACCTCGACGCCCGCCTTGCGCCAGTAGTTGATGAAGGCATCGTGGAGCTTCTCGAACAGCGCGCCACACCACTGGGCGTAGGCCCGCGAGGTGTCGAAACAGATCACGTAATGGCGCGTGACGAGGAGATCGAAGCCCTCGGGGAGCTCGGCGAGGATTCGCTTCCCCTCCTCGCGGGGCGTGGCGGGGCTCGACGGCGCGTCGACCGTTTGCCGCGAACGGATCTCGTTCCCCTGGAGCAGCTCCAGCCGCTGGTCATCGAGCTCCAAAAGCATCGCGCCGTCGGCCGCCTCGATCACGACCGTCCCCTCGAGCGCCCGTTCCCCCTCGTCCCCGCGGACGACCACGGCCACCCGCTCGGCCACCGCGGCGTCCTCCTCGGCCACCGGGGGAGACGCGGCCCCGCGGACAAGGGCGATTCCCCAGGCGGCGACGAGGGCCGCGAGGACCAACCGCAGGCTCACTGGAGCGATTCGGTGCATGGCACTTCCGATCGTGGCAACGGGATCCCACCCACTCCATGCGACCAGTTCGCAGGCCCGTGGGGAAGGCCAACCGCACCCCTCCTCCTTGCCGCGGCCACACGCCTCGCCGCAGGGCGCGAAGTGGCCTTGGCGGCGCCCCTACCGGGCCGCTACCGTCCCGCCCCTCCAGCCGCGTCCAGCCCGGCCCTTCCACCCCACTCCGATCCTATGGCCGCGACCATGCCCAGCCTGCCACCAGCCTCCCGGCCCCGGCGCTCGACCGGAGCCGCGACGGTGCTGGCCTGCCTCCTCGTGGCCCTGTTCGCCACGCCGGGCTGCGCCGGCTGGCGTCCGTGGCGCAATCGGGAGAAGGAAGCCCGGCTTGCGGAGAAGTACGGCCCGACGGCGAAGCAGCGGATCGAGACGCTTGAGGAGCAATCCAAGAAGGCGAAGGGGGGCAGCGGCGGCGATCAGGTGACCTTCACCCGCGACCTCATGCGTCAGGTCCTCGAGGAGCACGATCCACGCGTCCGCTGCGAGATCCTGCAGACGGCCGCCGACTTCGACACGCCAGCGGCCGTGGCGATCTGCAAAGGCGCTCTCCAGGATCCCGACGAACGCGTGCGGACGACCGCCTGCGAGGTGTGGGGGAAGCGGGGAGGCGCCGAGGCCGTTCAGCTCCTCTCGCAACGATTCCAGACCGACTCCGAACTCGATGTCCGGCTCCGCGCGCTGCGGATGCTCGGCAAGCTCGAGGACAAGGACGCCATCCCGGTCCTCGCCAGGGCGCTCGAGGATCCTGATCCGGCGGTGCAGTACCGGGCTGTAGCGGCCCTCAAGCAGGTCAGCGGCCGCGACCTCGGCAACGACGTCAATGCCTGGCGGGCCTGGGCCGCCGACCCGGCCGCCGACCGCAACGACTGGTCGATCGCGGAACAGTTCCGCAAGCTTTTCTGATCAGGGCCCCGGCGGAAGCTCCGCCGACTCTGCGGGCGCTTCCGTGCCCTCGTGCCGCGCGGCCTCACGGCCCGGCCTCCTCTCTTCGCTGACCGGCACGCTCGCCGGTCGCTTCCCCGGCTCCCCTGATCGCCTGCACCGATCGATCCTCGTGTGCCGGACAGTCAAACCGTGCGTTTGATTCCTGGGGGGCAAGCTGCCCGAACCCTCCCGCTGCGGAAGACGGGGTCAACGATCGCGCCGCCGATTCGGCCGATAGCTCATGGCGATCGTTCGCAGCCTGGGCCTCTCAACCGTCTTGTGTCCCCCCCACATGACCGCGCGTCAACCCGCATCACCCGAGCCCGCCGCCCTGCGCCCGTCCCCACGGGCCGACCGGCGGCTCCGTGTTCCCGCGATCCTCGCCGGGTGCTGCGCGGCGATCGTGGCCGGCGGCATCATCCTGCCGTCACACGAGTCGGCGACCGTCGCCGCACCGACCGGCAAAGCCGCCTCGATGCGGAAGCGGATCGCCGATGCCTTCGGCGGCAAACCAAAGACGAACGAGCCGCAGGAGTTCATCGCGGCCCCGACGCCTCCGCGCCCCGACGAGATCGAGCGGCTAGAGAAGTCGTCGCGGAAGTTGACCTTGCCCCCGGCGCCCCCGCGTCTGGCAATGACGCCGACGAGCATTCCCTCCTGGAGTGACGTCAAGCACCTCGCCCAGGACGCGGCCAGGAAGATCGTCCCCGGTCGCGAGGAGCCAGACCCCGAGAACACGCCGATCGCCGAGCCGATGCCCATCGTCCTCGACGGCCAGACACGGAGCGGCATCACCGAGGGGAACGCCCCGCGGCCCCCGGCCAATCAGCGCTTCAACCGCCTCAAGAGCCGGGTCGCGCAGACGCTCGCGGCCTATCAACGACGTCCGCTCAACACTTCCCAGCACACCCCCTGGGAAGTGATGCACGGCTTCATCGCCTTCGGCATCCCGTCGAAGGTGCGTGTCGGCGGGCCGTCGGGCGATCCGATCAACTCGATCGGTTGGATGAACTCCGGTGGGCGGTGCAAGGGCCAGGTGATGCTCGCCACCGAAGATGAGCGCCTCGTGGCGATGCGTGGCGTCGGCGTCCAGGGGCATCAGGCCCAGTACCTCGCGATCCTCGCGCAGTGCCGGGTGGCGCTCAATTCACCGATCCAGGTCGAAGGGACTGGCTTCACCGTCGCCGACCTCGTCGAGGAGGAAAAGCTCGCCTGCCTCTCCGGTACCGAACTCACCTTCGCGCTCATCGGTCTGGCGCACTATCTCCCCACCGACGCCGAATGGACGGCCCGCGACGGCCAAATCTGGACGCTCGAACGGCTCGTGTCGGAGGAGATCGAGCAGCCGATCCGAGGCGCCCCGTGCGGCGGCACGCACCGGCTCTTCGGGCTCTCCTATGCCTGCCAGCGGCGGCTCCGCGCTACCGGCACGCTCGACGGCCACTACGCCCGCGCCGACCACTTCGTCCGCGACTATCAGCGGTTCGCCCTCACAAAGCTCCAAAACCCCGACGGCAGCTTCAGCACGGAGTGGTTCAAGTATCCGGCCGATCGTGAGGACGACGTCGACCGCAAGGTGCAGACCACCGGCCACATCCTCGAATGGCTCGTCGGGTCGCTCGAGCAGGACCAGCTCTACCAGTCGCGGGTGGTGTCGGCCGTCGAGTTTCTCTCGGCGGCACTCCTCCGCGAGCCCTCCCGGGAATGGAAGCTCGGCCCCCTCGGCCACGCCCTTCACGCCCTGACGATCTATCAGGAACGGGTTTGGGGGAAAGTGCTCCCCGGCGGGATCGCAGCCTACAATGGCCCGATGAAGGCGGCCCCGGACGTGGCGAGAACCGCAGCCCGGGTCGAGATGGACCGCTCCGAAGTGCCCGATTCGCTCCTCCGCTGAAACGTTGGCTTCCCGGGCTTTCTTGATCCGATGCCGTCCCCTCCGTAGTCTGTGGCACGGCAACGGCCTGACCGAGGCGTGCCGCACCGCCTCTGCTCGGTGACGATCCGGCCTCCATCAGGGCCCCATCGCCACTCGGGCCAAGCGCCACTCGGGCCAAGTGCCCGGCGACAAGGAACGGCCCCGTGAGCCCGGCTGACTTCCCACCGCAGCTCGAACACCTCCTCGAGGCGGCGGTGCGCCTGTTCGGCACTTCCACGGCCGACGCCATGCTCCTCCTGGTCGACCAGCGTCTCGACTGGGACCACGTCCGCTCGCTCGTCGGCTCGAGTCAGCCGTTCCTCGTCGCCGCCGACGAGAAGAACCACCTCGCCGGCTGCGAAGACTGGGGGCTGCGCCGCGTCCTCCTCGACGTCGCCGGGCTGCCGGTCCACGAGCGGCTCGCCCAGGCGCTCCTCGAATGCGTCGCGGCAGAGCTGATTGCCCCGGAAGCTCAGGTCGTGGCGATCTACTCCGGATTCGAGGCGGGCACGATCGACTCGGTGAGCGTCCTGCGGCTCGAGGAGCATCTCGGCCAACTCACCAGCCGCGACCTCCGCAACCTCGAGACGAAGGTGCCGCTGGAGACGCTCAAGCAGGTAGTCGACCTCGCCGTCGAGATCGGCCGCGAGGGGCGCGAGGGGAAGCCGGTGGGGACGCTGTTCGTCGTCGGTGACACGCGGAAGGTGATGGCGTCGAGCCACGCGACCGGCTTCGATCCGGTCCGCGGCTACTCCCGCGCCGAGCGCAACCTCTCCGACCCGCGCGTCCGCGAGGGCATCAAGGAGATCGCCCAACTCGACGGCGCCTTCGTCGTCGGGCCCGACGGCACCGTCGAGGCCGCCGCCCGCTACATCGACGCCTCCGCTGAGAACGTCTCCGTCGCCAAGGGGCTCGGAGCCCGGCACTGGGCCGCCGCCGCGATCACCCGCAAGACGCGGAGCGTCGCCGTCGCCGTCAGCGAGACCAACGGCACCGTCCGCCTCTTTCAAAACGGCGAGGTCGTCCTCCGCATCGAGCCCTTCCGCCGCGCGATGAAGTGGAAGGATTTTGAATACGAGCCGCCGTCGGGCGACTGATCAGAGGCTCTTCCCTCTCCGGCGTCGATGCCAACTCCCTCCCCGGCCGGGTAGACTTCCCCCGTCATCGCGTTCGGGGGGGCCCCGGATGCGTGCCTTGTCATGCTCTGGGGGCAATCATGTCGAACGGCCGTCTGCTCGATTTCGCGTTGCCAGCTCTGATCGGCGTTTTGCTGTTCGGATCGCCGGCTGCCGCCGACCTGACGATCCTCGCCCCGCGTCCCCATGAGGTGATCCAGCGCGTCGGCTTTCAGCCCGGTCCGGCGCCCGGGGGAAACTTCGCCGCGGGGCAGGCCGACGTGGCGATCGAAGTGGACGCCCCGGTGCCGATCGACCGCGCTCGTGCGATGGCACGGGTGGTGCCGATCGAGGGCCCCCCGGCCGTCCCGGACCCGGTGTGGACGCGCGTCGAGTTGGCCCCCGGGTCGAAGGCGGGCCTTCACGTCGGCAGGCTCCTCGTGCCGGCCCGCGGGTGGTTCCGTCTCGAAGTCAGGATCGATCGGGCCGACGGATCACCGCCGCTGACGGCGAGCGTCGAGCCGGTCGGCGTCGGCGAGGTGTTTGTGATCGCGGGGCAGTCGTATGCCACGAACACCAACGACGAGAAGCTCACCGTCGCCGATCCGCGCAAGCGCGTGACGGCCCGCGACTGGGCCAGTGGCGGCTGGCGGGTGGCCAACGATCCCCAGCCGGCCCCCGACGGGAGCGACGGCGGCTCAATCTGGCCGGCGGTGGGGGATGAGCTCGCCAAGAGACTCGGCGTGCCAGTCGGGTTTGCCAATGTCGCCTGGGGGGGCACGTCATCGGCGCAGTGGCAGCCGGGGACAGAGCTCCACGAGCGCCTCGTCGCCACCGGCAAAAGCCTCGGCCGTTTCCGTGCCGTCCTCTGGCAACAGGGGGAGTCGGATGTCATCAATCACACCTCCACCGACGACTACGTTGCGGCGATCGAGCGGATCCGCGGGGCGGCCGTCCGGGCGTGGGGATTTGAGCCGGCGTGGCTCTGTGCGAAGTCGACCCACCATCCGACGGTCTACAACGATCCGGAAGGGGAGGGGAGGATCCGCGCGGCGGTCGATCGTCTCGTGACGATGCCGGGGTTCGGCGTCGGCCCCGACACCGACTCGCTTCAAGGGGACTCCCGCGGCGACGTGAACTCGCGCCGGCATTTTTCCGCGATCGGCCAGAAGCGTGCCGCGGCCCTCTGGGCCGGTGTCCTTCTTGATCGACTTGCCACGACTCCGAAGAGTGTCGAGGCGGCGTCGTTTCTCCTTGCCGATCTCCATCTCCTCGAGCCCGCCTGGAAAAGCGACATCGTCTGGCGGGAGAGCAGCGTCCTCCGGGCGGCGAGTGCCACAGCGCCTGCCAGTGCCCGCCTCGCCTTCCCGGCCGCGTCGATCCTCGCCGTCACGACAGCCGACGGGGCGCAGTCGGTCGAGGCTCACTCGGCCTGGCAGCACGCCCCGGAAAGCCGGGAGATCGTCTTTCCGTTGCCGACGCCTGTCCCTGCGATCCTCGATGCCGATCGCTATCTGCTAGAGAACGCGGAACACTCCTACCGACACCGCGTCGGCAACCCGCAGGAATGGCTCCTCTACCGGCCTGGCCGCTGGTTTCACGACCGCGACGTGGAGATCACCTACCGCCGGGCCCGCGCGGCGGCCGATGGCCCGGCGATCGAGGTCGTTCATGGCAGCCTGCCGAAGACCCTGGCCCGGCTCGGGGCAGGGGAGCCGGTGCGCATCGGCGTCAGTGGCGACAGCATCTCGACCGGCCTCGACGCCTCGGAGACGACGGGCACCCCTCCCTTCCAGCCGGGCTGGGCGGAGCTTGTCGTGGCCCAGCTGCGCGTGAGCACAACGAGCAACGTGACGCACGTCAACCGGGCGGTGGCGGGCTGGAGCGTGGCCAATGGCCTAGCCGATCTCGAGGCGCTCCTGGAGTCGCAGCCCGACCTCGTCCTCGTGGCCTACGGAATGAACGACGTCGGCCGCCGCGATCCGGCCTGGTTTCGCGAGCAGACGGCGAGCCTCGTGGCCCGCGTCCAGGAAAGACGTCCCGACGCCGAGATCATCCTCGTGGCGACGATGCTCGGGAACGACGAGTGGATCCACACGCCGCGCGAAATGTTCAACCGCTACCGCGACGAGCTGAAGTCGCTCGTCGGCCCGGGGGTGGCGCTCGTCGACATGACGGCGGTGTGGGAGGAGCAGCTGCGCTTCAAGGAGATGTTCGATCTCACCGGCAACGGTCTCAATCATCCCAACGACTTCGGCCACAGGCTCTATGCTCAGGGCGTGTTGGAGAGTTTGCTTGTCGACAAGCCCGCAGCGGCGACCGATGAGCGATAATTCAGGAGTACCATGAACGACATCGTCATCAAGACTTCCAGGCCCCGGCTCGACGCGATCTTCGCGCCCTACGTCGACACGATCGGCCGCGACTATCCCGGCTACCGCAACCATGTCGAGCGGACGGTCACCTACGCGATGCACTTCCTCGAGGGCGACCCTGCAGCAGAGCCGATCGTGGAGACGGCGATGGCCTATCACGACATCGGCCTCTGGACAGACCATGCCCTTGCCTACCTCGAGCCTTCAGAGGCGGTGGCGCTCGCCGACAACGCAAGCCAGGCCTGGGGCTTCGATCCCGATCTCCTTCAGGGCATCATTCACTGGCACCACAAGGTGTTTCCCTACCGCGGGCCGCATGCGGAGATCATCGAAGCCTGCCGCAAGGCCGACTGGATCGATGCATCGATGGGGTGGCTGCGGAAGGGAATGCCGAGAAGATCGATCCGCGAAGTCGAGCGGGCATTCCCGAATCTCGGCTTCCACGCCTCGCTTCTCCGGCTGGCAAAGGACATCGGGGGATCGACGGTCGGCGGCGGCGTGAAGGTCGTCCGCGGGATCGTGAAGTGGTGAGGGGCCGCCGGCAAGGCGGCAGCGTGTGGGCCCTGGCGGCCGCAGAACAGGAGGGTCGGTCACCGGCCCTACGCCATGATCTCACTGATGACGCGGCCGTAGACGTCGGTAAGGCGGTCGTCTCGCCCCTGGTGGAAATAGGTGAGCCGGGTGTGGTCGAGGCCCAACAGCGCCAAGATCGTGGCGTGGAGGTCGTGGACGTGGACCCGGTTTTCCACCGCCGCAAAGCCGAGCTCGTCGGTGGCGCCGTAGACCGTGCCCCCCTTCACGCCGCCGCCGGCCATCCACATCGAGAAGCCGTAGGGATTGTGATTGCGGCCCGGCTTCCCTTCTCCCTCGCTGAACGGCATCCGCCCGAACTCCCCTCCCCAGACGACGAGCGTCGAGTCGAGGAGGCCGCGTTGTTCGAGGTCGGTCAGCAGCGCCGCGATCGGCTGGTCGGTCTCGCCGGCATGCCGGCCGTGATTCTTCTCGACGCTCTCATGCGCGTCCCACGTCTCCTCGAGATGGCCGCCGCCGGAGTAGAGCTGCACGAAGCGCACGCCGCGCTCGACGAGCCGCCTGGCAATGAGGCAGTTGCGACCAAACTCCGCCGTCGGCTCCTGATTGACGCCATAGGCCTCGAGCGTCGCCGCCGTCTCCGCGCCGAGATCGACCGCCGCCGGCGCCTCCGCCTGCATCCGGTAGGCGAGCTCGTAGCTGGCGGCACGGGCCGCGAGCTCCGTGCCGCCGGGGCGGCTTTTCATGTGCTCGTCGTTGAGGGCGGCGAGGAGATCGAGCTGGCGGCGCTGGCCGTCGCGGCCGAGGTCGGCCGGTACGGCGAGATCGAGGATCGGATTGCCGACGGGGCGAAAGAGCGTCCCCTGAAAGCTCGCCGGCATGAAGCCGCTCGACCAATTCGGCTGCCCGCCGATCGGCCCGCCCCGCTTGTCGAGGAGAACGACATAGCCGGGCATGTCCTGGTTTTCGGTGCCGAGGCCGTAGACGACCCAGCTACCGAGCGACGGCCGACCGATGAGCGGCTTGCCGGTGTTCATCTGCACGAGCGCCGAGCCGTGGGCATGGGTGTCGGTGTGGCAGGAACGGATCACCGCCATCTTGTCGGCATGCTCGCGCATCTTCGGGAAGAAGTCGGAGATCGGAATCCCGCTCTGCCCGCAGGCCTTGAACGGCCGGCAGGCGGGGGTGAGCTTGCCCATCGCGCGGCCCCCGGAATTGATGAACTTCATCTCCGCGGGGATCGGCTGGCCGGCATATTTGTCGAGCGTCGGCTTCGGGTCGAAGGTGTCGACGTGGCTCGGGGCGCCGTTCATGAGGAGGAAGATCACGCTCTTCACCGGCACGGCCTGATGCGGGGCCCGAGGGGCGAGCGGATTGGCCGCCGGCGTCGCTCCCGTGGCATGGCGGGCAAAAAATCCATCCCGCTCCAGAAGCGCCGAAAGCGCAAGCCCGGCGAATCCGGCCCCCATCTCCCAAATCGCCTCACGGCGCGAGAGGCCGCAGGGGAAGGAAGGCCTGAGGATCGGTCGGGGGGATGGCATTGGGAGGCGCCCTCGTGGAAGCCGATCAGTCGATCGAGAGAAACTCATTCGTGTTGAACAGCACCTGGCAGAGCGACGCCCAGGCGAGCCGCTCGCGGGCCGCTTCGCCTGCCATCTGCGTCGTCACATGCTCGAGCGACGCTTCCTTTTCCTCCGCCGACGGCAACCGGCCGAGGACGCGCCGCCAGGCATCGTCGACCCGGGGCCCGGCCTCGGTGGCCGCCGCGAGAACCAGCCCCGCGCAAGCATCGGCCTCGCCACGCACCCAACCGTTGTTCAACAGCGAGAGCGCCTGGAGGGCGACGATCGACACGTCGCGTTTCCCGGTCGGCACCGTCGTGTCGCACTGGTCAAATGTTGTCATCAGCGGCACGATCAGGCCGCGCTTCGTGAACATGTAGAGGCTGCGGCGCCGGCACTCCTCCGGCGGCGAGGGCTGATAGGCACCCCCCTTCATCGACAGCCCTTCGAGGGCCTCTCCATCGATCGGCGCCTTGAAGCTCGGGCCGCCGAGGCGGGGGTCGAGGTCGCCCGACACGGCGAGGATCGCGTCGCGGAGGCTCTCGGCATCGAGCCGGCGCCGGTCGGCTCGCCACAGCAGCGCGTTGCCAGGGTCGCGATCGGTGAGGGCCTCCCTATCGGGATGGATCGAAGCCTGGCGGTAGGTGGCACTGGTCACGATCAGCCGATGGAGGGTTTTGAGCTTCCAGCCTCCGGCGACGAAATCGGTGGCGAGTGCGTCGAGGATATCGCGGTACTCCGGTCGCGGCCCGTTGAAGCCGACGTTGTCGGGATTGCGACACAATCCTTGGCCGAAGTGGTGCTGCCAGAGTCGGTTGACGATCACTCGCGGCGTGAGCGGGTTTGTTGGATGCGTGATCCAGCGGGCCAGATGGGTGCGGCGGAGCGTGGTGCGGGAATCGGCCGGCGGAGGAGGGAAGTCACCGGCAAGTGCTGCCACGAAGGACGGCGCCCCCGCCTTCACCTCGGCGAGCGGCCAATGGCGATCCCCTTTTTTCAGCGCGTGAATCGGTGGGGCCTCGGGGCCGAGGTCGGTCCAGCCGAGGACATCGAAGCCGAGTTGCTCGGCCGACGGGCCACCGAGCGCCTTGGCCCGGCCATTGTGGACCGGCCCCGGCCAGAAGGCGGCAGCGAGCCGGTAGTAATCGGCCTGCGTGATCGAGTCGAACTTGTGATCGTGGCAGCGGGCGCACTTCACGGTCAGCCCGAGGAAGGCCGTGCTCGTGACATGGACGAGATCTTCGAGCCGGTCGTACTGATAATCCTCGGCGTCGTTCGGCTCGTCGTCCCACGTGCCGAGGCGAA
>Ga0208249_1000024_pt1 | contig 45910 bp, 68 predicted proteins | sample CryBogmetaGMA1M_FD_184546 | JGI IMG/M metagenome (GOLD analysis project Ga0208249, IMG submission 184546) | Freshwater microbial communities from Crystal Bog, Wisconsin, USA - MA1M (SPAdes) | ecosystem: Environmental > Aquatic > Freshwater > Lake | place: Crystal Bog, Wisconsin, USA | collected...
AGACTTTGGAAATGTAAAAAAAGGAGATCTTGGAGGTTGGATTGAAAAAGAAGAGAATCTAAGCCAAGAAAATAATTGTTGGGTCTCTGGTGATGCTAAGGTATTTGGCAATGCTGAGGTCTCTGGTTATGCTAGGGTCTCTGGTAAAGCTAAAGTCTCTGGTAAAGCTAGAGTCTCTGGTAAAGCTAGAGTCTCTGGTAATGCTGTAGTCTCTGGTGATGCTTGGGTCTTTGGTTATGCTAGTGTCTCTGGTAATGCTGAGGTCTCTGGTAAAGCTAGAGTCTCTGCTATGATCTCTGGTGATGCTAGGGTCTATGGTGATGCTTGGGTCTCTGGTAAGGCTAGAGTCTCTGGTGATGCTGAGGTCTATGGTGATGCTATAGTCTTTGGTTATGCTATAGTCTTTGGTTATGCTTTGGTCTTTGGTGATGCTGTAGTCTCTAGTAATGCTCGGGTCTCTGGTGATGCTGTGGTCTCTGGTGATGCTAGAGTCTCTGGCGATGTTTGGGTCTTTGGTGATACTGTGGAAGTAGAAAGTAAAAATGCCGAGGTCGAGAGGTTGAAGGGTATAAAACAGATCAAAGTATCAAAGCGTCCTTACGACTACGAATGCGGAGATGGATGCTGTTCCGAATACGGAGAAACTTGGTCAGTTGACGGAATAGAGGTTGCACACGGCCCTTGTGAGGGTAATCGCCTTCAGCAACTTCTAAAGCACCTTGGGTATAACGCCCGCATCGTGACTGAAAATGAAGATGGCGAGGAAATTTGCGAGCTATGACAACTGACCCAGAAGTTCTATCGGTATGAATGTGGATCAACTTAAAGTGGAATAATGAGTGCAGGAAAAGGAAGCAAACCAAGGCCATATTGCCCGACGAAATACGCCAAGGAACATGAGCGTATATTCAAGAAACGCCCGACGAAAAATGACCCGACGAAATCGCCCGACGATCAAGAAATTAAATCCAAAAAATTCAATGCCCAGCAAAGTTAGCAATCGTCTTACAAACCACATTGTGCGTACTTGTAAGACAAAATGCATTGCAAGTATTTGTAAGTGATTGCAAGACAAGTGCATGACAAAGCATAAAAGGCCGTAGAATCGTTGCAATGTTTGGGGCATGATCATAGCAGGAGAAAATCAAAGCGATTTTAAGGCGATTTTAAAGCGTTTGCTTTTCCCTTCATCCAGACATTAAAACGATTATTTAAAGACACAAAAAAAGGGAGGTTTTATCCTCCCTTTTCTTTTGTTTGTTTCTTGGCTATTTTCGCCGTTTTTCTTCTCTCCTTTGTCTCCACATAGTGGAGAGACAAGCGTAGAAGGTGAAAAGGGGAAGTGATAGGAGAATGCCGACCACTGAGATTTTTAACGCCTCAAGGATTGTCATTTATTGCTTGGCTTTCCTGTAGTTTTCTAATTCCCTTCCCATTCTTACCAAGTCACAAGAAAGGTTGATTGTTGATCTTGCCAGTGAGAGAATGATCTCCTTTGAAGTCAAACCATGCAGATCAGAATGAGAATATCGAAAGCCTTTTAGGGTCATTAGCCATTCTTCATCAAGTGCATGCAATACGTCGTTTATGTCGTAATCTTCTGGATTATTAAAACTATGGTGTTCTAAGGCATTCATATTTTCAGTTGTGGTCGGTGATTAAAAAAGCTAAGCTAACTAAGAAGAAAAGTGCGAGTATGGTGAACATATTAGATATTCATGCTGCTATGATTCTGGCGCATTCTTTAGCGGTGAAAACGCATCCAGCAAGTGAAAGAAAATCGTCAGCCTCGTGCATTTTCTTTTCAATTCCCTTTTTCAGGTTGTAATCTTGGAAAATGTTATCCCAGTTACTCAGTGGAATATCATTCAGGTGTGGGTCTTTTGATGCCTTCACTTTATCAATGCCTATTTTGGCTTTTACTGCTTCGACAAGTTCGGGCGTGATGAATTGCGCGTAATACTCGGAAAAGGTGGCTTTTCCGTCCATGTAATCTCTCCGTGTTTTCATTGTTTTTTTTCCTTTATTGGGTGGCTTAGTTGTTTCTTTGTTTGTTTGCGTGTCTCTCGACATTCAAAAGATAGCAATCCCACGCCGTATTGGAAGCAAAACCGAACAAAGAAAGAAAATAAATTCTGTCACGAAAAACTTAAAAGCTTGCATTTTCTCTAAAGGTTGATCTATTTTAATTGTCACACAATTGTTACACCTTATTTCGCAATGCCTTCACCATTAGCAGTAGACAGAAATCAAGTAAGAGCAACATACCTCGCAACAGGTTGTCTTACAGAGACAGGAAGGCTTCACGGCATCAAACCTGCGACGATTAGGCAATGGGCAAAGCGTGATGAATGGCCCACATCCACAAATGCACAGAAGCTTGTCACGAAATCCAAGGAGATCTTGGAGATCAAAAGAGATAATGGACATAGGGATGCTGTCACAATCTGTCACGCCAGTGATGCACTGCAGGTTTCGCTTGAAGAGAACAAGAAAAGCTTTCACACGTCAATGGCACAAGGTCTTACAAGAGCAGCGAATGCATTACAAGGTATGGACGGCCTCTCAGCGTTGGAGTCATCACGGAGAATGGTAGACCTAGCAACAGCAGGTAAGACGATCTTTGGCATAGGTAGCGACACAGATAAACCCACATTGTCGTTGAATGTCCTGCAGATGGGTATTGATGCGCTTGCGAGCTTTCCAAAGGCTTTGTAAGACGTAGATGACGTAAGACAGTGTGTTCGCCCTGGTCACTGAGCTATCGCTCAATGTAAGACATATACTCTGCTTGCCTTACTCTCCGCTTCGCTTCGCTTGCGTCTCGTTGTCTTACAACGCCAGACCTTGCCCTTCCAGGCCAATCATTTAAGGAATCCCTTATTTTGTAGGACGGCGAATGACGGGCACCCCCCCCTTGTCTTACGTTTTTGCGTGACGATTCTCCGCAAAAAACCTCTCCACAATTTTTTCCAAAAATCCCAGAGTGACAAACACCCCTGTTTTTTTAACACTTTACTCTGTTACTGCCTTTTTAAGTCCCTTGCTAGTTTTGCGGCTACTTCCCTCATTTCGGCAGATAGGAGAACCACTTCCTCGTAGGATAGTTTCTTGAGTTTTTTAGTTTTCATTATTTTTTACGCTTCTTTGTTTCTGGGAGTTTTGCTGTATGCGCCCGACCATAGATCGTCATATTTGCTATTTCTTGAGGTAGGTTTTGAACATGGATCTTGAGTCTTAGAGCGAACTCTGGAGTGAGTAGTTTGATAAGGTGAGCGAACTCTTCTCCGTTGGAAGCAAGTTGTTTTGCTTGAGATAGAGTATGTAGTTGAAGATCGTCGTATGATTTCATGTAAAGATTTTATAGATTCATCGGCACATTGGAAAGGATAAGTTCCAATATCTCGTTTTTTTAGACATAACAGAAAGTATAATTGGATTTGAATTGATGTTTTGATTCCATGTTTTGTTTATATGGTACTCATGGTTCCATATTTGTTAATTGTATCTAAATGGATGCAATTGGATCTGAGCATAAGAAGCCCACAGAGCGTAACTGGGTGCTTCTGCACTCCCTCGGCTTCAAGTATGACCTATAGAGCCTTATCTGCTGGGTGGATTGGAGTGAGAGGGAATGGCGTTGGGGTGGGATTGCACCACGCTCTACTGCTAAAGCAAGTGTACTCACTAGAGCCAACACATATTCCTCAAATTAAGATCTGGCGGCAATTCCAGATCTCTTGACCTTCACCTGTGGCTCGACACGATCTCGGTTTCCAGAGGCTACACCAGTTGCTGTTTTCCAGTAACTGGGGCAAATATAGGATTGACTTGTGATCCTGTCAACACTACTTTCTTTCCACACCTCCTACTCTCAATTAAAGCGATCTGATCAATCGTAAACCCGACTTGTTGGATGTTGAGAGAAAGAGGGCCTGTCATGCGGCAAGCGTGGCTGACTCCTGCTGGGATGGATAACGCTGGTTTACAGAAACTCCCAGATAGTTCAATCACCGATTCGTCTAGTGGGAAGATCTCGTTCTAACGAGAGACGGAGTGTTCGATTCCTCCATCGGCTAATTGAGTATTTTTAGACCATTCACGAGTGGTATGTCGTGTTTACCTCAAAGGCTGGGAATGAAGCGTAGCTTGATTAAAAAATACTGGGATAATCACCTATGAGGTGAGTTTATACATACAAATCTAAACCCCGCCTGAACGATAAATAGGCGTGGTTTACCATTCACGAGTGGTGTATCGTGTTTACCACCAAGGAGTGGTGATTCTAATTCAATATGACTTATGCGGAGATTAGAGGGATTATTCTCCGCAAAACATCCAATTGATGACTTATACATCAAATATATGCCCGATTGGGTATAAAATTGAGGTATAACTCAAAGATCATACCCGATAGGGTTTACAAAACCTTGCCATTTATGAACATTTGTGTAGAGTCTCTAATTTAGATGAAGATTCTTCTAAATAGTTCACTGCGTTATGAGTGAAGTTACGACTTGCGATATTTTCATTCGCTCATATGCGAATGATTTTAATTGGCTGAAGTATTGCTTGAGGAGTTGTGATAAGTTTCTAACAGGGTTCAGGAACATTCACATTGCCATTCCAGCCTCTGACATTGGAAAATACAAGCACCACGGCAGTGAGAAGGTGCATTTGATTGAAAACTGGAGTGATGACTACCTTGGGCAGCAGAATACCAAGCTTCATGCCGATCAATATTGCGGTTCTGATTTCATTCTTCATTTGGATTCCGATTGCGTTTTCACTTCACCAACCACTCCAGAGGACTTCCTCATCAATGGGAAGGCTGTTATTCTTCACGAGGATGGCGTAGAAACGCACTGGCCCCCAATAGTTGAGAGAACCATAGGCTTTCATATGGAAAGCGAGTATATGAGGCGTTTACCGATTATCTACCCAAGGTGGATTTATGGGGAATTCAGAGAGTTTATCAGCAAAATGCATGGGATTCCATTGAAGGAGTGGATTAAAATCCAGCCATACAGGGAGTTTAGTGAGTTTAATTGCCTTGGGGCGTGGGCGTGGAAGTACGCACAGACAAGAATTGAGTGGAGATTGCCAAGTCAGATGCCAGTTAAGGCAAAACAATTCTGGAGCTGGGGGGGAATTGATGGTTGCGTGGAGGAAATTGAAAAGATCCTTGCAAGCTGATGTTGTAAGTATTACTTACAAGTTCATGATTGCTGAAGAATATCCAGATGAAGACCCAGAGCTTGCTCGTATTGATGCTATTCTTGACCAAGTAAGGGCTATTATTGGGGAACATTTTGAGATTGGAATCGTCCTCCTTTCTAATGTTGGTGAGAATGGAATTACCAGCTATCACTCCACTCAATTTGGAAATAAGTTTGCTCTGAACGGCATGGTCGATGCATATCGTGATGGTATGTTTGATTATGACGATGAGGAAGATTAGCGTTGACTTAATTTACTTGATTAAGTACGAATATACCACTCATGGCTACCCTCACTTTTGCAGATGCTAAAACTCTTTTAGCTCCATACATCACATCGCAGGGGGCAAGCGATCCTATTGTTGCATCCGCAATTAATGACGTAAACGAAAGATTCATTACGTCTGGTCAGTGGAGGGGCAATCGTTTCATTATGAACTTTGCCGTCACTACTGATGAGGGCGGCAACTATGTATTTGATACTGTTGCTGGTGTTGAGAGTGTACTAAAGGTTATTGCGCTTAATGCAGATGCTACTGGTGGAGACACCGCGGACATCATGAGTGATTGGTTCCCTTGGGTTGAGGGCGGCCTTGGTTGGCTTCCTGCCAATTATGCGGGAGACACGCAAATCCTACGACAAGGGCAAGTTAAGTCTTACCCACTCCCTTCTGGAGATGGGGATGGTCACTTTACTGTTGATACTCAGCGGTATCGTGTAATAGGACGAGTTCCAGAGACAAGAACAATGTATTGCATCGTAAGGCGTGGATATGTGCCATTGGTTAACAGTACAGATAGGCTCGTTCCTTCTAACCGCAATGCGTACAGGTATGGTGTACAGGCTTGGAATTACGAAAATATTAACGAGTTGGAACGAGCCAAGGTATATTGGGAACTTGCCTATCAGTGCCTTAATGATGAAACAGCCAGCTTTGAGGATGGGGAGCAATCTTCAGTAGATATTCAGACAAAAGCATTCGCCCCATCTCTAATCCGCAACCTAATCTAACTTATGGGAAATCCTTACTTTAATAGCCTGTCACTTCCAATTGGATCGCAAGATACTGGACTTCCATTGCTTAATACACCGAAAGTGGATACATCTTCGTTGTATCAGCCATTTAATCAAAGTCCAAGCTCCGCTCTTTCAACAGGAATGCAGATTCCACAGAATCTCGGAATGTCTGGAGAGTCATCCATGCCACTAGGCAATGAATCAGCTCAGAACTCACAGCAATCTGCAAAGCAAAAGCAAAGCTATTTGCAGCAAGCATTTAATAGCGTACAGGCTTTGTATTCCCCTATGGGCGGTAGGCCAATTGGAGGTTCTGAGGATGTCAGGGTTAAGTCTGATGCCTATGGTCGCCCATACACTGTTGTTAATATGAGTGCTAGGGATGGGTCTGGACAATTTAAAGAGAGAACCGAATTTGACCTAAGTGGAAACCCAGTAAAAACCAGAGGAAACATCATGGAGGGAATGGGAAAGGTCGGCAATCAACAACCTGAGTCACAGCAATCACAAACGGCAGAAACCATTAGCCTTGGTATAGATAAAAATGCTCCATCTCAAGTTGGATGGAAGGGGCCGCATAGTTGGGAGTATGGTTCCGACACGGCAAGGGATGTGCAGAATGCAACAAATGCTGCGGCGGCAACTGAAGTTCCTAAAATTAGAGCCGAGCAAGAAGCAAGAGCAGAAAAAATGAACGCAATGGGATTTAACCCAATTACTAGGGAACGTTTTCCAGAATAAATCTGAAAACTAATAATTATGGCAACAGAAGATTCACCTAGATCCATTACTACCAGAACAGCTGGTGGTTCTCCATACCTTCAGTCCTTTATTCAACCAGCAGAGGTTGCTCAGACAGCACAGTTTGAGCGAGAGCTTCAGATGGCTAAAGAAGATAGGGCGCAGCAGTCATTTGACTTATCCAACGCCAGAGAAGCCAGAATGAATGAGGAATCTAGGATTAAAGAGGCCAGACTTCAACACAAGGAAGACAGGCAAACGGAACGTCAAAAGTTCATGGATGATTGGCGTATGCGGCAAGAAGAGCGCAATGCTGAATTAGACACCTTGAAGTTCAGACATCAAGAAGCACTTGAAAATGCGTCCCTTGCTGAAAAAAGGGATGAAACTGTTGCAGCTGAAGCAATTGCTAGAATTTCAAGTCTTAATCCACAAAAGCTGTCGTTTGGGTATGATGCTAGAAGCCTAATGTATGAAGACAAGGGTCTTCAATCGGCATTGATTGGAAAGCATGGAAAGGCAGTTAAGGCGGCTCTTGATGAAAGAATGGAAAGCAACAGCAACCTCATTAAGAGTTACCAGCAGAGAGCGGCAGATGCTGGATATGCTGGAGACGTTATGGGGTTTGCAGATAAGACAGGCATGATGGATGACATTAAATTCTCTCAAACTATTGAGGCCGCAAGGACGCAGAAGCAAATCAAAGAGGCTGATGCACAGGCTCAAAGAAGTGCGGCGATGGCAGCAAGGGCCAAGGAGCTTGGCCTTGTTCCAGTCAAGCTTGATCCAAAAACGGAAGAGGTTACATATGGCAAGCCAGATGCTGTTGATGTTCTAAACGCTGAAAATAAAGGTGGGGAATCAACACCTAATACTTCAGCATTGCCTAAAAAACAAACTCAAGCTACAACTCCTGCTCAACAAACTACTGTTCGCAAATACAATGCCAAAACAGGAGCTTTAGAGTAAAAGGAGACAAATGCCAACACTTGTAGATGTTCCCAGTTTAGGGAGAATTGAATTTCCAGATGGAATGAATGATGATGCTATTGCGTCATCCATTAAAGATCTTTTATCTAAACAACAAGGAGGTGAACAAAATGAAGTCAACAAACAAAGTCAGCCAGAAGCCCAACTGGACAACAATGAACCACGCCAAGCCGACGAACAAATCCAACCTTCCAATGAAGCAGGGTTACAGTCCAGCAAAGTGCGGTTGCAGCAGCCTCAAGGGAAAGAACAGCCTGTCGGGAACGTCAACCCCAGTGTAAGCACTGGAACGCCAGTAATCACAGGAGGTGAGAACATTGCAGAAGAAAACCAACAAGCCACAAGTGGAATCCAAGGGGAAGAAGCAGGGCAAGGGGTACGAAGCCAAGGCCCTTCGGGGAACAAAGCGGAAGTAGGTCAGCAAAAGCCCCTTACCTCTCCGCTTTCCAGAGCTGCAGGAGCGGCCTTGTCGCCATTTGCTTACATTGGAGAGTCGGGGTGGAAGGGGATCGCTGGGCTTGCTAGGCAGGTAGGCGCAAATGATGCCGCTGCATACGCAACGGAACAGTCTATTGGCTCCATTCAGAACCTTAAAGCTCTAGGTGCAGATGTTCCAACAGAAGGCATGGGCAAAACTCTTGGTGAGGCTGGTGCGTTAGCCATAGAAGCCCCGATTATGCTATTTGGCGGGATTGCTGGAGTTGGGGCATTCCTAGCACAAGGGTTTGGTGGAATGAAAGAAGACCTCAGATCAAAGTATCTACAAGAAGGAATGAGCGAGGATGAGGCAAATCGGAAAAGCACAAATCATGCGGCCCTTGCTACAGCAGCAGCTATTCCAGCTTATATTTTTGCTGGCAGTGTTGGTGGAAAAATTGCTGATGGATTAATTGCTGAATCAGCCCCCAAGGTTCTTGAGCTTACGGCTCGTTTTGGAATTAATGGAACTGCCAACATGGTTGCAAGTGCAGCAACTCGTGGATTTGGTGCGGCATTAGAGGGAGAGGATATTGGAAAAGCGATTGCAGAAACCAGCCTTACTGGTATTCTTCAAGACTTTGCCTTTGCTGGACACTCAACTGGCAAGTGGTTTAAGGAGTCTGTAAAAAAAGCAGAGGATGCCAAATTGCTTTCTGATGAGATGCTTAAGCAGGGGCTTACTAGCAGCGACAGAGCTGTGCGTGTTGCAGCTTTAAATGAAATGCAGGAGCGTCAAACCGCTCAAGAGGTGAATGCCGCAGAAGCTAATGAACTCCCACAAACCGCAAGGGTTATTGCTGAAACAGCAAAACCAACTGAGCCTCCACCAGCTGGAGGTCTTAAGAAGATGACTGATATTGTGGCTGAACAAAAGGCCGCAGAAGAACAGAAACAAGCGGAGGTCACTGCAGGAGCGGAGGCTGTTAAGCCAGAAGTTAAAGTGTACCCTCCAGACACATCTGAAGAGATTGAGTCCATTTACAAGACGGCTGAAGAAGCAATTAAGGCTGGTGATAGAGAGACAGCAACCGCATCTCTTAATGCGGCAAAGGAAGCTGAATCCAATCCAGAAAACGCTACAACTCCAGAAGCCCAAAAGGTTCGTGAGGAGAGGTGGAATCAAATAGACTCCTCTATTGAGAAGCTGTCTGATAAACGCTTAAGCACAGAGGTTGAAGGAGCAAAAGAAGTCAATCTAGCTGGGTCTATTGAGGGCAGGGAAATCCTCGACATGAACGCAAAGAAAGCTTTCGGTTATCTCGCCAAGAACAAAAACACCCCAGAGCCATTTCGTCAGTTCTTGACGGCTATTTCTAACTTCGCTGGAAGCAAGAAGCTTGGAGCTGATATTGTGAGAAGGCTTCCAGAAGAGGGAGAGGAGGGTTTCACCCCAGATATGAAGGGGGCATTGGGAGCTAGAAAAAAAGACACAAAGAGTATTCTAATTCCAAGAGGCAAGGTAGATGTTGCAACAGTTATTCATGAAGGGCTTCATACCCTCACTCAAGATGAGGTTGATCTACACGTTCAGCACAATGTCGGGGAAACTGGGTACAAATACCTAAATAGGTTAAACGAATCCCTAGCCAATGAATCCACTCCAGAGCCTATTAAGCGGTTAATTAACCTATATAAACTATCCCTACTGAAATACAAAGTTGGGAAAAAAACAGCATTTGATCTTTATTTTGATCGTGATAATGGACTCGCTGGAATGGCTGGTGACGTTCATGAGGTTTATGGGTTCAAGGACTTGCATGAGTTTGTTTCCGAGGCGTTTGTCAGCAAGGACTTCCAAGAGGTGCTTAAGAAAATGGAGGGAGATAACGGAAAGTCGGTGTGGCAGAATCTCTTGGCTGTTATTTCAAAAATCTTCAATGTGCCAGAAGGCTCCATGCTTGAGAGCGTAATGGATTCATCTCTTGGTATTATCAAGCTTGACAGGCAAAAGCCATCTGAGGTTCAGCAAAGGTTCTCAAGGGCTAATAATCTATCTCCAGAGACAGCAAAGGTTGCCCAAGAAACGTCTACATTGTTCTCAAAGAAATCAGATCCGCTTAAATGGGAAAAGGCGAAAGATAGGCTTGGAATGTTTAGGGATGACTTGATTGCAATGGGGGTTGATGGGGCGGCAAAGAGCATTGCAGAAGAGGGAAAGAATGTAGTGTCTTGGCTTAGGGGATCTGGCGCAATGGTTGGAGATTTGCTTGAAGGCAGGATTGTACCAAAACTTACAAGGGCTGGAGTTAAATTATCTGCCGTTGTCCACGCGCAGGCAAAGCGTTCAATTGATCCAATGGTTAAGGATTTAATTGCTAGGGTGTTCCCAGATAAATACAAAATGTCTCCAGAGGGGATCAAGATAATTGCAGATCATGAGTGGGAAATTGAAAAGCTTGAAAGGGAGAAGTCTCGACTTGAGAAATACGGAAAGAACAAATACACCCCAGCAGAATATGCTAAAGAGCAGTCTAAGATTGATGGGGCAATTAAGTTAACACGAAGCAAGCTGGAGCAAGACAGAGAGAAATACGACCTAGTTTCTAAGACGATGAAGATCATTAACAAGGATAACATCCTTGGTGGTGCAGATACAATTACTGATGAAATTAGCAAAAGGACGCAAGAGGTTGAGTCATTAAAGATTGCGGAATCAGCAGGAACTGGAGGTCGTGGAGTGGCTGCAAAGATTAAAAAAGCCGAGCAGCACATCATTGATTTAAATGAGTCATTGGATGCCATTAAAAGGGTTCATGATCTCGACCAATACGCCAAAGACGTAGAGGCAGCAAAAGGAACCGACATTGAAGAGGACATCAAGCGGTGGAAGGAAATCGTCAACCCCATCATGGATGACCTCTACAAGAAGCTTAACGCCCATGAAGACATCCCGCAAACTGAACGAGGTAGGGTGTTTGGAGCCAGAATTAACCTTTTGGCTGAGCGGGAGGCTAACAAGTTTAAGGAGATGGATTCCATTGATGGGCCTCCATTGCCAATGATGAGCGTTGATTATCGGAATCCAGACATCAAAGCGGACAGACTGGCAAAAAAGGCCGCATTCAACACGGAATATTCCAATGATGCAGAGGCAATCCTTAAGAACTCACTTACAGCAAGAACAAATGAAGTCACCAAACTGGACTTCTATAATGACTTGATTGATAAAGGGGCGGCTGTTCTTGCAGATCCAAATGAAAAAGTTACGGAAATTAACGGCAAGCCTGTCAGGAGGATGGAGTTTGAGATGCCTGTTAGAACCAAAGATGGGGCTAAGACAAAGCTTGTAAATAAGTCAATCTGGCTACAGGCAGATCTATACAAGGAAGTTAAACAGATCCTTGATATGACGGAGAGAGGGGAGCAGAACCCAATCACTCAAGGATCAACCATGATGCAGCTGATTGGCGTTGCTGATATGGTTGCCCACTTGAAGAATCTTCATTCGTCAGTAGCTAATGCGCTAGGAAGAGATTCCCATGCAGCTGATATATTTTCTAAAATCCCATTAGCTGGATCAATTAATGCCATCAAAGAGATTCGGTCAGTAATGAAGGAGATTCAGCAGGACGGCCCAAAGATTCGCGCAGAGAAAGCAGAGCTTGCAAGGCTTTCTGGTCTTCGTCCTCATTACGACCAAAATGGCATTATGAGGCTACTTACCAAGCACCAGCATGAGTATCTTCACGAAACAGATATTGCAGCTCGTGTTATCATGGCTAGGAGGTATAAGTCTTTGGTCGAAAGGTTTGGAGCAGAGGACACACCAGAGGCAAAAATTGATTTCGTAAACCAGATTGGTGAATATAACAGGAGACTAATGGGCCGTCATGAAGCAGCCCTTCGTGATTCTGGATGGTCTCCGTTCATTGTAGCTGGTCGTGCGATGAATAGGATGGCTCGTAGGCTTGTCTTAGCGCAAACAGGATTCAAGTCCAAGGACGCAAAAGCGCAATTGCAAGCAAGAGCAATTCAAGCATCTGGGCTGGTAATGGCAACTGTAGTGCCGTCTATGATCAACCTAATGACCACTGGCAGTATGTTTGGGCGCAATGGAACTCCAATTGGAGCAATTGATTTCGGCCCAAATTTTGATACTAGCGAGGGAAAGCACAGAATTTTTGATTTGTATCAAATGGTGGGAATTCGCCGTGGATTAAGACAGCTTGGAATTAATGCCTTGGTGGAGGGCATGAGATCTGGATTATCCTCCAAGGAAATTCAGAAAAATGTTGGCAATGACATCATGACAACCAGCTTACATCCGTTTATTGGGCCTGGAGTTGGCCTTGCAATGGAAACATTAACAGGCAAGCGACTTGATATGCGAGTTGGGTTTTCTGATATTTACACTGCAAGAAAGGTGGGTGGCGTGGCCCAGTATATTGAAAACTTTAGAACTGGATTGAAGCAACAAAACGAATTGCTCTATAGTTCTGGGCTTGGATATGCAATTGAAAAAGGCATGGAGCTTGGAGGCATACCAAGACCAATGGAGCAGAACGAATCTGAAACCATGAGGGATTTGGGAATTCCAAATGTTCCAGTAGTAAAGCAGGTCTTTACTGCTGGAGCAACAGCAGCTGGCGCATTCGGAGCAAAACTATCCGTCTCTCCAGCACTTAAGCTGTCTTCTCAGCTTGGAAGCAAGCAGCAGTACACCCCAAAGCAAGACATTCGATATAACTACAGGAAGGAAATCCTAAAAGCCGTCCAAGATAAAGATTTGGCAAAAGCTAGAGAAATCTATAAGAAAGGAGTCGAGGAGGATGTGCTTACCAAAGCTGACGAAAAGACACTTAAAGGTAAAATCACTCAGCCAGATTTGTTGATTCAGCGAACCTCTCGCCTTAAGACGGCAGAGGACGCATTGAGTGTGTTCCGAGTTGCAGATACCGAGGAGCAAGATAAGATTGCTGGAATTGTGTATAAAAAAATATATGGTTCTAGTGCATTAACAAGCCAAGAAAAGTTGCAATTTATTAAAGAATTTAAAAGCGTTGCCAAAAAAGGGACAAAAGTATACAACAAATTCAATAGATAATATGGCGACTGCTAAACCAACATTTCCCGATCCGCCACTTGAAACTGGCGTACCCCAGTATCCCACTCCTTTAGTACCAGACTACTACACGAGGGATGGTCATATCATCCTTGTTGAAAAGGTCAGTGTTAATAAAGGTTCATATAACCCACAGCCACTTGATGGATCGGTTATATACGACAAAAGAGATGCCAATGATTGGCCTGAGAATCTTTATCTAGTATTCCAACAGGTTGAGCCAACTGGTCAATTTGTTTTTAACTACTGGGCAAATGATCGTACACTAGCAAGCCAAGACCCTTGGAATTATGGGCTTCAGTATAGTCTGAATCATCCATCATATAAGATTATTACGAGGAAATATATTACCCCTCGTGAAGACTACTCACCAGTTGCGTTAGGTGCAGTTGATCCTGTATTTGGTGGCAATGCTATTATCTCTCAACAGGAGATGGCTGAGTTGCCAGATGATAATCCACTTCGCTCTCGCTATGTTCAAGTTCAGAGGGTTTATGAGACTATTCCTAGTCCAACCATCACTGGAAAAGTCATGGCAGAGTTTGGTATTGCTACTGCCTCAAAGCAAATTGTTGTTGCTGGCACATCAATAGCCACTCCAAATACGAACACAATCAAGTCTGAAATTGCATCAACAGATGCCGTTAAGTCCACACTTGATAAAGTTGTATATGATTCCACGGAGATCCTTGATGGGTATCAATATGACGCTGACCTTGGTCTAGTTGTACATACAACCAAGGAGTTAATAGCCGAAGGAACATCTCCATTTAGTCCAACCAATGGAACAATTGCATATAAAGATGAACCAATTAATGCTTGGCAATCTGTCAGGATTATTTCATCTATCAGTTCTCTTCCAGCGACAAGAACGGAATATAAAACTGGAGCTTATGCATCTCCAAATTTAGTGTATGGGTTTAATACCTCTTCACTGCAAATGCCCAACTGGGATCTTAATGTTACTGTGACTCCTGTAATGAGGGCAAAGAGAAGCTATCAAACTGTCTTCAAGAATATCACAAGTTATGTATATGGACAACCAACTCCCAGCTATACACTATATGATCCTGTTTCAATTAATGTTTATTTTGATGGATACTTCTTTAAGATAAATATTCCAGATGCACTAACTGATAGTGGATTGTCTATATCGTTTACAACAGCAAGCAATGACCCTGTACATGGGTACATTAATGAAACATATACTGTTCCAACATCAACTGAAACTGCTTCAGCGTATTTGGCAAAAGTTGGGACATATCAGTTAATTGCATATGAGATTGATTACTGGAAGGCAAATATCTGGAGAGTGGTTGAGCAATATGTTCTTCTGAAATAAGATGGACACAAAAGACATTAAGGCTGAGTTCTCTGGATTTGGCCCAATACCAAGTTCAAAGACAACATTTGCTCAAGGTATTGGAATGGGTGGTTCGTTTGCTCCTGTGTGGACAAAAGAACCAATTATGATGGCAAGTACAAGACCATCAAGCAGCCAGATGAGTTTTCCATTCTGGGATTGGAGCAAAACGCAAATAAACTCAGACCCACAGAACCCAATCTATGCATATGATGTATGGTTCGGAAAACCTGCGGCTGATTCCGAAACCCCAGCAGAAGTATACACGCTATCTCTATATACGGCAGTTGAAAATGAAGGGATAACGCTAGATGGAACTGACATTCCTCATTTAACGACATACATGGCTAATGGTTCTTATGGAAATTTAGGAGGTGACGGAAGTCTTTCTTTAAGGAATGGTGATGGTAATCATCTTGATTTAAATCCAGAGTATATACAATTCCAAGATATATCAAATCAAGATACTGGATACCTCGGATTTGATAAGGTTTCAATTTATGATGCATCTAATAGTTCCACTATGGATGCTACCAGCATTGAAATGACTAGTATTAACGGATCTGGAATTTCATTAGATATTGCAACAGGTGAAGTTAAAACATATAGCAATAATGGGTCATATGTTTCTATGGGTGATTCTGGTGTTGTGTCATTAGGTGACTCACAGGGAGAACTAGCTGTTCTTGATATTTCTGATGAAGGTCATTTAACGTGTTATCCAAACACTGGAACAGAAGCAAATGGATATTATGGTGCTTTATCATCCGTTCTCAAAAATCCTTCAGATGATAAAGCTGAAGTTGATGCTGATGGATTTTCCGTTACTAACTCTGATGGAACTAAATATTCTGCATTGGGAAGGGAGCAACTAAATATTTATAGCCAAGATGGTGCTACTCTTTTAACAACGTATTCACTTAATATCCAGAATACAGCACCAATGGGTGGAGGGTCAGGAACATATGAACCGCATCAACTAACCCTAAGCAATCCATATGCTGGAGAGGCATTTCTCACCCCTCACCTACTTCAACTAAATGCCAATGGAAAGCAAGGCTCGTATGAGCCACATCAACTAACACTTGCCGCTGGTCAGGGTGCAGGGGCTAATGTATTTATAAATGTTCCAACAGATGGAAGTGGATCTGAAATCAGTGCTTATTGGCAAGAGATTGATGTTTGCGTTGACGGAACCGCCATGAAAATGAAAGTTCTTGGAACTGAACCTTACTGATATATGGCAACCTACATTAAAAGCTGTGAAGAGTGCAGTACAGCAGATGCATGCGGATGCTTCCCAATCGCTGATGGCGGTTCTATTGAAATAACAGAAGCTAATAAGACAGACTGTTTCACTTATTTCGCTGCATATGGAGATTGCCAGCAGTCCATTGGGATTACAATTACAAATTCAACAGAATCATCTATTACTATAAATGTTGATGGTGGTGTAGATGATGATGTGGCTTTTGATGGCGTTGTTTATGAAGAGGGCGAATATTGCTTTTTTCGAGCAGATTGTGGTTGGTTCACTGTGTGTGGAGGTGTAAATGGAGCACATTCATTTTCATATCAGCAGGTTCTTTCTATTGGATCATCATTAAACATTAAAGGAATAGACAATGGATATGGAGGTAGGATTTCTTGCAAAATTACAATCTCGGCTGCTTAACAAATAATTTGCGATGCCATCTGGAAAACCACTTTATAATGTAGATGGATCTGAAAATCCAGAGGTTGCAAATATATTAAAAAAAGTAATGTCTTTTTCTGACGATATGGGAAAATGGGCAAGATCTGATTTCAAGACTACTACCGCAGAACAGCTCGAAGAAAGGATAGCTATTTGCAAGTTATGCGAATTTTGGAATGCATCTGGGTTTGCTGGAACTGGCAAGTGCAATAAGTGCGGCTGCTCCACGCAAGCAAAACTCCGAATGTCTACATCTAAATGCCCTATTGACAAGTGGGGGCCAGTTGATGTAAGACAAGTGGATTGAAATGATTGTTGCCATCTCTTACCACGATGGGGATCTTCCCCTTATGCGCCGCTGGGCTGACCATGTTTGCAAACTTGGTCTTTATAAAAACCACAAGCTGGTCTTGATTCCAATTAGGAAATCCAGCACCAACCTAGTGCTTGGGCCACTAATGAATTGCTTTGGTGAGGTTATTATTGAGCCTTGCGATCATGCCTATGGTGGATGGCCTCAGTCCTGCAATATGGCATTTGAATCTATGGCTTGGTTAGCTTCTACGAAACTCAAGCAACCATTCCTATGGATGGAGCCAGATGCCGTTCCGCTTAAAGCGTCTTGGGTTGATGATATTGAGGTTGCTTACAATGAAGCTAGAAAGCCGTTTATGGGGTCTTTAGTCGAGATCGCTGGTATCATGCCAAATGGCGTAAATCACATGAGTGGTGTCGCTGTATATCATTGGGATCTGCATCGCCTCGCCCCATCTATTTTTAATAACGAGAAGACAGCTTGGGATATTGCTAGTGCCTCTAATGTCATCCACCAGATGCATGAGACTAAGCTTATCCAACATGATTGGATTCCAGAAAAGAAATGGCGCAGGGATGTGGTGACTAAAGATTGCGTAGATCCGCTTGCTGTAATATACCATCCAGATAAATTGGGCGTGTTAATGTTTGATGGCGTAATTCCGAATGGTACGCAGGGAGATCCTGCGGCTGGTGCTGTGCTGGTTACACAGATTCCACATGAAACAAAGGATGAGCCAAATATTTACAAAGAGACGGCCCAGATGATCATCAAGCAGTATGATGCTCCGTATACCATCAGTGCTGTAATCAATTATGCAAAAACCAACCCCAAAGCCAAAAAAGACCTCCTCCAAACCCTCGTCAAAGAAGGCATCCTCACCAAAGCCTCATGTGCCAAGCTCTTTGGAAAGAAAGTTCGATCTTCTGTGGGCAAGCGTGGACGGCCCAAAACTGGAGATCGAATTAAAGTTCCATCCAGTTCGCCGTTGGAGAGCGGATTATGCTCATCACGAGTCTAAGACTCTAATTGAAATTGAGGGTGGAGCTTGGGGTGGTAGGCATTCCAGAGGTGGTGGATTCTTAGCTGATGCTGAAAAGTATTGGGAGGCAACCAAACTTGGCTGGAAGGTTGTGCGTTGGACTTCTCCGTTGATTACACAGGAGAATTGCTTGGTTCTAAAAGAGATGTTGACGAAATAGGTCATTGATGCAATCATGCATCCATGAAAAGATACAAGCGAGGTGATGTAAGGGAGGACGGGATGGTGTTCCGAAACTACACTGGGCGTGGAACTGAATGGTGGGTGACTCCAGGGAAGCTTGCTAAGATGCGAAATCAAAACAGTAAAGACATGGTAAAATGGAGGGGAGACAACAAAGAAATTGTTTCAGAAAGAAATAAAAAATGGCGTGATACAAACCCGGGCAAGGCTAGGGATAACTTACGCAAATGGAGAAAAGAAAACAGAGAAAGGGATTTAGAGTCTACTAGAAACTGGAGAAAGAAAAATCCAGATAAGGTCAAGTTGATGTATGAGAATAAAAAGAAAGACATTAACAAATTTAGATTAGATGGAAGGGTTCGCAGGGCAAAGCGTAGGTCTCTTCTTCTTGATAGGCTTCATCCAGAACATGACGCAAAAATTGAGAAAGCATTAATTCTACAATCTCAGTCTTTATTTCAGTGTCTTGGTGTAAAGTTTGAAGTTGATCATATTACTCCAATCACAAAAGGCGGCTGGCATCATCACTCAAACCTCCATGTTATCCCAATGACTCTGAATAGAAGGAAACACAATAAGGATAATTCAGTATTACCAAATTGTTGGAATTTAGAAGAAAGATGTAGATTGTTGTTGACATAATTATAGCAATTAGTTATTTGACGATAAGCGTGATAGTCCAAAAGAGTCGCTAACTTTTAATTTAGGCGTGATAGTTAGGAAGGTCGCTGACTCCAAATAAGACAACATCTTACTAGATCCGTCTGGCTTGATAAACTAACAACAACTTAAATTATATTATATTATGGCTATTACATGTTCCACAGTGAACGATTTGTTTCAAAGAGAAACGAACAGGTTCAGCGTTGACGTTCACGAGCGTTACTCCGTTGACGGCCCTTGGGGTCGCCTTGTCCGTGTCGGCAAATTCCCTCAGGGAATGGGTACGACCCTTAATGAAGTCACAGTTGAGCGTGTTCTCTCTGGTGATTTTGAAAACGCTTGGACTAATGTTGGTGTGTCGAATGGCACTTCCAGCAATGGTTGCGTTCCTTCCCCTTCGGATCTTGACTTCGGTCAGACTGTCCGTAGCTGGAACCTCCAGAGCCGCAGCTACCAGACCCCTTGCATCTGCTTGGACGATCTCAAAACCTCTTTCGAGATTGAGTCCCAGATTGCAAAGACCGTTACTCAGCTCACTCAGCTGACCAAGACTGTCCTCGACAATCGTCGCCGTAGCGAGTATCTGCGCCTTGTTTCTAAGGTACAGGCTGGTTACAACACTGAGTACACGACCCTCAACACAGTTCCAGTTCCAACCTTCCAGTTGGCTCAGGATCAACTTGATGAGCTTCGTGTTCGCCTGATCCGTGATGGTGCAGGTCACAACGCACTTGGTAAAGAGAATGGTGTTCCTGTCCTTGGACTGATCACCAGCCCTGAGACCAGCCGTGCGCTTATCCGCAACAACTCGGAGCTTCGTCAGGACATCCGTTATGCAACTCCTAGTGAGCTTATTGCTCCTCTTGGTGTCGAGCGTTCATTCGGTGGATTCTACCACATGATTGATCTTGAGGTTCCTCGCTTCACCTATTCTGGTGGTGCGTACACCCAGATCTACCCATTCGTGCAGTCCAGCACGACCACTGGGTACAAGTGGGATGCAAATCCAGCGTATAACAACGCTCCTTACGAGGCCGCATACATCTTCCACCCAGATGTGTATGAGGAGGCAGTTCAACAGGTCGGGCCAAACATCGCTGGCGCAAGCTTCGATGATTATCCTTACTACTACTCTGGTCAGTTTTTCTGGCTGAACATCCGTGATGCGGTCGCCAATCCTCTTGGCAAGATCGGACGCTGGATGGGAGTGTTCACGAGTGGCAGTCGCCCGATTGCTCCTTACCTTGGACGAGTGATCATCCACAAGCGTTGCGCTAACGACTTCGGTAGCGTTGCTTGCGTGAACTCCTAATCAGAGTTAGCTAATCAAAGAAAGCCCCCTTGGAGAAATCCTTGGGGGCTTTTCTTTTTACCATTGACCAACAAGGTAATACAAAGTAACAATTCACATTATGACCGCATCATTTACTATCCCCAATGGTTTCACTGCTCCAGACGGAGTTAAAGAAGGAGCTGAATTCTCAGAAATCGCTAAGTTCAAGATTGCAGATGGAAAGATTCATATCATTGCCATTGGTCAGGATGAAACTCCAATTGAATCCAAGTCAGACAAGCCAAAGCCCAAGAAGGCTAAAGACGCAATGAAAGAGGAAATTGCGGCTATGGAAGGAAAGATGACAGATACCGAGTCTCCAGAAGAGGAGATGGCGGCAGAAGAGGAGATTGATTAATTTATGAGCAGGGACTTTCGCCCTGTTTATTCGTCCATATCTGATGGGTCGGATGTTACGCTTTGCCGTATTTTAGAAACAACTTCTCAGCTTTCCGTTGGTGTTAATGGTGGGCTACTACCTCATAAGAAGATTAGTGCGGCTAGTATTAACGCCACAGTAGTCAAGGCTGGATCTGGTAAAGTTTATAACTTTATTGCAACCAACACTCATAATCAGACTCATTATGTGAGGTTTTATGATTTGGCAACCACTCCAAATCCATCAACTGATGTTGAGGATTACATACTCCCATTAGGTGCTAATGAAACGATTAGTCTTGCACTAGGTACTGCTCCATTTCATTTCCATAATGGGATTGCTTATGCAATGACTTCTGGAGCTACTGGAAGTGGTTCTGTTGGGGCTGCAGACATTGTTTTAAATTTAACGTATGCTTAAATCATTGCGTTAATACGCAAGACATATTAATACTACAGAATCATGAGCATCCCATTTCAACCAGTTAATTCCAACCCAAGGGATGGTGAGTTAATCACGCTGTGTAAGATTCTTGAAGCGGTTTCAACTGGTGGTGGAGACTCCGATGTTGCGGTAGGTGCTGACGGAGTAACTAGGGTTCCTCTAAATGTTAATTCTGCTGGTGAGCTAAAGGTTAATGTTGAGGCGAGCATTGATGCTGATCTTTCGCTGATTGAGAACAAACTAGATACGATTATTGGTATTGAGACACCGCAAGCGGCAGACGTTTCGGCTATTAAGACAAGTACAGCAAGTGTGGCAACAAAGATGTCTGATGGATCTCAGACAGCATCTATAATTATCCCAACTTCATTTAAGACAGGTCAGTCCAAAATTGCAGTAACAGGAACAGCTGTTCAGTTGGCAAGCAATGCGCTCACTCAGGGGGTTTTGATTAGTTCACTTTCAACTAATGTAGGCAGTATTACAATTGGAACATCGTCTGCTTTGACAAATGTTGTAAACGGAACAGGTAATGGTGCGATTCTAACCGCTGGAAGCACCAAGAGCATTGCCGCTACCAACACGAATCTCGTGTGGATCAACGGAACGGCAGGCGACATCATTTCCTTTATCGGGAGTTAGACTATGCCACTCCTTCCTTTCTCAGACGCATCGCCTCCGACAACGAATGCTTCGCTCTTAACGAGCGGCACGCTCGAGGATGCACGACTTTCGTCAAATGTCGCCCTCGACAACCAGAACAACAGCTTCACCGCAGGGCAGAGCATCACCGCAACAGCGAACACCTCAGCCTTGACTGCGACGTATTCGGTCACAGGAGCGAACACGACTCCGTTGCTGGATCTGTCTGGAACGTGGAATACGACGGGAGTTGCTGGGGGTATCCTTCTCAACATCACAGACACGGCGAGTAATAGCGGATCTCTCCTGTGCGATTTGAGAGTAGGGGGAACAAGTAAGTTCACCGTAAATAAATTAGGGTATGCTTTTGTTGCAGCATCAACCAGTGCAACGGTAAACTGTCTACAGCTTGGATCTTCAAATACTGGGTTTAGCGATGCAAGCTCTCAACTAACAGTAAACAACCAAGGATCTGCTTGTGCAGCCTTTGTTAGCGGATCTATTAAATGCACATCGTACGGGCTAACGTCCTCTATCGGTTCTGGGGCTGATGTAATTCTTAATCGGGATGCGGCATCAACCCTCGCCCTGCGAAATGGCGGCACGGCAGCCTCGCCAGTGCCTCAAAACCTCCGTGTCTATAACTGGTACACCGATGCGAGCAACTTAGTCAGATCGGGACTGCGCTTTGCGTCCAATGTCGCGGAACTCTACGCGGAGGCAGTCGGAACAGGAGTCCAACCGCAGCTTGGCATCAATCTCGGCACAACCTCCGCGACTAGCGGAAGCGTTCCGCTGAACATTACGCAGACTTGGAATGCTGGTGCTGGCGTGACTCAAACTGCGCTGAAGCTAAATGTTACCGACTCGGCAAGTGCCGCCACAAGCCTCCTGATGGATTTGCAGGTTAATGGAACCAGTCGTTTTAGTATTGGTTCGCAATCAAACGGAATATTGACCTACTCGTCCGCGTCAACCGACTGCACAGGGATTAGGTTGACTAATACCTCATCCAGCGGCAAAACGTATGCGTTTATCTCAACGGGGCAACTCCACGCAGCGTCCAGTGGAGTGTTTGGTCTCTTTAACCTTTCAGACAGTAAATATGTTTATGTCTGTAGTCCAGATGCTTTTGGGATAAATGTCAGTTCTTTTTACGGGTTCATGGCGACGTCCTACGGACCAAACCCAAGCGGGTATGATGTTCGCATCTACCGCGATGCGGCCAATATATTAGCCCTGCGAAATGGAACGAATGCGAACACGCTTAGAGTATATGGCTCGTTTACGGACTCCTCAAACGGACGCCGACTCGACATCACCTCGACTACGGCTGGGATCTTCACGCTGACAGCTACGGGAAACGGAACGGGCGCAACGGGCAACCTTCTCAAGCTCACCCAGCCAATCCTGCTTCCTGCTTCCTCGGTCTCATTGGCTACGAATGGCGACCTCGCTTTTGAGGCGACTAGCAATACGACCCTTACCATCCGTTATCGTGGATCTGATGGGACAACACGATCTGCCGCCATAACCCTCGCCTAATTTATGAACAACGAAATGACACCACAACAAGCCCTCCAACTCCTATCAGAAGCCCTTGAGCCAAAAGCCCAAGGGCAAATCTCCCGCGCTGGCTACATCGCCATCCAGAAGGCTTTAGAAACCATCGCCGTTTTGATTCCCAAGGAAGAAGCCGAACCTCAACCCGCCGAATAATGCAACTCACCATCGACCCATCCAAACTAAGCGGCCTCAACGCCATCGTCGCCCGACTGAATGCAGTCGAGGGAGCCGAGCAGGTCACGGCAGAAGCGTATCTGTCCACACGGGTTGACGAGATCCTAGCCTCCTATGATGCCGCAGAGGTAGCGAAAAAAAACGCTTCCTTCTTTGACCTTGCCGCAACTCTTCCCACTGAAGCTCAGGAGCAGATCAAGGCACTCGTGCAGCAGTTAGCTTCTGAATAGTTATGAAGCCTCTTAGTGACATATGGCTTCTTATTAGGTGTTACCCCATTGCCAAAGCTTGTGTTCTAAAGCAATCAGAAACTGACTATATTGGATCTGTTAGAATGCAGATTTCCTACAATGAAGTAAGGACAAATATCGTTAAGGCTGGAATTAGATCAAACAGCACAATCGTAGGGGCAGTTGTGTATATTGCAATATCACTTGCCTATCTACTCAATAAAAGATATTAATTTAATTATATGACAACATTTCAACCTGTAACATCTAATCCAGCAGACGGAGAATTAATTACGCAATGTAAGATTCTAGAGGCCGTTGATGGTGTTTTGAATGTATCCGATCACAACTCTGGAGCTAACGGAGGAAAGATTGTCCTTGCTTCTACTTCCTCTGGATCTGGAGCTTGGTACGCACTTCAGTTTGTGACTAGCGGAACGCTTTCTGCTTACGTTGGCAACATTACTGGAACCATAACTGGCGTTACTTTTCCTGCTGGTTTTGTCCTATACGGAAATACTACCAGCTTCACAACTGGTTCTGGAACTTCCGTAGTAGCTTACACAACCTAGTCATGCCAAGCCTCGCCCTGAAGGCTAGTATAAATTTTCCGTTTGTTGGGCCAAGTGGCCCTGTTTATCCTTGGGTTGATCCCGATGGTCAGGATTGGTACAACCGAGTTGTTTCTGCTGGCGGCTCAATAACAATCGCCAACCAAGCCGCATTTGATGCAGCGTTTCAATCTTTGAAGTCCACCAATGGAAATGATGGCGTTTCCTTGTGGTCTCATGTCAGCCAAGGGTATTGGTTCATCGGTCAGGAATCATTGACTAATGGCTTAATGGTTCCGTTTTACCGATCAGATGTTTCTGGTGGATCTGCGGTTTGGGGGCAAAGTGCTACTAATAATAATTATAGCACATATACAAAAACAGGCGGATTAGTTGGAGATGGATTTACAACCTTTGTTGAAACTACTATTAATAATAATGATAACACAAACTGGCCTGTAAGTAGTGGTAGTATTGGAAGGATGGGTTATGTTTACATGGCTAATACAGGGGTGTCTGGAACTCAGAGAACATTCCATCCTTTTGGAAGCCAAAATACTTCTAGGGCATTTGATTGCCAGTTAAGTCATAATGGAGTTCCTCTAAATATATCTTATAGAATTTCAAATAATTCCCCATCACAAACAATTGGAACACTTATTGCTGCAGTATGGCAAGATGGAGGATGGGGTATCGCATCAAACCAACAGGCAACAAGCAGACAAATTGTTATTTGCGGAACAGGAAAAAGTTATACGATTCCGTTGAGTACGCCATCTTCCACTTCATTAACTAACTCACTAATGAAGATTGGTAGAGCTGGAACCTCCATTTCTGAATGCAATATAAAATGTGCTATTTTTGGTTCTAGGTGGAATTACACTTCAAACCCAAACGCATTTTCTCTTATTGACGGCATCGTAAACACGCTTGTTGCATCTCTTACATAAAATGAACTGGCTCATCGTAACTCCAGAACAAAAGGCCGAATTGGATGCCATTAATGATGTACATCCTTTTCAGAAATGTTCTCCAGGTGAAACGGCAGAAGGGGTTATGCTAACTACATCGGATAAGATCGGTTCTGAATATTGGGCAGATTGGCAAAATTGGCTATTGTCGCTAACACTATTTCATGGACAACCAATCTGGCCTAATTCTACTGTAGAAGTAGAAACAACCACTCTGTAATATGAGCGATCACATTTCACAATCAGACGTAGGGCCAACTTCAGCTATTGTATCTCTTGTTTCACTTGTTATTAGTTTTTTTGATGTAACTCATGTGTGGCTTCAAAATCTAACTCTTCTTGTTTCCTTGTGTGCTGGTATTATTGCCATCTGTGCAGGTATTAAAAGACTATCAAAATGAACAAACTTCTTATTGTTTGTGCCTCCATGATTCTTATTGGATGCGCCCATAAGCAGGAGCATTTCACTCCACCATCCAGCGTTGCTATACAGCGTAATGTGGCTCGTATAGCCCCCCACATCAAGCCAGAAGGACAACATGCATACATTGACCTCCAGAAGTCTTTGGACGATTACACGGCAAAGGTGGACGCACAGACGCAACTGCTAGCGAAAGCTCAGGAGGAGGCTTTATATTGGAGACAGAAACAAATCAAAGCTCTGAGGGAACTCTGGATGTGGCGTGGAGTTACCATTTTGTCTATTGCCGCAGTATGTGCCTACATTGGTATTAAAACAGCATGGAAATTCCGTCCTTAAAGAAAATAGTATCACAAAGGCTTTTTATCAGCCTTATCGGTATTGCTCTTATTCAGATTAGTTGGAGGTGGGCTATTGCTCACTTGTACTCTCTACCTCACGAGGCATTGGCTGGGTTTGTCAGCATCACAACCAATACCCTCTACATTACTGGAGCTATTGTGATCTTCATGGTAACTGGAAGGTTGGTTTACGATTGGAAGGTGGGAACAAGTCAGATTCAAAATGTGGCATCTTCCGTTGAAACCATCAAAGAAGAGATTACTCAAAGAATTCAAAAACCAAAACATTTCGATGACGAGGCTATTTAAGGATACGATCATACCTTGGGTCTTCAAATGGGAGGGAACAGTCTATGAAAATGATCCCAATGATGCAGGTGGAGCTACCAAGTATGGGATCGACCAGCGTTCTCATCCAAGTGTCAATATCAAGAACCTAACGGCTGAAGAGGCAACCGATATTTATTGGAGCGAGTACTGGATCAAGTTCGCTTGCGATCATATGGATTGGCCTATGAATTTTATATTTTTTAATTGTTGTGTGAATTGCGGATTCTCAAGGGCGCATAAGATTTTAAAATTATCTGGAGATAATGGATCGAAGTTCATCAAAGAGCAGGAAGCATTCTACAAGCGACTAGTAGATCAAAAGCCCTCAACAAAGATTTATTTAAAGGGCTGGTTGAACCGAACGAAGGATCTGAGGAAGGTTTGCGTGTTGTCTTGATCTTCAACAACAGGCTTCAGAAATGTCGGGCCTGTCGGCAGGGTAACAAACTTTGGGGGCAAATAGTCAAGCCTAAAAATAAAAAAAGATTTTCTCGACATTCATAACCCATGTGAATAAAACGCTTCTCGTTATGACAACACCAAAAACACCATCCACTAAAAAGAAGACCATCAAGCCAGCCTCTAAAACCATCACCGCCAATGAGGTTATTATGATGCGCCTAGAGGGGCAGACCAACTCAATCAATGAGCTATATGACAATGTGGAGTTCCTGCACGGAGAGCTTGATATTGCCATTAAGATTATTGGCGGCATGGGACTTGCGGCACTCATGCTCGGAATCACCCTCGCTGTCATTGCAATTCTTCACTTATTCTAATGAGCGATCAGACCAAAATGACAGACAAGGAAAAAATTGAATTTCTTCTTGCATCTCTTGAGGATCTTCGATCAACTCTTGACGAAGCAATCTCCTTCCTAGACGATACTGCCATTCAGATCGACGAGAGGGGATAGCCCACAACCAAAAAAACAACATGAAAACAGAAACCACACCACACCAAGAATACTCACTGGCACTTGTTGCCGCTATTGGTGAGCTATCCAATGTCCCAAAGACTGCGGCTAATCCTTACTTCAAGTCGAAGTATGCACCATTAGATGCAATCATTGACGCAACTCGTCCTATCCTACTCAAGCATGGATTGGCTATTAGCCAGACTCCATTGTTTATGGAGGGAACAGCAGGGGTTGAAACCACGATCATCCACAAGGGGGGGCACTCTACCACTACAACGCTACTACTCCCCCTCAAGGATCAGTCTCCTCAGGGAGTTGGTGGAGCAATCACCTATGCTCGTCGTTACGCACTTGCAGCAGTTCTTGGTATTGCGTCTGAGGATGACGATGATGGAAATGTGTCGAGTGGCCTCCACAAGAAGGAGGAGGCTCGTCCAGCAGTTGCCAAGGTTATGGATAAGAATCCATCAGTGCGTCCAGCAGGTGCAGTTACTGGGATGTGGAGGGGAGTCCTTCCAACCAATACGAAGGTAGCTGCAAAGTCCAAGGAGGGCAGCCCTAAGGTTTGGACGCTGTATGCAGTCGAGTTTAACGACAACGGAAAGGTGATTGAGGCAATGACCTTTGACGAGAAGTTGTTTGATGCTGCTACTGAGTTTGGAAAGCAGGGTACTATCGTTGATGTTGGCATTGCCCCATCAAAGAAAGACCCAAGCAAGTTTGAACTCGTTACTATTTCCCCCTCGGAGTAATGGGAATTGACTAAATGAAAACTCCCCAAAAATTCCATATAGGAAAGAAGTCTATAAAATTTCTTAGCGTTGGTTGCAGTCATGGCAAATACGCAGACCCAACCGCATTTGATGCAGTCATTAGGGCAAGAGAGGCATGGAAGCCACAGGAAGTTATCCATCTAGGTGATTGGGCTGATACTGCAGCCATGAGAAAGGGGGCTGCAGGGAGTACTGATGAGTCTGAGCCTGTTCGTCCAGACATTGATGGAGGTCTTCAGTTTCTTAAAGATATTGGAGCTACCATAGCCTTGGATGGAAATCATGAGGTAAGAATCCAATATCTTAAATCCAGCAATAATGCTATTACATCCTGTTGTGCTGAGTCAATTGATCAGCATATTGATGAATACCTAGCTAAGATTAAATGCCGCAGGATTCCCTATACAGGCGTACACCAAAAATTTTTACTAGGAGATGTGACCTTCACACATGGTACGATTTTTAACGAAAATAGTGCTAGGGATATGGCAGAGATGTACGGAGGAAAAGTAGTATTTGCACACACTCATCGAAGTCAAATGGCAGAAGGCAGGACGAGCAAGGAGAGTAGTGGATTCTGTGTTGGCACACTCACTCGTAAGGCAAGTATGGACTATGCCTCATACCGTAGGGCTACTCTTGGGTGGCGACAAGGGATGGTTATTGGAGAGGTGATCGGAAATGATTCTGCAGTTTGGTTATTGACTCGTGGGGAGTTTGACAAAGAATGGAGACTTCCTATATGAGCGCAAATCAATGGGCTGATGCTATTGCACGATCAATAGCTAATAAATCAGACAAGATTCCAGAGGGCTTTGAAACAGCAAAACAAATATCAGAACACATCGGGAAAAAATCAACGCAAACAAAATTATACATAAAAGACCTTCTGATGCAGGGTAAGGTAGAAATGAAAAAATTTTACATTAAGAAAGAAACAGCAACAACTCTTGTTCCACACTACAGACTAATAAAATGACCAAATCAGATTTCTCTAAAGAATGTTATATTGAGCCGAACTTTACTTGGCTTGCGGGGCCATACGATACAACCATTAAATCACACCAGCGTATGCTTAGGCGTGTTTTGAATGATATGATCAATGGCAACATTGAGCATCGTGTGGTTGAAGACAAGATGGGACGTTCTATGGTTGAACGCAGGGGCATGATTTTATCAAAAAAATGAACGACCCAGTTAATAGCCCATCACACTACTTCTCCCCAACTGGTGGAGAGCTTGTAGATACCATTGCTCACCTTAATTACTTGAGGGCAAATGCAATCAAATACATCTTTCGTGCTGGCAAGAAATATCCAGAGAAGGAAATTGAAGATCTAAAGAAGGCTGTCTGGTGTTTAAACAAAGAACTCTCTATCATCGAATGTCAGCGACACAACAACTAATAATTGGAGCCGTGTGTGCATCAGTATTTATGTATATCATGGTTTCATTTAGACGATGAAATTCCAGAAAATTGGTAACATTAAGATTAATGGTGCTAATTGGAAGTATGGATATGGAAACACTGGATGCACAAATGGCAAAAAAAATGATGGCTTATGCGTATATGGCACAAGAAGCATTGTCATTAACCCAAAGTCAACGAGAACTCTTGAGGATGTCATTTGTCATGAAAGCCTTCACGCTAGGTTTCCCGATCTATCAGAAGAGGCAGTCGATAATGCAGCAAACATTATTGGAGAAATTATCAACAAATTTAAAACACACAACGCATAATTAATGAAAACACTAGAAGAACAATTTAAAGAGTGGTATGGAACTATTGGAATTAGAACATATTCAAATAATCATGGGTCTGCCAAAGGTCATGAGGATTATGCTAAAAACGCCTTCCGTGGTGGGTTTCATGCAGGATTAGAATACTTCAAACAAATACTTGAAAATGATAAGGCAGAAGCTAATCAAGACTGATTCAGTCCCTCCTAACCGCTATCGGTTTACTGTCCCAGAGACAGGGATGAAGATTGATGGTGAGTTGTCATGGGATAGCCTTTTATCCAGAGTTAAAGCTCATTATGTGGATAATGGAATTCCACTGCCAAGTGATTGGGTTGAGCGTGTAGAGGATCAGTTATGTCGGCAGTTACCTCATGGGTGGTGCGTCTATACCGATGGAACTCCAGCTAAAGGAACTAGGCCGCTACTTTCCGCTGAAAGCATCATCAAGGGCATCACTTCACTATCAACTATGGCAATTGATGGAATGAAGGGGGAGGATGTGTTTGTTAGCCAAGATGAGGCTAATAGAAGGGCTGAGATCTGCTCTCGTTGTTATAACAATATGACAACTAACTTTTGCGCTGGATGCGGTGTAATGCAAACAATTACAACCTTAGTTTCTAAAGTTAAGGGGAAACGAACAACCCCGCTGGATGCCAATCTTTATACCTGTGGCGTATGTGGTTGCAGAAATGAGGCAATTGTTCATGTAAAGAGAAAAGTGTTGCTCTCTGGCGAAAAATCCGAGACAACGGGGGATCGACCAGATTGGTGCTGGGTAAAAACAGAAGACTTAACACAAGCATCGGCATCACTTAAAATATGATTACATACGGACTTAAAGATCTACAAGAGGGCGAAAAGCCACCAAAAACAAGGGTGGAGGACGCTGGATCTGCTCGTGCCATGCTTTACACCCTAACAGAAGATGATAAAATTGCATCCCATCGTCGCAGTCAAATCCAAGGAATTATCGACGGCAATCCTCCATTTAATGAACAGCAACTTCGTGAACTTGGTCAGGCAGATCGTATCAATGTAAACTGGGGTCATGCAGAGGCTAAGGTAGAGGCCGCAGTTATCCCTTACTTTGACATCCTTACCTCTGTTGGTTCGTATGCTACTTGTAAGACAAAGTACGGCAAGGACATGGGCAAGCGTGAGGAGTGGAGCCGAATTATTACCGAAGAGTTTCATAGGCTTCTTTCTGGTTCAAACCCCAACTTCCTTGCCCAGCATCAAGTTTGTCAGAAGTCTCTGGTTATTCATGGTCAATCCTGTATGTATTTCCCCGATCAAACCGATTGGAGGGCTAAGTCAATTGAGCCTTGGGCTATGGTAGTTCCAAGGGGAGCAAAGGTAGATTGGAACAATTGGGAGTTTTGCTATGTTCTTGATGAGCTTTATTGCGAGGAGCTTTATTCATATATCGAGAACAAAGAGGCCGCTGAAAGGGGTGGATGGGATGTGGGGGAGGTTAAGAAGGCTATTATGCAAGCTCGCGTTGATGAGCAGGATCAACGCCGTCCCTGGGAGTGGTATCAGACTGAGCTTAAAAATAACGGACTCTACTACTCATACGCCAAGAGCAAGGTCATTAAGATCGCTCACTTCTATGTTCGTGAATACGATGGTCGCATTTCTCACTACATCTTTGATCGCCTAAACAGCACTGAGTTCCTTTGCAAAAAGATTAGTCGCTATAAGGACTTCTCTAACGCATTCACCATCTTCCTTAATGGTATTGGCAATGGGTACTATCATGGCGTGAGAGGACTAGGCCAGAAGGTTTACAAGTATGCGGAGGCAATGAACCGCATGAACAACTCACTCATGGAGAATGCCATCGTTGGTGGTGCCACCATGTTCCGAGCGGCATCTGCAGCTGATGCAGAAAAGATGAAGAGCATTCAGATTGGCCCTTGGAGGATTCTTCCATCTGGACTTGAGCTTGTTCAGCAGAATGTTTCTTCCAACTTGGGTGCTTCAATGCAAGTCGCTCAGTTCTTCAATGCACAGGAGTCTGACGATATTGGCTCGTTTATGCCGTCAGTAGTTAATGGTGGTAGCAGGAAGGGAGCAAAAGAGGTTGAGCTTGAGATGGGAGAAAAGAGCCGTCTTACCAATACTCGTGCAGAGATCTACCTGCAAGCCCTTGATGTTCATTATACGGAGGTTTATCGTAGGGCATCTAATCCAAATCTTATTGAAGAGGATCATGGCGGCAAGGAGGCACTAAGGTTCCAGAAGGCTTGTATGGATCGTGGAGTGCCAGCAGGAGCATTGCTTGACATGGACACTGTTCGGGCTACTCGCTCTATCGGGCAGGGGTCAGCTTCTGCACGACTACAGGCTATGAATCTGATTGGTCAATATCTACCTCAACTCCCAGAGTCCAATCGGAAACGAGTAATTAATGCCAACATAGCGGCAATCGCAGGGCAAACTGGGGTTGAAACTTTCGGTATTCCAGAGGAGACAAGACCAGATGGCAACGACCTATCCATTGCATCTCTTGAGAACAATGCACTCCAAGCAGGGGGGCAGGTTCTCATTGATCCCGATCAGAATCACGCTACTCATCTTGCTGTACATTTGCAGTTTGGTGGTAGTGTTGTTGAGGCAGTTCAGAACCAGCAAGTAGACCCAAGGCAAGCAAGTCAGTCGATGCAAGCGTTACTTCCTCATCTTCTTGGTCATCTCCAGTTCTTGGAGACAGATCCAACTCGTCAAGACCAGTTTGATGCGATGAATGAGCAGACCAGTGAGCTTATGAAGATCGCTGACCAGCTGGCTAGGATGGCAGAAGACCTCCAACAGAAGGAGATGGAAGCACAGCAGTTGGCAATGGAACAGCAGGGTGGACAGCAAGATCCTCAACAAATGATTGCTATGAATAAAATAGAGCTTGACCGCTTGAAGTTCCAGAATGACGCTCAGATCAAGCAAGCAAAAGCCCAACACCAGATGCAGTTGCAAGATCGCAAGACGGCGCAGAGGCTGATGATTGATAAGCTAAAGATTGCCCAGAAATATGAACAAAACCAAAACCAGTAATTAAATGAGCGAGGCTTGGACACGCTTGGATGTGTAAGTAAACCAAAACCCAAAAAAACAAATGACAACAAACCTCTTTGAATCGGGGGGGGAAGAAATGAGGGAGCAAATAGTTGCTCTAATCTATGAGCGATACATCCACTTTCGCACATTCAATGGCAGGGAGTCGGAGCAAGCTCTGATTCTCAAGAATCTCATCCACACAATCAGAGATGCAGAAGCTAAAGAGCATGGCGAATAAAGAAAATGACCCGAATGGCATTTGCGGATATTCTGCAAGTGGGGATTTTGGAGTTGTTGCATCTACAAATCTACAAACATTATTTAACAGGATAATGGAAATGATTCAAGAATCGCATCCAGTAAACATTTCTATTAAATCATTTACCAATCAAGAGGGAGATGCTGCTTTTGAGAAACACAAAAAACACATTATATGACATTTGAAGAATGGAGGGCTGATGTAACCCTAGCTGTAGAGCTAAAGAAGATCCTGCAGTTGCCAGTGCTGCAAAAAGCATTGGCATTAACCGATAGCTTAACTGCTGCCAAGACCCTTGGTAACACCAATGCGCTGACTAAGATTGCAGACAATGCTAATGTATTGTTTGGATTCGATGCAGGACGAGCATCTGTCATTACCGACCTTCACAACCTGTCAATCGTTCCAGAGGAAATTGAAGAGGTTCAACCTAGTTACACAACGGAATTTTAATTTATGTCAGACGAAAACATACCAAACCAAACGCAAGCGGCAGATCCTGTCATTGCTTCCACTCCAGAGCCAAACACAGAGTCATGGGAGAGTCAGATCTCTCGACAACTGAATAAGAAACCAGACATCAAGAAGATTGACATTAAGTCACTTGAAGATCTTCCAGAGAGCATGGTTCCAACTGATCTTGATTATGTAGCCGAGCAAGATGCTAATGACTACCTAAAGCAGATGGAGGGAGGAACCACTGAGCCAGAAATCGTAAAGGAGAAGAAGGCAAAGAAGGTTAAGGAAGAACCCGTTGAAGTTGTTGATAGCTTTGACATTTCAGACATTGATCTTACTAAAGATGTTGATCCTGCAGAGGTTCCAAAGAAGCGTTCAAAGGAAGAGAACATTGCTGAACTCCGCAAGAAGGCTGAAGCATACGAGGAGTCGCTTAAGGCCAAGGATACCGAGGTTCTTGCTTATCGTGAGAAGCTGGAGAAGCTAGAGGCAGAGATTGAGCGTGTAGCATTTGAGCGTTCTTCTACATTTAAGAATGATTACGAAGCTCCATTTATTGCATTAGTCGACAAGGCAAAAGCATATGCACAGGAGTTTGCTGATGATGAATCCATTGCTGAGAAGGCACTTTCTCTCAAGGGTAGGGAGCGAGTTGAATTTATTGATGAGTCATTCGGCGGCGGTGCGGCGGCAGGACAATTCGCTATAATGTTGGATGCGGCTGATGCCAAGCGTGAGCAACTCAATTATGCTTTAGAAAACTCCAAGGAAACTGCTTACAAGGTTCAACAAGCCGAGCAGCAGCAGAGCCTAAAGATTGTAGAGGAAGTGAACACGAACTTTGAGCGCATGACTAATCATCTTGCCAAGAAGTCTGATTTCTTCCGAATGACAGGTGACGAAGAAAACGATAACTTGGTAAAGCAGCGGATTGAGGCGGCAAGGGCAATCATTCATGGTAACGCCACCCAGAATGAAATGACCGTTGCTCCATTCCTAGCAGTGATTGCTCGTGAGGCAGTTGCTGAAAACGATAAGCTGAAAGCGGAACTTGCTAAATACAAGAGCCGAGTCAAGGACGATATTGCTGTCCAGCCTCGTATTAGCAAGGGATCTTCAAGCGACGATGATGGTGAGACTAAGGGAAAGCCAAAATCTGCTCTTGACAGCATCCGTTCTCAGCTGCGATCTTACTAGCGTTGATTTAATCTAAAACAGAAGCCACTCTCTACCTCAAGTGAGGATCTGGGAGTGGTTTCTTTTTATATCTGATTGGTTGACAATGTTTCTAAAAATGGAAAGTATGCTCAAATGAAAAACAACCTACCTATTGTTGTTGCCTATGGTGGAGGCACAAATTCAGTTGCCATGCTTTGTGGATTCCTAGAACGAGACATCAAGCCAGAGCTTATCATCTTTGCTGATACCGGTGGTGAATTGCCGCACACCTACAACCACATTGAAATGATGTCTAAAAAGACAATGGAGTGGTGGGGAATACCCATTGAGATTGTTCACAAGACCTACAAGAAAGAAAAAACAACTCTTGAGGGTGATTGCTTGAGAAACAAAACAATTCCATCTCTGGCCTATGGAAGAAAGGCTTGTAGTATGAAGTATAAGATTGACCCCAAAAAAAAATACATGGTCAAGTGGATGCGTGATCAAAATATAAACGAAGTTGTTTCTGCAGTTGGATACGATGCAGGAGAGGGACATCGTGCCATCAATATTAAAGCTAACACTTTTGGGAAGAATTGTGCAGAGACAATGTGGTATCCACTAATTGAATGGGCTTGGAGGAGACAAGAGTGCGCAGAAGCAATCAATCGTCATGGCTTGCCACAAGCTGGCAAGTCTTCCTGTTTCTTTTGCCCATCAATGAAATTAGGTGAAATCATACGACTTCGCAAAGAACATCCAAAATACTTCCAAAGAGCTATTGACCTAGAGGAAAACATGATTGTAAAAGGAAGGGTGGAAGGATTGAGATTTGGGGTAAAATGGAGCGAAATTGTAAAGGCTGATGATGATCAGCTTCAGATGTTTGAGTGGCTGGATAAGAATGATCCAGCAAAAATACCTTGCGGTTGTTATGACGGCTAGTGAATTTACAATGCTTTTTTGTATTGGTGTTTTAGGATTTGTTCAAAACATGGCTGGAACTTGGGCATCTAGATCACGCAACCAACAGGATGTTGAGCATCATAGATGGGCGGCAATTGCATCAAACTTAATTTATTTCTTGGTTTCTATTCTTATTTGGGGCCAGTTGTGGTCATCCATGACTTCTGGTGGATTCTGGAAGGTTGTAGCCACTGGCATTGTTTATACAGTATCAACATCTGAAGGTTCGGTATGGATGATGAGGTTTTTAATTAAAAGAGGACGATAACACCATGAATCTACAGACCTACGGACTAGACTTCAGTAAGTTTCCCAATATCACTCAATTAGAGATTGAGTTGCTAATGGTTGCCGACAAAGACCCATCTCGCATCACAGGGATTAGCAGGGGTCAACATATCAAGCATTGCATTCATATGCTATGGCCCGATGTGATTAAAAGCTGGAACAACTGGAACGAGCTGGCGTTATGGGCATGGACAAACTATGACGAGATCGGGGTTACTGGATGCGCCGCCGCTGGTAAGACATTCACATTCACCCTCTTGTCCTTGGTTGAGTACCTAGCTAAACCCATGGGAACTCGTGTTGCATTAACGAGTACGACTGTTCCATCACTCAGGGGCCGTATCTGGGCTGAGATGATGAAGTTCACCAGACCTTGCGTTCCGTTATTCGGGTTGAATGTGGTGGATTCCCAAACCAAGATCCAGTTCACCAAGGGTGATGACAGGTCTGCTATAACAGCCCTTGCCGTTGATTCTGGGGCCGTAGAACAAGCCGTAGGAAAGCTACAGGGTGTTCACCTACCCAGAATGCTAATCATGGTTGACGAGGCAGCACAGACCAATCCAGCTGTATTCTCAGCAAGAGCAAACTTGGCTGTTGGTACGGACTTCTACCACTTCATCGCTATCGCTAATGCTTCCAGTATGTTTGATCCTCATGGATTATTCTGTGAACCAAAAATGGGATGGGGGAGTATCGGGGATGATGATGAACATTGGGAAACCAAGTCAGGAGTGTGTGTAAGGTTTGATGGACTCAAGTCTCCAAATATTAAGGCTGGTCGCTTATTGTACCCATACTTGTTCGGGCAAGACAATGTGGACACAATCCGCAAAAACTTTGGCGAGGGTAGTCTGGAGTGGAATAGCTATTGCAGGGGGATGTGGAGCAAGTCTGGAGCTAGGAATACGATGGTGGACTCAGCTATGATTACGGAGGGGTGCGCCAGAGATAAGGTTGTATGGAAGGGAGGGGATCTAAAAACTCTTGCAGCACTTGATCCAGCATTCACCACAGAGGGTGATGATTGCGTACTCAGATTCGCAAAGGTTGGTAAGGCTCTTGATGGAGATCTGACAATCAACCTTACGGAAATCATTAAGTTGCATTTGATGGATGATCCAAACTATCCGTTGTTTTACCAAGTGGCAGATCAGACGATTGAGTTATTGAAGAAACACAATGTCGAGCCAGAGAATTTTGCTCTTGATGCAACTGGTGCTGGTGCTGGCATTGCCGACATCATCTCTCAACGATGGCAGTCGGGGTTTGTGCGGGTGAGTTTTGGTGGAGCTGCAACAGACTCCCCAATTAGCGTGGAGGATGATCGTCCTGCAAAGCAAGTCTATGCCAATCGTGTGACTCAGCTGTGGGGTCAAATCAAGGTGATCATCATGAGTGGAAGAATGAGGGGGCTGGATGACCAGACTGCACGAGAGCTTTGCGCTAGAATCTATTCCCTCAAGAACGAAAGAACATTGCTGGAAAGCAAGAAGGACTTGAAGAAGCGAACAAAAGGCAGCTCCCCAGATAGAGCCGATGCACTTGCGTTGCTTACTGAACTGTTCGTCGTACAAAACGGATTCGGAGATGCCACAGGAAGTCAATCCTCAAATTCTGATGATTGGGAAAATTTTGTTATGGACAATGAATTAGAGTCTGACTATAGGTAGCGGATGGAAAAAACAAAACTGATACGAAACGCCCCTCACCAGAAATACTTTCTGGCAGACGGCACACAGGTGAGCGGTGGCTCGACCATTTGCAAAATCGGAGAAGACGCTGGAGGTCTAATCCACTGGGCGTGGGATCTTGGCAAGCAAGGCAAGGACTACCGCAAGGAGAGGGATAACGCCGCAGACATTGGCACGATTGCTCACTTCCTTATTGAGTGTTATCTAAACGGACAAGTTGCTGACTTAGATGATTACTCAACGTCTGACATTGATAAGGCACTAGTCTGCTACAACAAGTTTGTCGATTGGTGGGAGGAGCAAAAACTTCGCAAGGTCTATACGGAAATCCAACTTGTAAATGAGACTTACAAATATGGAGGCACGATTGATCTAATTGCAGAGAGAGAAAACGGAGAGTTTGTTTTGATTGATTTCAAGACAAGCAAAAAGATTAGTGAAAGCTATTGGCGGCAATGCGCTGGATACGCTCAACTTTTCAATTGCAACAATCCACAAATGGTTGCAAGTCCATACAATGAAATCAAATCTCATGCTATCGTCCGTATTGGCAAGGAAGAGGAGGGTGACTTTGAGGTGGTATGGAAGGAAGACCTATCCAACTACTGGAACACCTTCAAGCAACAGGTACTTGTATGGTGGGCATTGAAGGAAGAGAAACCAAAGAAAGAAAAGAAAGCAAAAAAATAACCAACCAACAACATGGCATTACCAACATCACTAGATGCAGAGAAGGCATTCATCTCTGCAATACTTCAACGACCAAGCATTATTAACGAGGCAGCAGATAGCATTAGCGAAAAGCTATTCTTTCATCCTACACACAAGAGGATCTTCTCAGCTGCCATAGAACTATGGAAGGAAGGCAATGGGTGTGACCTTGTAACGATCACTGAACATATGAGCAACACTGGAACACTAGAGGTTTCTGGTGGAGCCTCGTTTGTTTCTGAGTGCTTCCTTGCTCCCTGTGTTCCAAGTAACTGGCAGGAGTATGTGGAGATCCTAAAGTACAAACATACATCACGCCTTGCAATCGCAGCAGCCGAGAGGATCATTGCTAGTGCCAATGACCCAGCCACAGCAGGAGAGTTGAGCGAGATCGTACAGAAGGCATTGGTAGCTGTTGCGGCTGATGCTGAAACCTCATCTCGCATTGAGAGCGTGAAGGATGTAGCAATGGATCGTCTTACTGAGTATGATGACATGGTTAAGAACCGAGGAAAACTGATTGGCATCACAAGCGGATTTGCTCCACTTGATGCTATGACAGGAGGGTTTCGTAATGGACAGTTGATCGTGATTGGTGCGCCCACCAAGGGAGGTAAGACAGCTATGGCATTGAACATGGCAATGAGGACAGCTGACGTGGGTAACAATCCAGTTGGCATCATCTCGCTTGAGATGAGCAAGGGGGAGCTAATGGATCGTCTAATCTCCTCCAAGTCAGGAGCAGACCTTTCCCTGTTGACAAAGGCTGGAGATACCAACAAGCAACTCATGGATCAGATTCGTCATGGAGTGATGCAGATCGCCAAGCTTCCAATCTGGATTCGCGACGAGAGCAGTTTGAACTGCCTACAACTCAGGGCTGCTATTCGTCGCATGGTAGCTGTTCACAAAGTCAAGCTTGTAGTGGTAGACTACATTCAATTGCTTGAGCCTACCAGCACCAAGGACAGCAGAGAGAGACAGGTTGCAGAGGCATCTAGGACGCTTAAAACCCTAGCCAAAGAGTGTGGCATTGTAATCATTGCACTCACACAACTGAATGCAGATGGAGCATCACGAGAGTCGAGAGCCATCGAACATGATGCCGATTTATTCTTGACTATTTCTCAGGACGAGAAAGATCAGAGCAGTTGGTTTCTCAATATAAAGCTTGCTCGTGCTTGTCCTCGTGCTAGTATTCCACTCACGTTCCGATCTGAGTATCTACGATTTGACGAACGCTAACCACAACCAACATCATATGCCAGAGTACGACAACACAAATAAGGGTGCGGCTTTCCGCAAAGACAATGCAAATCCAAAGGCTCCAAAGTGGGCTGGGCCTCTCAATGTAGAAGGCAAGGATTTTGAGATCAGTGTGTGGGAGAAGACATCCAAGCAGGGGGATGTGTTTCTTTCATTCGGAATCAAGGAGCCTTGGAAAAAAGGAGTTGACAGCCACAACAAAGCCAAAGGAAATGGATTCCAGCCGCAAGGCCGTGAGGATGATTCTGACATTCCTTTTTAATCTCGCCCTCTAAGGGCAGTACCCCGAAAGCCCCCATCCAGTTGTCATGTTCTGGGTGGGGGTTTTCTTTTGCCCTAGTGTTTATGCGGCTCCAGCAGCCATGAAAATAATTGAAAATAATTCTTGATCGAAATCCAGAAACTGATTGAATGGTTTCAAGCGGATCAACCAACCGCATCACAACATGAAAACAAAAAAAGCAAAAGTCCACATGGTGGATGCAACTGAGATAGCAGAAGAGATCACGAAGGAATTAACAGCGGAGTTCCGTTTGTTGATTCAAGGATTCGTAAACAAGTACACAGATGAGAACTCTTACCCAGAGGAGTACCACTCACTTGTATCATGGGGAGTGATTCCCATTTATGACATTCTCGACAACGAAGCACCCAGCTTCTTAAATATTGTTTGGAATGCTATAGACAATGCACTAAACGAAGAGCAAGAGGAGGCCGAGTAACATGAAAAACATAACCAAAGCAATTAATGAGGTGGAGTACCAGTTGCATGACATGGTTAAAAAAGCTATGCGTGACAACAGGGAGTCAATCTCAATCAATCGCCACCACGCTCGTTCACTCCTGACTTACCTTCAGCCTGCCAAGGGAGAACTTGATGAGATCAACGCAGATCAAAACCCAGAAGACTACGCCCACCTAAATAACTAAAAACATGAACTATCATACCATGTCATACGTTGCGGCAGTTGCCGCATTATCGGGAAACCTCCCTGCATACGATGTGCCAATCGAATTGCAGGATCGCACAGAGTCACGCCCATGCTTGCACGACGAGCGAGTTATCGTAGTTGAGCGTAACGAGGCTCCAGTATAGACGGCATACACTTCACTAATGAAGAACTACTACAACTCCGTATGGGAGGATCGCAAGCCAACAATTATCGTTATCGAAAAATGAACACACTCGTAATCACCACTGGAATCATTGGGCTTATCGGGGTATACATCCTCGGCCTGTGGCTATATGGTCATCACGTTCGTCAGATCCAGCTTGAAGAATTAGCAGATCTATTCCGCAAGGATCAAGAGAAGTTTAACCTTTACTTCTACAATATTGCTATCAAGATCACCAAGCGTGAGATCGCCCAACAAAAACAAAACAATGACATCGCTTGTTGAAGACGAATTCCAAAGGATGGAAGGGGTAATCGACGATCTAGAAAAAGCCAACTCCTGCATTCTGGAGCTTTATCTATCAGCACAAAACACCCTAAAAGAAATCATCAAACTAAACTCACTTTGTAAGACAAAAGAAATCGCAGACATCATCGACAAGGAACTTAACTCATGAAACACACAAACAAATCGCAGTCATTCCGAATCCTCAACTTTATGAAGAGGGGCAGGGGTATCACACCAGTTCAAGCACTTAACAAATTTTGGTGCTTCCGATTGGCCTCCAGAATCCATGAACTAAAAGGCATGGGTCACAACATAACCACAACCAAAGTAACCAAGGGCGACAAGTCCTTTGCAAAATACAACCTTAACTAATTGTGAGCATTATTATTCCATCATCCATCGACGAAAACTCAGTACGAGTTCCAATGCAGTTCCCACTCCGAGCACAGGACGATAGCGTAGTTGACGCTAATGATCGTTGCGTTCTTACAATTGACGATAGCGTCACGATTCAAGAATCGTTAAAGTTCGCCAAGCTATTTGCTAAAGCCCCAGAGATGTGGGAGTTGCTAGGTGACGCATATGTCGTGCTTTCTGCCGTAGCTCGTACATCTGGTTTTGATCATGGATCTCCAGACGAGAAGGATAAGCAGGCTTGCATCTTGTGCCGTTGCGAATCCCTGCTTGATTCAATCCAATGAAAAAAGGAAGAAAGTTTGTAAATTACATTCCTCACAACAAATATATTCACATTGATACCAAGGGTAATGACTATGAGGATTATCTAATAAGCCTGTCAAATACTGTAAGTGCTGCTTGCGATAAGTTCTTTGCTAAGAGGGGAATCTTTCCAATCAATCCATTCATGAAGACAGATGAGGATGAGCGCAACAAACGAGCGCAAGCGGCGATGCAGATGGGATGGAAGATTGCTAAAGAGGAGCAGGATAAGGAGGAGGCAAAATGAATCCAGAACAAAAACTTCCACCTAGAGAACTCTGGGATAAATAGAGGAAATAACAAATGAATACGATTATGAAATACAAATTAACTAAAAACACAAAAGAAGTAAATGGTATCACCCTTTATCAAATCCAAGCTCTTAAAGACTTTGGAAATGTAAAAAAAGGAGATCTTGGAGGTTGGATTGAAAAAGAAGAGAATCTAAACCACAATGATAATTGTTGGGTCTCTGGTGATGCTAAGGTATTTGGCAATGCTGAGGTCTCTGGTGATGCTGAGGTCTATGGTAATGCTGAGGTCTATGGTAATGCTGAGGTCTCTGGTAATGCTAGAGTCGCTGGCAATGCTGTGGTCACTGGTAATGCTGAGGTCTATGGTAATGTTTGGGTCTATGATAATGCTAGTGTCTATGATTATGCTTGGGTCTATGGTAATGCTGAGGTCTCTGGTAAAGCTAGAGTCTCTGGTAATGCTAGAGTCGCTGGCAATGCTGTGGTCACTGGTAATGCTGAGGTCTATGGTAATGTTTGGGTCTATGATAATGCTAGTGTCTATGATTATGCTTGGGTCTCTGGTAATGCTGTGGTCTCTGGTAAAGCTAGAGTCTCTGGTAATGCTTGGGTCTCTGGCAATGCTGTGGTCTCTGGTAATGCTGTGGTCTCTGGTAATGCTAAGGAAGTAGAAAGTAAAAATGCTCAGACTGAAATCGACAAACTCCATACCGAAAACGCCTGCCTTCAAGAACTCATCCAAGAGTTTTACGAGTGGACGAGGCGAGACTACCCAACCGAAGCAGAAGTCAGGGACATTATGAACAGATACTACAACCTACTAAACAAATGAACCCAAGCGAAATGACAACCGAAACACCACGAACTACACGCACACGAATGGAAACTGCTCACTTGCTTTGTGACTCGGACGATTTCGAGGATGTCATATCAATGCTTAAAAAAGAGGGGGAAGAACTGGAGCTAGAACTCACCGCATCACAGGCCGAGGTCGAGGGGCTAAGAAAGCTAATTGAACAACTCTTCGATGCTACCGAACCTGCCTGTGAAGAAACTTGCAAATGTACGTGGCGATTGCTCAAGCGAGCGTATTCCCAAAACACTAAAATCATGACAAATAACTCAACCTACTAAACAAATGACAACCGACACACCACGAACCGATGCCGAAAGAAACAAAGCGTTTTGTAATTTAAGAACCGATTATGACGCTTACGCATACATGGCTAACCATGCCGAAACGCTAGAAAGCGAACTAGCCGCATCGAAAAATGCAGCAAAAGAATTGCCAAAAGTTTTAACTTTTGGTGAAAACAATGAATGGGCAGTTCATCATGATGATGGGTGTCTTATTTTTCATCCTCGATGGAATACTAATCCTCATAAGACTTCTACATATATTTGGAGAGAAGCTTGGGAGTTTGTCCAGAGTCAAGGTGGGTTTGATAGGCTTGTTTCTTGGTTTAGAGATACAAAGATAAAAGGTGGACATACAGAACTTAAGGCACCCGCTCCCCAATGGCGAGAGCTTGGCCCTGACGAAGCAATCTGCGAGTGGGATGAGGTATGGAGTTTGGGAATGTGGATTCCAGTTTCACCGAATCTGGTAATCCCACTTAACGAAAAAAAGAATCCCATCACGCGATACCGCACTCGCCGCCCGTTGCTGCCTGTAGTAGATCAGACGCGACCCATAACTAAATAAGAAAAACCAACGAGGTCGCAAAGCTCAGGGAGCTTTGTGATGCGGCGATTGATTCGATAGACCGCGCGGGGAAGCAAAGCAGTCACTCCAAGCCAAATACTCAGAGTTTAAACTTAGCAATCCACTTTACTAAACAAATGAACATATCCATTATACCACCAGCATTAGAAGAAAGACTAAAAGAAATGGAGCGTGGCCCAATCGGTATGCAGGAAGAAGCTCGTCGTTTAAGACAGCACCTATTGACCTGCCCTAAGTGCCTAGAAGAAATGACAAATGACTCAACAAACCAAGAAAAACACTAAAATCATGACAAATAACTCAACCTACTAAACAAATGACAACCGACACACCACGCGTTGCTGCCTACTGGCAAGACCGACAAGATGAAATCTCCGAGATTATCGAAAGACACGGGATGAAGTCAGCCTATGCCCAATTTCGTGACTCCGCGAAAATAGTTTCCGACCATAACGGGCAACACCTCGAAATGGTTCCAACTCCACTACCTCAACACATCCCGACAACTGCATAGGAAATGTAATGACCAACTAAACAAATGAACACAGAAAACATAAATGCAGCAAAAGAATTGCCAAAGGTTTGGACAGCAACAGAAGAGTGGGGTAAGCCTCTCAGCTCCCCTCCTGACTATACTATTAAGCTTAATAAGCATGACAAGGCGATGGGTTGTTTGGACTTTAATGGAGACAAGTTAAAGTTTGAAGGTGATGTAGAAGAGTCAGCAAGGATCTTTTTTGATTTTCTTTTGAGTTCTTTTAATCAGAGGATTGAAGAGATTAAAGAAGAGGCTGAAGCCAAAAACGCCATGCTCCTAACTGTGGCTGCAGTCGAACGCAAAAGAGTCGTTCGGGCTTGGGATGAGATTGCAAAATTACAGGCCGAGGTCGAGAGGCTTAGAAATGCGCTCGCCTATTGGGACTACGGCACACGGGCAAAACGAGAGCAGTCACGAGCCGAGAAAGCAGAGAACGAGTGCAGGTGCAATAACCCCTCAATTATTACCGCATCTCACAACGGCAAGACCTATGAGCAATGCTCCAAGTGTGGGAAGAAGTTCGGGATCACAATGGACGAGTGGTATGAAGGCTTCTCAAAGATCGAAAGCACGGAACCCAAGGATGAAGTATCCAAACTCAAAGCTATGGTGATGGATGCCGCAAAGCGTGGCGACATGATGGCTGCTCATTGGAAAGAGCGAGCCGAGAAAGCCGAAGCACTCGTTAAACAGATCCACCACTACGCAGGAATCATCGAAGGATTCCAAAACCCTATCACAAAATGAACGACACCCCACGCACGGATGCCGCAAGGCAAAAGTACTATGACGGCACCCCCTCGGAATGGGTGCATTACAAAATTGCCATGATGCTTGAGCATGAGCTTAACGATCTATGGTCACGCTTCGATAAGCAAATGGAAGCAGAGGCCGAGGTCGAGAGGCTCAGGGAGAGGTTAGAAAAAGCCGAAGAACTAATCCGTGGCCTGCACGATGGCTGGAAGAAGGCAAGGAAAGCTCACCTTGAAACCTGTAAAAATGCCCAAGCGGAAATCGACAAGCTCCACACAGAAAACATCTGCCTGCAAGAACTTATACAAGAGTTCTATGAGTGGTCGCGGCGAGACTATCCGACAGAACAGGAAGTCAGAGAGATCATGAACCGATACCACAACCTACTAAACAAATGAAACAAACTGAAATCAAACAGCGAATCGGCATTGCGCTGTGCACTTACGTATTAATATGTGTTTGCTTCGGCATCGCTAGTTTAATTGTCCACCTGCTTAAACACTAAAAATGACAACCGACACACCACGCACTGAGGCCCTGCCATCAGATCTTGAAGGAATCAATAACGACCTTGTGATTCGTGCTTTGCGAATCTTTGGTCGTGAGAAAATGACTAAAGATGGAAGCCTTGAAAGTTGGATCCACCTTGGAGCAGACAGGCTTGAGAAAGCAGAGGCCGAGGTCGAGAGGCTTCGATCAACCATGCGAGCCTTCATTAATTTCATGGACGAGAACCTTGGCACGACTGCCGACTGGCCTATGGAAGTGGCATTCGATGACGAAGAGACCTGTAAGAGGTATTGCGACCATCTGAATGCCATGAAGCGTCTCGTGAAACCAGAAGACATCAACTGAGATGATCTATCTAACAAATCAAATCCTGCGAGGAGCAGAAACCATTCGTAGAAACTCTATGAACACAGAACAAACTAACGAGGTCGAGCGGCTGACGGCGCAAATCCCTGCTTGAAAGATTAATAGAGGAAATAACAAATGAATACGATTATGAAATACAAATTAACTAAAAACACAAAAGAAGTAAATGGTATCACCTTTTATCA
>Ga0208249_1000027_pt1 | contig 43942 bp, 41 predicted proteins | sample CryBogmetaGMA1M_FD_184546 | JGI IMG/M metagenome (GOLD analysis project Ga0208249, IMG submission 184546) | Freshwater microbial communities from Crystal Bog, Wisconsin, USA - MA1M (SPAdes) | ecosystem: Environmental > Aquatic > Freshwater > Lake | place: Crystal Bog, Wisconsin, USA | collected...
TTGTACTTTGAAACTCTGGAAACAGGGTGAGGTGCGTCCTCACAAGTATACGATGGTAGTCGTATACTAAGCTGATCTCTATTGGTTCTGGACCTCACGAATCCGTTTTCAACGATTCCCAAAAACGGATTCCGCCTACACGTAGCAGAGGGGAGTAGCAGCAAGAATGTCTATCCTCGAACAAGCCATCACCAACACCATCGGCGTCATGAATGAGACCCCCGACAACATCCACATCAGCCCGCCGAACGAGGATGGTTGGCAGAAAGTCCTTCTCAGCTGGAACGAGTCACCCAAAAAGTTCCTCTTTGAGATCCATGTGGACACGGACACGGATAGCACAGTCGCATGTATCCTTGAGCGTGAGGTGCTGAGCTACAACTGGGGCGAGACCTTCATGGCTCTACTCTACGCTGCGATTGACATCGAAGCAGGACTCAGGCTTTCTCAGGCTGCTTCTCCGCGACGATCTTAGGTAGCACGATCTTCTCACCCTTCCTAGACGAACAGCCATGAACCTCAGGTAGACGACACCGAATGCAATACTCAACCTTACAAAGACATGTATACGACAAGTGACTTTTCCTTTTGCAGTGAGGACACTTCATTTGCTCTTCATCTTCCTTGCGGGAACTTTCCGTTTCCAAAAGACAATGAAGATCCGCTATTCAGCCGAAGTGGACCCTGACGTAGACTACCCCAAGCAAGAGTTCCTAGACCTCGTCCAAATCTACCTTGCGGACCCGGATGGATGGGAAAGCAAGGGGTATAGTTTTGTCTACGACCCCAAAGGTCCAGTCAAGATTCGGCTTTCCTCTCCGTCCACAATCGCAAAGACCTGCGGACTCCCTCGGGACTTGTCGTGCGCAGAGTTGGGAGGGCATCATCTCTATCTGAATGCGTCACGGTGGAAACACGGAGCCAAGGCAAGTCAGTTGCCTCTGGATTCGTATCGTCAGTATATGGTTTCTCATGAGATGGGACATATTTTAGGTCATGACCATGTGAAGTGTGTTCCGGGGAAGCCCGCACCGATTATGTTGCAGCAAACTCTGGGTCTGAAGGGTTGTACTCCGAATACGAAGGTTTAGTTGGAGTACGCCAGTCCACCCATGCCGCTCATCACGCGGAAGATGTTGTAGTTCACCGCGTACATGCGGAAGTTGAACGGGGTGGTCTTGGTCGGCTTCGCAAGGCCAGCTTCCGCGATGCTGTCAAAGACAAGGGTCGTCGTGTCAATGCGCGAGAAGTTACACGATCCCGACGGTTGGTGCTCCTCGGGCTTGAGTGCAAACGAGTACACGTTGATGGGATTGTCGTGCGGTGCGAAATTGACGTTCGGGGGCGTGATATACAGGGTGACACCCGAGCTAATAGAAGATGCCGGATAGAGAACCGGCTCGCTGAGGTTGTAGGTTCCAGCCAGACCATTACCTGTTCCGAATGCAGAGATAATGGTTCCGGGGGCGAACAGCTGTACAGGGGACGTGCCATTAACTGTAGCAATACCGCTGATGGTCGCGCCCTCAACGATATACCTACCGCTCGGAATTGTTGCACTGCTGAGAATGTTCAAGGTGTTTCCGGAGAAGATAATGTCGGTTACAGCGGTTCCTGTAACTGTGAACGAGTTCGACTGCGGTTCCGCTCCCATGGCGCGCACCGGCCAGAAGGCGCCGCCCGAGTGGTGCTGGTAAGGCTGCACGCGCCAGAAGTAGTCACCGTAGCGCTCATCGAAGCGGTCCTGACCATTGAGCTGCAGGCGGCAGCGGTTGACAATGTCATCGTAGCTGAACGGCTGTGTGAAGCCCTCGTTTATAGTAAGCGTTGAACCGCAGTCCGTCTTGCGGGCATCCTGGAAGACCCACACCAGCTCCTTCACGGGGTGGTTGAGCGTCAGGTCAATGCGAGCCGACGAGGTCGTGATCGTCTGCTGGAGACCATACTGGAGCTGGTCAATCAGGTACTCATGCGAGTCCTGGGCGAAGCGGCGGCGCTCATCCACATCCAGGTAGATGTAGTCAAAGTAGAGCGCCATGTCCTTCAGCTGAGGGAGCTTCGCGGCCTGTGCGGCGACACTGCCCGCCGTGCCGGGCGTGCCAGACACGAGGTCAGTCGCAGCCGACAGCGTGATGTTGAAGCGCACCTCGTGGTACTGGAGGGCGATGAGCGGCAGCGCTAGGCCAGGGTTGCGGCAGAACCAGAACTGCAGAGGGATGTAGAGGATGTTGGGGCGGCCACCGCATGAAACTGACGTTGTCGCCGAGCCGCCGAGGAAGCCGCCTGTCATACTATCCAGCTTCACAGAGTTGTCAAAGTTGGAGGTCAGGTTCTCCCAGAGGAAGAGCCACTCACCGTAGTGGGTATCCATGATCTGGCCACCAATCTCCACCTCAATCTTCTTGAGGAGCTGGTAGCCAAGGCGGCGCTCCCATGCACCAGTCCAGAAGACACCAACCGACTGTGTGTCGGGCATGGTCACCTCAAGGTAGGTCTTGTAGATGAGGTCAGCGTTGCGGTTCACGACAGCAACGACGCGCTGTCCATACTGCGGTGTGCCCGTGAAGTTGACACGCATCGCCTCCATGGCGAAGTTCGTGTGACGCTTGTACATCACCTTCCAGAAGGTAATGTGCGGGTTTCCAGTGATATAAGCATCCTGTGCGCCATAGGCAACAAGCTGAAGAAGTCCTCCGCCCATTGTGTTTATCTTTTGCGAGGATATATTCTTCTGCGATTGAACAATGAAAGAGCCGCAGGTGGAGCGGTTTTGCTCCTGTATAAAGAAGGTCAAGAAGACCTTGAAAGCTCGCAAGGGGTCCACACCAGAGCAGGGCGCGATTGCGATCTGCACCAAGTCAATCCTCCAAAGCAAGGGGCGCACCCTCAAGAAACTCAAGTGTCAAGATGGCATCCTGAAGACCCAGCCCATGAAGGGCGGTGTAATGATTGCGATGGGTGCGGATACACCGGTGTTCTATCACGAGGGGTTCATCACGTATAAAAACTTGAAATACGATGATGAGGACAAGGCGTGGGTGTTGAATGACTATCCTGTCCCAGTCGCAGGAGAGCGGGATTTGTTTGATACATTTATCGCACTTCGCCCTGTTGTTCGGTTAGTCCCTGCAACGGGTGAAGAAATGGCTATTCATCGGACCATTAAGGAGTGGCTTGGACAGGGTACGGGTCCGTATCTGGATAGCTACATCAAAATGCACACAAATACATTTGTAGGCGTTTACTCCGTAGACATCAAGCGAACCTATGAGAGTGTCCCTGCTGGTCAATTGAAGGACCAACTTGGGTATGTAACGGTTAATGGAGAAGACACCAAGCCATGGTATGGTCTGTTAGCCTGTCACCAAAGAATTAACATCTACGGACTGCCCGACGAGAGTAAAGTTGAACCTATCAAGGACATCTTGAAGACACTGCTTCACATTGATGGGCGGTTTATCCACAATGACCTTCATATGGGAAATGCCGCACTAATGGATGACGGAACCACAGTCATTCATGACTTCGGGCGCTCTAAGATTCGCGATTATCTGCAGAAGCACACCAGTTACAAGGTTAGTTTTCCCCAACGTTACAACGAGCGAGTGTTACGTACCAACATGCTAGACTTTGCTGCCAATCATGACTACCATAATAGGTATGGGCAATTCTTCTACCTTGCTAGGTATTTCCAGAAGGAGTTTGAGAAGATAGCAGACTTTGGTGAGTGGCTTGATACAAGTAGTTACGACCCAACGAAGCCAGAGAACAACAGGCTCAAGGACAGGAACTCGCGAATGATAGCAAAGGAGACCAATACCAGGATTAACCTGTACAAGATTGATAACAAACTAGACTACGACGAAGCTACAAAGACGGAGAGAACCGTACAGTTTGGTTCAAGCGCTGTAGACCTGTATTACCTAGAGCCGATGTACGAGACGCGATACCACCAACTAGCCCGAATCTTTGATATCCTCTCTGTCCTCAAGCCTCTCCACGATTGCACTGCAAATGGTGCGCAGTTTACCCAGGCTTCACGGGCTGCAAAGGAGTTACTCACAGCCATCCACGTAACACCTCCAACATGTTCAGCCGAACAGGTGCGCGCAATCCTTCTTAAATACAGCCTGATTGTTGAAAGCACGATGGAGGAAGATATCGCCAAAGCCGACGCATATTGGAAGACTACAAACGATGCCCGAAACGGTGGAAAATCCAAAGAACAACGTGCTGCTGAAACTATCACTAAGGTGCCTCCTCCTTCTCCTGCAGGAGGAGCAGTAGCCGAGTGGGATACAGATGATGGCGGCCCACTGTTACCGGAACTCAAATCAGACGAGTCAAGACGCAAAAAGGTTGTTGAATATCTGAAGAGGGAAGCCGCAGAACCCGTGCCCGACTTCAAGGGGCGCCCTGAAATGGCGGATATCGCGAAAGCTACGAAACCTGAAGAGCTGGACGTAAAGGATGGGATAAATCTTGGTTCTGGTCGCCGTTCCTTTAAGAAGCGGTTGCCCCGACTCGTGTAAGGGCTTCTTGGCATGCCATCTGCTCAGCCTTCTTGCGTGTGGTTCCCGATCCAACCCCGTAGACCTTCCCAGCTACAAACACCGCAACCACAATCTCATTCTTCTTCGGGTCGTTGGACCGCAGCTCATAGGTTGGAGTACACTTGAACTCGCGCTGGCAGTACTTCTGGAAGAGGTCCTTGAAGTTGGTAGCCGAGTTCACAATCTCATCAATGTCCAGGTAGGTCTCCATCACAGTGGTTACATATGCATAGACTGTAGCAAAGCGGTTGCCACAGTCCGTCCATAACGCCCCGATGAAGGCTTCAAAGATGTCACCCAGCTTCTTGGTGTTGGTCCGTCCAGAGATTGCGACCGAGTCCTCGTTGTGGCGCGAGATAACGTAGAACCGATTGAGACCTACCTTGACCGACAGCTCACCGAGCCGCTCATTGTTCACCAGCTCCTTGCGTGCGTCCGTTAAGAACCCCTGCTTCTTCTCAGGGTACTTCTTGCGCAGGTATGTGGCGATACAAGCGCCAAGGACTGCATCACCTTCAAACTCTAGGCATTCGTAGCTCTCATCTTGGAGAGGCATGACGCCATGTGGACACTGAGCCAGTGATGCGGGGCGACCGTCAGGGGTCGTGTACTCTGACCTGCGCACATAGGTCGTATGAACCATTGCCGTCTGAAACACCTTACGATGTGTCACACGATAATGGGGGAGACCGTGACGATGTAGGATTCTATGAATGTCGTCTTCGGTGAATGTACGGTTGCCAGGGTTGTAGGGCGAGTATGTGTCCATGCTCCTTATGGCTTCATTTGGCTTTTATTCGTTTTCAAACAACAATGGGACAGAGACACTCATTTGCCTATAATGTAGTGAGAACACCAGAGACAGCCCCTCCGATCACAAAGACGGCAGTGGATGTATCCACCTGCCACTACACCATCCCGAAACGCAAAGACATGGCGGTTTGTTTTGTCTTCTTTAACCCTGCTAGGTCCAAGAAGATGGTGATGAACTACTACTATACCGTTGAGAAGCTCAAAGCAGCAAAGATGCCCTACTACACGCTTGAACTCGTATTTGACAAGCCAGAGATTAGCGAGGCCTTCCATGTCAAAGGGGAGAGCGCACTGTTCCACAAGGAGAAGCTCTGTGCACTGTTGGAGAAGAAGGTACCATGGTGGTACTCCAAGCTGCTGTTCTTGGATGCGGACATCGTGTTCGGTCGCCCTGACTGGTACACTGAGGTCTCACAGCTGCTCAACACCTACCAAGTGGTCCAGCCATTCTCCACCGCAGTCTGGTTGGATTCTACCTACAAGAACGTAGTACAGGAGCGGTTGTCGGTGGTGTTCATGAAGAGGACATCCACCTACGACTCTGCGTATCACCCTGGGTTCGGATGGGCCTTTCAACGCAAGTGGTTCCGCAAAGTGGGCTTCTACACCGAGGGGATCACGGGGAGCGGAGACACATTGTCGTCAGCTGCGTGGATGGGTGTGAAGTTCCACCCCTCCTACCTCCGTCCAGCCTTCACGGCCTCGTATGCAGAGTACTGTGCGATGGAATTACCTACCATGTCCTGTGCGCGGGGCACCATCTACCATCTGTGGCACGGGTCCAATAAGAACCGTCAGTACGTAGACCGCCACAAGATTCTGGACGGAATCCGCGATGTGCGCCACATCTTGGAAGAGAAGGATGGCGTGTGGGTTCTAACCGACAAGAATGTGGAGGAGAAACTCCGACAGTACTTCATTTCCCGCGACGACGACGGGGTTTAAAGATATTTTCTCGGTGATACTCATACGTTGATGGTGAGAAACATATCAACGCTGGCGTTTCGTGCGGTTCAGACACATCAGTCATTGACGAGTGCAGTGACGAGACTTCAGCGTGGATTCTTACCCCTAGAAAGCGTCCTCACAGCACAAAAGGAACTAGATGAACTTGCAAAGATTCTTGATAGCATACGAGCAGAGCTCAAGCACAAGCCGGTTTACAAGCAAACGGAAAATAAGTCATAATGAGCGAAGTAGTCATTGCAGTCCTCGCGTTTATTAGTATGGCAGTTGCCTGTGGCTTCTACTATTATCTGGCCCGCTATCGTCAGTTTAAGATGATGAAGTCGCCGTCCAACGAGAACCTGTCCAACATGACTCAGTCGGATCCAGAGCCTCTGAGCTCAAACCCGTAGTCGTCCTCAACCAGTGTCTTCTCGTGACGACGGATAATCTCTAACATAACCTCCTTTCCTACCGGAGCAGGCAGTATATCGTTGAGATAGTACTCCAGCGTCTTCTTGGAGAGTGACCAACCCTTTTTCCACTGGTTTGGTCGCTTTACCACAAACATCATCTTGGACTCCTTCAGCTCAATCTTGTCGGGCAGTGTTGTGGACGCATACGCAGCCGCAAGGTCCAGTTCAAGTGTCCTCTTTGTGTCACGCAGTTCAGATGCGTTAGTGTTGACCTCAGTTAGCTTCTTGGAGACGTTGACATAGCGTGCGAGGATGGGTGTAAGGGTATCCATTGTGCTCTCCTTGTTCTGTGCGCAGGCGATTTCGTTTTTAATAAGGGCAAGTGCGGGTATCATGACCAGGTCGTCCACAGTCTCCGCACTTACGGACGTGCGGGCGCAGGCGCGAAAGCTCACACTGTAGCCTGTTGTTCTCAGACTTCGCCATAGCAAGCTGAGCTTGCGCGATGAACTTGTCATGAGCCTCCTTAGCAACCATGCCCTTGTACTTTTCGTTCTCTGCCAACAGTGCGTCGTTCTGGGTGGTCAAGTCCTGGATCCTCTGCAGCCGTACTGTTTGGGAGCGTGTATGTGCTCCTGCTACGTCGGTTAGTCCATAAATCACCTTGTTAGCAGTATTCATCAGAGTCTTCATATTCGTCTTGATGTCGTCAATGCAGAGCGTTGTGCTGTCCATTCTTGCTACTACGTCCCGGACGTGCGCGATTTCCGTTTTTCCTCGCATCCTAGTAATGCTCGGAGCAGCCGAGATTGACCGTCTCCGTACAGTCTACAACAAGGAACATCCTCACGAACGACCCATTGGGAAGGGAGCCTCCAACACTACATGGGCCGAGATTCGCAAGCGCCTGCACTCGAAGTGCTCTACGGGGACACCGTCGTGCATTGTGTCGGCCATGATGAAGCGACCGAAGGCCCCCGAGTCATGGGGTAAGAAGAGGACAGAGTGGCTGAGCTCAGATGACATTGACAAGGTGGAGAAGCAGTACCAGACCCTGTTTGAGGACTACCACTTTGTTGGATGTGTACCTATCGACTTTGGCAAGAAGTCAGAGCTTGGTGAGTGTATTGTGTCAGCCCTCTGTTCTCTGAAGCTCACCAGCCTCGCGAAGAGGGGTAAGCACCGCATTGGCATCGTCTTCAACACAGATACATCCGATGGCCCCGGGCAGCACTGGATTGCGGCGTTCTGCGATATTCGCCCCGAGCTAGAGTACCCGAGGATGACCTACTTTGACTCGTACGCCCATACCCCTGAGCCCGAGATCCAAGAGCTGATGAAGAGGTGGAAGTCGCAGTGGGACGCCACAGGGATGCACAAGCAGCCGATGGAACTGTCCTACAATCGTGTGAGACATCAACGCAAGGATTCGGAGTGCGGGATGTACTGCCTTTATTTCCATTATGCGTGCCTGCTGGACATCCCGATGAATGTGACAATCCCTGACGATGAGATGAACGCCTTTCGCGATTTGCTGTTTGACATGCCTGAAAAATAAGAACAATGAAAGACAATATGGAGGCCGTCCTCATTTTACTCCTTCTCGCAGCAATTGTCTACATGGTGATGGGCGAGATCAAGGAGCCCCCTAAGGTATCCTACAAGCGCCTCTGCGATTACTATGTCCCGGGTAGTGTGTACGAGAACCCCTCAGACGCACTGGCTCGCGGTGTCCGTCTGATGGAGCTCCATGTCTACGGGAATGAGCAGGATGAGCCCGTGGTCATCTTCCACCCTGAGCGCCGCGACGATACGAATGCCGTGTCGTTTGAGTCGGTCTGCGTCAAGATCCTCAACCAGGCATTCCCTAGCAAAGAGCCGTTCATCCTCTCCATCGTCCCCCACACAGAGTCTAGCTACGTCCTCAATCGTGTGGCCGAGTCGCTGAAGACGACCGTGCACAAGCATCTGCTGACACCCGATGGAAACTCAATTGCTCTGATGTCTCTTGACCGTCTGAGCAATAAGCTTATTCTTGTGTCGGGACCTGAGGTCAGGGGCACGAACCTAGAGCCACTCATAAATCTGTCTTGGGGAGGAAGCGAGTTGCGCCGACTCAACTACCTCCAGGCGATTCACTCGCGGGAGCCGGAGGAGCTCGCCGAGTTCACCGAGAACAATCTAGTTTTGGTAGCACCCGATGCTGGATTCAAGAGGTCTGATGCGCACGACGAAATCTACGCGTCAGGATGCCAGTGGAACCTCTTTGCTGCCCCAGGGGGTCAGGTTGGATTTATTCCTCGCGTCTAAACAAAAATGGCAAACAAGTGGCTTTCTCACGTGAAGGAGACGATGAAGCGGATGAAGTCAAATGGCACCTACAAGAAGGGTCAGGGTCTGAAGCAGGTCATCCTGGAGGCCAAGAAGACCTACAAGAAGTCGGCGTCTGCTCCGGCGAAGAAGACGCGCCGTCGCAAGAGCAAGGGACTCTTTGGCATGTAAGTTAGCCAAACATAGCCCGAATAAACAGTACAGCAATAATCCCAAATCCCGTCATATACACTCTCATACACAGACTCGTAGGTTCACGAGCCTGTTTAGAGGAGGTATCGGTGAGACACTCGTCTCGTTCGTTGATGATCACGCTGTTTAGCATAGCCGCCGCCTGCCATTTTGCGGCAGGTAACACCACGATAGGTTCCTTTGGAGCACCCACTTCGGTAGTGGTTGACATGTTGGACATACCCTTTATAGGTTGGAATCTTTGATTTCGTTTTTTTAGACATACGCTTGAGGAGCCCATACATCCACCTCATATACTCAGCCCGTGACGACAGCTTCACCTCGTTGCTCTTGAGGTAGTCTGCAAAGATGACCCGCAGCTCTTCGAAGGGATACGCCTTTGCAAGGGCGTGGATGAAGGATCGCTGGACAGCCATCTGCTCCTGCTCAGGCACCTCGGGGTAGTTGGCTGCAATCGTGAACAAGAAGTCACGTCCTGGTACATTGTGGGGCATCATCATGTCATACCTCATCTTGATCTCGTCAAAGGTGGGGTCGGGACCAGGGTTCACCACAGTCTTGTCCTCAGCACACTGTGTGCGTAACTTGTTGTTGACCATGTTGTGAATGTCGTAGAGCCACTTGCCCGGGTCGCCACGCAGGGGGTGCTTCTGCACGAACTCGGTCGTAGACGCACGGCAGAACTTACAGGGCAACACATCCTTCATCTGATTCAGCACATCATCTGGGTGTTTTGCCTTGAACGCAACAAGGTGGAACAACTGCCACCCACTCGGCCCCCAGTATCTGGTGTCTGACATTTACTTCAATTACCCTATAGTAAGATATGATTGGCCGTCTGTATAAGATACAAAGTAACGTTGACAGGTGTTTTTATATCGGATCAACGCGTCAAGACTTGAAGAATAGGTTAAAGAATCACAAATCTAAATCAAAAGATCCCATTAGACAAAAAACTCCATTATACGTATATTTCAATAGAGTTGGGTGGGAGCATGCCGAAATACAACTGCTCGCTGAGTTTGACTCCATACCCGACAGCGAACTCCTTGCACTGGAAAAGGCGGAGATACTAAATGTTATCAACGATGAACAATGCCTTAACAAATCAAGACCTATGAGAACATCAGATGAAAAGAAGGAGCGAGATAAGGAATATGGCAAAGTAAGACGTAGGGACAACAGAGAAGACGAGATACAGAGGGTAAAGCAATGGAGGATTGATAACCCAGAGAAATATACAGAACAGCGACGAAGGTACCGAGAGAATGTTAAAGAGCGCGCCAAGGAAAAAAACAATCTGAGTGATTAACCAAACAACATGCTCGATACCCGTGATATCATCATCCTGACTGCTGCGTTCTACCTTGGAAGCGTCGTGTCCAAGTTTTTCACCTCCCTGTCTGAGGGCATCCTGACGCCTATCCTGGCGCCGGCCGCGGCCGCCGGCAAGGGTGTCTCTGGCTTCACGGTCAAGGTTGGCTCGGCTGAGCTGAAGGTTGGCCAGGTCGTCACGGACCTCATCAACCTCATCGTGAGCTTCGTGCTGGTGGTGTTCACCGTCAGCCTGCTGCGCACGTACGTTCTCTCCCGCATCGGCGCCAAGCGCAAGGGAGGGGAGTATGAGTAAAAAATAGGTAGTTGTAGTAATGCAGGCACCTGAAACACCTCCAGCACCTGCACCCGCTCGCACATGGTCTTCGTGGGCCAGTTCGCTTAACCCGTTTGCGTCAAAGCCCGCTGTGGCTGGTCGTCGCAAGACGGTCAGGCGTCGCCGAAACGGAAGGAAGTCCACCCGCTACGGGGGTAAGCGCCGTAAGTAGCCGCTAGACGCTTCTCCAGATCCTTCGCAGTCGCGCCCTTTGCAAACATCAGGTCGTTCGCGCGCTTCCACTCCTGAAACTTCATTGTCAACGCAACCTTCGTAACCGGCTCGGGCTGAACACCACCGAGCACTCCATCAATCATCTCCAGCGGATGCACAAACTCACGGATGAACTTGGCGATCGCGTCATTATCATCCTTGTAGTCGCTCGTGTAGGCCATGACCTTCGCGGGTGGCGTCAACTTGCGGTGGCCACCACCCTCACGATACAGATGAACCAGATACGAGAGGAAGCAGGTTGCCCACTCGTCAGACACGACCTTGTGCTGGATGGACTCGTCCATCGGCTTCTCGTTGGGTAGCTTCGGTACAGCAACGAACTTGGTCGGGAAGTCAATCACAACCAGACGGCGCCAGGTACCGCCATCCTGCGTGTTGATCACCGGCTTATCGTTGCAGGAGAAGTTGAAGCGGGTTTGCATGTCAAACTCCACCATCTGCTTGGACCCCGCATACAGGTCACGACCCACAACGCGCTCCGACGAAGCCAGCTCCTTCATGTAGCCAGTGTTGATCGCCGCACCCTCGTCAGGCTCGGACATCGTCGCGAAGCGGCGGCCCTTTAGTCGGACCAGGTCAGGATTCGCAGAGCCAGTCTTGCCTCGGCCCTGTGTCAGCATAGTCACAGACGCCTTGGTCGCGTAGTCACCCATCGCTTGCGTCATCAGGTTCATGAGCATGGACTTGCCGTTAGAGCCTGTGCCCGTCAGGATGTGGAACTTCTGTGCCTCGTTCGCACCCGACAGGGATGTGGAGAGATACGCAAGGAAGTAGGTCCGGACCTCAGGGTCAGGCAGCACATCGTTGATGAACTTCTGAAGCTCGGGCCAGCACCTGTGCTGGTAGTGAGGCATCTGCTCGTCAAAGTCCAGCTTAGTGGAGAAGGAGATGTAGTCCTCGGGTTTGCCGTCACGGAACTCCATCTTCAGCGTGTCCAGAACGCCGTTGTTGAACGCAATCAGGTTCTTGTTCTCATCCACCTTGTTCACGAACTCCTCATCGAGGAACAGCTCGCGGCACTCGCGCATGACATTCTCCTTGAAGCGACTGGTCTTCAGCTTCATGCGCATCTGGGTGAATGCGCTGAGTCGGGCTTCCGCGCGGCATCGCTCGCACGTGACAGCCTCATGCTTGCCCTCGGGGCAGTTCGCCATGTCCTCCATCTGCGTCATGAAGATCTTGGCCTGGTCCCAGAACCGCCGCGCAACATCGTTGGACAGCTTGCACTGGAGGTCGATACCCTTGTCCGTCTCTTTCCAAGTGTGGGTCATGAACCTGAACCAGTTGGAGGAACTGAAGCGGGCGCAGCGGTACATCTCGCGGTACATTGCGAATACGACCAGTGCAACGTCGTGCTCCGTCTGAGAGCCTACTGCCTCGTTGACCAGGTAGTCAATGTTGCGCTTCTCAATCTCCTCGTATTTCTCCGAGTTGTCCAGTCGAGACCAGTGAAGCAGGCTCTTCTCACTCAGGCGCGCACCGTCATTGCGGAAGCCGAAGGAGTTCCACTTAGCAATCGCCTCACGCTCCTTGTACTCTGCAATGTTCTGCGCCGAGAACTCCAGCCAGGTTCCCTCCAGGTCAGGGTGAATGTTCTTGAGGCACTGACCTGTATTGATCCAGTCTTGGTAGGAGCTGTACCTGAACTCTGCAAGGTTGAAGACGTGGTCGCGCAGTCGACGCAGCTGGTCCTCCGTCAGAGGAAGCTGGATCGTGATGCGTGTGGGCGATGAACCACGAGACCCCACATCACCCTGGCGCTCAGCCGGCCGCCCACGAGGAGGTAGCGCAGCTGCACCACCCGAGATGCGGACCGTTTCCTCCGTCCGGTCATACATCTTGCCGGCCTCCGTGAATGCCGTGGCCTCAGACGAGTGCGCACGGACCGAATACTTGCGAATCAAAGCCGCCGTCACGCGCGGCTCCTCGTCGTCAATGCTGGTCTCCCCCGTCGCAGGGTCCCAGTCGACCGTATACCTGAACCGGTACGGCAGCGGCTGAACACCATTCTCAAGCGGCTTGCCCGAGCGGAGCAGAGGCCACCACGTGCTGTGGTTGAGAACCGCAGAATCATAGACATCGCGCCACCCCTTCTTCAGTCCGAGTCCCGGGAAATGCGACTCCATCCTAGGCAGGAGTGCATTCTTGATTGCATTCTCCACGCCCTTGTTTGTCTTCAATTGAGGAACAACGATGTGGATGCCCGATTTGGACTCATTCTTGGTTGGGTAGTAGGTGGGCTCTGGTTTCTCCATGACACAGACCTCCACGCTACTGTTGACTACGAGGTACTTCTTGACCTCGTTCATGTAGTCCTTGACGAAGGAGAGAACCTGCTCCTGTGTATGGCGGTGCTCCTCTACCTTGCCCTCGTAGATGAAGTCAAGGTCAACGCGCAGAGACCCAATCGGGGTCATCTTCTCAGTGATAGTCAGCATGCCGACATTCTTGACATAGTCAGAATACAGGTCATAGAAGAGCGCCAAATCGTCGTCGTTTGAAATATTGTACATCTTGCAGATAGAACGAAGCTGGTGTGTCTCCTGACCTGAACCCTTATCGGATTCCCGCTTCTCCAGAAATGCACGAAGCTTGGACGGCTGCATCCTGTGTTGAATGCCCCGACAAGAATTGTGAGTGAACTGGTCCGTTTTTAACGCACGAATCTGGATTCATGGACAAAAAAGGAATAGAAAACCTGCGGGAAAACATAAGGCAAGAATGAAGTTTTGCAAGGACTGTCACAACTTTCTCTATGACATTGTTGAGCGGGAGAAGACCGCCTTTCTGCAGTGCCGCTCCTGTCCTTACCAGGAGCCTGTCCCGAAGTCGGACCCCGTGGTCTATGAGCACGACCTTCAGCAAGATACCTCAGTTCAGTACTCGATCAACAAGTACCTGAAGTTTGACTCTACGCTGCCCCGTTTCAAGACGATGGTCTGTCCTAACCATATCTGCCCAACCAGGGGTAAGGAGTCGGATATTGTCGGAATCAAGTTGGACCCCATCAATATCGTGTGGATGTATCAGTGTGCAGTGTGTGATGAAATGTGGAAGCAGAGTGCGAAGGGCGTATAACGGAGTTTAAGTGCGCGGCGCGGAGCCAGGTGCCCAACGGCCCTGAACCTGTCCGCTGGTGGAGACGGTAGACAGGTTCTTCGGGTTGTTCACATTGTTAGGAGGGCGCGGCACCACGCGGGCCAGTGTAGCCGACAATGTTGTATTTGTAGGCGAAATATAGCGACTGGCCTGAGTGGCCAGAAGGCGTGCGTTAAGGATAGAGATAGTAGGAACGGGCTGAGCGACTGTCTGATTGGAGATGGGAACTTTTCCGTTTGAATACGCACCAGCGGCCGCCTTCATCTTGAGATAGGACGTGTAATCAGACGCCGAAAGAGTTGGCATTATCTAGATGTCCTATATTTTTACGAGATGTACACCCGTCCCTTGAAGGGGGGACTCTTCATAACAGAGTTCGCAAGCGCGGTTGTAGTCGGGCTCGCATCCATCGACACCGCAGCCGCCTTCACGATTGCGGAGATGCCGACGACGGGGTTTGCAACAGAGGGGCGCGCCGTAACAGCTGGCCTAGAAAGTGTTTGTGCTCCAGCACGAACAAATGTGGTGTAGTCGGATGCAGATGTCTTCAACAGCGGCATTTATGAAAAGGGAAAGACTTTCCTTCATACAAGAGTAGGCATGTCCGACCACCCTGAAGTCAAGCCCGTGTTCCGTGAGGAGGTTGTGGAAAACATCAAGCAGCCTCGTGTGACGCAGCCGTACTTTACTAAGTATGAGTTCGTAGCCCTTATGTCAAGTCGTGCACAACAGATTGCGGACGGCGCGAAGCCCCTTGTGGGGCTCGAGGGACTGAAGACGAGTGATCCGATGTTTCTGTGGAATGTCGCGAGGCGAGAGATTGAGCAAAGGAAGCTGCCGTTCCTGATTCGCCGCCCGTTGCCGAATGGGACGGCCGAGTTCTGGAGCGCACAGGAGCTTGAGCTGGCATGGTGATTAACCTGACAGACGCTTCAAGTCCTCCTCGGTCGGCGGGAAGAGCAGCAGGGGTCCAGACGCAACGGGTGAGTTCCGCATCTCAGGTGTCGCATGCTTGATGGTTCCGTTTGCCATCGCTACATCAATCGAGTCCTCGGAGAAGCGGGAGACATCCTCGGACAGCTCAGACTGAAACGGGCTGGTCGCACGCTGGACCACGAAATACAGGAGTCCAACCGCAGCAAGAGTCAGCAGCAGGATCATCAGCTTGGACGCAGTGAGTTTAGGAAACTTCATTGTGTATCCGCACGAAAAACGGAGTCAGGGCAAACAAGTAAGTAAGGGGCATGGACTTTCCGATTCCCATTCGCTGCTACACGTGTAACCTCCCCATCGCTGGCAAGTGGCTGCGTTTCCTTGACTTGGTGAAGCAGTACCGTCGCGACGATGGGCGCCCTGAGAAGGCAGAGATTCTCTACCTGACGAACTCAACGACTGTCACCGCAGAGGGTCGGGCGATGACAGACCTTGGACTGACGCGTGAGTGTTGTCGTAGGCACCTGCTGACACATCCAGGTGTTTAAGTTCTCAAACTAAAGTAAAGATGTCTTCCTACAGTGAATACCTCAATCGTCAGAAGGCGAGACTTCCCAATATCATTGATACACGCCCCCATCGCGATGCTGGGCACCAGACCGAGATTGTTCGCATGTTAGCGGCGTCTGGAAACCTGGAGACAGCAAGGGCAAATACAGCGTGCACCTCTGCCCTCAACGCTCCGTCCACGGTTCCGACAGCCACCAACTTTTTCCATGGCGGTGGTCACAATGTTCAAGACATGACCTCATATGTTGCGTACAAGGCGGGTTCGGCTCTTGCAGCGGCCACAGCTGCCAACACCAAGACACCTCAGATCAATGGAGTTTGCTACCCGTCTGCATGGCCATCGCTGGGTGGTGAGCTGGCTGACCGTCTTGCGGCTGATTCTAACTTTGCGGCAAAGTATGCGGCTCGCCAAGGATTCAAGACGACACCGAACGGCAACTGCTGCTTGAAGTGCAATAAGGTTCTGTTTGACTCGCCGTGCCAGTGTGTTACACCGACTGGTCTCAAAGACACTTACCAGTATCCTCGCACAGTTACATAATGTTATTCGTGTATACCTATCCACGAACCAAGGAGTCTGGGTGGTTTGATGTATCAGACACCTTGGACACCTTTACGGACACTGCTATCTCAATCTTCAACCATCACAAGACAGCCACACTGTGGTTTGGCTATCTTGAAGGATGGATGCTTACTCCACATGAAGAAGCCAGACTTCGCAAGGTCATCCGCGCATTCCCATGTCATGTTGTCACGCGTGAGCCACTTTCGTTCTCACAGGCGTGGAAAAACGAAATCGAAATCATTTACACAAGTCCACCTCATGGAGACTCCGACATTGACCACCATGGTGGTCCTGTACACGCTGGATGTCAAGCTGAACACGACGGTTCTACTGGAGCACCTACCCCTGACGGAAGCATTGATTAAGATTGAGAAGCAGGGCACACCTGCACGAGGTTCAAGTAAACGAGACCTTATCAAGCGGCGCGCAAAGAAGGCGCCTTCAAAGCGGACGACGGGGTTTGGGCACAACTCAATCACCCTCGTCGTGCTCAATGACGGGGATGGGGCACTCGTACGCAAGGAAATCACAGTGAAGGTGTTTCAGAATGGCGTCTTCCACATCACCGGTGTTCTGGACGAGCGATACGACCGTTCTGTCATGCGGTTCTTGACTGCACACATCCAAGCCTGTCCTGACGCTACGATCTCAGGAACCTGGGAGGAAAAACAGCGTCGCGTGGTTCTCATGAACTACAAGACACGGTTGACAGAGACGACGAGCCTGTCACGAGAGCAGCTCTACTCTGGGCTACGAAAGCTGGGTGTGAAGACGGACTACGAACCCGCGGTCTATCCAGCCGTGAAGATTTACTTCCCTGAGACACGCTGGATTGCAAAGGTGTTCAGGACAGGAAACATCATCCTGACGGGAATGACGACAGGCGAAGAGTGCTCGCGTCTGATGGTCGCGTTACAACCACTTATACATTCTATCCCAACAAATCATAATGTCGCAGCTACGTGAGTTAACGCCCGAGGAAGTTGCGGCTGGAGAGCGTCATATTTCAACGGTTGATCTTTCGGCCACCGAGATTCAGGCCCTGGTCCGCAACATGGACCACAGCAAGAAGAAGTGGCGCCACCTGCGCAAGGAGGAGTTCATGAAGAAGCTAGAGGATGACAACTCTGTTTTGTACTTCAACTATCCTAGCCTGTGGCAGATGCATGCAGAGGATCGGCTGGACTCTACCTTTTTTGAGATGCTGTCCTTGAAGCGGAAGATTGAAAAAGGTGAGCTCAGCTCGGAGGCCGCGAGTGCGATGGTAGGGCAAAAGTTGTTCAACCGTTATGTTCCTCAGTCGGGTGCTGCTCCTCAGGCACCGACCATGTCGTATGAGGATTATTATAAGAAGTTTGGGGGACACCAGTGATGTGTGGGTACCACACTCACCCATACCGCGCACGCATCTCAGCGTACGTCATCGGAACATCCTTGAACTTGCGGAGAGTCGCGAACTGCTGCTTCAGCGTCATATTGGTAGTCGTCTCTGCAAGGAAGTCCTCACGAGTGGCAGCCCTAGGAACCTCCATCTCCTTCTCGGTTAGAGGCTTAGCTTCGGGTTCAGTGAATGACTCAGGCTTCTCTTCCATCTTCTTGAATAAGTCAGCAAATGACTTGACGTCTTCTGGCTTGGGAATCGGTGTTACGGGGCGAGGATCGTTAGACATTTTGACGGCTCTTTACTCATATTCACTGGTTTCCGTTTTTGTAGAAGGCGAACTCATCCATGACATTCTTCATGGTGAGATGCGGGTGAAGCCATTCGCTCGCCTCGTAGGCGCCCACGCCATCAATCTCTCCGATGTGATCCGATACAATCCCCTGCATCCGGTAGAGGACCGAGAGCGGGCTGCGGTGGAGCTCTGCAGCCACCTCCTGGACACTCTTGCGGTCGTTGCGGAGCATGCGGATCATCGCCTTCTCCTCCTTTGTGCTCCAGCGGTTCTTGCTCAGCGTCACAGTGTTAGCGGTCATAGAACGAGTGTACGGCATTTTTATGATGTGGATATCCAAGTCATAAAAAGTTTCCGTTTTTGCCCCAGAGAGGAATCGAACCTCCGACCTATCGCTTGTTTCTGAGGAGTCGTACGACGTACAAAGCGAGTGCTCTAACCACTGAGCTACAAGGGCGATACATGGAGTGGGGGTTGAACCCACGCGACTTGCGTCAACAGGTCTTAAATCTGTCTCCTTAACCACTCGGACATCCATGTGAAAATACACTCACCGGGAATCGAACCCGGGTTATCAGATTGGAAATCTGGCAGTCTACCACTGACTTATAAGTGTGTTGGGTTTCCCCGTGTTGTTACATCCCGCCCTCCCTAAACTCCTTCCGCAGCGCCATAAGTAACTTGCCTAACATGTTTTGTCCCTTCCACTTAGCGGGGTTCTTGGCAACACTGGTCTCAGCCGATGTCCCGATCCCCCAATAACTGTCACGAGGGCTGGCCTCTCCGATGGGCCGGTTTTTTGTTGCAAGCAGCTTCTCCAAGAGCTCCTTGTTCTTGGGGTGTGTAAACTTGGCCCGTACCGCCTTCTCCATAATCTCATTCTTTGCTCCGTCCCATTTTGTTTGGTCAAAGTCCTTGACCTTTGCCCCGAGCGCCTTGACCGTTTTGGGCTCTACCTGTGTCTTATTTTTTGGTGGGGTCAGCATCTTGGTCGCGGATGCCTCATCCCCCATCAGTTTTGCCTTTGACCACTGAAAGTAGTGCTCCACCGTTGGGAACGACATACCATCAATTTCAAAGGGGGCGACGTAGAAGTTGCTCATGAACCTAAACTCGCCTTTGCTTTCGTCAGACCCGTAGAATAACACTGGTTCCTCTTGAGGTTCTTGAGGTGCCTTAACGGTAATCACCTTCCGCTTAAGTTTGGGTTTGGGCGCGACAACCTCTGCGTCCTTTGTGGTTGGGAGTTCAATAGACTCCGCAACTTCAGGAGGCGATGGAGGTTCGGGCTCCTTATAAACCCTCTTAAATACGAAACTGCGGTGGAGGAGCGAGAAGGCCTGCTGTTCCTGTGTCAGAGTAATCTCAGTCTGCTTGCTGTAATACTCCGAGAACATGGATGTCGAGACCAGTTCGTATCCCACCGCTTTCAAGACTTCTGTAATTCTCTCAAACGGAACGAGGTATTCTTTTACGGGTTTGTCGAAGCTCTCCAGATGAACTCGGATCCCTTGTCCGAATTCCTCTGTGAACGTGTCGCCATCAGGATATTCCTTGGTGAACTCACCGAATACCTGGTTGTCGGCACGGAAGATGTGATTCTTCTTGCCAAGGAGGAGGGCATAGACAGCCGCTCCATCCATGCAAGTCCCAAAGAACCACTCCTTACCATGTGTAACCAGATTCTGTGTAAACGATCCAAACGCATCCTCTGACTCGCATGCATAGTGGATTGCAAACTGGCATGAGATGGCATCAAACTGGGTAAGCCCCGCAAACTGTTCAAGGTATGGTGTAGGCGCTGGCTCACGACCTGCAAGAATGTTGATGTAGCGGTCGTCGTTTTCATAGAATGGCTTGACCATGTCTCCAACCACGAACAGTGCAGGAGGCAGCTTCTGGTAGGATGTCTTGGCCCGGTCATTGAGGTATCGGACATATGCGCTCTCGTTCAGACCCAGCGAAGTGAGGTTGGACTCGGACGCATCAACCCCCACGACCTTGCCCAGCTTGGCGCGCTTCCACTTCCCCATGTCACCCGCACGACCTACACCGAGCTCCAGCAGAGTACTACCGGGCTTCAGCTTCTCATAGAGCTGCTCCTTCACCCGGTTGTGGAACTTGTACACAATCTTGAGAACACGGTCATTGGCCTTGAGGTTCTCCTGGTAGTACACATCGTCAATGGTCAGGTTGCTGACCGGCTCCGTAGCGCAGTGACGGACCATCTCCTCCGTGATGGGATTGTGGATGTTCGTCCAGATGGAGTTGGCCACTGCGATATTGTTGCCGAACTGCGCCTCACCCTTGCGGTACTGGTAGGTCTTGTCGTAGCGGGTGCGCAGGATGACCCATCGGCTTGTAGCCAAGTCGTAGGAACACTCGATGATCGTATTGTCCTCAATGCGAGCACCCGTCTTGTCCACAGGCACACCGTTGGCATCCAGAGGGAGCATGATGTTGTGTGCCTCACGGTCAGGTGGTACAGTGGGCTGGAACGGCGAGGGCGCATAGCCACTGGTGTCCGCAATCCGCTGAAGGTCTGACGGCAGAGCAGGTGGCGTGTACTCGCCTGTCAAGGTCTCGCGAGGGTAGACGATGGTGGACTTGCGGTCACGGGACACATAGAGCATCCCCTTGAACACGCGGTGCTGGAGGACTGTATCGTAGGCATCGCCTGGCTTGAACCGAAGCAGGAAGTCAATGCTGTTCTGGTCCGCAGGCTTCCACTTGTAAACACGGAGCCAGGTGTTGCCCTTGCGGTCCGGCTGTGGCGCAACAGGAGAGGCGCGCGGGGTGAAGACCAGACCGTCTGTAGGGTACGCAAACTTGGTGTCCAGCATCCTATTGATGGCCTCCTGCATCGCCAGACCGTCTCCTGCGAGGAACAGCTTGGTCTCAACCCTCATCGGCTTGCTGGTCACCTGTCCTACGAAATCAGCCGCAAGGTCCTTGACGAACTCACGAGCACATCCAAGGCGGGACTCAAGCGGGTTCTTCATCACATCGTCGTCCGTGGTCATGAGCGGCAGGCGTGTCGTGTTCTTGCCACGGTAGACATAGACATCAAAGATGCAGAAGAGGTTGAGGTCAGGCAAGTGCTCTCCATCCAACACGGTTCCGATGTGGACGTCCTTCGTCGCAGTCAGGCCTGTCCAGGTCACCAGCAGGTTGGGCGTAATCAACAGGACCCGCTTGTCACGTGCAACGATGAGGAAGCAGCGGTTGCCATCGGCCTTGTTTGTGACCGTGTATCCCTTCAGAACCGTATGAGGCTCCTCAGGTGACATGTGGATGCGGTCCATCGTCACAGGCTGGATGAACTGCATACCCGACCGCCCGAACTCAATACGGTAGTTCTCCATATCAGACTTGGAGAGGAGGAAGGGTGAGTTCTGGAAGGAGCCCAGAATCGCATTGACGTGTCGGATCATAGAGTCTACAATCGCCCTGACAGGAGCCTTGCGGTCTGCCACCTCCACTTCAAGCTCATACAGCGGGCTCTTGCGCAGAATCTCAGACATGGTCTTCTCGCGCTTCTCCTCGGACCGCGACTTGACCAGTGAGAAGTCAATCCGCAGGAGACCGTCTGCTGTCTTCCATGACTTACGGTGCATGACACGGACGAACGACACAGGGTCTACAGGAGAACCAGTAAAGTCGCGACGCAACTCCTCCTCCTTACGCAGGGTGAACTTGATGCCATAGTCAGGCAAGTTCAGTGTATCATCTTGCCTCTCGCGTCCATTGAAGTAGGGCGTCTTGCGCTCTACGAGCAGCTTGTTGCCACGAAAGCTGTTGGTCTGGCACACCTTGAAGATGTTCTCAGGCTCCGTAACGACGACGCGGACGCCGTCAGGATAGGAGAAGGTGGCACGGTGTTCCTCTGTCGCAGAGCCTACCGTAAGTTGTCCGATGGTTTCGATGATGCGATCAGCCACATCTTTTGTCTTAATTTGACCAGAGAGGACCTTACATTCCATCTCGGCATGAGGGTCCTTGGATACGTAGCTTACGAGAGTAGATATTTTCTCACGTGAGGCTTCCATTGCCCTTATTAAAGGGCTGGATTCTCTTTATCCGTTTTTTACTAGACCTTTGCGCTCAACATCATCAGCATCCATCCTCTTGCGCTGATCCAAGTAAAAAGAGACGAGTTTCTCCATTTCCTGAAGGCATACATCCGAAAGTGTGTCGGAAGACACGAGAACCCCTGTCTGTGTCTTGGTATACGAGTTCGTGTGGTGCTTGATAATCTCAAAGATCTGTGCGTGTTCATGAACGTCAAGTTTGTCAAGCTGGTCCCGGAGGTGCTCCTTCTGCGACCGGTTCATTTGTCTTAGGCGCACGAGCGGTAATCACCTTCCTCTTCCGCGGTTGGTCCTTCGACTGGAGCTGCTCCGTCGGAACCGTCACACGCTTCTCAACCTGCTCTGGTGCAGGGCCACTCGCAGCGGCAATCACAGGCTCATCTGCAGGTGGGCGCTCTGCTTCAGGTGCTTGGGTGGTTATGATAGACCTGAGCTGACCCAGAACGACGATGGAATCGTCACCCTGTTGAAACCGAGAACCCTTCACCTCAAATTCAATCTCCTGCTTGTCCTGAATGTCGTCAAACTTGGCATCACCCAGGTGAAGGTCGCGAGGCAGGAGAATCTTCATGGGTGAGAGCTCAGCATGAAGACCAATCTTGCTGCGGAGAACCACGGGAGCCCTGAACACCTGTCCAGGGTGAGGGAGGCAGATGTCAGCCTGAAACTTGACACTGAAGTCCAGACCGCCACGAATCAGATTGACACGACCAAGCGAGTGCTTGAGAACGGTGATGCTTCGGTTCTGGACATACCCCTCGGGGATGCAGACACCTTCGTAGGTTGCTCGTAATTGTGCCATGATTGGGACCTCAATGTTGCGTTGGAGCTTATCCGCGGGGAGGTGAACCGTTCGTTGCAGCTCACGACGTTCAAATACGGGGTCCATACTGTCCGTTATCCTTTACTTGCTCTTTTTCGTTTTCGGTTTCGCCGAAATGATTGTCTCCATCTCTTCGGGTGTGTACCAGACGATTTTGTTGTCCGTGTTGCTACGGAGGAGGAGTTCGGTGTACGTGCACCAGTTGTCGCGATTCAGCTTGGTCAGCTCTTGCGGCACTCCCACACCCGATGGGTCAACATACTTGGCCAACGCAAGAACAGCGGGCTGCTTGTTCTCACCTGTACCGCAGACGATGGGCACATCGCGCTTCTTGCCCACCTCACGAATCGGTGTCTCTCCATCCATCTTAAAGCGGCTGATGGCCAGCTTCTCGTTCCTGACTGAAGCAAAGATGCGGGTCTTGTTCTCATCAAAGTGGTGGAGCAGGTCATCGGTCCACTTTGTCACAGCGGTCAGTGGCTCACCTGGTGGCACATCTGCGGGGTCATAGACATCGAATCCAAGCACCAGGATGTCTGTTCCAGGAACCTTGAGCCGTTCACCATACGGCAGGGGCTGACCAGAGCGGAGATACAGGATCTTCTGTGCGGCCGTGAGCTTGTGATCAAACACATATCCGTTGAGCACATCATCTGAGAAGCGCTCGACGTTGAACGGGAAGTCGCGCAGGGCCACCAAGTCAGGCGCATCCGACACAGGAGTCTTTGGTGTATCCACAATCTCGGGAAGGGTCACATCCTTGCGGTCACGGACACTGGTCACGCGCTCAATCGCAGTGCTGTTGGGGACACCGATGGGGGCAAGTGCGTAGAGCGAACCCTTGGACTCCAGCAACGATGGGCGGCCGAATGCGTCTTGGAACTTGAACCCTGTGCGCACCGCGTTCTGAAGCGTGTAGCCAATCACATCATCGTCGTACATTCCCACAGCTGCGAAGAGCTGCTTGCGTTCCCAAATGGCCTTGTCCAAGAACAGCTTGGACAGCTTGTTCAGAATCTCATCGCGCACATCCAGGTAGCTGGACAGTGGGCGCACATAGTCGGGGTCTTCGATGCTAGGCTGGATACGGCACTGGGTAGCATCTAGGTCCTGCATGAACTGAGGAGCCAGCATGCTGTGAAGAGAGAACACTACAGGTTCAGCGCCCTCAGAGCGGGTCTGCGGGACTTCAAGGTTCTTCCACTCTAGGGGCAGGCGGTTGAGGCCCATCTGGACAGGACAATCCATCGCCGACTCGCTGAGGATGCGCCGAACATTGGCGATCTTGATGGCCTTTGCCTCCACTTTTGTGCGGTAGGTGTATTCGTCAAAGCACTCGCGACGGGCGGTCGTGCGGCAGACATGGAGATACACCGTACAGTTCTGGTCCTCAAAAGGCAGAGCAGAGTGACTACAGGTGCGCAGACCGCGACCAATGACCTGCTCCATGCGGCTCATGTTCCACCACGGGTCAATGATGTGGATTTGACGGACAAAGCGGAAGTTCACACCCTCCGAGATGCGCGGTGTAGTTACGATGACGCGGACGAGGCTTCCGTCCATATTTCGTTGGTCCCGTGCCATGCGGAGAAGGGTATTGGTCTGTGGTGTTGAGACTTCAGAAGAAAGCAAGATGTATGCACCTTTGCCCTTGGGACGGTCTCCAGCAAGAAGTGGGTTCCCTGCGGCAGGACGGTAGCCGTGTTCCTCAAGAGCCATCGCAAAGAGGCGGGCACCTTGCTCAACATAGTTAGAGTAGACCATGACGACACCCTTGGAGGCCTCAATGGACTTGATAATGGTTGCGAACTTGGTTGCGTGGTTGGGCAGGGCCTCAGGAGTCAAGAAGGGCTCACCCACATACTCGTACTGGTCACCCGATGACCGGAACACTTCACGGAACTTCTTGTTCCCGGGCAGAACGGACACGGTTGTCAACATCAGCGCTTGGCGCTTCTCCTCGTCATTCTCGTCTGCGGCTGGCATCTCACCCACTGCCTTACCCTGTTCACCTGTCACCTGTGACGCCACTACACTGAGGTACTTCAGCCGCTCATCGTCTCCGATGCGCTTGGTCTTCCCTGCAAAGGAGTGGGTCCGATCATCGGGTGCTGCATTCGGGGCGGGCAGACGGAAAGGGAAGGTGAACGGGTTCTCGCCCTTCACGAAAGAGACATACTCTTGGCACCACTCACGAAATTTGGACTCCATCGCAGGCTTCACGTTGCCATCCGAGGTGAAGTAGTCGGAGGCTTTCAACTTCTTCGTCGTCTTCTGCTTGCGGTCGTTCCAAAGAAACAGATTCATGAAGAAGACGATTTCCTCGTAGCTCTCATACATGGGGGTAGCTGTGAGCAGTACGAGGATGAGGCCATCTGCCGTCTTCACAAGTTTCTCAATGCCAGTGGACACGGACTTGTCAGACCCCTCGCCGCCCTCACGCAAGTTGTGGGCCTCGTCCACCAATAGCAAGCGGTTGTCAAAGGTCTCGTGGATCCACTTGTCTGCGTCTTCAGGCGCCAGCTCGGCCAGCTTCTCGTTGATGCGGGCACCGAAGGAGTGGTAGCCGGTAAACTCGTAGAACTCGTCAATGATACGGTCAGCCATCGTCAAGAGGCGCGCGCGAGTCTCAGGGACGAACCACTGGCGGGGCTCGGATACGACGCGCTGGAGCATCTCAAGGTACCTGCGGCCTGTGCACTGCTTGGATGACAGAATCTGGCTCTTCTCATCCAGCTTGACGCGCTGGAGGTCAAAAATCTCGGTGCGGAAGTTGGACTGAACCGCAGGGCCCGCAACGACAAGTACCTTCTTGTCCTGAAACTCGGGACGCATAATGTACTCTTCTGCAATCTGGATGGCAGAGCAGGTCTTGCCGACTCCAGTGCCATGAACCATCAGGAGATCCCGCGTTGCGCTGTCGGGCGAGAGAACCCGACGCAGGAACTTCTGATGACTTTGAAGTGAAAACTCGGTGGACCGGCAGAGCTCCCCACGAAGCGTCTGCAAGTTCTCCAACGAGGCTTGTGGTAGAGAGTCATTATGAATCTCCGCCAACTCAGGATGAGTCAGGTTGGGCATTATGTAGTTGTTAGATGAGTTTGGGGAAGGGGCGACGACGGGTGCGCTTGCCTGCTGTTATCGCACGTCTTGTCAGTGGGGCAGGTGCTTTCCTCTCAAGTTTATCCTTGCGGGTAGAATACCCTGGGGCAGCCTTCTTTGCAAGTTGAGGCGGAACAGGAAGTTCAGCTGGAAGCGGCGTAGTCAATGACCCAAAAATCGTAGTCGCTGATGTGAACAGCACTGTAAAGAGTGTCTGGTCTTCGATGAACTGTGGCTGATTGCTGACATCATTTAATACGACAACCGCAGCTGCGTATCCATCTGCGAGATCTCGAATCGCAAGCTTGGGTGCGAGGAACTCAATAAACTCTAAGAGGTCACTGCCAGGGTTCAGCATAGACTTGCACACATCCTCCCATGTCCAAGGCTCTGCCACTTCAGATGGAAGCTGTCTGAATCCAGACCTAGGGAAGTTTGCTGTCAACATATCCTTGACTTGCTGGATGGCTGCGGGCGGAACGATACCGATTGGAAGGGCGTTCGCAATCTCTTGTTCAACCTCCCAGTAGCGACCTGGTGTCGATGGAAGTGGGGTTCCATCCCGCTTGTATCCGAGAGCGCGTGCATTGTCAGAGTAGATTTGGTGAGTATACGCAGCAACCGCCTGGGAAGACCATGACATACCCGGCCAACTGTATGTGAGAGCAGCAAGGTCATCACGCGCTCCACCGATGACAACCGACTGTGGACCGGGTGCCCATGGCGCAACTACATGAGGACGACCTGCCTTGATATCTTGAAAGATCCGCATAAAGTCAATCACAACTTCCTCAGTCTCCGTGGACACAATCTTGAGTTTCTGCTTAACATTTCCAGTTGGTGCACCGGACTTTCCATTAATCATCCGTCCAGCAGGAGACAGTGATGCAATCTTGGAGTTGAACACAATGTAGTCTGTCCTGATATCCTTAAGGAGCTCTGGAGTAAAGGGCGCCTTATACTTGGCACCGAGTGGAGCAATGCTGGTGAGTACCCAAGTACGAATAGCCGTAACCTTTTCAATCCATGCAGTGATTGCTGCTGTAGCTGCTGGTACCTTGTCGGGTGTAATCTGCTCTACGCCTCCCATCATGGAATAGCGGGTGTTAAACTGTCCACCCCTCAAGGACTCTTGCAATGAGGCAATCGTATCATCATACCGTTCCTCAATCGTCTTCCAGCAGTTTCCCAGCCGCTTGAAAAAGTCAGCATACAGTTGGTCGTCTGTCTTGGACTGCTCAAACCCAGGAACAAACTTTCCCTCGCGAATCTTGGTGATATGGTCCTTTGGTCCAACATAGGTCACAGCAAGACCAAGCATAACTGCGCGCACATACTCCAGCCGATCAAGCGTGCTCAAGAACAGGTAGTTCACGGGCATTCCAGTGTTCAACTGCTTCGAGATAGGATACGCTGGGTTGGGCAGCATCTCAGCGGTGCTGTCTGGATTCGCACGCCGAGGTGCGAAAGGCAAGAGGATATACACCTGCAATGCGTCCCCCAACAACTTGCCGATGTAGTACGGAATGTCCTTTGGCCCGTTCTTCAGCTTGGCGTTTCCACCGTTACCTGCAAGATATCCAGATGGGCGGTTGATGAACTTGGGAGTCTTCACAATATCGGGATTCGGCCCAGACTCGGTGGAGGTCATGTCAATCCACACGAACGGACCTGCGGGGTTCTCGCGATACTGAATACCGCACTGAACATGGCACGTAGCCGCGGTTGCACGGAACTTACGGAGCAGGATGTTCCGTACATATCGTTCGTCCAACCCAAAAAAGCACCCCGGAATGTAGATGTCAGGCTCATATGAATAGGCGACCATATCACCCACTGTGCGGTTGGCAGGGTCAATCGCAGAGGGTCCAGTCACACCGTTCAGTCCGAGTGGCAACACGGGTCCAGCATCGCGGAAGTTAAGGCTGTTCTCACCCGAGAAGGGGTCAAACGGCTTCACAAATCCATCCGTTATCGTCGATGTCTGGAAGTGGATGGTGTCATTCAGCCGCTCGGGTTTGAAGACCACTCCAGGTATGAGCTGTGACATCACCGTGTCCTCATTAAGCTCAACCTGTGGGCGTTTATAATCTGGTCCATACCCCAGGATACGAGGGAGATTCATGCCAGATAACTTCAGCTTGCCGGGTGAATCGTGTTCAATGTCTGCCTCACTGTGCAGACGGAACGCTGCTTGAAACTGTGGGTCTTTACACACATCAACCCCATCCATTACTCCTTGCCCCGAAACAAAAGCGATTACACGCGCGGCGCGAACCTATATCATGGACAGAGCAGAAAAGTTTGCTGAAACACAGCAGTATGTTCAATTGATTGTGTATGGGGTCATTACGGGCTCATTTCTTGGAGTCGTGTGGAACATGTGTCGTAGAATCGCCTTTCGCGAGCATTCGGAGCATGAGCTTTAGAAGGCCATGAGGATGTCCTCCATCCTGCAGTCACCTGCGGGTGTCTCGCTAATCGTCTTGTTTGCCTGATCCAGCGCATCGCGGTCAGGTTCCTCAATCCCATCGGGTCCCTCGGGTAGACGGGACTCGTCTACCAAGATATCCACGAAGCCCGTTCCGCACGGGGGTTTCTGTCCGAACATGATGTTCGCAGACACGCCACGCATAGAGTCATACTCGGCTCCAACAGCGGCTTCAAACATCACCTTGGAGGTCTCCTCAAAGCTGGACTTGGCCAGCACACCCGTCTCGTTCTTCTTCATTCCGAAGCGGTTGACGGGGACGATGCGCCCACTGAAGGTCATGGTGTCCACCAGCACTGCAAGGTGGTGGTAGTTCACCTTCTCTGTGGAGAAGACCTCATTGAACTCCTCGTAGAGAGCCAGTCGCGCCGTCTCAATACCAAACACCTCGTTGATTTCGTGGATGTCGTTGGAGAAGCAGCGGGTCATGTCAATGCCAGGGAAGACCATGAGAGCAGGGAGGTTCTTGCCTTCCAAGTCCAGAACATATTGCTCCTTCACCGCATAGGAAGCGGTGCTCTCGTCATAGACCATCTCGTTCTTGAGCGTGCGGAGGAAGACACGACCAATCCCTGAAGGACCATCCGTCAGTGGGATGTCCAGAATCTTGTCCTCCAAGTTGCGCAGGACCGTCGGGTTCTTCACCATCGTCGGGTCAAACTCAATGCGCAGAATCATCTTGTCCGCCTCCTTGTTGGAGGTCACGCACTTCACCGTCGCCCACCCAAAGTTGTTGCTAATCTTGTCGGCAATCTCAGGCAGGTCCAGCGTGTTGCGGCTCACCATCTCCTGCGCACTCAGAGTCACGCGCATGACCCACGGAGATGTGGTCGTAGATTCACCAGGGCAGGTAAAGCGCTCGTAGAGCTCAAGAATCTCGCGGTCCTCATTCACTGCGGTCGTGGACGCGAGCGGGAACGGGTCATAGTAGATACGGACTGACTTGGAAATGTCGCGCAGTGTCGTCTTCTGAAGCTCCTTCATCTTTGCGATGGCCTCATTCTTCGTATCCACACCAGGCAGCAGGTACGCCGTGTTGCCTGGGCGCTTCGGGTTGGACGACGCAGAGAGCAGTTCCTCAATACGGGGCACACCTGAAGTTGCGTTGGCCTTCACCGTACCTGCAGAGTGGAAGGTGTCGCGGAGGCAGAGACCGTTCGCATGTACGAAGTTGCGCGTCCCCTCGACTGTCAGGTCATATACGAACGGAGTGGGGCACGCTTCTTCTTCGATCGACACCACCGTGTCCCAGATCACATTATTCACCCGCGCAAACTCCGACCGAGCACATTTGATCTGCGTCGGAACAATCGCCTCAAATCGGACTTGCTTGGCGGGGACAATGAACGCCATCTTGGATCGCAGCATAATACACTCATTGACAGGGATCCTTGAGAACCAGAACGTATGAGCTTTGAACGGTGTATTCTTATGTTTCATTTCCTTAGACTTGCGGGTATGGACTCCAAGACGAGACAGGAGTGCATTCACACCGTCTACGAGCTGTTCACTGATACTTGTGAAGTTGATACATCGTCGTCCACCCACGCCTACGGTTCCGTCTCCAGACAGGTATGCAGAAAGCAGTCCCACTACGAAGGGCTCGGGCGCAGAATACGCGAACGCCGGGACATGCTTATTGGCTGCACCGCGACCGCATGTAGCAATCATGAACCGTGCTAGCTGTGTGCAATGAATGACAGTATCGGTTGATGTCCATCCCTCCTTGTTCTTGTTCGTCTGAACAGTTGTCTTGTAAGGAAATCCAACCTGATCAACCCACTCCAACGCCTTCGCGCGGAATGTCTCGTCGTTGTTACTGATTCCGACTATATGATCATTTGCCATTCCCTCCGACAGATACGCACCTACAAACCTCCCAAACACCTCGTCCAACGGAATGGAGGCTGGAAGGCGATCCATGAACCCGGGCTCGATCCACTCCAGAGGAGACACCGTCGAGCATAGAGTGCTGAACGGCATGTCAGCTGCCAAGGGAACCTGACATCCGATCGTCAACTCGTCTCCGCGAGTTGGGACAAGTAACCCGTCAGGACCCTTGGTCAGGAACGACTTTGCCTTGGTTGCCAATACGGTACGTCCACCCTTGGTATGAATCTTGACGAGGGTATTCGATCCGTCTTCGTTCACAGGCGGGTGCTGCGTAACGGCTTCCAATGTGCGCCACTCGATGACGCCATGTTCGTCTACGGACATTGTCTCCCATCCCTCTGGCATGTATGCAAGGACAGTGTTGTTCGGATGGGTCTCGAGCTTGGGAGTCTTTGCGATCCACTCCTGTACAAAGTCGCCGATGGGAACCGACTTGATCTCTGCGCCATGCTTTACCCACACGCGCTCGTTGTGGGCAATGGAGTTCAAGGTAAGCTGGGTCGTAGGCTCACCGATGGACTGAGCGGCCAGAACGCCTACCATCTCACCTGCGTGGCACTGGGCCTTCAGGTAGCGGAACTCAATCTCGGCCATCAGCTCGCCAAACATCGCCTCTGTCATGCGGTGGATGATGATCGCCTTCTTGGGTGCGAGGTAGTAGCGCATCAGGGCGTGGAACACGCGGTTGCGAGGGAACTTGCGGATGAAGGCTGACATCCGCTCTACCACCGCCTGTGGGGTCAGGTCCGTCTTGGTTCCGTAGGGATTGGAGTACTTGGTCAGCATACGGGCGATGTTCACAGGCGATGACACGCGGTCATTCTTGCGCCAGCGGAACACATTGCGAACCAGCATGTCACGGTCCACCAACAGCTCGTCCACAAGGTCGGGGACTTGGTCCACGCTCTTGGACACAAACTCAGTCAGGTCCTTGGGGGAGAGCGCATACTCACGGTAAATCTGCTCAGTGGACATCCCGGCAAGGTCAATGTTCACATCTTCAATGGACTGCGTATCCACACCGTCTTCACCGTAGACGAACTGCACGATGCTGCCCGTCACATTGCGAACTGACCCGTCATACTCGAGGTGTTGGTCCTCCATGGTCTTCATCAGTCGGCGCTGGATGTAGCCTGTATCTGAGGTCTTGACTGCGGTATCAATCAGACCCTCACGTCCTGCCTGAGCGTGGAAGAAGAACTCTGCGGGCATCAGACCCGACACGAACGAGTTCTGAACGAAGCCGCGCGACTCAATGCCATCGTCGTAGCGAGCAAAGTGAGGCAGGGTGCGGTCCTGAAGGGTGTATTGAACACGGCGGCCCTCAATAAGCTGCTGACCCAGAGTAGCGACCATCTGCGTGATGTTCTGAGGGCCTCCCTTAGACCCCGAGTTGACCATCTGAATCATGCGGTTGTCCGAAGGCAGGGACTCCACCACCTTGTTATTGATATCCGCAGCCACCTTCTTCAGGGCGCTGGAGACCTTGTCCTCCAAGTCCTCACCATCTGACATGCCCGAGATGTTCTTGAAGGTGCCCGAGTGGACATCAGAGAGGATGTTCGCAACCTCCCTGCGGGCTTCCAGCAGCTTGGCATCCACGAACTGCTGCGTCTCAATGTTCGAGATCAGGTCTGCCGTGCCCACCGAGAAACCAGTGAACAGGTTGAACTGCGTGACCACGGACTGAATGTCGTTGATGAGCTGGCCCGCGCGCTCAGGGCTGAAGTCATTGTAGACCACATGGACCAGCGAGGTGCAAGCAGACTTCTTCAGAATTCCCTTGGTCAGCTGCCCGTTCTCAATGGTGACAGCGCCCTTCACATTGATGATGGGGAAGGCTGCGGAGATGAGCTCAGCACCTGTCCACGGTACACCATCCGTCTTGCGAGTAAATGGACGCTTGATGCGAGCCAGGATGTTCATCGCAATGACCTCGGGGACCGTCACATTGTCCAGGCTCATGCGGTAGATTCCCGTCATCGTGTCCTGGAAGAGCTGGATGATTGGGCTGTTCGTGCGGGGGCTGATAATGTTGCGCAGCACAGATGCAAGGTAACGCAGCTCTGTCGCAGCAGCAATGGACTGAGGCACATGCATGTTCATCTCGTCACCGTCAAAGTCCGCATTGTACGGGCGAGTAGCCGATACGTTCAGTCGGAAGGTAGAGTAGGGCAGCACACGAACACGGTGGGCCTCCATAGACGCCTTGTGAAGAGACGGCTGTCGGTTGAAGAGCACAATGTCCCCGTCCAGCAGGTGGCGGTGGACCACATCACCCTCACGCAGGTCAATCGTATCAGGGTTCACAAAGCGGAGACTGACAGCACGCTTATCTTGCTTGAGAAACACCGTCTTGGCACCAGGGTGCTTGTCAGGACCGTTTCGGATGTACTCAAGCAGGCGGTCGCGGTTGTAGACGCTGACAATCTCGGGGAAGGTCAGGTTAATCGCAATCTCCTCAGGAACACCGAGCTCGTCTAGGTCAATGTTCGCATCGGGAGTAATGACTGAGCGGGCTGAGAAGTCCACACGCTTTCCCATCAGGTTGCCGCGAACACGACCTGTCTTTGCACCGAAACGAGCCTTCAGTGTACGGAGAGGGCGACCCGAACGCTGAGCCGCAGGAGCCATGCCCTTGATGTCATTGTCCACATAGGTCGCAACATCATACTGAACGAGAGCCGTGTGTTGGTCAATGCGCTCAGCTGACTCACCCTTGTCCAGCTTGTCACGCAGGCGCTGGTTGTTGCGGATAATGTCAATCAGCTTATGGGTCAGGTCATCCTCCATCTTCTGGTTATCGTCCATCACAACCGACGGGCGAACCGTCAGAGGCGGAACCGCAAGCACTGTACAAATCATCCACTCGGGGCGAGCGAACTTGGGATTGAATCCGAGGGCAATGCAGTCTTCGTCCGTGATGCGCTGGAACGCACGCAGCACCATCTCCGTCTGAAGCGGCACACCTGCCTGCTTCTCCGTCGCATCCTTCGGCTCACGGAACCGGCCCTCAAGAGAGGCAGCCTTTCCAAGCACCTTCATCACCTTCGCAAAGAGGACAGACGCACAGTGCGGACAGGCGAGTGGTTCATCGCTACCCTTTTGCTTCAGCTTGACCGCCATGTCGCGCAGCTCCTTCAGGCGCTGACCACCTGTTGCGTTGGAGTCAGAGGAGGGATAGACGAGCGGCTTGGAGCAAGCAAGGCAGATGAGGTTGCACACCTTCTCAATCGTGTCAAAGAACTGGTACAGGTAGACAGGTCGGGCCAGCGTAATGTGACCGAAGTGTCCGGGGCAGAATTGGTTAGTCTGTTTACAGGTTGGGCAAACCTTGCCGTTCTCAATGACTCCGAAACGGGAATCAAAGACGCCATTAGGCACGGGTTGTCCACTCTGGTAGGTCTTATCAGTAGTTACTTCTACGACACTTCGCTTGATGATGTCGTCAGGATTGGCAATGCCAAACTGAACGCCAACAATTGTATCGCCCATTGTGCTCTTGTTATCCTTCCGTGTAGATTATTCGTTTTTACCTATAACTCGCAATGTCGCAGACCAGAACTCATCATTCGAGGTAATCCGCAGCAATATCTCCTCGTCGTACTTGAGGGCCTTGATCATTGCCTCAAACTCCCCACCCTTGCGTTGCCAAAAATTGGGTTCACGAACGCGTACCAGCGTAACATATCGCAGGATGTCCGAGCACGCGCGCATCGTATCGTAGGGGGTCACAAAAAACTCACGCTCCGAATCTTGCAGAGAACGGACCGATTCCTCCCACTCCGCATCTAGAATCAGCTTCTTCTTAGGGTCCATTACTCTATCGTCAACTAAAATCATCACAACCTAGGCGCGTAGGCATAATAGACTGTGTAGCCGCCTGTTGGCATCTCAAAAGACAGTGGATAATTCGTGAACGCATAACTCATTGAAACTCCCCAGTATGGACCATCTGAGTTCAGCGACACGTCGCGAATGTTAGCTGTCACAAATGTAGAGTTGCTGGCGTAAAATCCTGTCACCCATAATGCATTTGTAGTTGAAACATCTGTTGACGCAGGAACGATTCCTCCATATGTTGAAGAGTAATCACCCATTTGCCCTACCCAGACTTGAACCGAATCCGTAGGTGGTTGATATAGGTCAACTTGCCCATATGAAACCACGGGTACAAATGGTGGACCAACTCTACCAACTGAACCGGAGCTTCCAGGTGGCCCCGTAAGACCAGTCCACCCTGTTGCACCAATCGAGCCAGTCCATCCAGTGGTTCCGGTTGCACCGGTTCGTCCTGTCGCACCGGGTGAGCCACTTGGTCCAGTCACTCCAGTACTTGCGAGACCGTCTCGTCCAGTAGGTCCAGTGGGACCGGTTGTTCCCGGGGCGCCTTGTGGGCCCGCTGCACCTGGCCCTGCGTATCCCATCGCACCTGTTGGGCCTGTTGGGCCTGTTTTGGTACTTGCTAGTCCTGTTGATCCGGTTGTCCCGGTGTTTCCAGGTCCTCCTACTGGACCTACCGGCCCTTGCACACCACCTGGACCGAGCGCTCCATACAAGACAGTCGGTCCCGTAGGTCCTCGTAGTCCACGTGGGCCTTGGACCCCGGGTCCAATGGGACCAGCTGGCCCTCGTGGACCTGTAGCTCCTGTTAAGACTGACCTAACTATGGGTCCAGTGAATCCTACAGGTCCTATGCTCCCGTCGGTTCCAGTGTTTCCGGTGAATGCATTTAGTCCTGGAGGTCCCTGTAGGCCAGACAGACCACCAGGGCCATCCGAACCTGGCAGGCCCATAGGCCCTGCTGGACCCACTACAAACGTCACACCTCGTGGAGGGATGCAGTACATCTTATATTAAATGTAGTAATAGTTCACACTGTAATCTACTTGAGCTCCAGTGGGTGTAGCGATTGATCCATGGATAACCCAGTTGGAATTCTCGTTTGCCATGTAGTATAGTTCACGCAAGCCATATGTACCTGTACCAAATGCTTGGTATGACTGTGTCCATATCGGATGTACGTTACTAATGGTCGTGATTGCACTTCCCTGTCCAGTGGATGGGCTGAGCGAAATGTTGACAAGTCCATACTGAAGAATCGCACTTGCCCCTGTTGCACCAGTGGGTCCAGTGGGACCCGTGAGACCAGTCCAGCCTGTGTACCCGGTGGGTCCTGTAGGTCCAGTGCGCCCTGTGTATCCTGTAGGACCTGTCCACCCTGTATATCCCGTGACTCCAGTGGGTCCTGTCACGCCTGTATATCCAGTGACTCCAGTGGGACCAGGAGGGCCTTGAGGACCGATTGCTCCGACTGCGCCAGGCAGTCCGACATACCCCGCACCTACTGGACCCGTAGGTCCACGAGCACCCGTTACACCTGTAGCACCTGTAGCACCTGTAGGACCGACCGGACCTGTGGGCCCAGTTGCGCCACCTGCGGGTCCAGTGGGTCCAATTGCGCCTGTCACACCAGTGGGTCCCGGATTCGTAGCAGCACCTGGGAGACCAATCGGTCCAGTGGGACCAGTGGGGCCAGTCGTTGCACCTACGGGACCGGCCACGCCTGTAGCACCCGTGGCGCCTGTCACTAGTAAAACGGGCCCCGTTGCTCCTGTTGCTCCCCTAGCTCCAGTGGGTCCGGTTGCTCCGATATACGCAGCCGATCCCGGGATACCGATTGGACCTGTTAGGCCTGGTGGGCCAGTTGCACCGGTAAACCCCTGCGGACCAGGGGGTCCCATTGGGCCTTCGCAAATGTTGGGAGCACATGTTACAAGGCCTTGACCCGGAATATACCGTGAAAGAGCTGACATTGTTACTCCTAGGGAGAATAAGTGATCGTTACTTGCGCGAAGCCGAAAGACCAACCTCGGTACGGATTATCTAGGTGTCCTGGTGTAGAGATATATACATATGTATAGTCTCCAGAACTTGGCGGGTTTTCCGGGTTGATCGCGATACTGTCTCCAGTGGTTGAAAACGTATTGAGTAAGAATTTGTTCGCATTGGGGAAGAAACCTGGGAGTTCAGTCGTAAACTCGGCCTGTTCTGTAAACTGAGTTGTAGGCGCATGGACCGTATCTGTGATCGGAGGATCGCTTGAGTCTTGACGTTGGAATGTAAAGTACTTTGGATTGGAGTCCGTTAACGTTACATTGTTCGCACTGAGTATGGTGTAAGGGGGGATTGGTTCCGCCATAGAGGGTGTCTTTCCGAGGAAATCGCCGAGACTGATCGTGCCGCTCGCAGGTGCGGACCCATCTGAAAAGGTGATGCCGTAGTAGTCGGACAATGAGTTGCCGTCGTTCTGATACAAGCCAGCAAAGGTTGTCTTCAAATCACCGATTGAAATCGGGCCTGACATTTACTTTGTGTTCGCGTTTTTCTCAAGGGCAGCACATCGCTCATCCAACGCTTTGATGCCTTCAATCAGAATGCCAACAATGTTCCCGTAATCAACACTCTTGCGTCGTTCGGCGCTTGAGTCTGTGAACACGACTTCAGGCAGTACCTTCTCTGTTTCTTGTGCAATGACACCCGTCCTGCGCCGGGTATCCATCGTGAAGTAGACACCACGCATCTGCCTAATCTTGTCAAGAGGATTATCAATCGTTTCAATGTCCTTCTTGAGTCGCACGTCCGAGTAAGCAGTCACGTTACCCTGCGCAGTAATGTTGCCACCCGCAGTGATGTTAAAATCTGCGCTGATGTTTCCCGTTCCACCCACTGGGGCGCCTGCGGTGATATTACCACCTGCTCGGATGTTTCCTGTGGCTCCGATGTTGCCGCCCGCACTAATATCATTATCTGCCACGATAGTTCCAGTGGATCCAAGAGAGAAGCCGCCAGGTCCTGCAGAGATTGTTCCGACCACAGTCAAGTTGTTTCCAGTATAGCTGTTGGTAGACCCGACAGCAAGTCCAAGGGTGTTGTTCCAACTTATCTTAGATGTTGTTTTTGCGGCATACGGAGGAGTAGTCGTGTCCGACACAAGCAACTGATTAGTAGAGCCACCTCCAATCACAGCTCCAAGTCCAGCAACTCCCTGATCACCTCGGGCGCCTGTCGCACCTGGAGTAGCAGTAATGGTAACTGTATTCCAAGCTAGTGCTGGCGGGTTTAAAAGATTGTTCATACCGTACATCAGATATTGACTGGTGAACGGCAAATAGGCAGTGTCTCCGACCTGTGGATTCTCAATGGTATTGGGGCTCGCGACGGCTCCCCTGAAATTGAACGACAGTGGTCCCGTAGGTCCTATTGGTCCTGTGGCTCCAACTCCTGTGGGTCCCGTGACAGTGGATGCGTCACCAGGGCCTCCTGCAGCCCCTGTGGCTCCAGTAACTCCGGTATACCCGAACGTAGTTGATGTCCATTTGAAACCATATTCATCATACACATAATAGCTCAAATCATCTGTTACATATCCAAGATCGCCGGTGAGTAGAATGCCAAATCTTCCTAGTTCTCCTTTGCTCGTTACTGTTCCACGGAACCTAAGAGCGGCCGGCCCCGTGGGTCCTGGTCCACCAAATGGACCAGTTATGCCTGTAGGTCCAGTGTATCCGGTATACCCTGTAGGACCTGGGGCAGATGTGATTGTTGTTTGCGCCCATCCAGTACCGTCGTATAGCCAAAAAACATTCAAATTTGTGTCATATGCAACATCTCCAGACATAGGGTGAGTGACATTAGACTGAATGGCTGGAAACCCTGGGTAAGAGCCGCGGTAGTTGAATGCTACTGGTCCAGTTGGACCCGTCAGTCCAGTTGGACCCGTGAGTCCAGTTGGACCCGTCAGTCCAGTAGGTCCGGTTAACCCAGTCGGACCTGTGAGGCCTGTCCAGCCCGTAAGGCCAGTAGGTCCGGTTAACCCAGTTGGTCCGGTTAACCCAGTGGGTCCAGTCAGACCTGTCCAGCCCGTAAGGCCAGTAGGGCCGGTCAGTCCGCTAGGTCCGGTGAGACCTGTCCAGCCTGTCAACCCAGTAGGACCAGTGAGACCAGTGGGTCCAGTCAATCCTGTGGGTCCCGTCAACCCAGTCCAGCCTGTCAACCCAGTAGGACCGGTGAGACCAGTCGGACCTGTGAGGCCTGTCCAGCCTGTCAACCCAGTAGGACCAGTGAGACCAGTGGGTCCAGTCAATCCTGTGGGTCCCGTCAACCCTGTCCAGCCTGTCAATCCTGTGGGTCCAGTGAGACCAGTGGGTCCAGTCAATCCAGTCCAACCCGTTAACCCTGTCCAACCTGTCAACCCAGTAGGACCAGTGAGACCAGTGGGTCCAGTCAATCCTGTGGGTCCAGTGAGACCTGTAGACCCGGTGAGGCCAGTCCAACCCGTGACCCCCATGGGACCAGTGCGACCTGTCCAGCCTGTTGTACCAACTGGACCTGTTGTGCCAGTTGCGCCAGTAGGTCCTGACCACCCACCTGCGCCCGTGGGCCCTGTCCAGCCTGTCGTACCCACTGGACCCGTTGTACCGGTTGCGCCAGTATTTGTCGCCTCACCTGAACTGCCTCTTGCTCCTGTGGCGCCTGTAGGACCAATCGCGCCATCGCGACCTACATACCCAGGAGCTCCCGTGGCTCCAGTGTTCCCAATTGTGCCTATTGCCCCAGTTGGACCAGGATACCCAGGTGGTCCTTGTGGCCCTACTGCCCCTTGAAGTCCCAGTCTTCCTGCAGCACCTGTAGCACCTGTTGGACCGGTATTCGCAGCAGCACCATCTATGCCTCGCGGGCCTGTAGCACCTGTTGCGCCTGTGAATCCAGTCGAACCCGTGAATCCAGTCGAACCTGTAGCCCCCGTTAGTCCAGCAGCTCCATCGCGTCCTATATATCCATCACGACCCGTAGGGCCTGTCAACCCAATTGATCCAGTTGCGCCTGTTGCACCTGGGTATCCCATAGGTCCTTGTGGTCCTGGTGCTCCCTGTGGGCCAGCTGACATCTTGTTCTTTCTATGCTGTTAAAAATCAGGGGTTCAAACAAATGAGCGAGGCTAAACGAAAGGAAGCATTGACCACTATGTTGAAGGAGGCGCAGAAAATCCCAGGCGCCAGTATGTTCACAGGTGAGTATTCATTTACGCTGGCACTTCCAGACGTATGTGAAGACGGGGTCAAACGAACTGCACGGGAGTACATTGTCTACCTACTTGGCCGGGACATTGATTCGGCATTAGCTGAACTTCAGACTGTGGGCGTGAGCATAACATACTCCTTTACAGACGATCAGTTTAAAATAACGGTAACAAAACCTGGGTAAGTATAATGTCGTTGGTGCCTACTACATATACTACATATGCGGCGCGGTCAGGGATTGGTTCATTTTATTCTAGTGTATACGCGTACTGTTATTTAAACTATATTCAGTGTATATCGGCTACACAGGTTTTGATAAACACGTACCACAATAGAGGATTTGTTGGTTGGGGAAGCATAATATCAAGCTCAGGTTCAGGCAACTTTTATGGCGGCGGTGTTGGAATCGGGTCTTATACAAATATTGCAGACAACAAAACAGAAAGTATAACTGTTACTTATTTCTCCCAAATAACTGGAACAGTTCAGACAGATGTATATGCTTTTGATAATTTTGGCTCCCAAGTCATACAAGCCCACGCTGGACCAAGTTTTACAGTCAATTTCATAACTCCAACACAGCCATTCACACTAGTCACAACGTCTGGTTATTATATCGTTCGTTTACCTGCTGCGAGCACGTGCATTGGTCAACTGTTCTTCGTTAAAAATGATCAACCAAGTGGGTATGTAGCCGTAAGTACAATAAGTACAAGTGAAGCGTTCGATGCGCTTTCAATGAATCAGCTCCGACTACAACTGAGGGGTTCATGTGTCTGTGTCACTGCAATCTCAAGCACCCAATGGTCTATTCTGACATACTGGAGTGCGTCGGTCGACTATCCACTTGCATATTTCAACGATTCCTCAACGACGGCACCTGGGCTGTCGTACACTACGATAACCTCTCCAGTCGTTACAGCTAGTGTTGACAATGGTTCTGTTAATATGACACTGCCTAATGCAGCAACATGGGGAAAGGGGAACTTTTTGATGATTAATGCATATCAGATCAGCACTACTCCAACCGGTAATTCTTTTTATGTTCACATTCTTAGCCGAGCGAGAGATGCAGTCCTACAAGATGGACCTGCACCTGCCAATCAAGGTGGTTACAATTATCTAGCATTTTCTCTTTATGTAGCCCCAGATCTTAGTAATAGGTCTGACCACAATGCATCGCTATTCCTCGTTTCGGATGGCACGTTATGGAATGTTTTTGGATACTTCACCGGAGCAGGCTGCTATTTTGATAGATGGATAAACGGAGTACCAGCTAATGGCGCAACAACGTCTGGAATTGTAACACATTACGCAGGAGGATGGTCAACAACACACTCGTCAACCCTTGCAGTTAATAGTGGACGGTTGTATTTTAGCAAGATGAATGGAGCAACAAGTCAGCCCTTTGGTACGATTATTGGCAATCAGGGCAATGCGGCTATTCGTGGAGTGATTGGCACTCTCTACCCAATCTCGACTAATGTAATTACAGGTAGCATTTCGGGAACAACTATGACGTTAAATACTGCAGTTATTATTCCAGTTGGAACATATGTGAATGGCACAGGTGTCGCCGAAGGAACGCAAGTTGCGTCTCAACAGACGAACCCAACGTTGGGTGGGTATCTCACATCGTGTACCGTGAACACTTCTCAAACGGTTTCAAGTACAACTCTAACGTTCAATTATGGATGGGGTCGCGTCTATAAAAATAATCCAGAGGCCGTAAACTACAGCGGATTCGCATTGTGTCAAGTGAACATTAGCAACACGGCTGTTCATTTTCCCATCGCAATGTATCCATCTTTTTATTAGACGTTCTGAACACCAAACACAAGACCTCCTGTCGCGCGAATGGTTCCAGATACATCCAAATTATATGCGGGATTCAGTTGTCCAATACCAACGTATCCTCCAAATGCCTGTAAGACCGTTGCATCAAGATACGTAGTATCGGTTGAATCATCGCGAGTTCCGATGAGCAGTCGGCCACGTTCCTTTAGAGATTCATTTGAAACATCGTCCATGTATGTGATGTACCCATAGTCGCTAGCGATGTTCACTGCGCTCTTAAATAGGATTGAACTATGTCCTCCACTGTTACCATGCGTGAATATTAGCGTCCCTGTCAGTCCACTTCCAGCCACTGCTGTTGGTAATGTATTTGCAGTTGACGTTACGGTACTTGTTCCAGTTGCCTCGTAGAGTCGTAGTCTCCCAGTTATATTGGCGTTTCCGCAGACATCCAAGATATATGCAGGTGCGCTATTGTTGATGCCAACGTTTACATTTGAGACAGTGACTCCTGGCCAATTACCTGCGACCGCGTTTCCGCCCGCACCTGATGTAATATGAATATTGTTATATGAGCGCACAGATACATCTCCAGCACTTGCACCCCTTGTGAAATTGTCTCCCGCTGCCGAAATACCAAACCAACCCTGTCCATTGCTCGGGCCTATGATCGTGACCTGTGTGTTAGAGCCCGCAGTTGTATTACTATTTATAAGTATGTGAGAGTTAGTGAATGTCAGGTTCGATTGACCAATCGCAGCATTGGCTCCATCTGCAGTTAATACGTTACTATTTGACGATGTTGTAGCTCCTGTGATGGTTGTGAAGCCTGAGCCCGCCGCGCCTGCCGGGCCTTGTGGTCCCACTGAGCCCGCCGCGCCTGCCGGGCCTTGTGGTCCCACTGAGCCCGCCGCGCCTGCCGCGCCGTCTGCGCCCTTGTCCCCTTTTGGCCCAGTCGGTCCAGTCAATCCTGTCCAACCTGTCAACCCGGTAGGCCCAGTGCGGCCTGTCCATCCTGTCAATCCAGTGGGACCAGTCAATCCTGTCCATCCTGTCAACCCGGTAGGTCCAGTCAATCCTGTCCATCCTGTCAATCCAGTGGGACCAGTCAATCCTGTCCATCCTGTCAATCCAGTGGGACCAGTCAATCCTGTCCATCCTGTCAATCCAGTGGGACCAGTGAGACCAGTCGGACCTGTGAGGCCTGTCCAACCTGTCAACCCAGTAGGTCCGGTTAACCCAGTGGGTCCTGTGAGGCCTGTCCAGCCTGTCAACCCAGTAGGACCAGTGAGACCAGTGGGTCCAGTCAATCCTGTCCAGCCTGTCAACCCAGTAGGACCGGTGAGACCAGTCGGACCTGTGAGGCCTGTCCAGCCTGTCAACCCAGTAGGACCAGTGAGACCAGTGGGTCCAGTCAATCCTGTCCAGCCTGTCAACCCAGTAGGACCGGTGAGACCAGTGGGTCCAGTCAATCCTGTGGGTCCAGTCAACCCTGTCCAACCCGTCAACCCAGTCGGTCCAGTCAACCCAGTAGGTCCTGTCCATCCTGTAGGGCCGCCAGGTAAGCCCCATGGTCCCTGGATACCGCGTGGGCCCTGTGCTCCAGTCACACCCTGTTCTCCCTGGTCGCCTTTTGGTCCTTGTAACCCACGTGGGCCTTGTAAACCAGCCGACATCCTTATCTATATAGAGCAATAAATGGACGCAACTGGACCGAGTGGAGTAGTTATGGTAGACTAAGCGGGAAGATATACGTCAAAATACACAATCATACCAACGTCATCAGACGAAGTGGACGAAAGACCGACCCCTTCACCTGGTGTGATTTCCGACACGATGACGATTCCCTTCATCGCCGCAGATACCATCTTCAAGAAGATCTTGTGATCCGCTGTGATATCCGGAATTGTAACATTCTGCCTCTCCGTCCCGGTCAGAGTGATGCTACCAGATACAAGGATCTACCCTGGATCGTCTGGTACAGTGTAACTGCATAGGAACTTGCACCCGTTGCGCTCCATGAGTAGTTCAGGGTATACGAACCGATCGTACCCGTAATCGTTGGCTGGTTGGCCGTAACACCAGTCGGTGCGCTCATTACTTATGGGGGCGATTCGGTTTTAAAGAAAAGTACCATAAAGATGTAAATGGACGCAACTGGACCCACCGGAGAGGAGATCATTGTGCCGACTACCGAGGAGACTGGACCCACTGGGGTTACGGGTGTGAGTGGACTTGAGGAGACTGGACCCACCGGGGTTACGGGTGTGAGTGGACTTGAGGAGACTGGACCCACCGGGGTTACGGGTGTGAGTGGACTTGAGGAGACTGGACCCACTGGGGTTACTGGTCCGAGTGGACTTGAGGAGACTGGACCCACTGGGGTTACTGGTCTGAGTGGACCCATCGACATCATGACTCTCTTCCCAAACGCGCAAACGGGTACAGTCGAGCCGCCCAATATCGTAACCTTAGATGAGCTGATGGCAAGTCACGGGGTTATCGTGCAGAAGGAGGCCGTCGACCGCGCATCCCTTAACGCCCTTGTGAATCCTACGCGTGAGCAGTACCGTCCCCAGCTGTTCCAGTGGGCAGCCGCAGGGTTTCCGGGTATCTATGTGGTTCAGTCGTTCTCCGTCTCACCCCCCGACCTTTGTGCCGATGGAGTGAGGCGTGATGTGAAT
>Ga0208249_1000029_pt1 | contig 42558 bp, 33 predicted proteins | sample CryBogmetaGMA1M_FD_184546 | JGI IMG/M metagenome (GOLD analysis project Ga0208249, IMG submission 184546) | Freshwater microbial communities from Crystal Bog, Wisconsin, USA - MA1M (SPAdes) | ecosystem: Environmental > Aquatic > Freshwater > Lake | place: Crystal Bog, Wisconsin, USA | collected...
CGTCAGATTCCCTCGAATGGGGCGGTCGGTCGGTACCGAAGGAGCAACGTGTGGCCTCAGCGGCAAGCGAAACGGCGGGGACGTCGGGGCACTGGCTCGACGAATCTGCCTCTCGGAGGCGGCGAGGCGGCGGGGAAAGGATCGTTCTTTACCCGAACTCGCAGATTAGCATCGTATGTCCGAGGGGGCCAATTTCTCGTTCCAAACCGTCTGGAGGAGCCCGATCAGGCTGGAAAAGGGCTGCCATTCAGGGGGCGAAACCTGGTTTCACGATTCCCTCGCTGGTGGGGGTGATGCCCACGGAAATCGCTGCACGGTGTCATCGTGGCCCGGATACCAGCTTGCCCAACGATAGACGGCTGGCGCCGTGGAGGGCACCGCGGAGTTCAGAGACGCGACGGCCGAGGGCGTCGTAGGCATAGATGGCCACGGGCTTTCCGTTCACCGTGGCGACCATGTGGAGCCTGATCCAAGGTTCGTAGGCAAGCTTGTGGCCGGCCTCGTCGGTACTCAGGTTGCCGTTGGCGTCGTGCGTGAGTGCAGTCGCGCCGACGCTCGTGATCTCGTTCTGGGCATTGGTGACGCGGGTCTGGGGCGTGCTGCCCGTCCACGCCGTGGTCCAGTTGCCGAGGGCGTCGAACTGCCAGGATTGCGTCTGTACCCGCGACGGCGAGGGGATCGCGTCCTTGCGAACGTAGCCCACGAGCTGGTTGAGCGAGTCGTAGCCGTAGGTCTCGGTCAGCTTGTCGTTGAGGAGATTCGAACGGATCGTGGGGTTGCCGACGTCGTCGTAGGCGTATTGGTAGCGGTCGATGTCGGCGCCGGTGCTTGTGCTCCAACGCTGGGGCGCCACCTCTCCCTCTTCGGGTCACTTTTGGGGCCGTTGGCGATGATCAGGGTATCGAACGTGCATGCAGGGCCATGGACCACATGACCCCTCGACAACACTAAGCGAGTTACATTGTAGGCGTTGCTGTATCCGCTGTTCAAAAATCTTCCGCTGCAGACCACGAAAAGTCAGATTCAATAAAACCATTCGGTGGCATTGACGCGCGAGCGTCCGCAATAAATCTCATTAGCAAGTCACTTAGAGCTTCGTCTGGCGTGCTCCCGAGCCCTGCGATTCCGTCAGGAAATCCAGTTGCGCGGTCACGTCGAATCAGGTTTGAGACGGCCACGTAATCGTCTGTTCGTCGCAGTACTTTGGTCTTCATCTTCGGGATCGGAAATAAGTCCGAGTCAAGCCATATGTCGAATTGTGCGACGACTCTGTCGATGCGTGCGATCCCGCTCAAGTGGATCTCTGCCATGATTACTGTCCTCCGAAAGAAATAATGTGGCCATTTCTGTCGATGTCAATGTACTTGCCAAGTTTCTTGTATCGGGTCGTGCCCGGGGTCGCTCCGTCTACCGCGCTTTTTGTGGCGCCTCGTAAGTTTTGCGCGAACGCCTCCGCTTTCCGTAGGTACTGATCAATATCTTTGGCACCCACTTCGGCGCCATGCGTTGCAAAATGCTCGACGAGTGACTCCGAAGCAGAGCCGAATGAGCCTCGCCCCCATTTGCCCGTGCGAGGCGACGTAGCATCGTGTGGGCCAGAGCCTGAGCCCTTCGCCCTCACGCCGAATTGTGATGCATCGCCTACATCGGCTTCACAAGAGCTTCTAAAACCGTTGCTTACAACGCCTTTTGTCGCGTCTTTTTTTGCAGACTGCTCTGCGGCGTTGCCGACTATTCGGGTGGCCTGTTCCGCCGCTTCGCGCCCTACGAATCGTCGGCCGGTCAATTCCGCCGCTTCTCGGCCTGTCTTGATCGCAAGACCGGTGGCGCCTGGCGCTCCAGGCACGACCGACACCCTACGTCAATGACGATGCCAACAGCATCGACGCCGGCGGCCGTCCATTGCCCGGCCCACACATTCATGCCGAAAGAATGGAGTCCCGTGCCGATACTCACAATCTCTACCGCGATGTCGACATAAAGCCCCATCGCGTCGGTCCTGCCGACAGGCCCATTGCCGACGAATCTGTAGAAGTTGTTGTCGCCGGCCTGGAACCCGATCGGGTCGGGCTCGATGAATCGTCCCAGCGTCGGCGAGTAGTCGCGATTGCGGGCGTCGTAGAGCCCCGTGAAGGTATTCCCCGCCAGGCCCTGGAACGTGTGCTTCCAGGGGATCGCGGTGCTCGACGCGGCGGTCCACGACGGCGTCATGACTTGCGTCGTGCCGTACGGCGTGGACGCGAAGCGGTTGATGATGGCCCCGACGGCGTAGCCGGCCACGCCCGGCCCGGCGACGAGGGCCGTGACGTTCCAGTTGGCGTCCTGGAGGGCATAGACGCGCTCGTCGAGGATCGCATCGCCGTTTGAGTCGCGATCCCGCTCGATCATCGCGTCGACGGAGACAGGACTCCAGACATATTGAGCGTTGAGCCTGCCGGTGGTGGACCTCGCCGTGGCCTGGACGCGCTCCTCGATGACCTGCCAACGGTCGGAGTAGTAGCAGTGCCGGGTTTCGGCGGGGCTCGAGGCGTTGAGGAACTCAGAGACGCGGCGGCCGAGGGCGTCGTAGGCATAGATGGCCACGGGCCTGCCGTTCACCGTGGCGACCATGTGGAGCCTGTTCCAGGCGTCGTAGACAAGCTTGTGGCCGGCCTCGTCGGTGGTCAGGTTGCCGTTGGCGTCGTGCGTGAGGGCAGTCGCGCCGACGCTCGTGATCTCGTTCTGGGCATTGGTGACGCGGGTCTGGGGCGTGCTGCCCGTCCATGCCGTGGTCCAGTTGCCGAGGGCGTCGAACTGCCAGGATTGCGTCTGCACCCGCGACGGCGCGGGGATCGCGTCCTTGCGAACGTAGCCCACGAGCTGGTTGAGCGAATCGTAGCCGTAGGTCTCGGTCAGCTTGTCGTTAAGGAGATTCGCACGGATTGTGGGATTGCCGACGTCGTCGTAGGCGTATTGGTAGCGGTCGATGTCGGCGCCGGTGCTCGTGCTCGTACTCCAACGCTGGTCGACCACCCGCCCAAACCGATCCAGCCCGCTGTACTTGTCCCCTGCCTCGCCGGAAGTCCCTGTCTTCGAGGCCATCGAGAGAATGAGCCCCACCTGGGGGAGCGATCGCTGCACGACGGTGTCGGCACCGAGATAACGGAAGACCTCGAGCGCGATCTGGCCCTCGGACACGAACGAAGGCCGGTTGACCGTGGCGTCGATGCCCGGCACGTAGCCGTAGTTGATCTGCCGAGTGCTCGGGTAACGGATACTGTCAAGGCGGCTGACGTTGAGGCCCGCCGGGGTCGAATAGACGTAGTTCACTGCCGGAGTGGCCGAATTGATCGCCCCGATGTGGGACTGTTCCTCACGGACCAGCTGCCCGAAGCTGTTGAAGGTCTTCTGAACGCGGACATCGGTGGAGCCGGCGGTGGATTGCCCATAGGCCGTAAACAGAGCGGCCCGTCCCCCGCCGTCATAGGCGATTGCCCCGGCGACGTTCAAGCCTAAGTTCTGAACTCCCAATACTGCTCCCGATCTTCCGGCCCCGGATCAGGCAATGCAAAAACCTCCGTGCCTTCGGGGGCAATGTATTTCTTGTAGCAATCAAACTCAACGACTTTGGTTTCGCCCGGACGAATTGACGCAATAGGCAGAAATGCCCCGCCATTCAACGGGCCGTTCTTGGGTGGTCGCAGTTTTCCACGAACGCCAACCGACAAGTATGGCAGCGTCGTGGCCGATCCATTGTGAATCTCAAAACGCAGGTCTTCATTCGGGGAGACGCCGATGACACGCCACCGGAATTGCTTACGAGCTTCAACGATGGCTTGCTCGTGATCGGTGAATGGGGACGGGCCTTTCTCGATAGCTACCCATTCCTTTTTCTTGAATCGCTTTCGAGCCGAATCACACTTGGTCTTCAGCCAATCCTCAAAGGTATCAGCGGTTTTGCGAAAGGATTGTTGGAATGCCTCGAAAACGGGAGTTTCCTCCCCACTTGCGAGCAGGCTCTCCTTGAAGAATGCATTTGAGGTCCAAGTTCTTCCAAAATGAAGGTATCGCTCGCCTGAATCCGTGGTCGAGTCGTTGGGAGAAGCAAATACAGTGACATAATAGTTGGATCCATTTCGATACAATTCAGCGTTCCCAAACTGCAGTACGAAGTGCTTGTACGATGGCGGAATCGGAAAATCGCAGGATTCGACAGCAAGTCGCAATTCAGTAGACGCTGGGCCGTCCACATGATGGAACTTTCGAGACCTGATGCGATTCATTTCTTCAGTGAGCCACTCGAACATATAACGGGACTCCTATTGATTCTTCTTGTGTTTCCAGAAACCGCCCTCTTTTCCCCAGCGGCTAAAATCGCCGGGTCCAATGTGCGGCCCCCAAGGAGTTTCGTAGCTTGGTTCGATAAGCAATGGATCGCCACCGTCCTTCAGTGCACGAGGATGACTGTCGTGTACGGCGTCTTCCGGCCAGCGCTGCCCGGTCCGTTGTTCCCACCACTTGCGAGCAGCCTCACGGTTACGCTCGAAGAAATTGCGAGCTTGCTTAACTTCACCCGGATCTCGCATTCCTCCTGCGGGAAGTTCCTGCGTGACACGACCGGGCAATGAGGACGTTGCCGAAGGCCGCACTGATGTTGGAGCAACCCCCGCCCCCTTCGCCTTTAGGCCAAGCCGAATCGCATCGTCTGCCCCGGCCTCGCACGCGTTCTTGATGCCATTGCGGATGGCTCGCTTCGCCAGGCCTTCGGCGATGTCTGCGGCGCTCGTCGGCAGGCCGTCGACCTTGCCGTCGGTCACATACGATACACCTTGATCGATGGCTTCGTCGAGGATTTCGCGGCCGACGGCGGTGCCGACTCCCGCCAACGTCGCGGCCGACGGTACGCCGTAGATCGCGACGCCACCGGCAGCGCCTCCGGCCACCCCAGCCACCCCAAAGCTGACGTAGAAACCCGCTTCCAGTTCGTCGTCCATTGCCCATGGGTGGGTGAGGTAGTACCAGTAATCTGAGGCGGCAGTGCCCCAATTGAGCCCCGTCGGATCGTTTCGTCCAATAGGCCCATTGCCAACGAATCTGTAGAAGTTGTTATCGCCGGCCTGGAAGCCGAACAGATCGGTGATCTCCCTGGCTCTCGCCGTCTTCAGTCCCTACTGCTTGATCGCGTTGAAGCGACGACGCTGATCGGGGGAGAGGTTTGCCTTGTTGAAGAGCCAGAGCTGTCTGGTGCCCTTGTGCCGGTCGTCGTCCTGGGCCTGGAGGGCCTTGTTTTCAGCCCTTCGCACCTGATCGATCGCTTCCCCGAGATGCTTGGCGACATGGAACTTGTCGTGCAACAGTTCGGCATTCGGCGTCTGCCGAGCGACGGCCTGGGCGTACGCCGGAAGCATGTCGGCGGCGACGGCACACGCCCCCTGTCGCTGCTCGACGGTGAGCGTCGCAAGCACGCTCTCGGCGGCCGCCTGCGTGCGTTCCGGAGCGACATCGAGGACACGGGAGCCGTCGAGATCGGTGAGGACGGTGGTGTAGTCCTGCTCTCTCCCGAAGCTCTTCTCGTCGATGCCGATGTGCTTGATGGGCGTGGTCTCGCGGCGATCGAGACCGCGTGCCACTGCCCGATCCATGATCGTCTGCACGGCATCCCAAGAGAGACCGAGCAGAGCGGCTGCGGCTTTCACGGTGCGGCAAGCCTGCAGAACCTCGACGGCGAAGGCCTCGAAGAGGAGCGAGAAGCGGGAATGCTTCCCCGCTCATGGCGGCACGATCGTCTTTACGCCATGCTCCGGGCACCGGCAGCGGGGAAGCCGAGCGATGAGCTCGGTCGTGAACTGCATCGTGTCCAGGTGCCGCCACCGCTGCTCTTCGGCGTGATCGGCCAGGCCGCATGCTCCGCCGCATTCGGGGCAGATCACACCGGAATCGACGTGCGAAAGGCGGATCTCGACTCGTCGATCCTCGAGCTGCAGGTCGACAGAGTTTACCCGCCACGAATCATCAAGGCCGAGCAACAGGGCGTAGTGCGAGGAGAGGGATTCCATCCCGGCAATCTACGCCACCACCCCCCCCGATTCGATCGCCTTTTGCCACAGAAATCCCCGAAGAACCCAGAACTCAGATGGACCACGCACCTGAATGGAATAGCCGCGATAAGGCAGCTGCTCGGAGGTGCTCAATCGTCGCTCTCGGTAACGTATTGTGAATAATGTACTCGTGTGCCGTTCACGACGAGGTAGTACTCGTCGCTGTGTTCGATCTGCAGCACGGTGAATGCGTCGTCGTGCTCGACTAACGAAAACGTCGGAAATGACGTTTCGCTCTCGGCGACGATCTCGATCGACTCGCCTTTCCGCAATGAATAGATGCCCGCCCAAGGATCAACCTGAAGTTCAATTGTCTGTTCCTTGAGATTGTGGATCCTGATTGAAACTGTGGTCACTGCCCACCTCCTCGCCGGTAGATCGGAATTCCAGTGCGTCGTGAAAACTCGTTAACATTCGGGCCGGGGTTGATTCCTTCGCCGAGCAAATACCTGGCCCTGGCTTCCTGGAATGCTCGCTGGGCGTATCCGGGAGGGTTGGCGGGAGACATTCCGATGCCGCGGTAATAAGCCGCCAGAGCCTCGCGGGTTTCTAACGGCAAGGCAGAGCGAGGGCCACTTCGCCACATGCGGTCCAACGCTGCCTTTTCTTGGCTTGTTAACTCACCAATCTGGGCAATTACTTTTGAGGCACTGCATTTGCGAGCCGCCTGCATGCTGACGCGAGCTACGTCGTCTAGCCCCAGTCCTGGTCCATCAATTCCCGCGGTGGCCTCGACAACTCCGATCACAACCGGCATTGTAGCAGGATGAGCCACGATGGTACCTGCGGTCACCGTCAACTGACTGACTGCGGTGCCCAGACTCCCGACTCCGAGCACAACTTCCCCTCCTGCAAACAACGCGATGCCAAAAGGTGCAGCGACGATCGCCGTGGCACCCAGTGCCTGGTTTGCAGAAACATTCGCGAGCGCCGCATCACTGACTCCCACGGCATTCAAACCCGAATGAATATAGGACCCAGCCGTAGTGCTGTAGCCACTTCCAACAACCCCATTGAACCAATTGGCATACGAATCCAGCCAATCCAGCCCCATCGGATCGTTTCGTCCGACGGGCCCATTGCCGACGAACCGGTAGAAGTTGTTGTCGCCGGCCTGGAACCCGATCGGGTCGGGCTCGATGAATCTCCCGAGCGTCGGCGAGTAGTCGCGATTGCGGGCGTCGTAGAGCCCCGTGAAGGTGTTCCCCGCCAAGCCCTGGAACGTGTGCTTCCAGGGAATCGCGGTGCTCGACGCGGCGGTCCACGACGGCGTCATGACTTGCGTCGTGCCGTACGGCGTGGAGGCGAAGCGGTTGATGATGGCCCCGACGGCGTAGCCAGCCACGCCCGGCCCGGCGACGAGGGCCGTGACGTTCCAGTTGGCATCCTGGAGGGCGTAGACGCGCTCATCGAGGATGGCGTCACCGTTGGAGTCGCGATCGCGCTCGATGAGAGCGTCGACGGAGACAGGACTCCAGACGTATTGAGCGTTGAGGTTGCCGGTGGTGGACCTCGCCGTGGTCTGGACCCGCTCCTCGATGACCTGCCACTGATCGGAGTAGTAGCAGTGCCGGGTCTCGGCCGGGCTCGAGGCGTTGAGGAACTCAGAGACGCGACGGCCGAGGGCGTCGTAGGCATAGATGGCCACGGGCCTGCCGTTCACCGTGGCGACCATGTGGAGCCTGTTCCAGGCGTCGTAGACAAGCTTGTGGCCGGCCTCGTCGGTGGTCAGGTTGCCGTTGGCGTCGTGCGTGAGGGCAGTCGCGCCGACGCTCGTGATCTCGTTTTGGGCATTGGTGACGCGGGTCTGGGGCGTGCTGCCCGTCCATGCCGTGGTCCAGTTGCCGAGGGCGTCGAAGTGCCAGGATTGCGTCTGGACTCGCGACGGCGCGGGGATCGCGTCCTTGCGAACGGAAGTCACGAGTTGGTTGAGCGAGTCGTAGCTGTACGTCTCGGTCAGCTTGTCGTTGAGGAGGTTCGAGCGGATCGTGGGATTGTTGGCGTCGTCGTAGGCGTATTGGTAGCGGTCGATGTCGGTGCCGCTGCCGTTGCTCGTGCTCCAGCGCTGGTCGACCGTTCGGCCGAAGCGGTCGAGGCCGATGTACTTGTCACCGGCCTCGCTCGATCCCCCTGATTTGGAGGCCATGGAGAGCGCAACTCCGACCTCGGTGAACGATTCCTGCACGACGGTGTCGACGCCGAGATAGCGGAAGACCTCAAGCGCCACTTGGCCCTCAGACACGAACGACGGCCGGTCGATGGTGGCATCGATGCCAGGCATGTAGCCGTAGTTGATCTGGCGGGTGCTCGGGTAACGGACACTATCGAGGCGGCTGACGTTGAGGCCCGCCGGGGTCGAATAGACGTAGTTCACTGCCGGCGTAGCCGAATTGATCGCCCCGATGTGCGACTGCTCCTCCCGCACCAGTTGACCAAAGCTGTTGAAGGTCTTCTGGACACGGACGTCAGTGGAGCCGGCGGCGGAGGTCCCGGAGGCCGTGAACAGAGCGGCCCGTCCCCCGCCGTCATAGGCGATTGCCTGCTTTTGAAGCGTGGCATCGACACCCTTTCCAAAAGTGTCGATGCGGTCGAGGATCGGACGACCAAGGGAGTCGTAGGCGTACGCGTGGACGGTCCCGTTGCGATCCTTGGCGGTGAGCCGGTCGCCGAGGGCGTTGACCGTAAACGTCATTCGCTCGGCCGTCGAAGGCTGGCCGGTGACTGGATCGGGGTAATTGATCTCGCCGAGAAGGTCGTTTGAGGCGATCTTGCTTGAGGGCGTCGTGACGCCGTAGACGAAGCGGGTCGTCTGTGACGGGAGGCCTTGGGGCTGGACGGCGGTCACGGTTTGGACGTGATCGGAGCCATCGTAGGTATAGCGGGTGGTGACGTCGTGGTCTGTCCCCGGAGCCTGGCCCGTGGCGTTGAGAGCCACGCTCGCCACCCGGCCCAGGGCGTCATACGTCCGGTGCGTGAATACCATCCGCTGGTCGACGACGTCGCTCACATGCCCGACATCGTCGTAGCCGTAGCTCGACCGCTGGGTCGGCTTGGTGTAGTCGTTGACATTGGGGAACCGGACGAAGGGGGCACCGCCGTTGGTGCCGGCGTCGATGGAGAAGATCGGCCGATCGGCGTAGTCGTAGTAGGCGGCGGTGAACGAGACGCGGGCCGGCACTCCGCTGGTGGGTGTGCCGAGGGCGCCGCCCAGCGAGGAGGAAGCGTCGTCGAATCGATCGCGCGAGACGGTTTGGATGACGTTGCCGGCCCGGTCGTAGGTCAAGTCGACCTGATGAAGCACGATGCTGCCGCTTGTCGACCAGGGGGCGGAGGGGACGTTGCCGAGGGTGTAGCTGCTTGTCAGCCGGCCTGCCCCGTCGTGGGCATATTGCGTCGCCGGAGCATTGGGAATTACCGCCATCGCCACGTTGCCGCGACGATCGTAGAAGAGGTCCGTTTTGAGCACCCGGGATGCGTCTGTGGCACCAGTGGTCTGGTCGACGTACCAGGCCTGCCCTTCGATGAGACGGTTCCGGGCGTCGTAGGAGTTGGTTGAAAGGGTCCGGAGGAGCGACGCGGCCGGCTTGTCGGGGACGCCATCGCCGTTGCTGTCGGATACCCAGACCTGGTCACCATCGAATTGGCCCACCGCCAAGGTGTTGCCGAGGTTGTCGAGGTCGACGTAGGTGAGCGGGCGATTGGTATCGGCGTCCTCCTGGGACTGTACACCGACCTTGGTGACCACGAGTCGGTCCCGCCAGTCGTAGGCACGGAGGGTGACGATCGGCAATCCTGATCCACCTGGCAGTCGCACGTCCTTCGTCAGCACGCCGTCGCCGATGGTACCGTTGTCGTACTCGTACGTGACGACTGGGGCCATGTTGGCTCGGGCCGACTGGGTGGCCGGAGTCCACTTCAGTCCGGTCGACGTCGAGTCGTCGGTGCCGATGGAAACCGCGGTCAGGCGACGCTGGGGATCGTATTGGTAGTGGGTGATCGTGCCCGTCGGACTGACCAACCGGTCGACCATCCCTTGGTTGTTGTAACCGTACCGAGTGCGGTAGTAGTTGGCTCCTTCGGTTCCGAGTACCGGATCTCCACCGGCGCTCACCGAGGTGGAGGAGATGAGCCCCGACAGGTTCCAGTAGCGATCGACCGCGATGACTTGGCCGGCGATGTTGTTGACGGTGCGTTCGAGCGAGCGGACGGCACCGATCGGTTCCAGGCCTGTCGGCCTTCCCCCACTCACGCTCGGAGCAGCCGCCATCGTGAGCACTTCGCTGGAGAGCCCCGAGGCGTCGAGTCGGTAGACCTCGGTGGGGCCTGTCGTGGAGTTGGTGTCCGGATTCCAACCCGGGTAGATCCGCACGGAGCGGTTTCGGTCGTCGAAGACCGTGAACGTGGCGACCCCTCGGGGCGAGATCTGCTTCGTGATTCTTCCCAGAGAATCGATCTCGTTGGTGGTGACGAGATGGAGTCCGCCGCCGGTGGGGGTCTGCCATCCGGTCGGCAGCGACTGCCCCATGAAGTCTGCCGAACGGGACGTGTCGACGTCCTCGATCGTCCGCGTTACGGCCCCGGTGACGGCATCATGGACGGTGAGGTGGATGAAGCCATCGGCATCGCGTGTCCATGTCTCCCGTCCGATCGCATCGAAGGCGTGCGTGATCGTCTCCGTCGCGCCGGTGCCGTGATGCGCCGCGTCGATGACGGGGGCGGTCTCGGCCGACTGCATCAGCCTCGTCGTTCCCGGGACCCACACGTAGGCGACGGAGTAGACCTGCGCTCCCTGACTCCCGGCGAGCGAGTAGCCCGCGATCGCGGCGGGAAGGACGACCGTCACCGTACCGACGACATGGCGAACATAGGACACCGACGAGATCGGAGTCACGGTGGCGCCGTCCCCCCGCATCACCCCGTGGCCCGACACGAAGGCCTTCACGCCGCCGGGCGTGGTTTCTCCGGCGGTGGTCGTGGGGTAGTAGGAAGTAACGTTGATGAGGCCGGCGTCGTTCCGGACGGAGTCGTAATGCCCTGGGGATGTCTCGTGCAGGAGGTCGGGCCACTGCTCCAGGAGGGAATCGTTCGCCGGGAGCGACAGGGCGGAAGGGAGGGCTTCCCAGACGGCCAGGCCGTCGGTGTCGTAACGGTGGAACGTTCCCCATTGCTGCACCGATGCCCCGGAACCGGAGCGGGTGATGGACAGCATTGGCTGTCCATGGGCATTGCAGTAGGTGACCACCTGCGTGGAATCGGGACGTGTCTCGATCGTCTTCGAACGCCACTGGTTGAACCCGACGCCCGCCGGATTCGGGTTCGTCTGGTAGGCGCAGGTGAAACTGCCGATCCCGGCGGTGCATGCCGAGCATCCCTGGCCCTGCACGTCATGACGGATGACGCGGCCAGCCATGTCGAAGACGTAGTGGTCTCGGGCGTAGGGAGCCACGAGGGCAGCGGGCGCGGAGGCGAGGTCGATCCCGGCTGCAGCGAGCCGGCGGGTGCTTTCGGTGTCGAAAACGTACTGCAGCATCGAGGGGCTTTTGCCACTCGCGCTGCCCGGGGTGTATCGATAGCTCTTCGTGTCGAGGACGACGCCCCCGGCGTCCAGCACGGACACGGTCGCCAAGTCACCTGCCGCTCCGAAAGGAGAGCCGGTGTCGTAGTAAAAAAAACGAGTTGAGCGCACGAGCATGCCGGTCGGGCTGCCGTCGGCTCGCCAGACATCGACCTGCCGCACCTTGCCCGCGTTGGGGGAGCCGGCGGGGATCGTGTTGAACACCTGCCACTCGCTGACGCGGCCCGCCGCCGTCGTGGTCAGCCGGGAAATCGCCCCGCTCCCATCAAGTGTCGCCGTCAGGCTGTTGCCATTGGCATCGGTGCGACTGAGAAACTGACCGCTCCCGGGAGAGCGGGCGGGCGTGATGGCTCCAAAGGTCATCGAGTCGCCCGAAGCGGTGCGGAACACGAACTGACCGCCGATGCGTTCGAGGGTGTCCGTGCTTCCGCTCCCGAAAGCAGGTGTGTAAGTCGTGCCACTTGTGTCCGCGAGATTGAAGACCCGAACATCGGAGCCGCTGAAAGGCAGCGCGATCGTGGTCGGCGTTCCGCCGGTCCATACGAGCGGGTGGAGTTGGGGTGTCTGGCCGGTATTCCAGCCGTTGCCGAAGCTCTGTGCCCCGAGTGCGGCTGAGTTCGTGGTCCATTCGAGCATCTGGTCATTGCCGATCCCTGCAGCGGCACTGGCCAGCGTGGCGCCGTCCCGATGGGACAGGCTCCCGGTCGCCAGGTTGACGCCCATGGAGTTGGAGCCATCGGTGATCGCACAGCCACCGTCGTCGGGCACGCCCGTGTTGCCCGGGTCGAAGAGACGCTGCGTCGTCCAGCCTTCGTCCGGCGCGGGAAGAGGGCCGTCGATGGTGGAGATCGTGATGGTGACGCTGTAGCTCGCCAGGAGGCTCTTGTTCCGGCCACCAGAAATCTCGAACGAGTCGGTGGAGAGCGTGAACGAGAAACGGTCGATCGAGTGCGGACCGCTGCACAGGGACGAGGCGCCGACGATCTGGCCATCGACGCGGAAATCGTCGGCGACGTAGCCGTCGATCGTCACGTTGACCGGTGCGTGGAAACCAGCCGGCATCGGGACCGTGGTCTGGCCGTACGGCTCGGAGGTGCATGTCCCCGGAACGGGCGACGAAACTCCCGCGGAGAAGTGCCCCTGCCACGACGCAAGCATCGCTCGCTGTTCGAGCGGCTCGGGGGGAGCAGGGGCGGAGGCCCTGCGGGAGCGGCGACGACGAGGGCTGGAGGCTCCACCAAGGGGATACGGCGCAGCCCTGGATCGCCGCCGAATAAAGGCTCCAATGCCGCCGGTCATCGATGATTCCCCACAATTGTTTCCCTCGGGCGGGAAAGGCTAGTGGTTTGAGGTGGGACTCGACTAGGCCCGGTGCATGAGATTGAGCGTTTCGGGGAGAATAGACGCATGCTCCTCAAACCTGATGACGCCAAACCTTCCCCGACAATTGTCCGCCACTGGTTCCCCGCGGCCCGGTGCCGGATCAGTCCCCTCCCCTCCGCTGGCTTGAGCGGCAGCCCGGTGTGGCTTGTGGAGCCGGATGAGCCTGACGTGGCTCCGAGACGCTTCGTGCTCAAGGGCTTCGCCAAGACTTGGCCGTGGGAGCGGGCTGAGGCGATCCACCGCTGGATGGCGGCGGCACGGCGGGCGGGCGTTGGAGCAGTGCCTGCGAACCTGGAGGTGGCCGCGGCCGTTGGCGTCGAGCCGACGACGATCGCCACCGACGGCGACGGACGGTGTTTCGAGCTGACGCAGTGGTGCCCCGGCCAACCGGTGGCGGCTCCCTCGCCGGGGCAGGCCACTGCGGCGCTCGAGATGCTCGCTCGGATTCATGTCGCCCTTCGGGAGGCCGGAGGCGACGAGGGCCCCCGGCACGCTCCTCCGCCGGCATGGGCGCGGCGCGTGGAGGCATTGCGGGGGGCAATCGACCGCGGCTGGGACGCCCCGGTTCGGGGAATTGCCTCGCCCCTCCAGGTCGCGGTCGCTGAGCGTCGCCGGGCCGCCGCGGTGCTCCTCCGCGATCAGGGGGGGCTTTCGTACCTTTCCCGCCTGGCGGCCGTCGTGCCGCCGGCGGTGCCCCTCCAGCCGGTGCTCCGCGATGTCTGGCAGGCGCACGTGCTCTTTGTCGGGGACGAGGTGTCGGCGGTGATCGACTGGCATGCCGCCGGCATCGACACCCCGGCCACCGATCTGGCGCGACTTCTGGGAAGCTGGGAGGCGCCCCGGTCGGCGGCGGTCGGCGCTGATTCCCTGAGTGCTGATTCCTTGAGTGTCTTGTGGGGCGATGCGATTGATGCCTACCGGGCGATTCGGCCCCTTTCCCGGGAAGAAATGACGCTCATCGACCTCCTCCATCTGGCGGGGGTGATCGGGGGCTTGCACCACTGGTTTACCTGGGTTCTCGACGAGAAACGGGATTTCCCCGATCCTCCCGCGGTGGTCGCAAGGGTCGATGCGCTCCTGAAAAACCTCGCTTTTTCCGGGGAAAAGACCGATGGAGGGAGCGGTGGGCTCCATTGACCCCCGGAAAACGGGGCCTGTACAATCGACAAGATTTGCCCGAAGGTTTGCCTGCGTTGACGCTGACCTCCCTTCCCAAAAGGACCGATCTGCCGATGCTGCGCATGCCAGGATGGCTCCGCGGGCGGTTGACGCCCCCGATCGGCCGGGTGGTTTTGCTGATCCTCGGCCAGTTCCTCGCCCCGCTTTGGGCCGTCGCGATGCTCGCGGCGACGTGTCCCTTCGGGATGGCCCAAAGCCCGTCCGCCTTCGATCCGCTCGGGGCCGTGAACGCTGCTTTGGGGAACCCGATCACCGTCGTGGCCGCTGTGGAACCGGCGGCCGCGGAAAAGCCTGCGACCCTCGTCGTCACCGCGACGCTCGAGGAGGGCTGGCACCTCTATGCCGTCACCCAAAAGCCGGGGGGTCCGAAAGCCACTCGGATCACCGTCGACGCATCCTCACCCTGGCAGCCGTCCGCGGCGTTCGTGCCCGATGAAGCCCCGCACGTGCGGACGATCACCGACGTGCCGGCCTGGGCCGGGCTCCAGGTCGAGGAGCACGAGGGGACGGTCGTCTGGCGGGCGCCGCTCGGCCCCAATCCCGATGGCACGGGGACGCAGATCACCGGCGCGGTGAGCGTCCAGATGTGCCGCGACACCTCCTGTTCGCCCCCGGCGTCGATCCCCTTCGTCGCCGACATCCCCGCCGGTGTGGCGAAGGCTCCCCCGACGGCGCCTTCAACGGTCCCCGTCGCCGGGGCGACCGATCCGTTCTCCGCTGCCGTGGCCTTGCCCGGCTCCGCCACGGCGGTGATCGCCACCCACATCCCTGCCCGGGCGCATGCGAGCGTCGAGGCCGCGTTTGGCGCGGCGCGACGCGGCGTGGATGGAGCGGAGGCGACGTCGACCTGGTGGCCTCTCATCGTTCGGCTTTCCCCCGATGCCGGGTATCACCTCTACGCCCCGGCCGGCTCGGCCGACAGCGATGTCGGCCAGGGGAAGCCGACGGTGGTGTCGGTCGCCGATCGGGCCGCGACCGTGGTTGTTATCGGGGCGACTCCTTCCCACTCGCCGGAGCTTGCCACCGCCAACGGGGTCGATGGGCCGGTGACGTTTGAGGTGCTCATCGCCGAGTCGACCGCCGCGGCTGCCGACGTCGTGATCGGCTTCCAAACGTGCACCGAGACATCGTGCGATCCGCCGACTGCGGTCCGCATCAAGGCTCCGCTTCCCAAGGTCGGTCCGGGAGCTGACGGCACGGGAGGGGGAATCGAGTTTCTCGCGGCCAAGTACGCCGAAGCGGCGAAGAAGCCGGTGGCGGTGCAAGCCGCGCCCGCCGCGGTGGTGGCGGCCCCGACAACGGTCGGCAGCGCTGCGAACGTCGATCGTCAGCCCCCGACCTCCGTGGCCTTCCCGCAGGCGGTTGCGGGGCCGTCGATGGTTGCCGCCGAGCCTCCGCCTGCCGAGGTGCCGAAGCCGACGCTCTCCCTGCCGATGGCGCTCCTCTCCGGGCTCATCGGTGGGCTGATCCTCAATCTCATGCCCTGCGTCCTCCCCGTGCTCGGCTTGAAGCTGATGTCGTTCGCGCAGCAATCGGGGAAGGCGAGGGCCGAAGTGTTCCGCACCAATCTCTGGTATTGCGCCGGCGTCTATGCGGTGTTCTTCGCGTTGGCCACGGCGAGTGTGGCGGCGAACATCGGCTTGGGGAGCCGCAACCTCGCCTGGGGCGAGCAGTTCACGTCATCCACCTTCAACATCACGATGGCGGCGATCGTATTCGCCTTCGCGCTCTCCTTCTTGGGCGTCTGGGAGTTGCCGATCCCCGGCTTCATCGGGGAGAAGGCGGGGCACCTGCAGTCGAAGGAGGGGCCGCTCGGGGCGTTTCTCAAAGGGGTGTTGAGCACGGTGCTGGCCACGCCCTGTAGCGGGCCGTTTCTCGGGCCGGTGTTCGGGTTCACCCTCGCCCAGCCGACGTATGTCACCTACGGCGTGTTCGGGGCGATCGCCACCGGTATGGCCCTCCCCTACATCCTCGTCGGCCTCATTCCCGGGCTCGTGAAGTTTCTCCCCAAGCCCGGAATGTGGATGGAGACGCTCAAAGAGATCCTCGGCTTCGTGATGCTCGGCACGGTCGTGTTCCTGTTCACGTTTTTGAACCACGACTGGTTCGTGCCGACGTTCGCTCTCCTCGTCGGCATCTGGGCTGCCTGTTGGTGGATCGGCAAGGGGCAGGAGCAGAGCGGCGGTCCGGTCGGCTTCGGCCGCTGGCTCCAGGCCGCCGGCGTGGCGGCGGCGATCGGCTTTGCCGCCTTCACGTTCCTCGGGCCGGTGGAATCGATCATCCCCTGGGAGCCGTTCTCGCGGGCCCGCCTTGCCGAGCTGCGGTCCGGCGGGGCCACGGTGCTCGTCGACTTCTCGGCCGACTGGTGCATGACCTGCAAGCTGAACCTCGCCACGGCGATCGAGACCGACAAAGTGAAGGCGGCGATCGAGTCGAACAAGGTCGTGCCGTTGCTGGCCGACTGGACGGAGGAGTCGCCCGAGATCAAGACGATGCTCGAGAGCCTGCAGAGCAAGTCGATCCCGGTCCTTGCGATCTTTCCGGCGCCGCGCCCGGGGGAATCGGCCCCGGAGCCGATCATCCTCCGCGATCTGATCACGGAGTCGCAGGTGCTCACGGCGATCAAGGCGGCCGGGCCGTCACGGGCAGGCGCCGCACCACGCGCGGCCGCTGTGCCTGCCGCCAAGGGGCACTGACGGCGATCGGCTAGCAGATCACGACCCGCGCGTCGCTCGCTTCGGCGGCCTCCACCGCTCCGATCCGCCAGGCTTCGACCCCGGCGTCGGAGAGTTGCGAGACGATGCTGTCGGCGAAGTGGGGGGAGACGACGAGCACCATCCCGACCCCCATGTTGAACACCCGGGCCATCTCGGCGTCCTCGATGCTCCCAAGCTTTTGGACCCAGGGGAAGACCGCCGGCACCTTCCAGGAGCCGCGGTCGATCACCACCCGAACCTTGTCGGGAACGATCCTTGCGAGATTCTCCTCGAGGCCGCCGCCGGTGATGTGGGCGATCCCGTGGACCGGCTGCTTGACCCGATAGCGACGCAGGACGCTGCGGACGGGGCGGGCGTAGAGGCGTGTGGGACGGAGAAGGGCTTCGGCCACGGTCGTGCCGCCGAGCTCCTCGACGGTGTCGTCGAACTTGAGCTTGCCGTAGTCGAACACCGCCTTGCGGACGAGGCTGTAGCCGTTGCTGTGGAAGCCGGTCGAGGCCAGGCCGATGGCGACGTCGCCAGGCTGGATCTGCCGTCCATCGACGAGCCGTTTCCGTTCCACCATGCCGACGACGAACCCGGCGAGGTCGTATTCGCCGCGTTGGTACATGTCGGGGAGGATCGCCGTCTCGCCGCCGACGAGAGCGCAGTCGCTCTCCACGCAGGCGTCGGCGATGCCGCGGACGATCTGTTCGAGAAGTTCGGGATCGTCGTGGGAGAGGGCGACGTAATCGAGGAAGAACAGCGGCTCGGCCCCGGTGCAGAGGCAGTCGTTGACGCTCATCGCCACGAGATCGATGCCGACGGTGTGGTGGACGCCGGCCATGACGGCGATTTTCAGCTTCGTGCCGACGCCGTCGGTGCATGACACCAGGACGGGATCCTCCCAGCCGCGGCGGAACAGCCCGGGGAGATCCATCTGAAAGAGCGCCGCAAAGCCCCCTTCAGCGCTGATCACGCGCGGGCACTGCGTCCGCCGCATGTGGGCTGGCAGACGGGCCATGCCCTCGGCGTAGAGTTCGAGGTTTACCCCCGAAGAGGAGTAGGTCGCGCCCGCCACTGGTGTGTCGTTCCTCGAGGAGGCTTGCGGAGGAGGCTTTTGCACCCGGTCCGAAAGGATCGGTCCGGTTCCCGGCCGGTGGCCGAAACGGAATGGTATCATCGCCGCACCATGCTTCCCCGCAAGCCCCGAGCCGCGCCGCGGCGGTCCCACGACGAGCGGCCGCTCCCCGGCCTCCAGTTCAGCCATCCTCTCCCCTACGGTGCCGTTCTCCGCGGCACCGGGGTGCAGTTCGTGGTTTACAGCCATTCGGCGACCGGGATGCGCGTCCTCCTCTATGACGCGGTAACCGACACCGAGCCGGCGGAGGTGATCTCGCTCGATCCTGCCACCGATCGCTGGGGAGACATCTGGAGCATCCTCGTCCCCGGGGTGGCCCCTGGCCAGCTCTACCACTTCCAGGCCGACGGCCCGTCCGCCCCGGAAGTCGGCCAGCGCTTCGACGGAAAGGCCCGGCTCGTCGACCCGTATTCCCGAGCGCTGGCGGGGGACTTCCTCGTCGCCGACGACGGCACGCTCGTGCCCCCGAAGTCGGTCGTCATCGACGACACCTTCGATTGGCAGGGAGACCGCCATCTCAAGCGGCCGCTGGCCGACACCGTGATCTACGAGCTCCACGTCCGCGGCTTCACGGCCAGCCCGTCGAGCGGCGTCGCCCATCCGGGCACCTACCTCGGTGTGATCGAGAAGATCCCCTATCTCAAGTCGCTCGGCGTGACGGCCGTCGAGCTGATGCCCGTCCACGAGTTTCCCCCGACGGCGATCCCGCCCCTCGAGGGGCGCGGTAATTACTGGGGCTACGACCCGATCGCGTTCTTCGCCCCCCATCGCGGCTACGCCGCCGGCACCGAGCCGGGATGTCAGGTGCGCGAGTTCAAGGAGATGGTGCGGGCCCTCCACGCCGCCGGCATCGAGGTGATTCTCGACGTCGTCTTCAACCACACGGCCGAAGGCAATGAGCTCGGGCCGACGCTCTCCTTCAAGGGGCTGGAGAACCGGGTCTACTACATGCTCGCCGACGGTGGCTCGCGCTACCGCAACTATTCCGGCTGCGGCAACACCGTCAACGGCAACCATCCGATCGTCCGCGAGCTGATCTTCCTCTGCCTCAGGCACTGGGTGCACGACTTCCACATCGACGGCTTCCGCTTCGATCTGGCGAGCATCCTCAGTCGCGACCGCAACGGCGACATCCTCCCCAACCCGCCGATCGTCGAGCTGATCACCGAGGATCCGCTCCTCGCCGACACGAAGATCATCGCCGAGGCCTGGGATGCCGCGGGGGCCTACCAGGTGGGCTCGTTCGCCAGCTTGCGGTGGGCGGAGTGGAACGGGAAGTACCGCGATGATGTCCGCCGCTACTGGCGCGGGGATCACGCCCAGACGGGGCATCTGGCGACGAGGCTCGCCGGCTCGAGCGATCTCTACGGAGACGACGGCCGCCAGCCCTACCACAGCATCAACTTCGTCACCTCCCACGACGGCTTCACGCTCAGCGACCTCGTCGCCTACCGCGAGAAGCACAATGAGGCCAACGGCGAGGGAAACCGCGACGGCGACAACAACAACTTCTCCGACAACTACGGCGTCGAAGGGCCCACGACCGACGCCGGGATCGTCGCCATCCGCGCCCGACAGGTGCGGAATCTCCTCGCCACGCTCCTTCTCTCGCAGGGGGTGCCGATGCTCGTGGCGGGGGACGAAGTGGAGAGGACGCAGGGGGGAAACAACAACGCCTGGTGCCAGGACACACCGGTGTCGTGGTTTGATTGGTCGCTCGTCGAGACCAATGCCGATCTCCTCCGCTTCGTCCGCGAGATCATCCGCTTCCGGCTCGGCAATCCGACGCTCCGGCGGCGGACGTTCCTCCGCGGTGCCGGTGACGCGGGGGAAGCGATGCCCGACGTCGAGTGGTTCTCGGCCGACGGAGGGCCGGTCGACTGGGGGGCGGTTGGGGCGAGCCTGACCTGTTTCTTCGCCGCCGCCGGCGACCCGCCGTCCCTGACGGCGACGCCCGAACCGGTGGCGGGGATCCCACGCCACGTCCTCATCCTCCTCCATGCAGGCAGCGAGCCGCGGTCGTTCCGCCTGCCGCAGGCCCCGCATGTCGCGGCCCTGCCGTGGCGGCTATTTCTCGACACCCGGGAGCCGTCGCCCTTCGATGTCCACGGCGGGGCCCGTGGCCCGCTGGTCGAGGCGGGGGCAACGCTCGAGCTCCCGCCGCATGCGCTGGTCTGTCTCGTCGCCGACCCCCTCGCGGCTGGGCCGCCGTCGATTGGCAGCCCGTCGGGCGAAGCGGTATCCTCGACCTGAAGAGGGCGCGTCGACGCCCACCGTCGCCAAAATCTGCAGCCCGGAGAGATCCCATGCCCCGCCTCGCGCTTGCCCTGTCCCCTGCCCTCGTTCTCGGTGGGCTGATGCTGGCCGGCTGCAGCAGCTCTGCCCCTCCGGCCACCGTCGCCAAGAAGGGGGCCGACGTCGGTCCGGCGCTGCCGGCCGCCAAGGGTGCTCACGACGATCACGATCACGCCGGGCATGACCACGCAGGCCACGACCATGGCGCCCACGATGGCGAGAAGGCCGAGGCGATGCCGGCCGACGAGGGGGAGGCCCACGACCACCATCACCCCGAGACCCTCGCGGAGCTCGTCGGCGAGCTCGACAAGCTCGTCGCCGTCGTCAAGGAGGGGATGGAAGCGAACGTCCGCGAGAAGGCCGATGCGCCCGTCCACGAGTTGGGCCATTTCCTCGGCGATGTGGAGGGGCTGGCGAAGGAAGCGAAGCTCCCGGCCGAGGTCGAGACGGCCGTGATCGCGGCGAGTGAGGCGCTGTTTACCGCCTTCGACAAGATCGACATCGCGATCCACGGTGCCGACGATCTCACCAAGGTGTGGAGCGAAGAGGCCGCCGGGATCGAAGCGGGGATGAAGACGTTGAAGGACGCCGTCGCCAAGTGACGAAGAGCACCGGCAGAAGGCCCCGCTGAACACTCTCGGATCTGGTGGCGGTGGCTGGGCATCAGGGAGGACTTTTCCATGCGTTTTTCATTGAACCGTCGGAAGATTGTCGTCGGGGGGCTGGTGGCCGCCGCCACGGGAACTGCGGGGCGGTCGGCCAGCGCGCAGACCGATGCTGCCGCCGTCCGGGCGAAGCTCGTCCTCCCCCAGGAGCCGGTCGATCCCCTCACGCCGACCGCGGCCAAAGAGACGCTCTCCGCCAAGGATGCGCCAAAAGGGCCGCAGGCGATCGTGATCGCCGGGCGGATCGGGGCGAAGGGGATGGAGCCGTTCCTCGAGAACAAGGCGTCGTTCGTCCTCCAGGAGATTCCTGCCGACGACCACGCCGGCAAGGCGGGCCACGACGCCGACAACTGCCCTTTCTGCAAAAAGCGTTCGGCGAACGCGCCGATGGTCGCCGTCCAGTTCGTCGGCGTGGACGGTAAGGTGCTGCCGCTCGATGCCCGGAAGCTTTTCGGGATCCAGAAGGGGCAAGAGGTGGTCGTGAGCGGTCAGGGGGTGTTTGACCCGAAGCTCGCGATCCCCGTCATTCAGCTGACGGCCGATGCGATCCATGTCCGCAAGCCGGCGAAGAAGTGAATCGATGGCTCCACCCGACCCTCGACGAGTGATCGGGGAACTTTCCGTTCGCACGGCCTTTAAGGAATGGGGGGCGATCTGCCGGGCGCTGGCGTCGGGGCGGCAGGATGTGATCCTCCGGAAGGGCGGGATCGTGGAGCCGGGCGGGGCCTTCCGCCCCGAGCACTCCCGCTTTCTCCTTCTCCCCACGTTCCTCCATCAGTCGGCCGAGAGCCTCATTCCGGAGGCCCGCGATCTCCTCATGGGGATCGACGACGATCGCCCCGCGGAGGGAACGGTCGTGTTCACGCACGTGGCTTTCGTCGGCGATGCGCACCGGATCACCGACCGCCGTGGCCTCGATCGCTTCCGTCACCGCCACGTGTGGGCCGAGAGCGTCGTCGACGAACGCTTCCACCGCTGGCAGGACGAACTCCACGTCCTCGAGGTGACGGTCACGCCCCTCCCTTCCCCCGTCACGCTCCCCTGGCGGGAGTCGTACGGCGGCTGCCGGTCGTGGGTGGAGATCGACGAAGCCGCGGGCGGGTGACCGTGTTTCCCGGGTGTGCGTCGTCGCTCACCGCACGACGCGGGCCCCGCCGCCGCTGATCTGCTTCTCGACTTCCTTGCGCGTTGCCATCGAAGTGTCGCCCGGCGTCGTCGAGGCGAGGGCCCCGTGGGCGGCGCCGTATTCCACGGCCTTGTGCGGATCGTTGAACTCGAGGAACCCGAAGACGAGGCCGCTGGCGAAGCTGTCGCCGCCGCCGACCCGGTCGAGGATCTCGAGCTCCGGATACTTGCGGCTGTCGTGGAAGACACCGTCGTGCCAGAGGATCGCCGACCAGTCGTTCTTCGTCGCCGAGACGACGCGACGGAGCGTCGTGGCCGCCACCTTGAAGTTCGGGAAGTCCTTCACCGCCGTCTCGATCATCGCCTTGAAGGCGTCGGTCTCTATTGTCGAGATCGCATGATCGACCCCCTTCACCTCGAAGCCGAGCGAGGCGGTGAAGTCTTCCTCGTTGCCGATCATGACGTCGACATGGTGGGCGATCGCCCGGTTGACTTCGCGCGCCTTCTCGAGCCCCCCGATGCTCTTCCACAGACTGGGGCGGTAGTTGAGGTCGTAGGAGACGATCGTGCCATGTTTCTTTGCGGCCTCGACCGCCTCGATCGTCAGGGCCGCGGTCGACGGGGAGAGGGCGGCGAAGATCCCGCCGGTGTGAAACCAGCGGACGCCGATCCGACCGAAGAGATGCTCCCAGTCGATGTCGCCGGGCTTGAGCTGACTGGCGGCGGTATTGCCCCGATCGGGGACGCCGACGGCCCCGCGGATTCCGAAGCCACGCTCGGTGAAGTTGAGGCCATTGCGGACCGAGCGGCCAATGCCGTCGTCATCGCGCCACTGGACGAAATCGGTGTTCACTCCCCCCTGGAAGATGAAGTCCTCGATGAGCCGGCCGACCTCGTTGTCGACAAACGCGCTGACGAGCGCCGTTCTGAGCTGAAAACACTTCCGCAGGCCGCGGGCGACGTTGTACTCCCCTCCCCCCTCCCAGGCCTGGAAGTGCCGCGCGGTGCGGATCCGCCCCTCGCCCGGATCGAGGCGGAGCATCACCTCCCCCAGGGAGACGCAATCGAATCCGCAGCGGTCCTTCGGCTTGATCGGCAGCGACATGGAGGCTCCTTCGCGGGGGCGTCTTGAGTGATGATGAGCGATTGATGAATCGGGGAGTCAGGCCGTCGGCAGGGTGACGGCATCGATCTCTGCCACCCCCGCTTCGCGGGCAAGCTCGTTGAGGGCGGCGACCTCGGCGGTCGAGAAGAGCAAGCCCCCGGCCCGACAGGTGCGTTCGGCCGCCTCGGCCTCGAGCTGTCCGGGGAGCATGCAGCCGGCGTTGCCATGGCCGAGGATGTCGGCGAGGACTGCCTTGACGTTGTCGCTCTGTGAGCGGCCGAAGGAAAACGCCGCGCCGCTGATCGCCTCGGGGTGGATCACCTGGAAGAAGAAGGCGCAGCCCTGCTTCTCGCCGGCGACGGGCGCCCGGCTCCGGATCGTGGGGAGCGAGCCGCCGATGAGGGCGGCGACGATCTCGTTGATCAGCGACAGCCCGTAGCCCTTGTGATCGCCGAAGGGGAGGAGGGCCGCGGCCGTATCAGGATCGATCGTCGGCTTGCCGGAGGCGTCAACGGCGGCGCCGGGGGGGAGCGGCTTCCCTTCGCGCTTCAACTGCTGCACCCGCCCCATCGCGATCACGGAGGTGGCCCAATCGATGACGATTGGGTACCCGATGGCGTCGGTCGTGGGGAAGCCCCAGGAGTGGGGATTGGTGCCGAGCGTCGGGTGGACGCCGCGGAAGGGGACCACTTCGGCCAGCGACGCGGTGCAGTTGGTGTAGGCGATGTAGCCGCGGCGGGCGGCCTCCATCACGTAGCCCCCTCCCCACAGATAATGGAAGGCATTGTCGACCGAGACGGTGCCGGTGCCGTGCCGATCGGCCAGCGCCATGCAGCGTTCGATGGCGTCCCAGGCGACGGCCTGGCCGAGCTTCTTGTTGCCGTCCCAGACTTCCGTCGCGTCGAATCGTGACGGGAGCTTGCGGACTTGGGCTCCAGGCACGCAGCCGCCGGCCTTCGAGCCGAAGAGTTCATCGAGGTGGAGGGCCTTGATCGCGTTATGGGTGCGGATGCCGTGGGTTGTGGCGGCGGTGGCGAGCTTGGCCGCCTTTTCCGCTTCGTCGGCGGTGTAGCCGCGGTGACGGTAGGCGGAGACGACGATCTGCTCGTGGATCGCGACGGGGACGACGTGGAAGATCTCGGCCATGGTGATTTGGTGGGCTCCGGGAGCGGGGACGGCACGGTGGGCTTCAGACGACCTTCTTCACCGGAACCTCGGGGTTGATCTGTGCCAATGGCTTCTCGCCGCGCATGCAATTGAGGAGATTGGTCACCGCGGCCATCGCCTGCCGCTGGACGCTCTCGTGGGTGCGCGAGCCGACGTGTGGGGTGACAAGACAGGTGGGGAGGTTCGTGAGCGGGTGGCCGGCCGGCGGGGGCTCGGTGTCGAGGACGTCGGTGCCATAGCCGCGCACCCGGCCGCTCCGCAGGGCCTCGGCCATGTCGGCCGAATTGACGATCTCGCCGCGGGCACAATTCACGATCAACACCCCCGGCTTCATCTGCCGGATCGTCTCGGCGCGGATGAGATCGCGCGTCTCGGGGGTGAGATTCGTGTGGAGGGAGACGATGTCGGCGAGGCCGAAGAGATCGACGAGGCCCGCGGCGCGCTGAACGCCGTTGGCGGCGGCGAAGGCGTCGTCCCAGTGGAGGTCGTAGCCGACCACCGGCATCCCGAAGGCCCGGGCCCGGATCGCCACCTCCCGGCCGATTCGCCCCATCCCGACGATCCCGATCGTCTGGCCCATGAGTTCGTGGCCGGTGGCCCGCTTCCAGCCGCCGGTGCGGGTCGAGTCGGTGTGGAAGAGGAGATTCTTCTCGAGCGCCAGCATGAGGAGGAAGCAGTGCTCGGCGACGGTGGTGTGGTTGACGCCGGGGGTGAACAGGAGCGGGATGCCCTTCGCCGTGCAGGCGGCGACGTCGATCTTGTCGACGCCGATCCCGTATTTCGAGAGCACTTTGAGCCGGGGCGTGGCCTTCTCGATCACCTGCCGCGTGATCGCATCATCCCCGCAGAGGTAGCCGTCGATCTCGCCAACGAGGGCGAGGGTGTCGGCTTCCGAGAGTGGTCCGCGGGCGGTGACGATCTCCCAGCCGGTGGCAGCGAGTGCCGCGTGGTGGGGGCCGGGCGTGTCTTGGAAGGACGTCGTGGTGAGGAGGATTCGCGGTGTCATCGAGGTGTCCGGGGCTGACGCGGAGGAAGCTTTGAGCGAGCACTCTTACCTGACGGGAAACGGAACCGCAAATTGTGGCCCGAGAGGTTTCAGTAGCGGTAGCCGAATCCTGTGTTGGCGAAGAAGTTCGGCGAGGTGTCGTTGAGCCCCCAACCGACCCGGAGGCCGAGTTCGAGGTCCTTCGTGAGGAGGACGTGGCCGCCGCAGCTTCCATACTGGACGTTGATCGCCTTCTCCTTGCCGGTCGACATGATCCCGAAATACTCGGCGTGCACCTCCCATCGCTCCCCGAGCGGGATCTTGAGGGCTGTTGAGGGAGCCCACTGATTGAAGAAGTCCTCCTCGTCCCAGCCGGTGCCGTAGCGGAGGCCAGAGCGCCATTCCCAGCCGTTGGCGAAGCGATAAGCCCACGCTTCGCCCACCATCATCGTCGATTGGTGTGTCGGCCCGTAGAGCGGCGTGAAACCCTGGATCACGAGGGCCGACATCGGGATCCAGCCGGCTTGATCGCTCGTCTCGACCTTGACGCCATAGAGCATTCGGCTCTCCTGCTCCGCGATGAGATCCTCGCCGCCGACTTGAGTTCCCGAGGCGAGCCCGGGGCCACCGGCTTCGTAGTTGACGCCGAGTCGCAGTTCGAAGCGGTCGCCGATCCCACGGCGGACGAGGAGTTCCGGGAAGCTGTGGGCCTCGGGGCCAGTGGCGTTGTCGATAAACGAATACGAGGCTTCCGTGATCGTGCGGCCCGCCCCGGCCGTGGTCGGGGCGAAGGTGAAGGTATCGCGGTCGGTCTCGAACTCCTCTTCCTCGTCCGTCCACGCCTCTCCGGCGCGTCGTTGCAGGACCTCCATCTGTGCTCGCAGCGACGTCGACAGCACGACCGTCAGCCCGACGGCCGTGGTCAGCGAGAGCACGATGGATCGGGCAATCGCGCTGCCGGGGCGGATCGGGCTCATGAGCGATCAGGACTCGGTCGCGGTGTCGGGCGGTCGAAGTGCCAGGTGAAGCCGAGGCCGGCCCAGTAGCTGCAGATGTCGACGCGGGTCGAGTTGCCGAGAAACACTGTCGCCGGGAACATCCCGCCGGCGAAGGCGTCGAAGTCGAGCCCGGGGATCACGTCGCTGTAGCCGAAGCCGGCAGACATGCGGTGTTCGTTGACGATCGCAAACGGGCTTTGCACGTACTTTACAGCCGGAATCCCGCCTGGCACCTGGACCGGTCCGATCGACGTACCGAAGCCGTGGTCGATCGGATTCTCGGCCAGGGCGTAGCCGGCCCGGAGCTTGAGCCGGTCGGTGGCGCGGTACTGCGCCCCGAGCTGCATCACCCACTGCGGGTCATAGATGCTCTTGAACAGCGCGGCTGAGTCCCAGTCGAGGAACAGCGCATCGGCGGCCAGAAGGAGCTTTCCGTCCATGAGCGACTCGTTGGAGATCCCCATGCCAACCGTCTGCGGCAGGCCCATGTCGACATCGATGGGGCGCGATTGGCCGAAGAGGGTCGCCTCGTTCGGAAACCGGAAGGCTTGCGTCGAATGGTAATAAGCGCCGAGGCGCGTGGCATCTCCGAGAAGGTAATCGATCCCGACCCCTCCCCTGAGGGCGTAGGCATTCGTCATGTTGCTGACGCCGACGAACGGCCCCGAGACGTAGCCGTCGCCGATGAACATCGTCGCGCCCACCGAGAGCCTCTCCGTGAGGGCCACGGCCACTGACGGGGCAAACTCGAGGAACAGGAGGTAGGCGGAGGTGCCGTTGCTGGCTGGATTTTGGACATAGCTCGAGCCACCACCGGCAGCGCCGAGGACTGCGATCCCGACCGTCGTCGGGAGGGCGAAGCCGTCGAGTTCCTGGGAGACGCCGATCGCCGGCACGACCGCCCCCGGGGTTTCGCTCTTTTGGGAGAACGGCTGAACGCCGAGGAGCGGGATCGGGGCGGCCTGGGAAAGTCTGGCCGTCGGGCCGACGAAAGCGCCGCCGATGGTGAAGTGCGTTCCCTCGTACTGCGTGAGGGCGGCGGCGTTGCCATTGATCGCCGAGATGAAGTCTTGGGGCGCGGCCACGCTCGTGCCCGCCATCCCGCCCGAAGCCGGCATGAGGGTGTTGCGGAAATCGATGCCGTAGGTCTGAGCCGAGGCTCGAGCTGCCGAAGCAGCGAGCCAGACCGATCCCGCAAGGATCAGCACCCGTCGTATCGCTCGCACGAAGCCTCCCCCCATCCGCAGACTCCCCTCATTCCGCACGACCCGCACTTCCCGTTCCATCGGCGTCTCTGTCTGTCTCCCTTGAGGACTCCCCCCGGGGAGAGCCGCGACCGGGGGACGAGCGACTCCGCCGGCCTCGCGGATCGACGGATTGGGGGGAATGGGCAGCGGTGGAAGCGAGTGCGGATCGGGGCTCCGGGGCAGACGGAATGTGACGGTTCATCCGTCGGTGGCAGCCGTCACGGTTGTACGGCCGACTCCGCCGATGGATGGAGGACTCGATCCACGTCCTGCGGAAGCATCGCGGAGGGTGCTCTCGCGTTCCCCGGTGGATCGACAAGGAGGAGGGATCGTATGGCGTTGGTCCGGAGACTCTGTGGGCCCGGAGCCCAGCGAATGGTGACCGTGATCCTCACCGGCAGCCTGTTGACCGGGGTTGCCCGGTCTCAGGAATCCGACTTCGTGGGGCGGGCCGACCAAGTGGGGCAGTTCGAGCGCTTCGATCCGAGACTCGACGACGGCGTGATGGACGGCGTCATCCCCAACGGCCAGGAGTGGTATCTGTTCGGGAAGCCCGAGCGCGCGGGAGTGTATGGCTGGCTCGACGGCGGCTTCATGGGCAACTTCGCGAACCCGGCCAGCAAGTTCAACGGCCCCTACAACGCCGTCGACCGGGCCAACGAGCCGATGCTCAATCAGGTCTACCTCGTCGGCGAGCAGACACTCCCCGGCGATGGCGAGGCCGGCCTCGGCTACCGGGCCGATCTCATCTACGGCGAGGATTTTCTCCTCGCCCAGTCGACCGGATGGGAGGTCAGCCCCAGTCGCGCTAATGATTGGAACAGCGGCGAGTATTACGGGCTGGCGATGCCGCAGCTCTACGCCGAGGCGGGGAGCCAAGATCTCAACGTCAAGCTCGGCCACTTTTATTCGGTGGTGGGCTACGAAGGCCTGCCCGCCGTCGGCAACTTCTTCTACACGAAAGCCTACAGCTACCAATTCGCCGGCCCGTTCACCCACTGGGGCGGGCTTGCCAATTGGCGCGCGACCGACAACCTCGAAGTTAACGCCGGCCTCGTCAACGGATGGAACGCGCTCTCGTCGGGCTACGCCCGGGCCAACTTCCTCGGCCGCGCTCGCCTCAAGAACGACGACAACTCCCTCGCCTCGTCGTTCGCAATCATCAGCGGCGATGAATGCGACGATTTCTCGCCCGTATTCCAGCCGGCCCCGATCCTCGCCTCGGCCAACCGCACCCGCTACAGCCTGATCTTCGAAGTTCGCCCTACGGACAACGTCGAGTATGTCTTCCATCAGTGGTTGGGCACGCAGTCAAAGGGCCTCGCCGACGGCAGCACAGCCCTCTGGACCGGCATCGACCAGTATCTCTACTGGTCAGCCAGCGACACCTGGAAGTGGGGCGCACGCTTTGAGTGGTTTGACGACGTCGACGGCACGCGTGTCGGGCTCAATCGGCCAAGCAATCCCAACCACGTTCCGCTGCCTGGCAACTACTTCTCGCTCACCGTCGGCCCCAACTGGGTGCCGAATGCCAACGTCCTCGTCCGCCCCTGCTTCCGCTGGGACTTCTTCAGCGGCAACAGCGGCGTCCTCCCCTTCAACGACGGCGTGAGCACGAATCAGACGATGCTCGGCTTCGACGCCATTCAGAAGTTCTGACTTCACGCCCGCGGGGCCATCCCTGGCCCCCGCGGGCTTGAGCCGGCCGCAGGGAACGCCAAGGGTTCCCTGGGCCGGCGCATCGCGTCCTGCGATGCAACGATACGCCCGCGGGCATCCCTGAACGCAACGTTCGGCGCACCCCTTAGACCTCCGCAGCGAGGGGGCGTTCGTGCTCCGAGAGCCGGCGTAGCCGACAAGCGGAGCCCGGAAGGCGGAGCGCAGGCGGGTCCGAGCGAGCGGAGGCCCACGGAGGGCCGCAGCGAGCGTCCGGCGACGGGGCACGGGCGACCCCGAAGCCACGTGAGAGCCAGTACCGCTGCCGCCCAATGGGCCTCGGCCCGGTGGGGGGTTCGTCGGCGGGGCCGGCAAAAGTTTCGTCGTTCCTCGGAGGACCTCGTCACTCCTCAAGCGTTCGCCGATCCCCGCCTCGCCTGACCGCTGTGAGGAAGAGCCCAACGCTTCGCGCTTTAGCGGGGGGTGACTCCGAAACTACTCAGGCCCCGACACAAAAAAACGCGGGGTGCCCGGTCGGGCACCCCACGTCTGTGCTTGAGCAAGAAAAACTGGTCAGCGGCCGGCGCCGGCCGCTTCGATCTGCTTTTGGATCTTCTCGAGATTGAACGACCCCGGCGACTGGCTCGGTGGGTAGTCCTTCATCGACATCAGGAACTTTCCTGCGATCTGCTGGAGGGGCACCGCCACGAAGGCGTGGTCGATGAACCAGTCGTTGTAATTCGTGGCGTTGGGGTGCGCCTTCTCGAACGGATCGCGACGGAGATTGAAGAGGAGCGGCACGCGCAGTTCGGTGAACGGCTCACGCCAGACTTCGAAGGCCACGCCACGGTTCTCCAGAAAGACCGCTTTCCAGTCGTCGTAGCGGATCGCCACGATCTGGCCGTCGTCGTTGACGTAGAAGAACTCGCTCCGCGGCGAGGCCTCAGCCTTCCCCGACAGATACGCCGTCTGGTCATAGCCGTCGATGGCGTTGCGATACTTCCTTCCCTGGAGCTCGACCCCTTCGGCGAGCTTCGCCTTGATGTCAGGGGCACCGGCAGCGGCGGCGAACGTCGGCAGCCAGTCCTCGTGCGAGACGATCCCGTTGACCGTCGTGCCGGCGGGGAACTTGCCCGGCCAACGGACGAAGGCGGGCACCCGGTAGGCTCCCTCCCAGTTGGAGTTTTTCTCGCTGCGGAACGGGGTCGTGCCGGCATCGGGCCAGGTGTTGTAGTGCGGGCCGTTGTCGGTGGAATAGAGCACGATCGTGTCGTCGGCGAGGCCGAGGTCGTCGAGGGCCTTGAGGAGCTCGCCGACATGGCCGTCGTGCTCCACCATGCCGTCGCCGTACTCGTCCTGTCCCGATTTCCCGAGGCTCGCTTCCTTGATGTGGGTGCGGAAGTGCATCCGCGTGGCGTTCCACCAGCAGAAGAACGGCTCGCCCCCCTTCGACTGCCGGGCGATGAAGTCCTTGGCGGCGGCGAGCGTTTCCTCGTCGATCGTCTCCATCCGCTTCTTCGTGAGCGGGCCGGTGTTCTCGATCGACTGGCCTCCCTTGCCGTCGGCCTTGCACTTGAGGACGCCGCGGGGGCCATAGGTCTCGCGGAAGGTCTTGCCGTTGGCGAGCTTCCTGTCGCCCGGGTAGTCGCGGTGCTCCGGTTCCTCCTCGGCGTTGAGGTGGTAGAGATTGCCGAAGAACTCATCAAAGCCGTGCATCGTGGGGAGATGCTCGTCGCGGTCCCCCTGGTGATTTTTGCCGAATTGGCCGGTGGCATAGCCCTGCGACTTGAGCACCGTGGCGATCGTCACATCGGTCTTCTGCCAGCCCTCCTTGGCGCCGGGAAGGCCGACCTTCGTCATCCCGGTGCGGACCGGGACGTTGCCGCCGATGAAGGCAGCCCGGCCGGCGGTGCAGCTCTGCTGGCCGTAGTAGTCGGTGAACGAGACTCCCTCGCGGGCGATCCGGTCGATGTTCGGGGTCTTGTAGCCCATCATGCCGCGGTTGTTGTGGCTGATGTTCCAGGTGCCGATGTCGTCACCCCAGATGACGAGGATGTTCGGCTTCTTGCCGGCAGCGCCGGCCTTGCCCTGTTGGGCCGAGGCCTCGGTCGCCGACAGCGCCAGAAGGAGGCCGACAAGCGGGAGGATGAAACGGACAAAGACAGACGTTTGGGGCACGGCGTGGCTCCTGAAGGAGTGGGGCACAGGAACCGGGTACGTTACCCCACCCGCTCCCTCACTGCCAACAGCGGCCCAGGGCTTGTCAGCCGCGAGAGCGGAAACGCTCGGTGATGCCGGTGGCCAGTCTCGTTGCCACCGCTCCATCCCAGGAGTAGAGATCGGCCGTGTGGCCCCCCTCATTGGCGCTCGTATGGCCGTAGCGGAGCACCCAGTAGTCGGCGCTCTCGGCGATCGGGAAGGAGGCGAAGTCGGGCCGGCGCTGGGGAGGGAGCGGGGCCTTGATCCAGCTCCAGACCACGGCGTGGAGTTCGTGAGATTCGTCGGGGGAGCGCATGCACCAGCCGCGGTATTCAATTTCCGTGGCGACCGCCACACGCTCGGCGATGGGGGCTGGGAGGCGGAAGATCAGATCGCTCCACGCGGTAAGGCCTGGAGGCGAAGTCGTCACGACGATCGCGCCTTCGGGCAACGCCGCAGCAAGCCTGCTGAGCGTCGGGATGCCCCAGGCTTCCGCGTGGGCAGCGAGGATCTCGGTCTGGGCGGCGAGTGGCATAGAGAGGCCAGTGCCTGCCGAGTTCCCCGTTCCGGTCTCCACGGGCACCGGCTCCGGCCGCTGTGGCCTGGAGAGCCGGTGCTCCGTGGAGAACCGTCTCAGACGATTGAGCCAGTCGCGAGCGGCGGGCCTCATCGATCGGCACCAAGGGGGGGAGGTGGTGCCCCGACGGGCCGCGCCGCCGCGACCAACGCGATCACTTGCCGAGGAACCGCTGACGGAGCCACTCGTTCTTGCGACGCTCGAGTTCGACGAGCTTCGCGACCGGCCCGTTGCGCTGGGCACCGACCTGCTGGCCACGGATCTGCTGGGCATTCGAAACACCGGTCACCACGAGGGTGGCAACGATCGCCATCAACACGACCACTCGACGCATGGGGGGACTCCTGCTTCTTTCCCGGGGGGTGGAACTGTGCCGTTCCGTGGGAGCGGGCCGGCGAAGAGGACGATCGACGTGGGGCTGCGGCGATCATCAGCCCTGGAAAGCAAGCCGTTGCACGCGCGATAAACGACACCAAAGGTATGCGCCGTCTCCTGCGCACGCCCTGCATAACTGGCGCCCGGTCAGACGTGCCGTGACGGTGGCGCCGGGGCAGGAGGTGCGGTTCAGCGGGTCGTAGCACGTCTGTGGCTGCGTCGTCGGCGCGAGGCTGTCAAGCGCGCGGGCGGGGGCGCGGCGGAGCGGCGGTAAGCGGATCGTCGGGCCAGGGGTGTTTCGGGTAGCGGCGGCGAAGCTCCTTTCGCACCTCATGGTAAGTGGTGCGCCAGAAGCTCTCGAGGTCGGAGGTCACCTGCTGCGGGCGGTGGTTGGGCCCCAAGAGATGGACGAGGACCGGCACCCGGCCGTCGGCCACCCGCGGCGTCTGGAGCGTGCCGAAGAGCTCCTGGATCCGGGCAGCGAGGATCGGTGGCCCGTCGGGACGGTATTCGAGCCGATAGCGGCGACCGCCAGCCAGTTCGAGCTCGGCCGGGGCAAGCCGTTCGACGAGGGGGAGCCGCTCCCAGCCGACCGCCCCTTGGATACGGCTCAGCCAGTCGGCCGCCCGAACTTCGTCGAGCGACCGCAGGCCTTGGCAGACCTCGGGGAGCATTGCCAGGAGGGCGGAGTCGTCGAATGTCGGCAAGTCGAGGTCTGGCATCGTCCGCGCGAGCCAATCGACCCTGAGCCGAAAGCGGCCCGCAGCTGAATCGGGATCGGGGAGGCTGCGGGCCGGTTCCAGACGGGCGACCCCGGCAAGGAGGGCTGCGGCAGCCGCCGGATCGCTGATCGCCACCGGCGTCTCGTCGAGCACCAAATCGATCCAGGCGGTGCGGCGGCGGGCCTCGACCTGACGGCGCGAGGGGCTGAAGAGGAGTTCTTCGCCGCACGTGAGATTGGCATGGAGGCCTTCGTCGTCGAGCCATTCGCGATTGACCGCGCTTGCCTGCCGGACGCGGGCTTCTCCGCCACCATCGTCGAGATCGATCGCGAGGATGAGCGGCTCCTGCCGGACGCGTGATCCGCCGTCGAGACGGAGGCCGCGGCCGCCGACCATCGTCGCCCGGTCGTTGGCCCCTGGCCGGAGCTTTGCCAGCCGATCGGGGAAGGCCTCGAGGAGCGACCGCATGAGGGCCGTGGCCGGATCGACGGCGCGCGGGGCGAGATCGACATCGACGAGGCGGTAGAGCTGTTCGGCCGCCCGGAGCACCGTCCGCGCCCCGCCGGGATGGGGATCGAGATCGGCCGTCGAAGGATGGCCGCCAAGGGGAATCCCGGCGTGGAACATCTGCAGCGCCGCGACCCGATCGACGACATCAGACCGGGTGCGAACGGTCATCCGGTCGCGCGGGCCGCTGCGGCCATGAGCGGCGGTGCGAAAGGGATCGCGCTCCGAGAGCATCGCCGCAGCGACCGACGTCTCGCGGAGCACGCCGTGCCGGGCGCCGGCAAGAAGGAGCCGGGCGAGGCGTGGGTGGGCCGGAAGCCGGACAAGCTCGCGCCCCAGCGGCGTGATCGTGGGCTTGCCCCCCGAAACCTCGATCCCCCCGAGCATCTCGAGGAGGCGCAGCGCTTGGTCAATCGCCTCGGACTCGGGGGTGTCGAGCCAGGGAAATCCCTCGGCCTCGCCGAGGGCGAGGAGCTGGAGGAGCGGCCCGGCAAGATCGGTGCGGAGGATCTCGGGGAGGTCGGCGGCGGGGCGGTGCTGGTGCGACGATTCGTCCCACAGCCGGAAGCAGACACCGGGGCCGGTGCGCCCCGCCCGGCCGGCACGCTGGTCGGCCGAGGCCCGCGAGATCGGGATCAGCTCGAGCCGCGGGAGCCCCGTCGCGCTCGAGACGCGCATCTGCCGGACGAGCCCTGCGTCGACGACGGCGCCGACGCCGGGGATCGTCAGGCTCGTCTCGGCGACGTTCGTCGCCAGGATGATCTTCCGTCCGCCGGTCTCCTCGAGAACGCGGTCTTGCTGCTCCGGGGGCAACTCGCCATGGAGGATGACGACCGAGTGCCCCTGCCTATCGGCGAGGGGGTCGATGGCGTCGGCCGACCGCATGATCTCGCCGACACCGGGGAGGAAGACGAGCACGTGGCCGGTCGAGGCTTTGAGCGCCTGTCCGACCGCGTCGGCCACCTGATCGACCAGCTCCCGCTGGTCGCCGCGCCGGCCATAGCGGACCTTGACCGGATGGAGGCGGCCCGACGTCGACACCACCGGGCAGCCCGCGGGAGCCCCAGGGCCGAGGGCCCGGGCCACCGGGCCGGTGTCGAGCGTGGCGCTCATGACGACCACGCGCAGATCGGGGCGGAGCGTCTCCCGCACGCGGAGGAGCATCCCCAGGACGAGATCCATCTCCACCGACCGCTCGTGAAACTCATCGAGGACGACGCAGCCTATGCCCTCGAGCGTGACGTCTTCGAGGAGGCGACGGAGCATGATCCCGGTCGTCTCGACGATCAGCCGGGTGTCGCGCCCCACGCGGCTGTCAAAGCGCACCTGATAGCCGACCTCGCCGCCGAGTTCACAGCCGCGAAGCTTGGCGATCTGCGCGGCGACCGACCGGGCCGCGAGGCGGCGCGGCTGCATGAGGATCAGCCGCGAGCCCGCCGGGAGATCGTCGAGCACTGCCGCGGGCACGAGCATCGTCTTGCCGGAGCCGGGGGGGGCCGTGACGACGACCGCCCCCCCCTGCCCTGCCGGGGCCACGGCGCGCGGCCGTGACGCCGCCACCACCTCGTCGAGGACGTCGGCAACCGGAAGGCTCGCGAGAAAGTCGCCCCGACCGGTCACGGCTGGGCCCAGTAGTCGACGACGGTCACCTTCTCGACATGCGGGCCGACGAGCTCGACGAACTCCTTGTGCGCCGGGTGGGGGAGGTAGGCGTCGCGGTCGGCCTCCGAGGCGAAGGTGACGAAGAAGCAGTGCGTCAGCCCCTGCTGGAGCCCCTCGGGGGAATTGTCGGTGCCCCACTCGAAGCCCTTGATCTCCTTGATCCGTTCCGGGAGCGCCCCGAAAGCCTTGACGATCCGCTCGACGTCGGCCTCGGTCGACGTCTCCTTGAACTTGAAGAGCACGACGTGCCTGAGCACTTTTTGAGTCTCCTTTGGTGCGCCGGCAGACACGAGGCCTGCCGCGGTGAGCCCCTCCACCATTCGCGCTGCGAGGAACTGGTCGCCGGCCGGCGTGAGGTGGACGCCATCGGTCGTGAGGATACCCTCCTTGGCATCGGCCTTGTTGTGCTCGGCAAGGTGCGCGACGCAGGCCTTGCGGAGATCGATGAGCGGGGCCTTCATGTCGTTCGCCACGCCGCGGGTGATGTCGGCGTATTCGTCGAGCATGCTGTCGAGCGGATTGGTGCCGGCCTTCTTCTCGCCGATCACCGTCGGTGTGCAGAGCACCGCCTTCGCCCCGCCGCCGCGGATCTTGTCAACGAGCGTCCGGAGCCCCTTCTCGAACTCTCCCTTCGGCGTCCCTCGGCCGTTCTGGCTGTGCCAGACATCGTTGATGCCGATGTAGACCACCACGACATCCGGCTTGCGGGCGAGGACGTCGCGGTCGAGCCGGGCGAGGAGATCGGGCACCCGGTTGCCGGAGATCCCGGCGCCGATCACTTCCGGGGGCGGGGCGGGCGTGGCCGCGGCGAGCGCTTGCCGGGCGAGCGTCACGTAGCCGTGGGGACCGGCGCCCGCTTCGGTGATCGAGTCGCCGAGGAACACGATCCGGGGGCCGTGGGAGGGTTCGGCAGCGTGGGAAACCGACATCGCCAGGCCTACCGCCACGCCCAGACAGACGCCCCAGACACCGAACCACGAAGGATGAACCACGGGGAAGACTCCTCGAAAAAGTGGGACAGCAGGACCGATCCGCAGGCCCCGCAGTGATGGCGGCAGTGTACCCGACGCCGCGACCCGGTAGGCTTTCACACGTGCAGCGATGACCCGTGCCGGGGGGCGGCCCCGGTTAGTTTCCGAACTCCAGACGAGACCCTCCATGCAACGCCGAGATTTTCTCAACACCGGGCTCAGTCTGGCCGCTTTGGGAGCCCTCGGGGCTCCTGGCTCGGGAGCTGCGGAGCCCACCGAGCCGCTTCGGGTGGCGCTGGTCGGCTGCGGTTGGTATGGGAAGACCGATCTCTTCCACCTCATGCAAGTGGCGCCGGTCGAGGTCGTCGGGCTGTGTGACGTCGACTCAACGATGCGCGAGGCCGCCGCAGCGCTCGTCGCCAAGCGGCAGCCCTCTGGCAACACCCCTCCGCTCTACGGCGACTACCGCACGCTTCTTTCCGAGACGACGCCGGAGATCGTCCTCGTCGGCACGCCCGATCACTGGCACTGCCTGCCGATGATCGCGGCCTGCGAAGCGGGGGCCGATGTCTACGTGCAGAAGCCGATCAGCTTCGATGTGGTCGAGGGGCGGGCGATGGTAGCCGCGGCACGCAGGCATGGCCGCACCGTTCAAGTCGGCCTCCAGCGCCGCAGCACCCCCCATCTTCTCGACGCCCGCGACCGCTTCATCGCGTCGGGACGCCTCGGGAAGATCGCCGCGGTCGACATCCACAGCTACTACGGCTCACGCGACGCCTTCCCGCCGGCCGCGCCGGTTCCCGCCACGCTCGACTGGGAAATGTACTGCGGGCCCGCGCCGCTGGTTGAATACCATCCGCAGATCCATCCGCGGTCGTGGCGGGACTGCGTCGAGTTCAGCAATGGTCAGACGGGCGACCTGTGCGTCCATTTCTACGACCTCGTCCGCTACTTCCTCGGGCTCTCCTGGCCGAAGCGGATCTCGGCGACCGGTGGAGTCCTTGTCCGCCCGGCTGATTCGTTCGTCAAGGTTCATGACACGCAGACGGCGCTGTTTGATCATGGCGACGTGCAGGTCGTGTGGACACAGCGCAACTGGGGGGAGAACCCCGACCCTGACTATCCGTGGGGGGCGACGCTGTACGGCTCCAAGGGAACGCTGCGCTTGAGCGTGGCGAAGTGGGATTTCAAGCCGAAGGACGGCGGCCAAGCCGAGCACGGGGAGTTTCTCGACGAGCGCGAGAAGTATCCGGAGGATGTCGAGCACAAGGAGACGGAGGCCTTCGCCGCCCCGGCCACCCGCCGCCACATGCTCGACTTCCTCGACGCCCGGGCGAAGGGAACAACGCCCGTGGCCGACATCGCCGAAGGGCATCTCTCGAGCGCCGCTTGCATCCTCGCCAACGTCTCGATGCGTCTGGGGCGGAGCCTGTCGCTCGACAGTGAGGGGAATGTCGTCGGCGACGACGAAGCCAATCGGCTCTTAACGCGCGAGTACCGCGCCCCGTGGAAGCACCCGCGGCCGGAGGGGGTGTGAGGGACACCGTTCCCGCGCGAGTGCGAGCGACGGGTCGGATTCGATCGTCGTGCTTTCGCGCTGACGGCCCGGTAGCGCTCGAGGATCTTGCGGAGGCGGCGCCCGAGACCCTCCTCGTTGGCGATTTTTCCTGGCGCCGCGCGGTGGACTGGATGGCGCCGCAGGATATCGACATGGAATCCTGGCTCGGAGTCGGCAAGGAAGACGTTACCAATCATGGCGGCGTCTTCTTCAGCCTTGGAGCGCTCGACGGACGAACACGGGGAATTGATCTGGAAAGCTTGGATGCCGAGCGACGCCGGGCCTGGATCACGACGACGGACGAGGACGATCGGGCCGATCAGCCATGACGACTTCGTTGACGAGAAGCGGGACGACCCATGTCGTCCACGCCAAGAGAGGGTAGAGCCAATCGGGGGAGGCGCCGGTGAGCGTGGCGACGGCGCTCGAAAGCCGCAGGAAGACCGCCGAACAGAGCAGCACGAAGCACCGCTGCATCCACTTCCGATGGCTGTCAAACCGTCGTGCGACAGCCGCCCTCCAGCCGCACGAGGCGCACAGCCCTGTTGCGACTGCCAGGAGGGCGAATCCGAGACGGGCGACGATGCCGCCGTCGGCGTGAAACGCCATCCACAATCCGCTGGGCACAAGGAGGAGAAGCACGTTGACCAATTGCACGCGGCCCAGCACGCGATGCCAGAGAGCGAAACGGCGTCGGAAGGAGGTGTCGACAAGGAGCAGCCCGAGGATGAGCACGAGCGGGCCCGAGATCAGATGGGCGTAGAACGCGCACGCGTAGGCCCCGTGGAAGGAGCCGCGTCGCCCGACGAGGAAGTCGGCGGTGAAGTCGGGGGGGAGGTAGCGGGGATAGTTGCGGAAAATCCCCACCAGCACCACGCAGACAAGCGCCTCCGAGAGCCGCTTCAGCAGCGGCAGCGGTGGAGTGAGAAAACAAAATGGCATATCCGGATCGATCGTGTCCCCGCTCGCGACGCCCTGACGAAGTGTATCGGCCCGGACGCCGGCTTTGGAGGTGACTCAGGAAGTCAGGCGCCTGACTCCAATCAGACTTGAGCGGCAGTGAGATTCATTCGCGGGAATGTTTCTCGTTGATGACCGGGCCAGGGCGATGTCTTAGTCGAGGGAAAGGACGCGGCGGCTCTTCATCCTCTTCCGCCACATCCTCGCCGTCGACGACCGTAAACGGCCCGCCGTCCACCGTCACTCGCACCGTTACGTTTCCGTCGCGAACTCCCGCCCCGATCCAGCCGACGATCGCCCGCTTTACGAGGAACCGGGTCGGGGGAATCAGCAACAGGAGTCCGAGGGCATCGGTCAGGATGCCTGGAAAGAGAAATAGCAAGCCGGCAAGGAACAGGCAGAGCGTGTCGAGGATCGCATTCCCCGGAACGCGGCGGTGCTCGAGTTCCCCTTGAAACTGCTGCAAGGTGAGCCTTCCGATCGAACGGATCAGGGCGATTCCCACCCCCGCCATCACGACCACGGCGAGGAGCGGCACCTTCCAATCGGTGAGCGCCCCGAGCTTCAAAAGCAAGGCCAGTTCGACGAACGGCAAGGCCAGCAGGGCGACAAGAAGAGCGAGGGGATTGCGCATGAAAAGGCTGCCGGAATGCTCGGACGAGCCTTCAATCTACCCGACGTCGATCGGACGTTGCAGCATCTCCGCTGGTAACTCGGCCTCGGCTGGGCCGACGACATCAACTCGCCAAGAGCCGCTCGATCGCCTCAAAGGCACGGAGGGCGAGCAAATGCTTGTCGCCCGACACGATCATGTGAGCATGGGCCGCCACGGCGGCAGCGATCACCTGGTCGTCATCGGCGTCTTCGGGCACGATGCGCGGCAGCGACAAGGGCTCGACGAGATCGACAGCCTCGAGGTAATCGGCGAGCACCGCGCTCCTGCCGCGGCCAATCGACTCCAGCCGTTTTGCGACGGCCGGCCGAGAAAGCACATCGGCCAGCTCATCGAGAAGGGCGATGGTGCTGTAAAGTCGAAGGCGTGGCCGCTCTGCTACGAGGCTGAGCAGTTCGTACGGTGTTCCTCGCCACAGCAGTGCCGAGAGCACGACGTTGGTGTCAAGAACAATCCGCACGGTGCCCCCTCAACTCCCGTTGCGGCGGGACTGTCGTAAGGTGCGGGCTGCTATCACTTCAGCGAAAATCTCATCATCACTCTGGCAACCAGCACCAGCGTCTTCGAGTGACGGAGCCAACGTGAGCAGTCGCCCCAGAGCTTCCTGCTTTCTGGCACGGTTTGTCAGAAACTCGACAAAATGTTCCACCTCGACAACCTGCTCGGGGGACAGGGCCGTGATCTTGTCGAGAAGCGTTTGCGAGTCCTGCATCGGCGGGGTCCTCTGGGGGTTGGCAGGCCCGCAACTGATTTTACTTGAAGAGGGCCGGATGCTCAAAGCTGTGGCGTGCTGGATTGGTATCCAATCCCGCTATCCGGCCAGGAGCAGCTCGACGCACGCCTCCGCGAATGCCGGATCGTTGATCGCGCAGTCGAGTTCGACAAGCGGGATGCCGGGGCTGAGCCACTTGCGGATCGCCGAGAAGAGCGCGTCGTCGGCGGCCGGATCATGGAACGGCTGGCCCGGCACCGCGATCAGGCTGATCCCGCCGAGCGGAAGGAGCACCGTCGCCGGGCCGACCGACGCGTTGACCTTTTGCGCGAGGATCCGCCCCAGATCGCGGCACTCTTCCGGCGTCGTCCGCATGAGCGTCACTTGGGCGTTGTGCCGGTGGAATCGACGGCCGGCAAAGGCTGGGGAAATCGTTTCCGGGGCGCCGAAGTTCACCATGTCGAGGCATCCGGGAGCGATCACGGCCGGGATCCCACGCTGGGCGGCGGCATCGAGCCGGGTTGGGCCGGCGCCGAGGATGCCGCCGACGAGTTCATCGGCCCACTCGGTCGTCGTGACGTCGAGAACGCCCGCCACCGGGCCGCTCGCGATCAGCGCCTCCATCGTCCGCCCGCCAGTGCCGGTGGCGTGAAACACGACGACGTCGCGGCCAGCCGCTTCGAGGAGCCCCCGGGCCCGTTCGACGCACGGGGTCGTGTTACCAAACATTGAAGCCACGATGAGGGGTTTGGCCCCGCTCCCCTCCCCCGCCGCGGCCAAGCGGATGTTCGTGTCGACGAGCGTGCAGACCGTGGCGGCCGCCCGGGAGAACTGGGCGCGCGTGAAGGCATTGAGCCCCGCGACGTCCGACACTGCCGGGATCATCACGATGTCGCTGATGTCGAGGTAGGGGGCGACGTTCCCGCTGGCGAGTGTCGACACCATTACCTTCGGGACACCGAGCGGCAAAGCACGCATTGCCGCCGTCCCGATCGCCGTTCCCCCCGATCCCCCCATCGACACGATGGCCACGATCCTTCCTTGCGCATGGAGCCGGCGGACGACCGCCGCCGCGGCAGCCGCCATCGCCGTCACCATCTCTCCCCGATCGCACCGTGCTTGCAGGGCTGCCAGATCGATTCCCCCCTCGGCCGCCACTCGCTCGCGCGGGATGTCGGCTTCGATCTGCGGCACGCCGAAGCCGCCGCCGTCGACGAGGAGGGGCTCGTGGCCGAGGTCGCGGATCCGATCGGCGAGGAAGCGATGCTCGATCCCTTTGGTGTCGAACGTGCCGAGGACGACGATCGTGCCCATCTGAGGGATTCCTGCAAAGGGATGACCAGAGCGGAGTGAGGGAAGCTTTTCGTCAGCCCCTCGGCGGCAGACGGAGCTCGCCGAAGCGGCGGACCTCGGCGGTGAGGGCCGTCTCCACCGGCAGGCGCTCCATGGAACTTGCGCCGTAGAAGCCATCGATGCCGCGGCACTTGCCGAGGATGAAGCCGGCGTCGTCGGGGGTGGCGATCGGGCCACCGTGGCAGAGGACCAGGACATCGTCGCGGGTGGTGCGTGCCGCGTCGACGATCTGCTGGACCTCGTCGACGCAACCGACGAGCGTCTTTGCCGTCGCAGCGCCGATCGTGCCGCCGGTCGTCAGTCCCATGTGGGCGACGATGATGTCGGCGCCGGCCGCCGCCATGAGCCGGGCTTCCTCGGGATTGAAGACGTAGGGCGTCGTGAGGAGATCGAGCGATCGGGCGGCGGCGATGAGATCGACTTCGTGGTGGTAGCCCATCCCCGTTTCCTCGAGGTTTGCCCGGAACGTGCCGTCGATGAGGCCGACGGTGGGGAAGTTCTGAATGCCAGAGAAGCCCAGGTCTTTGAGCTCGCGGAGGAACGGGTCGCGGAGGAGGAATGGGTCGGTGCCGTTGACCCCGGCGATCACGGGTGTGTGTTTGACGGCCGTGAGCACCTCGCGGGCCATGTCGCGGACGATCTCGTTGGCGTTGCCGTAGGCGAGGAGCCCAGCGAGCGAGCCGCGGCCGGCCATCCGGTAGCGGCCGGAGTTGTAGATCACGATCAGATCGACGCCGCCTGCCTCTTCGCACTTCGCCGACAGGCCCGTGCCGGCACCGGCACCGATCACGGGGAGGCCGCGGCGGACCTTGTCTCGGAGCCTGGCGAGGATCGCGGAGCGGGTCTGGTCGATCGGGGGCATGGAGAGAATCCTGGTTGGGGGAGCCCCGGGGAAGGGATCCGAGCGGTTCTGGAGCGGGCGGCGACGCACGAGGGGCCGAAGTATACTCCTGCAGATTTTTCCGCTGCCCCACCCTCCTGCCCTTTCAACGTTG
>Ga0208249_1000030_pt1 | contig 42120 bp, 49 predicted proteins | sample CryBogmetaGMA1M_FD_184546 | JGI IMG/M metagenome (GOLD analysis project Ga0208249, IMG submission 184546) | Freshwater microbial communities from Crystal Bog, Wisconsin, USA - MA1M (SPAdes) | ecosystem: Environmental > Aquatic > Freshwater > Lake | place: Crystal Bog, Wisconsin, USA | collected...
CCTTGTTACTGGGTTTGAGGTGTCTGCACCACAGATGCCAAACTGGGACATCAATGTAAGCGTTACTCCAGTAATGAGGGCTAAGAGGAGCTACCAAACTGTGTTTAAGCACATCACTAGCTACCAGTATGGTCAGCCTACTCCGTCCTATACGCTATTTGATCCTATTGCAATCAATGTGTATTATGATGGATATTTCTTTAAAGTGAATATCCCAGATGCACTAACTAACTCTGGTTTGTACATTACATTCACTACGGCATCAAATGATCCTGTGCATGGTTATATAAACGAAACATATAATGTTCCTGTTTCCACCACCACGGCAAATCAATACAACGCATTAGTTGGAACATATCAGCTTATTGCTTTTGAGGCAGATTACTGGAAGGCAAACATCTGGCGGGTTGTCCAACAGCTTGTTCTTCTAAAGTAATATGGATATAAAAGATGTAAAAGCAGAGTTTTCTGGGTTTGGCTCTATACCAAGCTCTCGAACTACATTTGCACAAGGGATTGGCATGGGGGGATCGTTTACTCCAATATGGACAACTGAACCACAGCTTCCCGCAAGGAGACAGTCATCACCTCCTGTTTTGAATTACCCATTTAAAATATCAACTAAAGTAGTTGCAGGTCAATTGTCTATATCAGTTTTTAGTGATTCGTATTTATTTGATTCTACTATTGACTCACGTAATTTGATAACAATTGATAATTTAGATACATACATAAATTGTAATAACAATGATTATGTTTGGCTTGAGCTTGGTATATCTGGATTTAGCATAACATCAGCAACAATCAAGACGGTTGGCAATGGTGGCTCTTTTACTGGTGGTGGTATCTATGTAGCAAACGGAAACCTTCAAGATGATGGTGGAAATCCACCGAGCCAAATTTATGCAAGGAAGTTGTTAGCGTATGTTAATGATGGTAAAGTTCAACCAATTGTTGTAACAAATTTGGGGATGTCTGCATTTTGCGCAAATGGGATTGCTTCAATTTTCCCAGTCCCTGTTTAAATATGAGCAATGTAATTGTGTCTGGATTTTTTGGTGAAAACCGAGACCGATATGAGTTTACGGGGTGTATACCACAGCTTCCAAGCTCAGCAGTTAAAGATGCGTTTCTTGAAGTAACATTCGAACAAGCAATGCAGTATTGGTGGAATGCTAAAACCTACACATTTGACTCTTTTTCTGGAAGTTCTAGCTCAACAATTGCATCACCTGCATATGGCATAAGTTTACAAACTTATAGTGCTTCAGCTGATTATTCGTATTTATCTCAAGACGCTCTATGTAGACAATCAGATAATAGGGAATATCTTATTTGTAGCCGTCCAACAGACGGCGATAGATTTGATTTTTCCTTTTCTGAAGGCTATGAAGGACCTTCTGGAGATATAGTTTCTACCGCCACAAGCGGAAGTATATTTAATGGAACTTGGACTGTGTATAGTAATGGGGCTGTGACTTCAGATTCTTTAATTGCTGGATATGGAAATTTGGGATGGCCTAACAATAGTGGTGAAGGCAATTGGTTTCGTATGTATTGCGATTATACAGTAACACCAAATCTTTATTATATTGACCCATATATATTTTTTCGAGGGGATGTTTCTGCAGGCTACTCTTTTTATACAGTTGGCTCGGCAGAATATTTTCTATATCCAACATATAGTATTGGAAATATTCCTGCTAATGATGTTTCGGGAACACTAGAAATAGGTGGAACTTATACTCTGAATTTTTATGGTGGCGGGTCTTCAACTTGCAATCTTTATTATAACCCTAACCCAGTTGTAAATGTTTTATGTTTTCCTGTTGACCCAGATATCCCTTGCCCTCCTTTTTCGCCAAGTGATTTCCTTGTTTCTGATGTGGAATATTCATTTAATGCGTCAATAACAATTACTTCTGTATTATGATTGACATACGCAGATAAATGGAATAAACCATCTGCATTGAAATGATTGTAGCAATTTCCTATTACGATGGTGATCTAGCCCAGATGCGGCGTTGGGCAAGCCATGTGGCTAAACTAGGCTCCTATAAAGCCCACAAGATTGTTCTGGCTCCTGCACATTGTGCGACCACGGATGGTATTAAAGAAACGCTTCAGGCTTGCTTCGCAGAGGTGATTGTAGAAGTTTGCCACCACACACAATCAGGGTGGCCTGTAAGTTGCAATATGGCATTTGAGCAAGTCGCTTGGTTGGCTCATAACAATCTTAAACAGCCGTTCCTCTGGATGGAACCAGATGCCGTTCCGCTAACGCCAGATTGGATTGACAAGATTGAAGCCGCTTATGCGGCTTGCGGAAAACCATTTATGGGAGACTTTGTTGGCATTAGGAACATCATGCCCAATGGAGTTGACCATATGAGCGGAGTTGCTGTTTATCATTGGGATCTTCCTAGACTGGCTCCTTCAATTTTTAACAACGAGAATACCGCTTGGGACATCGCATCTGGTGGTCAAGTGGTTTATCAAATGGCTCGTACAAATCTTATTCATCATGATTGGGTTCCAGAAAAGAAGTGGAGGCGTGATGTTGTAACTCCCGATTGCGTTAATCTTAATGCGGTGGTATATCACCCAGACAAGTTGGGAGTGTTATTTAATGATGGTTTACTTCCGAATGGTACGCAGGGAGATCCTGCGGCGGGTGGCTCCTGCGAGAGCAAGCCTCATGAAACAAAGGACAATCATATTGAAGAAGCACTTTTGACTATTATCAATCATGCAAAACAATCCAGAAAAGCCAAAAAGGAAATCACGGAACGGCTCTGCCAAGAAGGTTTCATCACCAAAACCAAGGGTTCCAAGCAGTCTCGAAAGAAGGTTCGATCTGCTATGGGCGGCAGTAAAAGGGCCGTCTCTGGAGGTGGAGTATCGCTTCCATCCGACTCGCAAGTGGCGGTCTGACTACGCCCATCACGATAGCCTCACTCTTATTGAGATTGAAGGCGGGGCATGGGGCGGTCGCCACGCTAGAGGTGGAGGTTTCCTTAAAGACGCAGAGAAATACTGGGAAGCCCATAAACTTGGATGGAAGGTGGTCAGATGGACTGCACCATTGATTACGATGGAAAACTGCCAGATTTTGAAGCAAATGCTACAAAAGTAGAATTTAATCCATGAGAGATCACCTTACAATAAGGCAGATAACTCATAGGGAATATCTTCAATCTCCATTGTGGAGATCAATAAGATTGAAGGCAATAGAGCATTATGGCGAGATTTGCGGCAAATGCGGCGGTTATGGAAACGATGTTCATCATTTAACCTATGATCGTGTTGGCGGCGAGGAGCTACTAGAAGATTTACAAGTTTTGTGTAGGGATTGCCATGAGGCGATTCATGCAATGGAAAGAGCTACAAGAAGGCAAAAAACAAAAAGAAGGGGATGCACAATCGAGGTTTTATATTCAATGCTAACAGATGAGCATAAAAAACAAATTGAGGACAAATACTCTGGTAATGCATATTCTGTGTTAACAGCCCCATCAAGAGATGGTTGGCAAGCAAGAAAAATGGCAAGGAGATTTGTAAATATCCAATTCATTGTTGGTAATCTGAACCCCTCTTACCCTGTGGACAAAAGGCAAATCAATGCAATTAACCAATTTTTTTACAGGCAAGAATATCAATCGCTTAAAGAAAGTGGTATGCTAACAGGCGAAATTGCCAATTCATTAAGGAAAAAGTATTTTTCCTGTTGACACATACATTAGTTTTAATGTAAGGCAAGGTTAGCTGAAACTGGCTGTGCCAGCGAGAGGATAGCCACCTTTCAAAATTGGGCGTAATTATGGAGACTAGCCCGATCCAAAATTAAGGTAGCTATTACCCGCTAGGGTTATATCTACATCACCCAAACCAAAACAAACTTACTTTATAAACTATTATGGCTATCGCCTGTTCTACAGTTAACGACCTCTTCCAGCGGGAGACTGGTCGCTTCTCCGTTGACATCCAACAGCGTTATCAGGTCGAGTCCCCTTGGGGTCGCCTGACTCGTGTTGGCAAGTTCCCCCTCGGTATGGGAACCTCCCTCAACGAAATCACGGTTGAGCGTGTTCTTTCTGGCTCTTTTGAGTCGGATTGGAGCAATGTCTCCACCTCTAACGGAACCTCCTCCTCTGGTTGCGTCCCTGCTACCAATGATCTGTCCTTCGGTCAGAGCGTTGCTAACTGGAATCTCCAGACCAAGAGCTACCAAACCCCTTGCATCTGCTTGGATGACCTCAAGACCTCGTTCCAAATCGAGTCTCAGGTTACCAAGACCGTGGAGCAACTTACCCAGCTTACCAAGACGGTTCTCGATAACCGCCGCCGTACTGAGTATATGCGACTCGTTCCCAAGATTCAGGCTGGCTACACCACGGAATACAGCGGTGCGTTGAACACCGTTCCCGTTCCTACCTTCCAGCTTGCTCAGGATCAGCTTGACACCATCCGTGTTCAGCTTATTCGTGATGGTGCTGGTCACAACCCCCTCGGTCGTGAGAATGGTGCCGCTGTCCTCGGTCTGATCACCAGCCCTGAGACCAGCCGTCAGCTTATCCGTAACAACAGCGAACTCCGTCAGGACATTCGTTATGCCACCCCTTCGGAGCTTGTCGCTCCCCTTGGTGTGGATCGTTCGTTCGGTGGCTACTATCACCTGATCGACTTCGAGGTTCCTCGTTTCACCTACTCTGGTGGTGCTTACACGCAGATTTATCCCTTCGTGCAACAGGCCGCCCAGACTGGTTACAAGTGGGTTCCGAATCCTGCCTACAACACCGCTCCGATTGAAGCCGCATACATCTTCCACCCCGATGTGTATGAGGAGGCAGTCCAGCAAGTTGGGCCGAACATCCCCGGTGCGGCGTTTGACGATTATCCGTATTACTACAGCGGCCAGTTCTTCTGGCTGAACATTCGTGATACGACTGTCAACCCCCTCGGTAAGATCGGTCGCTGGTTGGCTATCTTCCAGAGCGGAAGCCGCCCTCTCCAGCCTTGGCTCGGTCGTGTGGTTCTACACAAGCGTTGCCCGAACGACTTCGGTAGCGTTCAATGTACGAATTCCTAATAACTAGGGATTAGTAATCAAAGGAAACCCCCTTGGAGAAATCCTTGGGGGTTTTTCTTTTTGTTAGATTCCCATTGCATCAACATTAAATAAATCGTAATTAACATCCACTATGGCACTATCCTTCCCTATCCCCAAAGGCTTTTCTGCTCCAGATGGAGTTAAGGACGGCAACGAGTTTTCCGAGATTGCTGGCTTCAAGATTGAGGACGGCAAGATCCACATCCTCTCTATCGGGCAGGACAAGACCCCTATCGCCTCCAAGGAGGACAAGGCTGACAAGCCCAAGGGAGCCAAGGATGCCATTAAGGAACAGCTTGGTGCCATGGAGGACAAGAAGGGATCTGCCTCTATGGAAGAGGAGACTCCAGAGGAACAGGCTTCTCCCGACGAGGAGATGGATTAACCTATGAGCAGGGTGTTTAACCCTGTGTATTCGTCCACTTCGGACGGATCTGACATCACGCTCTGCCGTATCCTAGAGGCGGTAGCCACGCTTGCAAACCCATTGTCTGATGGGCTTCTTCCCCATACGAAGGTAAGTACCGCAAGCACCAATGCTACTGTGGTTAAAGCAAGTGCTGGAAGGGTGCATAACTTCATTGCCACAAATGTCAGCAATCAGACCAAGTATGTGAAGTTTTACGATATGGCTACCACGCCTAATCCTGCTTCAGACACGCCAGATTATATCATCCCACTCCAGAATGGGCAGACCATCACGCTTGCCTTGGGTACTTCCCCATTCTATTTCCATAACGGAGTATCGTATGCAATGGTTACGAGTGCTAGTGGAGGAGGGAATGTTGGTGCAGGAGATATAGTTTTAAGCCTTACTTGGGCTTAAATCACTTGCATTGGCTAATAAAAGCCAGTAAGAATCATCTACTATGAGCCGAGATTTCACACCTGTCTATTCTTCCACCTCTGATGGTTCCGACCTAACTCTTTGCCGAATCCTAGAGGCCGCTGGTTCAATCCAAACCAAGGTTACTACTGGATTTGACATCCCTGCCTATAACGATGTTGTGCTTGAGTATAGCAATAGCTCTTTTCCTACCAAGCCGACCTACATCACCTTTAAGCAAAACGGAACTGCAGTTTACTATGTCTATCTGCAATATGATGGAAATGGTGCGTTGACCCGTGTTGCTCAAGACTAATTCTTGTAGCTAATGGCACTCACAGATAACATTTTAGCTTACTGGAGCCTTAATAATAATGGTTCTGGTGGAGTCAGTCTCGTTGACTCGACTGGTAATGGCAATACTCTTACTAATAATAATGGCGTAACGCTAGGAACTGGAATTATTGCTGGGGATGCTGTTTTTGATGGTGTTGACCAATACCTTTCAACACCAATTTCATTGTCATTATCTACTGGCAATTATTCAATCGCTGGATGGGTAAACACCACGGATTCTAATAAGATTTCGACAATTATTGGACAATATCCCGGTTTAAATATTCGCACAGGAAATGGAAATATTGTTGCTGATAATTGGTTGGAGGATAAAGGAATGTCAGCACCTTTGTCTGAAAATAGTTGGAATTATTTTTGTTTGTCAGTTTATAGTGGAGTTCCATCTTTTTATTTAAATGGTTCTTTTGTAGCCATAGGAGACCAACTCGGTAATGTTAGCAATTTATATTTTGGTGGAGATGCTGTTCTAACAGGAATTTTTTTATCTGGCTCTATTGATGAAGTTGGCGTTTGGAACCGAGCATTGTCTACAGCGGATGTAACGGCACTTTATAATAGCGGTGCTGGATCAACATATCCATTTAATAAGCCACTTTATTACAATAATGCTGAAGCTGATGGAGATTGGGGGAACCTTTTAAACTGGTGGCTGGATTCTGGATTTACGATTCAAGCTACGGCTCTTCCCATTAATACTAAACCAGTAAAAATCTACGGAGAAGTTATTGAGAATACTTCTGGAGATGGAGTTTGCTATTGCTCTTCAGCAGAGTTTTATTCATCCAGCTTTTATTATCCTCTTGTTCTTAACTCAACAGGGCTAGTTAATTTCCAAGGCACAGGCGGCGTATTTGATGGAACTGCAACGGACGGAATCTCATTCCACGATACTTGCTCGCTTGGAGAAAACGGATACATTACTGGCAATGCCACCTTCCGAGATCAATCTACCAGCAGCCTTGGTACTGTTCATGGAAATGCTTTCTTCTATGAGCAATCATACAACTTTGGTCAGATCGATGGCAACGCCACAGTATATTATTCCGGTGGACTAGGTAGCTATCCTATTGGCGGCAATGTTTCTGGTTCTGTAACCTACCTTGACTGGCCCGCCGTTAGCCCACAGCATTTTAACGACAACCCCTCTATTGGCGGGGCTAACGATGGTGATTTTAACAACACACTAAATTGGTGGAGTGATGATTCCTATACAACTCGCCCGATTAATTCGGTTGGAACTCAAGTAATTCCCGATGCCTCCACCGATGTGATTATTGCACCTTCTCGTGCAATTTATGCCAACACAGGAACGGCAAATCCAACGATTAACACGCTTACTGCGAACAATGCGGAGCTTGTTTATATCTCAATCACCATAAGCAATGGTGCAACATTTGGTGGCGATTCATGGGGAATGTATCAAGCTGTTGTTTATGGCGATGTTACCTTTAACTCTGGATCATATAATTCAGAAGGAGTTATTCATGGAACAGCTAAATATACTTCATCTAAAGGTATTCAATATGCTTGGAACGACAACTCTCTCGTTAATCTAAACTCAACCCCTATGGCATATGGATCTACTGGGTTCCAAGTGTCTATCTCTGAAGGCGGGGATGTGCTAATTTCTCGCTTGCTTAACCTTCCTTGGTTTATTAACATCTAACATCATGATTTCTCTTAAATCTCCCATCACCATCACTCCATCTCCTATCAATGGTAAGGCCATTGCTCCAATCGTTCTTAATCAGATTGATTGGATCGTGAGCTACGATGACAAGTCTGCTACGGCCTTTATCAAGGGAGCGAATGTCTATCTTCGCCTTTGGGATGCCACCACGACACCAACCTATGCACAGGCTGGTCAGTTTACCGACAAGGATGTTGATGCCCGCGTTGCTGAACTCCTTGGAGCCGACATCGCCGCTTCCCTCACCGCTTTGTTCCCCAAGGGATCGACCCCCAAGGTTGAGGCACAGCCAAAGCCAGTTTCTAAAGGCAAGAAGTCATGAGCAACCATGTTGTCTCCAACGCTGAAGTAGGCTCAACAAGTGCCATCGTCTCGTTGGTGACTCTCATCGTCTCTTTCTTCAACTCTACCCATGTCTGGTTGCAGAACATGACCCTGCTGGTATCCCTCATCGCTGGTCTTATTGCCGTCTATGTCGGGGTGAAGCGGCTCCTAAAATGAAGCGTATCTCCATCCTAGCCGCCCTGTTGCTGGCAGGGTGTGCTTCCCATGAGAAGGTTGCCTACACAGCCCCCTCAGTTGTCGGTGTGAAAACCAGCATTGAAAAGCTCAAACCACTCGTCACAACTCCCGCAGGGAATGCGGTGATTAAAGAGCTAAACTCCGCAGTAGACACCTACCAAGCCCAAGTTGACCAGCAAGCCAAGGATCTAGCCAAGGCTCAAAATGATGCCGCTTACTGGCATCAGAAGCAGGAGAAGGCTCTTAAAGAGCTATGGACATGGCGTTTGATTGCACTTTCTGCAATCTTGTGCGTAGTGCTTTATATTGGAATCAAGACATCATGGCGGTTTCTAATCTAATTGAGAACAAGTTGTCCCAAAAGCCGCTGGAGAGCAAAAAGGCGATCTACGCTCTGTTGGCTGGCAGTTGCGTTCTTCTTGTATTTGCTGTCTCTGCTACTCTCATTGTCCTCCACGCAGAGGCATCCAAGGACATCGTGGAACTCGCCAACCTCGTTGTTCTTTTCTTTGGAGCCACCGCAACAACTTTAATCACGGGACAGGCCGCTATGGATTGGAAGGCCGTATCAGCACTCCAGCACATGAGCGAGGATGTGAAGGTGGATAGCAATGCCGAAGCTCCAGACATGGTTGTGAATCAGCGTATCCAGAAGTCGAGGTGGCACGATGACGGCGTACTTTAAGACTAAGGTTATTCCGTTCCTGTGGGAGCATGAAGGGATTACATACGAGAATGACCCAGACGATAGTGGGGGTGCCACCAAGTTTGGCATCGACCAGCGTTCCCATCCAAATGTTGACATCAAGAATCTAACCGAAAAGGAAGCCACGGAAATCTACTGGAGCGAATGGCTCAAGTACGCTTGCGACCACCTTCCTCAACCTCTTGACTGGATCTTCTTTGATGCTTGTGTCAATTGCGGATTGTCTAGAGCTTTGAAGTTTTTGAATTTATCTGGAAGAGATCCAAAGAAGTTTCAAAACGAGCGTAGAGGCTTTTACAATCGACTCGCAGAGCAGAAGCCAGTATTGAGGAAATTCTTAAAAGGATGGTTGGCTAGAGTTGACGATCTTTCAAAAGAAACAGGATTGTCGTAGGCTCTCCGCAGGAGCAGTATGGGGATACATAAGGGGTTTTACAAAATCGTGTCAAGCTCAAAATTTGTTCTTGCCATCCAGCGGATGCAGTCGTAGAAGGGATGCATGAAAACCAACCCACAGAAACCCGACAACGAGGTCGCAAGGCTCCGTAAATATATTGAGAGGCTAGAAATCTTCGCTCCAGAAAATGATTGGAGTCTGCCAGAATGGAGGAAGCTGATTGGAAGCAAGGAAGAGCAGGAAGATCCAGATTCTCTGTTAAGGCTCTACCAGTTCCGATTCGCCCCCGAACCAGAGGAACCCGTGAGTGATTGGAAATGTCCCCATTGTGGTAGCACAACTGGAACTTGGTTTAGCCGAGTTGAGCCTATGGGAGACATCTGCGAGGATTGCGGCAAAGCAGTTGATGAGGAACCCGTTGTCGTTAATCCAGAACCATCAAATTTCGTTGTTGATCAAAAAGTCGATAATTTGAGCGACAAGCAGGAGCAGAAAGCCCCCAATCATCTCCACGCTTGGATGCGACTTCAAGAGTCAATAAACAGAGATATTTCTGGAGAACTCCAAAACCTCCGCAACGAGATCCAGAAGCTCAAACAAAAATGAAAACCACACCACACACATTCACCATCACGCCACTTGAAGGAATCTCTTCACCATGCGTCAACATCACAATCAGCGAGGAATCCACGCTATCCGAGTGCATAGAAGCATTTGAGAGCTTCCTCCACGCCGTAGGATACCGCCTTCCAACTGGAGCCATACTAGGATACGAGTGGGACGAGGAGGACAATCCCACCACACCAGAAGATGAAAATGACTGCTATGATAGAATGGTTGAAATCAAACTGAAGCAAGCCTCCCTTATCGCCGCCGTAAACTTCTGCCTCACGGAGTATCCATCCGATAGGGCTAGTGTTTATCTTGCTCCGATCATGGAGAAACTTTTTCAAAAATAGTTCTTGCCATCAGTCAGCCCAACCCATAAAACAACATTCGTTATGAAAAACACCAAACCAAAAACCGCAGTCAAGAAAACCACCAAGACCACCAAGCCTTGCAATGAAATCTCCGAAATCTGGAAAAACCTTCTTCAAAAGCGAAACGAACTCACAGACATCACCACGATGCTTCTCGACCAACAGCAGGATCTCAACATTCTTTCTGAACGACAGCAAGTCATGTTCTACGCAATTGCTGTGGCAACGCTACTTGGAGCAGTCAACTTCATCTGGCTCTGCCTCAAATGAGCGACAAGTTAACACCAGAGGAGAAAATCGCAATCCTGCTTGATTCATTAGAATCCATCCGCAACACGCTAGACGAAACAATTTCCTTCATCGACGACTCAATGATTGAGGCTGACGAGAGGGGATAACCAAAAACACAATGAAAAAAACACCCTGCAAGAAGCCCTGCGATAAGCAGGAGGAAACAACCACCGAGCTTCGTATCGTGTGGGATCACGAAATCGGCGAGAAGATTTACGAGCTTGAGGCTCGTATCCTCTCATCCACCATCCTGCTCATCGCCACGCTTGCCGTGTCGGTTAGTAATCTCTTGGCCTTCATCTTCAAGAAGTAATGAGCGAAAACAAATCACAGGAGGCTTATTCACTAGCCCTAGTCGCCGCTATTGGTGAGTTGTCCAATGTGGCTAAAACAGCCGCCAATCCGTATTTCAAGAGCAAGTATGCTCCTCTGGATGCGATCATTGACGCTACTCGCCCCATCCTTGCAAAGCATGGTTTGGCAGTCATGCAACAGCCCCTCTTCATGGAGGGAACCGCTGGTGTGGAGACTACCATTCTGCACAAGGGAGGCTACAGCACCACCTCCACGCTACTGCTCCCTCTCAAGGATCAGTCCCCGCAGGGAGTGGGATCTGCCATCACCTATGCTCGTCGCTATGCCCTAGCCGCCGTGTTGGGTATTGCTTCGGAGGATGACGATGACGGCAACATCTCTACTGGTCTATCCAAGGGAGAGAAGATCCAAGCCAACATTGATTCCAGCCGCCCTGCCGTAGCAAAGGCGATGGACAAGAACCCATCCGTAAGGCCAGCAGGAAACGCTGTGGCTACTTGGAGGGGCGTATTGCCAACTCAAGCCAAGATCGCCGCACAGAGCAAGGAAGGCTCCGCAAAGAAGTGGACTCTCTACTCCGTTGAGTTTAACGACAACGGCAAGACGATTGAGGCTATGACATTCGATGAGAAGCTGTTCATGGCGGCAACTGACTTCGGGGCTAATGGAACGCTGGTGAATGCTGGCGTTGCTCCGGGGAAGAAGGATCCTAGTAAGTGGGAATTAGTCACATTAACAACAACAGAGCAATAACAATGAAACAACAAAAAATATATGCGTTTTCAAGCAAGTTAAATCACGGAATGACATTGCGTGAGTATTATGCTGGATTGGCTATGCAGTCATATTGCACTAGAGATTTAGAAAAAGGTTGGAAGAAAGATGAAATAGCGTCAGATGCATTTGAAATGGCTGACGAAATGATTGCCATAATTGAATTAGGAGAATGAAATCCAAAGCAAAGGGGGCGGCGATAGCCGCCCCTCATATTGGTACAAAATTTGAGCGATTCCTTGCCGTCTCCTGTAGTCATGGAAAATACGCTGACCCTACTGCAATTTCTGCGGTTCTTGCCATGCGAGACAAATGGAAGCCGACGATATGTGTTCATCTGGGCGATTGGTGTGATACAACCGCTTGGAGATCGGGTGCGGCTGGAAGTAGTGACGAGTCAGAGCCAGTTGCCCCAGACATTGATGGAGGGCTTGCTTTCTTGCGAGAGTACCGACCAACTCATGTCTTGGACGGAAACCATGAGGATCGAATCCCAAGGATGCTCAATCACCGCAACGCTGTGGTGGCCTACGCCGCCCAAAAAGCAACAGACTATATTGACAAGGTGTTTGTCGAGATTGGTTGCCGAAGGATTCCGTATGACGGAGTTTTTCAAAAGTATGCTGTTGGCGATGTGACCTTCACTCATGGAACCATTTATAACGAAAATGCGGCTAGGGATATGGCAGAGACTTATGGCGGCAAAGTCATATTTGGACACACGCATCGTTCGTCGCAAGGAGAGGGCAGAACGATTAAGGAAAGCACAGGGTACTGCGTGGGTACGCTTACTCGCAGAGGCGAAATGGACTATGCAAAATGCCGCCGAGCAACCCTCGGATGGCGACAAGGGCTAGTCTATGGGGAGATTGGGCCAAAGGATAGTGCCGTGTGGCTAATCACCAGAGGCGAGTTTGATAAGGAATGGAGGTTGCCAATATGAAAACATTTCTTATTTTATGCTCGTTAATAGTCGTATTCATTGTTATAACTTGCACTATTGAAATCATTCACAATTTTATAATTAAATGAGTGCTAACGAATGGGCAAAATTAATTTCCAAACATTCTCACATTGATGTAGAAACTCCTCCAGAGGGATACAAAACAGCAAAAGAGCTTTGTGTGGAATGGAATCTACAAATAGCCCAAACAAATAGAATCATCTGCGAGATGATAGAAAAGAAAAAAATAGAGCGAAGGAAATTCAGAATCAAGACAGGCCACAAAACCTACCCAGTACCACACTACAAAATTATCAAGAAATGAACCAAGAACCAAAACACATCCAAAACCACTACTACATCTCCAACGAATATCATGTGTTGGCTGGCCCTTATGAGGTCAACTCACCATCACAGCGTAAGATGCTGGAGAATGTGGTGAAAGACATGAAGCGTGGAAACATTGATTACCGACTTGTATCAGAGATCGTCAAGCGGTCTGGAACGCATGGAGATGTGATTGATGTTGAGCGTATCAATGTGGAGCGTAGGGGCATGATTCTATCTAAAGGAGAAAACAATGATTGATTTGCTCATAGCCATCCTAGTAGCTGTTGCACTTTGGTTCTACTTCAACACCTATAAACCACGATGAAATTCAAAAAGATTGCGTCCTTAACGATAAATGGGGCAAGGTGGAGCATAGGCTATGGAAACCCCGGCAAAAACACAGATGGAATTTGCGACTACGAGAAGCGTAGGATCACAATCAGTCGTGGATCTACTCGCAATCTCGTTGATGTGCTGGCACATGAAATACTCCATGCTCGTTTCCCAGACCTTAATGAAGAATCAGTTAACGAAGCGGCTGGGATTATTGATGAAGCATATGGTGCTTTTTCCCAATTCCAGCTTGCCCGACATGGGGGATGATTGGGAAGAAGAAGACGAGGAGATATACAAATGAACGCTACAGATAAATTTGAGAATTGGTTCAACACAGAGGGTATCCGCACTTATTCCAAGAACCACGGCACAGCCGATGGTCATAAGGAATATATGTATGAAGCCTTTATGAATGGATACAAGATGGCTCTTGACCATTGCACAGAGGTGTTGCTTGATCCAAACAACGCAAATATTATTGACGAGTAATGAGCTTTCAGAAGCTAAAGAACATCTCTCAAGTCCCTCCGGGTCGCTTCTCCTTCACGGTTCCTGAAAATGGATTCAAGGTGGAAGGGCAACTTTCTATTGAGGATCTGTTCAGGAAGGTGGAAGCACATTATAAGGATAATGCCATTCCGCTTCCTAGTGACTGGAAAGACAGGGTTGAAGACCAGATTTGCAGGAGGTTGCCAGCAGGGTGGTGCAATTACTCTGGTGAAAAGTATGTTGGGTTCCAGCCACAACTATCAGCAGAAACCATCCTGAAGGGCATTAAATCCCTGTCAGCAATGGCACTTGCCGCTGTTAAGGGAGAGGAAGTATGGGTGGATCAAAACGAAGCTAACAAAAGGGCTGAAATATGCTCTCGTTGTTTCTATAATATGTCATCTAACTTCTGTGGTGGATGTGCCACAGGACAGGCTATTAGGGAAATGGTTAGCAAGGTAAAGGGCAGTAGGTCAACACCTTCTGATGCAAGCCTACAAAGCTGTGGCGTTTGCGGTTGCAAAAATGAAGCCATTGTTCATGTCAACAGAAATCTCTTGCTAACAGGGGAGAAAAGTGAGACAACTGCAAGGCGACCTGACTGGTGTTGGGTTAAAAATCCAGACATCACACAAGCGGAATCACTTCTTAAAATATGATTACTTACGGACTAATTGACCCCAATGTTGGAGAAAAGCCTCCCAAGAGCAGGGTGGAAGATGCAGGGTCAGTCCGTAGTATGCTCTACACCCTTATCGACGATGATCAGATTGCTTCTTATCGTCGTTCTCAGATTCAGGGTATCATTGATGGTAATGCTCCGTACAATGACCAACAGCTTCGTGAACTTGGTCAGGCTGATCGTGTTAATGTGAATTGGGGACACGCAGAGTCCAAGGTGGAGGCGGCTGTTATTCCATACTTCGACCTTCTCACCTCCGTTCCCAATTATGCCACCGTCCGTACTCAGTATGGAAAAGACATGAGCAAGAGGGAGGAATGGAGCCGAACCATCTCTGAGGAGTTTCACAAGCTACTCGCCAAGACAAACCCCGGTTTCCTAGCACAGCATCAAATCGCCCACAAGCAACTTGTCATTCATGGTCAGGCTTGCTTGTATTGGCCTGATGGTACTGATTTCAAGGCTAAAGCCATTGATCCTTGGAGCCTAGTTGTTCCCAAGGGAGCAAGTGTCAATCAAGATGATTGGGAGTTTTGCTATGTTTTGGATGAGATGTATTGCGAGGAACTATATCGCTATATTGAGAATCCCGAAGCCGCCAAGCGTGGTGGCTGGAATGTCGAGGAGTGCCAGCAAGCCATTATGGATGCCCGTGTTGACGAGCAGGATCAACGCAGACCTTGGGAGTGGTATCAGAAGGAGCTTAAAAACAACGCTCTCTACTACTCCTACGCCAAGAGCAAGATTATAAAGGTGGCTCATATGTTTGTTAAGGAGTACGATGGTCGTATTTCCCACTATATTTTTGATCGCCTCAACTCCACGGAGTTCCTGTGCGAGATGCCTAGCCGTTATTCCAAGTTCTCCAATGCGTTCACGGTTTTCCTCAATGGCGTTGGAAATGGATATTATCATGGAGTTAGGGGACTAGGACAAAAAGTTTATAAGTGGGCAGAGGCCATTAATCGTGTCAACAATGCCTTACTTGAGGGGGTTATTGTAGGATCTGCTGTTATGTTCCAGCCCAACTCGGCGGCTGATGCAGAGAAGATTAAGACGATCCAAGTTGGCCCTTATAAGATTCTTCCTCCGGGGATGAACCTAACTCAGGTTAGCGTTGGTTCAAATCTATCATCCGCTATGCAAGTAGCGGCTATGTTCCAAGGTCAGGAAGCTGATGAGATCAGCACATTCATCCCAATGGTTGGTGGGGGTGGCGGTCGCAAGAAGGGCAATAAGGAAATTGAAGCTGAGATGGGCGAGAAGAGCCGTCTCACCAATGTTAAGGCAGAAATCTACCTTCAGGCTCTTGATCTTCACTATAAGGAAGTCTATCGCCGTGCCGCTAATCCCAACATCCTGCCAGAGGATCAGGGTGGAAATGAGGCTATTTCCTTCCAAGAGGCTTGCATGAATCGTGGAGTTCCCGCTGGAGCTTTGCTTGACATTGAGTCAGTCAAGGCCACTCGCTCTATCGGTCAGGGAAGTGCCGCCGCTAGACTTGCGGCTATGTCCCAGATTTCTCAATATCTGCCACAGCTTCCTGAGTCCAGCCGTAAGAATGTTATTAATGCCACGGTTGCCGCTATTGGTGGCGGTCAGATTGCTATTGATGCATTCGGCATCCCGCAGGAAACAAAGCCAGATGGCAACGAGCTTTCCATCTCATCACTTGAGAACAATGCGTTCCAGAGCGGTGGTCAGGTTATTATTGACCCAGACCAAAATCACTTCGTCCATCTCACAGTCCATCTTCGATTCTGCGAAAGCATGGTTCAGGGTATTCAGGATCAGAAGGCAGATCCTCGTCAGGTTTCTATTGTCTTGCAATCCGCTATTCCTCATATTCTCACTCACCTGAAATATCTTGAGGAAGACCCGACTCGTGATGAGCAGTTCAACAATCTCAATGAGCAGACCAGCGAACTTATGAAGGTTGCTGATCAGATCAATAGTATGGCGAAGCAAATGCAGGAGCAGGAAATGGCTCAACAGCAACAGGGACAGCAACAGCAAGACCCCAAGGCTATGGTTGCCATGAACAAAATCCAGTTGGATCGGATGAAGCTCCAGAACGATATTCAGATCAAGCAAGCCAAGGCTCAACACCAGATGCAGTTGCAGGATCGCAAGACCGCACAGCGTCTGATGGTTGACCGCCTCAAGGTGGCTCAGAAATACGGACAAATCCAACCCTAAAAACAAACCAAATGGAAACGAACCCCTTCGATGCGGGGAAAGCAGAAGCAACGGAATTGATCGTAGCATTGATCTACGATAGGTACTTGTACCATCGCACCTTTCACGGAAGTGATTCTGAACTGGCACTAGCTCACAAGCTACTGATACAAACAATTAGAGACAACCAAGCAAAGGAAATGGGGATTGAAGAAAATGAGTAAGTGCCTTGTAATTGACCACGGAATCTTCACGGCATTTGCCGAGCGTCTGGCAGAAGATCATGAAGTGAGTTACTTCGTTCCCTATGCTGATCGCTCGTTCCCCAAACATGGCCCTGCTATGGTTGGGACTGGACTCAAAGGAGTGGAGCGTGTCGAGGATATGTGGAGGCTTATCGACGAGGTGGACTTCATCGTCTTCCCCGATGTGGGCTTCTACCAGCTTCAAGAGTGGCTTCGTTCCAGAGGTTATAAAGTCTGGGGGGCAGGGCTAGGCGAGAAGATGGAAGTCCAGCGTTGGAGGGCTAAAGAGACGATGAAAGCCCTTGGGCTTCCTGTGGGCAAGTGCGAGCTTGTAACTGGAATGAGCAATCTCCGCAAGTATCTTGAGGAGAATGACGATGTGTATGTGAAGATTAGCGGATTCCGAGGGCTTGCAGAAACCTTCCATTCCGCAAGCTGGAAGGAAGTTGAGCCTCGCATGAACGAGCTTTGGGATGCACTTGGTGGAGCCTGTGAGGTGTTCCCATTTATCGTGGAGCATAAGATTGATTCAGTTGTGGAAGCTGGATATGACGGCTACTCCGTTGGTGGGAAATTCCCATCCACTTGCCTCGTCGGTGTGGAGGTGAAGGACAAAGGCTATTTGGGATGCGTGAGGGACTATGACAAAGTTGCGGAGCCAGTAAAGTATGTTAACGACTGCCTTACGCCATTCCTTGAGGAGTCCGGGTATGCCCAGTTCTTCTCCACGGAAGTGCGGGTGACGGATGATGGAACTCCCTATCTTATAGACCTTACGACTCGTTGCCCTGCACCTCCATCTGCCCTGTATTGGGAGATGATTGAGAATGTGGGGGAGATTGTGGAGCTTGGTGCCAACGGAGAGCTTGTGGAGCCTGTATGGAGGGCTAAATACGGAGCCTTGGCGATTATCACTTCCGACTTTGCCAATGAACGCTGGTGTCCAGTAAGCGTCAAGCCAGAGGCTAGGCAATGGATTAAGTGGCGTAACTATGCCGAGATCGAGGGGCAAGGCTATATCGTCCCTACGGATGGCGTTAAGATGCCAGAGATCGGTGATTGTATCGGGATTGGGGATACGCCAGAAGAGGCAATTAAGGCTTGCCAAGAACACGCTGAAGCTGTAAGTGGATTCAATGTAGTTGTTAATAGCGACTCCATTATCAAAGCACTTAATGAAATTGAAACAGCGGAGGAAGAAGGAATTCTATTCTCTGATGATGAAATGCCGACTGAAAAAGATCTACTATGACATATACAGACTGGAGGGCTGACACAGCCCTTGCCGCAGAACTAAAGAAGATCCTTGATCTTCCTATCATGAAACAAGCTCTATCCGTTGTGGATGGACTCACCGCCGCAAAAGTATTGGGAAGCACCAATGCCCTAGTAGCTAGTGCAAATAATGCCCATGTTCTATTCGGGTTCGATGCTGGCAGGGCATCTATAATTAATGATCTTCATGGACTCGCAGTTGTGCCTGAAGAAATCGAAGAGATCAACCCGTCCTATCAAGGAGAATTTTAATTTATGAGCGAACCAACAACACAGCCAGCAGACCCCATCATTGCTTCCACGCCAGAACCCGCTTCTGAGTCGTTTGAGCAAGTATTGAACCGCCAGATCAACCAGAAGCCTAAGATCGAGCGTGTAGATTATTCCAAGGTGGAGAGCGGTGAGCAAGTCCCTCAGAGCATTGAGGAGATCACCAGCATGGAATCAGACGAGTTCCTGAAGCATCTTGACGGAGTGGAGTCCACGCCAGAGGAGCCTAAGAAGGAAAAGAAGACCAAGGAAAGGGCTACTGAGAAAACCGCATCAAGCGATAGCTTTGATCTTTCGGATCTTGATCTTACAAAAGACCCTGAGCCTGTAGAGGCTCCCAAGAAGAAATCCAAGGAGGACAATATTGCCGAACTTCGCAAGAAGGCTGAGGCTTATGAGGCTTCCCTCAAGGAGAAGGACACGGAAGTAACATCTTATCGTGATAAGTTGGAGAAGCTGGAGGCAGAGCTTGAGCGTACAGCTTTTGAGCGTTCCCCAAAATTCAAGGAGAAATATGAGCAACCATATAGTGAAGCGATAGACAAGGCTTCCACATTCGCAAAGGAGATTGGTGATGATCAATCTATTGCGGAGAAGGCACTCGCCATAAAGGGCAAGGAGCGTATCGAGTTTATTGACGAATCGTTCGGTGGTGGAGCCGCCGCCGCTCAGTTCCTTAATCTTATCAATGATGCTGACAGCAAGCGTGGTAATCTGGAAGGTGCTTTGGAGAACTATCGTCAGACTAATCAGGATCTTCAAGTAGAGCAGGAGAAGAACCACCAGCAGTTCATGGAAAGTGCCAAGAAGAACTTTGATCGTGTTGCGGCACATCTCGCTAACAAGAATGAATTGTTCAGGGAGATCGGTGACGAGGATCACGACAAGGCTGTTAGAGCTAGGCGTGAAGCCGCAGAAGCCATCATGATGGGTACTGCAAGCTCAAACGATATGGCACTTACTCCTTTCCTTGCCGTTGCCGCTAAGGATGCTATTGAGAAGCTGGCGAAGGTGGAGGCAGAGTTGGCTAAGTATAAGAACCGAGCCAAGGAAGACGCTTCCGTTCAGGCTAGGATTACACGATCATCCTCCGATGAGGAGAGCGTGAGCAAGGGCAATCCAAAGTCTGGGCTTGATTCCATTCGCTCCCAGCTACGAGGACTCTAAGCCTTGAAGCTCCAGACCTACGGGCTGGATCTAAGCGGGTATCCGTCCATCACGCAACTTGAGATAGAGTTGCTGATGGTGGCGTGTAAAGATCCGTCTATCTATAGCGGTTTCTCACGAGGCCAGCATATCAAGCATTGTATTGCAATGCTGTGGCCTGATGTGATCAGGTCTTGGAATGATTGGAACGAACTCGCTCTATGGGCTTGGACTAGCTACGATGAAATTGGAGTGACTGGATGTGCCGCCGCTGGAAAGACATTCACATTCACGCTCTTGTCTCTGGTGGAGTATTTGGCAAAGCCTATGGCTACACGAGTGGCACTCACAAGTACGACTGTTCCATCACTCAGGGGTCGTATCTGGTCTGAAATGATGCGGTTCGTTCGTCCTGCCGTTCCCCTCTTCGGACTTAATGTGGTGGACTCCCAGACCAAGATCCAGTTCCAGAGGGGAGATGACAGGAGCAGTATCATTGCCCTTGCCGTGGATTCTGGTGCTGTAGAACAGGCAGTAGGAAAGCTACAGGGCGTTCACTTGCCTCGCATGGTGATCATGGTTGACGAAGCGGCCCAGACCAACCCAGCCGTGTATTCAGCTAGGGCAAACTTGGAAGTGGGTACGGACTTCTATCATTTCATTGCCATTGCCAACGCATCTTCCATGTATGATCCGCACGGATTGTTTTGTGAACCTCGCATGGGGTGGGGGAGTATTGGTGATGATGACGAGCATTGGGAAACCAAGAGCGGAATCTGCGTGAGGTTTGACGGACTCAAGTCTCCCAACATTAAAGCTGGTAAAACCATCTATCCGTATTTGTTTGGTCAGGACAATGTGGATACGATCAAGAAGAACTTCGGGGAGGGGAGCCTTGAATGGAACTCCTATTGCCGTGGTATGTGGAGCAAGAGCGGAGCAAGAAACACAATCCTTGATTCAGCAACCATTCAGGACGGCAAGGCTCGTGAGACAATCCTTTGGACTGGTGGAGGAGTGAAGACCATTGCCGCCCTTGATCCAGCGTTCACCACGGACGGAGATGATTGTATTCTGCGATTTGCAAAAGTGGGAAAGGCAACGGATGGTCAACTCACCATGCTCCTCACCGATGTTGTGAGGATTCATTTGGAGGAAAGCCCAGACTATCCATTGTTCTATCAGGTGGCTGATAAGACCATTGAACTTCTGAATAAACACAATGTGAGACCAGAAGACTTCGCCCTAGATGCGACTGGTGGTGGTGCTGGTATTGCCGACATCATCCAGCAACGATGGAAGAATGGGTTCATCAGGGTGAGCTTCGGTGGTGCGGCTACTGACAATGCCATCTCCACGGAAGATCCTCGACCAGCAAAGCAAGTCTATGCCAACCGGGTCACGCAACTATGGGGTCAGATTAAGATGATTGTGATGTCTGGAAGGCTCCGTGGATTGGATGACCAAACTGCTAGGGAGCTTTGTGCTAGGATCTATTCGCTCAAGAACGAGAGAACCTTGCTAGAGTCGAAGAAGGATCTCAAGAAGCGAACCAAGGGTAACTCACCAGATAGGGCTGATGCACTTGCCTTACTTTGTGAAATCTTTGTGACGCAAAACGGCCTCGGAAACGCTACTGGAGCCGATGGAGCAACTGATGAAGATTGGGAAAGATTTGTTCTTGACCATGAGATTGAAGCCTCCTATGAATGAGGCATGGAAAAAGTAAAACTAGTACGCAACGCCCCCCATCAGAAATACATCCTAGCTGATGGAACGGAAGTTCCCGGTGGGTCAACTATATGCAAGATCGGAGACGATCCTTCCGCCCTAATCCATTGGGCATGGAACCTTGGCAGGGAAGGCAAGGACTACAAAAAGGAAAGGGACAAGGCCGCTGACATTGGAACCATCGCTCACTTCTTGATTGAGTGCTATCTCAATGGTCAGGTGGCTGACCTTGAGGATTACTCGCAGGATGACATCGACAAGGCGTTGGGTTGCTACAACAAGTTTGTCGATTGGTGGGACGAACAGCACCTTGAAAAAGTCGCTACGGAGATCCAGCTTGTGCATAACGCCGTCCGTTATGGAGGGACGATTGACCTTATTGCACACAGGGAAAATGGTCATCATGTGTTGATTGATTTCAAGACATCAAAGAAGATCAGCGAAAGCTATTGGAGACAATGTGCTGGTTATGCGGCGTTGTGGAACGAGAATCAGCCAGTTGCAGAATATGAGGCTATGGGAGAATCATGTTTATGCAAAACAAATCAAATAAAGTCTCATGCCATCGTCCGCATTGGAAAGCAGGATGAGGGGGATTTTGAAGTGGTCTGGAAAGAAGACCTTTCAAAAGAATGGTTTGTATTCCAAAAGCAAGTTGAACTTTACTGGGCAATAAAGGCCGCAAAACCAGAGTCTAAACGCAAGAAAAAGAAATGATCATCACGCTTAATGAAGCCGAAATCAGACTTGCGGCTTTCGTTGGAAAGAAGCGTCATCTCTGCTCTCGTGCCAACGGAATAGTTGACAGGCAATTCGGCGATCAGGACAAATTCCAGATCGACATTGACGGATGCATGGGCGAGATCGCTCTATGCAAGCACCTCAACATTTATCCAGACCTTGATGCCAAGCCAGTAGGACAAGCCACAGATAGGGGCGATTGTGAATACAGGGGGCTTGCGATTGATGTTAAGACTACACGATACAAGACTGGTAGGTTACCATGTGCATTGTGGAAGAACAATATGGTTGATGTGTATGTGTTGATGATAGCAGACGGATCACCATCTCTTCGCTGTGCTGGATGGGCTTATGCCGCAGAACTCAAGAGACAAGAAAATATTAAAGACCTTGGCAGGGGAGAGCTTTACATTATGGAGCAAAACCAACTCACAGATATTCAATATTTAATTTAACATGACAAAACAAATAACACCACAATCCGATCCAGCAGAGAAGGCATTCCTTTCCTGCGTCCTCCAGAACTCAGCTATCCTTAACGAGGCCGCTGATTATGCCAGCCCAAAGCTGTTTCACCACCCATGCCACAGGAAGATCTTTGAGGCCGCTCTAAGTCTTTGGACTGAAGGCAAGGAGTGCGATCTTGTCACTATCACAGACCACATGAGCGTTGGTGGGACATTGGATGATGTGGGAGGCCCATCATTCATCACGGAGTGTTTTATCTCGCCAGCCGTGACTTCAAACTGGAGTGAGTATCTTGACATCCTACGCAAGAAGCATACTGCCCGATTAGCCAAGGCTGGAGCAGAGAAGATCATTCATGCCGCTGACGATCCAGCAGGGGGAGGAGATCTATCCGAAATCGTGCAGAAGGTGCTGATTGGAATTGCCGCTGATGCTGAGTCCAAAGGACGCATTGAGTCCGTTGGTGAGGTGGCACTAAACCGCTTGTCCGCTTACGAGGAGATGGTTAAGAACCGAGGCAAGTTGATCGGAATCACGACTGGATTTAAACCACTCGATGACATCACCTCTGGATTTCGTGGGGGGCAAGTGATTGTGATCGGAGCCGCAACCAAGGGAGGGAAGACTAGCCTCGCCCTGAACATGGCTATGCGTACAGCGAATGCTGGCAACCCTGTGGGTATCATTTCCCTTGAGATGGGAAGCGGCGAGTTGCTTGATCGCCTTGTGTCTTCATTCTCAGGAGCCGACATCAGTCAGCTTTCCAAAGACCCGAACAAAGCACTCATGGACAAAATCAGATGGGGCATTAGTCAGGTGAGTAAGCTACCCATCTATGTGAGGGACGAGTCCAGCATCAACCCTCTTCAACTCCGTGCCGCCGCTCGACGCATGGCGGCTGTGCATAAGATCAAGATGCTTGTCGTGGACTACATTCAACTTATAGAACCCCTGAACCGCAAGGAGAGCCGGGAGCAACAAGTGGCTGAGAGTTCACGCACGATCAAGATTTTAGCAAAGGAGCTTGGTATTCCCATCATCGCTCTCACACAACTTAATGCGGATGGGGCATCTCGTGAGTCAAGGGGAATCGAGAATGACTGCGATATGTTTTTGAAGATCCAGAGAGACGAGGAGAACCCTAACGATTGGTGGTTAAATATAGCCTTGTCTCGTGCCACCTCTACTGGTAGAATCCCACTTTCCTTCCGATCTGAATATCTACGATTCGACGAAAGGAATTAACAACAAACAACAATGCAATACGACAACAAAAATCGAGGTGCGGCTTTCCGCAAAGACAACGCAAACCCCAAAGCCCCGCAGTTCGCCGGCCCACTTAATGTGGACGGCAAGGATTACGAGGTGAGCATCTGGGAGAAGACTTCCAAGAACGGCGATGCCTTCCTTTCCCTGTCCGTGAAAGAGCCATTCAAAAAGGGTGTTGACTCCCACAACAAGTCAAAGTCTAATGGCTATGCCCCCAATGATAGGGACGAAGAAATCCCATTCTAAAATTTAGTTCGGTGCGTGGTTGCGTCCCCTCTCCAGTTGTCATGTGCTGGGGAGGGGATTTCCATTTTAGCCGCATCCACACAGGCTCTAGAGGACATGAAAAATAATTGAAAAAAGTTCTTGATCATCCTGCAAAACCTGAAAGACTGATCTCAGCGGCACAACCTCCGCTCAACCAAAACATGAAAAACACACACGCAGTAATCGACAACATCAAGCCACTCCTGCAAGTCGCAGTTAAGATGGCAGACCGCCACGGCATGGATGAGATCCGCATCAGCAAGTCGAGGGCAAACGAGATCCTGCATCTCGCTATCGCCGCCGACAAAGAACTAGAAAGCAACTACGCTGAACCCCACCACTTCGCCCACCTCGACTCCATCTTCGCTGGTGCGGCATCCATGAACAACGCCATTGCCTCCTCACTTAAATGAAATACCTCCTCCTAATTCCGTTATCATCCTGCATGGCATGGGAAACCCTTCCTCCTCCGTTTGAGATCCACGATCCATCACCGATCATCATCAATGTGATCAATGAAGGGCCGAGCGTGGACACGATCATCGTAGGCACAGCCCTTGGAAACGAAATCTCCAACGATTAATATGACAATCTTTGTAATCTCCCTTGGAGTCATCACGCTTTTCGTGGGGCTTGTAGTATATAGCTTCCAGCTTCTCGAATACAGCCGCAAGCAGACCGAGAAAAACATTGCTGTTTTTTATCGTGACAAACCTATGGAATGCACGATGATGCTCAACAGGATCTCCCTAAGGGAGACCAAGAAAGAAATCGCAAACACCCAACATAAAATCGAACATGGATTCTAACGAACAAATCTTGCACCTTCAAGGTGAGCTTGATTTAATGCTCCGCACACTAGAGCAGATCATGAAACTTAACTCGCTTGGCAAGACCCGTGAGATCACCGACGAATTAATCAAACCAATCCTCAAACACTACAACAGACTATGAGCATCATGACAGACTGGGAAGAAAACTGGGAAGACCACGGAGTTCTTCTTAACCTCAAGGACGATTTGCGTGATCTTGAAAAGAAGCGAGATGCATATATCGGAGACAAGGAAGATGAAGAATACCTCTCCATTCTTGACGAGATCGAAAGCACAGAGTGCCGCATTGATGAACTGGAATACGATTTAGGAATTAACTAACAACAAACCAACAAAACAAAATGAGCAACATCATCATACCATCAGGAATCGACCAAGACGAAGTGAGAGTACCAATGGAGTTCCCACTCCACGCAGACGGCGACATGGTACTCGATAAGAACGACAAGCTAGTCCTCACCATTGACCAATCCATTGCAATTGGAGAGAGCATCAAGTTCGCCAAGCTATTCTCCAAGGCTCCCGATATGTGGGAGCTTTTGGGAGATTGCTATGTGGCTCTGGCACTCGTTGCCAGAAACACGGATGGCATCAATCATGGATCGCCCGACGAGGAGGATAAGGAGCATTGCCTCCTGTGCCGTCTTGAGAACCTCCTTCATAGCTTTCAATGAGCAAGGGCAAACGCCCCATCAATTATGTTCCACACAACAAGTGGCAACACCGAGACACATCGCACGGAGAAGATTGGGAGGCTTATGTGGAGAACCTATCTCGTGTAGTGGGAGCCGCTTGTGATCGCTTCTTTCAAAAGCGAGGCATCGTGTTTAAAAATCAATTCAACCCTTCCACCCTTTTTAAAAATGGAGACAAGCCAGCAGGAACCTGATCCCATGTTCCGTATTGCTTCCCTCAAGAAGCAACTGGCGTGGATGGAATCACAGAGATATGACCTTGAGACTACCACCAGTAGTCTCAGGGCAATCCTGAACCTGATCATTGGTGAGATCAATACCTCTGGTGGTTCTCATAAGCTACAAGTGCTGAGAGATCAGGCAGAAAGGATGCTCAGGCTATGAGCAACCTATACGGACAGGCTGGCAAGGGGGACACGCCACGATCCTGCAACTCCAAGGCATTCCTAGACAACTACCAGAAGATCAAATGGCTAAAACTGCCCGACGATAGCGAAAATTGCCCGACGAAAAATGCCCGACGAAAAGGCGGGTTTGAGAAAAAGCCAACAAAAAATCGTAGGTAAGTGATTGTAAGTAATGGTCTTACAAACCACATAGTAAGTAAATGCAAGTAATTGTCCTACAAAATGCATTGCAAGTAATTGTGAGTAATTGCAAGCAATCGTCTTACACGCACGAGGGTCGATTTTAAATCGTCGGCAATTCAGGAGGGGAAAGGCTAAGGGGAAAGAATCAAAGCGATTCTGGCGGCATTTAAGAGGGCAAGAATCAGGGCAAGGAAAAGCCCCCGTCACCATATAGGCAACGGGGGCTTTGGTTGTGTTACTTATTTTCTGGTGTCTTTTATGGCCGTGATGATCACGGAACCAATAAAGAGGGCAGGGATTGAATAAAGCAAAGCGATAAGGCAAAACTTCAGGGCATCGAGAATGTCGTCACTCATAGAACAAATCCTGACTTGTCTTTTTTAGCGTCTCCCTTGGCCTTCAATCCCACCACTACTCCCTTAGGATCGAGAAAGCGAAGGTCACTCTCGTCCCAATTAATCACCGGGCGATCATATGATGAAGGGGGAACCACCCTGAACACGCTCGCCACATTAAAACCAAGGGCAAGGGCGAGCTTGGCCTGTTCCTCGTTGCTCTCAGAGCGTGAGAAAGTCAGGCTGTAGTTACTGATGGGATTTTCCTTCAGTCTCACTAATTTCTTGAAATTCTTTGTATAATCGTAGAAAGGGATGGACTCGAATAGTTCAAAGATATTTGAAGCTCTTCCTACTGGTATCTGTTCCCACGAGATGTCACTTGTCCCATTTAATCTCACGCAAGGCTTCAAACCTAACTTGTTAGCCTTCTTGATCAGGGCATGAATATCTTTAACGAGTTGATCCATAAATTCCCCTTTATTCTGGTGGAATTCCATCGTTTTCCTGACTCTCGCTTTCCTGACATTGTCAAATCTTCCCCTTCCGGCAGTAAATAGGCAAGCGGCACGGCAACCTTGTGAAGCATATCCGCAAGTGTTCACCACTCCCGACTCATTGGAGGGTGCGAGATATAAAATCCCCGTCAGGTATCCTTTCCCTTGTCCCTTAATCGTTTTTGCGTTGGTGTCGATACTGAGTAGTTTTGTTGTCATGTTTTTTGTTGTTGTTGTTGTTGTTGGTGGTGGTGGTTTTTAGTTACTAGCGTGATCGTGTCGGCAGTATTCTTCCCATGTCTGCCAGCCTTTGATTGTGGCGGCAATGTTCCAAGCGTTAAGTGGTTCAAAGCCTATATCTCTTGCCGCTTCAACTAACTTCATGAAAGAGCGGTTTTTTGCCCTCTTTTGTGCGTCACTTATATTTCCGTTCAGGAATGTTTCGATTATTGCGATCATAGCGTTGGGTTGGTGTGGTGTTGTTTAATTGCCCTCCCGACTGATCAGGAGGGCAAAGGCTAGGATAAAATATATGGCGAAGATGTTGAACATATCAGGATACCTTCTTGATCTTGTCGTTTTCCATTGTCACCTGAGCAAATTACTTGCGAGTCGGCGAGTAGTCGGCAACGCAAAATGTGCCGTGGCTCTTGTATTCAATACCGAACATGGATGTCTCGTTGTACCGGAGAGACTGGCCCACGCTCTCCTTCAATGCTTTCTTCGATTTGTAGTGTGCTTGTATCATGTTTTTTTTGGTTATCGACGACCCTTTATGATGGGGGAAGTTGTGAAAAAACGGGCGGCAAGGTATCGGAATCCGTTCGGGATATATTGTCCCCCTAAAAATGCTTTTACCTTGTATCCATCTCTACGATCCTGCCTGATCCATTTGGCAACAAGGTCACGGCCCTCTTGATTGATTTTGCTTCCTGTTTTATGCATTCCGCTTTTTGTGGTTTGGTGTGTGGTGTTCATGGTGTGTGTGGTGTTGGTGTTGGTCACGGATTAAGAATGGCAGACCCCACTATTTTCCCAAGAAAAAAAAGAAAAATACTTTCAGTAAGACAATGTTTTCATCTTGACTCTACAGAGAAAACCTAGTAGGGACTATCTGTCACACATTCTGAAATCGTTGTCTTACCATGCCTTCACCACTCGCCGTCGACAGAAACGAAATCAAGGCAACATACCTAGCAACAGGATGTCTTACAGAGACAGCTCGCATCCACGGAATCAAACCCGCCACCATCAGGCAATGGGCAAAACGAGATGAATGGCCAACCTCCACCAACGCTCAGAAACTAGTTAACAAGGCGAAGGCAATTCAGGAGATGAAAAGAGAGAATGGACATCGTGACGCTGTAACAATTTGTCACACTTCCGATGCTTTGTCGGTGAGTATGGAAGAAAATAAGAAGTCGTTTCACTCTTCAATGGCGATCGGGTTAACTAAGGCGGCATCAAGTCTTACAGAGTTAGACAACCTCTCGGCGTTGGAGGCGAGTAGGAAGATGGTAGACCTTGCGAACGCTGGTAAGACAATCTTTGGGATTGGTAGTGACGCTGATAAGCCCACGCTGTCGCTCAATGTCTTACAGCTTGGAGTTGAGGCGTTGGCGATGGTATCGCCTTCAGGGTCTCATGTTGTCTCACATGATCGGGTGCATGAGGCGAGTGTGGTGAGGTAGTAGGTTGTCTTACGCACCCGCTTCGCTTCGCTCAGCGTCTGTCTCTTGCTGTCTCGCCTTGTCTTACACCGCCACACATTTAAGGAATCTATTTTTCCGTGACAAGGTAGGACGCACACCACCCCTTGTCTTACAAAGTTTGCGGACGCTCTCACGCGAAAACCCCTCCACAATTTTTTCACAAAATCCCAGAGTGACAGAACTTTGTTCTGCTTCTAAAGAAGTGACACTCGCTTTGTTTGTGAGCGTCTAAAGATGCGACAGCGAGCTTTTGAGAGCTAACTCCACATTCTGTAGGCTATAGCCAACAATAAGAAGGTATTTATTAGAGTGAAGGCTAAAATTATTTTGATGTGGTGTTTCATTTGCGTTTCTTTTGACGAGCTTCGGATTGTTCTTTCCAATGTGCTTTTCCATAGATCGTCTTGTTTGCTACGCTCCAAGGGAGTTCTTGGACGAAGAGTTTGAGGCGAAGGGCGTGGTCTGGGTTCATTAGGGAGATGAGATGAGAGTATTCTTCGCCTGATGCCGCTAGTTTGGTAGCGTCTTTGAATGAGTTGAATGAGAGGGAGTCGTTTTGGTGGAGCATGGTTGTGTAAAGATATGTCGATGATTTAGACAGGTTGTGTTGGATATGTATAGAAATTTGTGTTTTATCGACATGATGAAGGAATGCTTTAATAAGAAAATGTGTTATTAAAGGAAATGGTGATTATCTTTAATAAGAAGGGTAATGAATAACGCTCTCCGAGGGAAGACAAAGCATGCCCCTTGGGGCTTTGGTGTCTTAAATCAAAGCGGTTCCAAGAGAGCATTCGCAACTTCGACCCCTCGCTATTTCCTTCAGGTCGTTGCACTTGCCTCTATATGGAGGTAGTATGCAAGCATTGCGTATGACAAAGATTAAGGCATGGCTGGGCGACCATCCACGAGGTATAACGATTTGCAGGGGAGTCAGAGACATCCTGTCGTTGAACAGACTTCCCATTGGGGAAGGGATTACTGATAGCACTTGCTACAATGGAAGTCAAGTGGTATAAATAACAAGGCGAGAGAGAATGTGGTGTTCTCTCCCGCCCCTAACCTCAACCCATAACAACCTATGAGCGAAGCTGGTGATAATTTAGATCGTGGAGCCTTGGAGGGCAAGCGTAGATTTAAGAATGGAGACATCCATCCTGACAACAATGCTTTGGTATGCTGGGGGTATAGGGGGGATGACCCTTGGTGGGTTGATTGGTGTTCTTATTGGAGGATGGCAAAAGGCCATAAAGGATTAGTAAGGCAAAGGAGGAGGGTTGATGGTGTGGTTAAAAGGGGGATGCTAAAATGAGACTTACCCTCAAACAAGAGTTGATGAGGTTTACTTTTCTAAAAGAAAATCAAATAGAAATCATGGGAGGGCTAGAAGAATCCGTTATTGATTACTTGCCATGATGGAGTTAGTTGTGGCAATGTCAAGCCGTGAAAATTCTTTCTAATGGAATAGCTGTATTGGATGGTGATTCCCATATTTCAAGATGGGTGGAAGAGGAGGGTAGGTTGGATCACGACCAGAATGCACTTCCCCTTATTTTGAGGTATATCAAGGATGGTGATGTGGTGGTTGATGCAGGGGCATTTATAGGAGATCATACTATTGCCTATACCAAGGCCGTTGGTAAGACTGGAAGGGTGATTGCTTTCGAGCCTAATCCAGCGGCTTATGAGTGCTTGGTTCACAACTGCCCAGAGGCTATGGCATTGAATCTTGGGTTAAGTGACAGGAGTGGGGAGTTGAAGATGGCTATTGATGTGAATGCTGGTGCGTCTCATGTGGGCGATGGTGGGCAGTCGATTAATGTGGTGGCATTGGATTCCATGCCATTTCAAAGGTTGAATTTTATAAAGATGGATGTGGAGGGGATGGAATTGAGGGCGTTGTTGGGAGCAAAGAAGACGATTGAGGCTCACAGGCCGATCATGTGGATAGAGATTAATGTTGGGGCATTAAAGAGGCAGGGTGTTGTTCCCGCCCAGATATTTGATGTTTTGCATGGAATGGGGTATGAATTTGAGCCATATCCAGATGAGGGAGGGATGCAGTATGACATCCTTTGCGTTGCGAAATGAATGTAGACATCTTTTACCGATCCTATTCTCAAGACTTTAACTGGTTGGAATTGTCTTTGAGATCGGTTGAGAAGTATGCTCATGGATTTGGGAAGGTTCACATTGCTATTCCTGCCTCTGATATTGGGTTATTGCCAAAGGTTGATGGGGAGGTGCATCTTATTGAGCCGAAGGCCAAAGATGGGTATATGGATCAGCAGATTACCAAGCTCCATGCCGACGAGTTCTGTAAGAACGAGTATGTGATGCACATGGACTCGGATTGTATTTTGGCGAAGGATGTGAGTCCTATGGATCTGTTCTTGGATGGGAAGCCTGTTTATTTGCGTGAGGATGGCTGTGTATCGCCTTGGATGGATATATCGGCTAGATCGTTGGGGTGGAGGGATAGTTACGAGTATATGAGGCGTTTACCGATTGTTTTCCCTCGGTGGCTGTATCGGGAGTTTAGGGCTTTCATGGCTACAAATCATGGGATGAGCGTGGATGATTGGATTTGCAATCAACTGGGGCATGAATTTTCAGAGTTCAACACGATGGGGCAATGGGCATATCGGTATCATAGGGATGCGTTTGCTTGGATGGAACCAAAGGATTGGCCTTCCTTTTGCAAGCAGTATAGGAGTTGGGATGGTCTAACCGACGATAAGAGGCAGGAGATTGAGAGAATCCTTGCGGATTAAAGGCTTGTGTATTAAAAAGCAGGGATGCTCACCGCCCAGCCATACCCAGAAGATGACGGAGAGTTTGAGCGTATTGATGAGGCCATCAATAAGATAAGGGCTATTGCTTCCGAGCATTTTGATGTGGGGGTGATTATGCTTTCTAGGGAGTGTGAGAAAGGAGGAACTTCTTATCATGGGACGCAGTTTGGAAATAAGTTTGCCGTGACTGGGATGATTGAGGCTTGGTCTAATGGGGAGTTTGATGATCCAACTATTGAATGTGAGATGGAAGATGACGATGATTAGAGTTGACTTAACTGATGGTGATTGTTAGTTAAGTAACTGATTATGGCTTCCCTTTCTTTCGCACAGGCTAAAACTCTTCTGGCTCCGTATGTTACGAGCCAAGGGGCTTCTGACCCAGTAGTTGCTAGTGCCATTAATTTTGTCAATGAGAGGTTTATTTCCTCTGGGCAATGGAAGGGGAATCGGTTCATTCATTCCTTCACCACTTCTGTTGATGGGAGTGGGAACTACTACTTCGATACTGTTGCTGGAATTGAGAGCGTGTTGAAGGTGATGGCTATTGATAGCACCTATATTACTGGTGATATTGTGGATGTGATGAGTGATTGGTATCCTTGGAATGACGCAGGGATTGGTTATATGCCAGCCTCCTATGTGGGGGACACTCAAGTGATCCGCATGGGACAAACTCCAGCAAGTGCTTTGCCATCTGGTGCTACTGCCGACACGCAAAGGTATAGGGTGGTGGGAAGGGTGCCTGAAAATCGCACCATGTATTGTTTGGTCAGGCGTGGGTATGTGCCGTTATCTGGAGACAACGATCTTCTCATCCCATCTAATCGGAATGCCTATCGTTATGGAGTTCAGGCTTATAACTACGAGAATGTGAATGAGCTTGAGAGAGCTAATGTGTATTGGGATTTGGCTTATAAATGTCTGAATGATGAAACCATGAATTACGAGGATGGAGAACAGGCACAAGTTGATATTCAAACCAAGGCATTTGCCCCCGGAGCAATTCAAAACTTAATCTAATATGGGAGAAGATAATTTATTTCCACAGGGATCTAACAATCCACTAGCCTACACGCCATTTGCACAAAACATGGCAAAGCTATCGTCTTTCGATTTGGGTCAATCCTACACGCCATCATTTCAAAATGTGGCTTCTGGAACTGGTTCAATGCAGGATTATTTGAATAAGCCAGTTGGGTTTTCCTCTGAGGATGCTTTTCAGGCTGATTCAGCTAAGAATGCCAATCAAGCTGGAGCCAAAGAATCTGGTGGCCTTATGGATCTTTATTCTTCCCTTGTTGATCTTCTTGGTGGCAGGGGGAAGCAGATTGATGATAAGGGAGCCAAGTGGAAACTGAGTGCCGCTGGAACTCCTTATCGAGTTGTTGATGTTACCCCTCAAGAGCATAGGGGGTTGAGTGGAGAGCTTATTCAGGACAAACCTGAGCAGGGATTTGGTCTGCGACCCGGTATTGCTGGCACATTTACTGGAATTGATAGGAGCAAGGAAATGCCATCCGCTTCATTTAATCCAAATGCCGCTGAGATTGAACGCCGCAAGCAAGTGACTATGGCTGGTGGATCTCCTATGATTGGCAAGAGTGATGTGTTTTCTCCAGAGGATTTCGCAGGGAAAGATCCTTTTGCTGGTGCTAAACTATCTTCTAGCGATCAACGCAAGTGGAAAGCCGCAGAGCAAAAAGACATACAGGCCATCAAAAAGAAATACGGAGTAATTTAATATGGCTCAAGAAGATTCAGCACGATCATTTGTTACTCGCACCGCAGGAGCAGGGGGAGGTATGTCTCCCTATGCTCAAGCCCTTCTTGAGGAAACTGGTACTCGCAAGGAAGAGAAGCAACAATTTACTGAAAAACTAGAGCTTTTCAAGCTGGCAATGCAGTTGCAAAGGGAACAGCAGATGCAACAGCATCAGCAACGCATGGAAGAACATCAAATTGCAATGGAGCAACATCAGTTGCGTATGGAAACCATTGGCATGGAGCGTGAGAGGATCAAGGCAGATCAGGACGCTCAAAAGGAGCAGAAAGAGAATGATAGGGCCGCTATGTCGCTCTATATTTCAAACAATCTTGACCCAGCTTCCATGAAGTATGACGAGCAGAGGAAGGCTCTTTATAAAGACCCTGACTTCTTGCGTATTGTTGCCAACAAAGACAATGGTGGTATTGTTGCACAAGTTAAAGATTTGGATAAACAGCACAAAGATGTTGCTAATTTTTGGTCTAAAACTTTTGAGGAGAACAAGATTAAGGGAGATCCTAGAGATCCCAACATCCTTAAACAGGACGAAGATGGTGTTCCCATCTGGGACAAGCACTTTGACAGCGTGATTCAGCAGTCCAAGTTGGATGCACAGCGTGAGGAGGCAATGCGTGTTCGCACTCCGAAGGAAAGAATTGAAGAAACCCGTGCATTGCAATCTGATTGGACTGCTGTTAGCGGTGGGCTTCCTTTCACCTATGCTCAGGCAAAGCTGAATGTTCCTAATCCCAAGGGTGTAACTGCAAAAACAGGATTTGTTGATCCTGAAACTAACAAATTTAAGCCAGATCCTAATGGAGATATGGTGCAATACACCGATGCTACCAAGAAGGGATTCAAGTCTACACCTATGGAAAAGTCAATGCACGAGGAGTTTAACGCCTCCACGCAACGCATCCTTGGAAAGGGACAGGCATCAATGGAGCAACTTGGTGTTAAAACTGAGTTCGGGCCGCAAAGCATGAGTGAACCTATGGAACAAGCACCAGCCAAGAAGCTGGATCTTTCCCAGATTGGAGGGTTTGGAGTGGCTCCCAAACAGGGAATGAATGTGGAAGTTACGGGTGATCTCCCCCTGAATATGGGATCATCTAAGGAAGCCACGGCTCCTTCTGGATACACGCCCAAGTCTGAGTCAATGGGAACTCCTGCCGATGAGATCATGCAGTCCGCTGGCGAGTCTAAAGCCGCACCATTTACTTCAGCCTCTGACACACAGCGTAAACCTTCTGAAAGCACTTCCGCACCTACTCCAGATTCAGAAGCACCAATGCCAGAAGTTATCGTTAATAACAAGAGGCAAATTCCAGAGTATACTGAGTAATTGACATTTGCTCAATTTTATAAGATCAAATGCCATGCCTTTTGACTATAATGAGTTCTCTACGAGTGTTGCAAAAGCTCGTGAGGCTAAAGTAAGCGATGAAGATATTCTTTCCCATCTCGCATCCCTTGATCAAGGATTTAAGGACGCACGAGAAAATGGATACAACCTCAATGAAATTGACTCTTTCCTAAAGGAAAAATACAAAACAAAAGGAGGTGACAACAATGTATATGAAACCAGCAAAAACCAAGAAGATGGCAGACAAGGTGATGCGGAATTGCCCGTCAACGGCGAAGTCCAAGCAGAATCTCAAGTCGGGGTACAAGCCGATGGTCAATCCAGTCCCCAAGACAGCGGCCTCGTTCAGGGGCAAAACCAAGCCAGTCTAAAGATTAGAACCGCCCTCACGGGTGATTCAGCTTTAGGGATAGGAGGTGAACCACTTGAAAAACAACAAGCAATGTCAGTCGGCCCAAGATACCAAGGGCCGCAAACCGAAGTCCAGCAAGCAATTCCAAGCGAAGGAAAAGCGGGGGAGCAAGCAGAAGTAGCCCCCAAGCCAGCCCCGTTCCCCACCGTTCCATCCGAAGGGGATTCAGCAGGGGTTCAATATTTAAAATCTTTTGGTACTGGTATTGCACAGGGGATAGAAAAGTTTGTAAATCTTGGTATTGATACAATTGAGGATATGCCTCAATATCAAAGCGTAATTGCTAACGCAAAAATGGCAGAAGCAATATTTGGGAAAAACAAATATACTGATGCTTTTATTGATACCATCCCAAAAGCCCAAAAAATAAGCGTTGAAACTGCTAAAAAACTAGAAGAGTCCCAAAAAGGCAGGGGTGGATGGCTTAATGGCCCTCTTTATCAAATTGGATCTCTTATACCAGATATTGTAAGTCTTATTGCATTACCAGAGGCAAAGGCAATTCAATATACAAAAGAAGGATTAATGGCGGTTGGTGCAAAGGGATTAGCCGCAGACCTTGGCGTTATTGGTAAAAAAGCATTAAATGGAATGCTTGATTTTGCACCAGCATCCCTTGCATCTGCAAAAATGGAGATGGATAAATCCATTTCTGAAGGAAAATCAGGTGAAGAATCTCTTGGAACTTTTTACAAAACTCTCTTTGAGTCTGAAATTGGAGCCGCACTTCCATTAAGCGTAACCTCAAGATTGGGAAATGTATGGAAGCGTGGTGCAAGTCGCTTCCTCCAGTCATTTGGACTTGTTGCCGCACAAAATGAAATTGCTACTACACTCGACAATGCAATTTCCAAACAACAGCAAAAAGCACCGACTATAACTGAAAATGTATTGACTGGAAAATTTGGAGATGCCGCAAAACAATTAGTTGGTGTTGTTCCTATGGCATTACTTGGTATTAAGGGCGGTCATGATGATTTTACTCCGGGCATTGGAAAAGACAGAGGTGATTTAGATAAAGTTGCTGAATATGTAAGTCAGTTTGATTTGCCTGAAACTGCCGATACTTTATCTAAGCCTCCACCAATTCCACAGCCGCAAGCACCAAAGTTTGCAAGCCGTGATACAATTATTTATAACGGTAACAAACGATATACAGAACTTTCTGAAAAGCGTGATTCTGGGAAAGAGCTAACACCAGAAGAAACCGAAGAGCTTTCTGTGCTAGAGAAAGTTCCGACTGTGGAGGAGCTTGCCGCTCATTACGGGATCACCATTCAAGAATCTAAAAAGAAACCAACCAAGGCTAAGGCCGAGGTGCAACCTGAAAAACCAAGTGAAACAAAAGAGCAAGTCAAAGAAACAAGTGGGGTATCTCCTGAGCAAGGGAAGCCCCCTGTCCCAGAAACAACAGTCAAAGTTGAAGAAGGAACTCCACAGCGGGAAGGTGAAGGTAAAAAAGAAGTAGCCTCGTTTGAGGAGGCTTCCACTCCAGAGGAAGTAGATGCTTTCCTGAAGCAAAATCAGGAAGATGCAAAACTGATTCAGGAGACCAAAGTAAGGAATAAATTCCTTAATGATGCTCGTAAACTTGCTGTTGCAAGAAAGAAGGAAATTAAGGCAGAGCAGAAAGCCGCCGCCAAAGCGGAAGCCGCAAAGCCAAAGCCGTCCAAAGAGCCTGTCATGGAATCCAAGGCTCCTGAGCCTGAGCCAGCACCAGAGGAAGCACCGAAGGAACAAGGGGAACCAAAGGCTCGTAAGCCTAGGGAGCCAAAACCCTCTGAGCCTATGGGGACTCGTGTGCTGTCAGCCGCTTTCCGTCCTAACAAGGGCAAGAACAAGGGAAAAGTTTTTTATGGAGCGTCTCACAAGCAAGCCATGCTTAAATCTGGTATGTCTTGGAAAGAGATTAGCGAGACATACGCCCATCCCGAAGAGAGGGAAGGACTTGAATTTGGATACAAGACCGATACCAATGCATTCGTAAGCCGTGATAAGGCAGAGCAAGTTGCCAGACTTAGTGGTCAGGCAGACATTGCAAAATTAGATGCTGACAAGGCTCTTGGATTCAAAATGCATAGCAACCACTTGTCTCTGGATGATCATCCTGAAACGGCTGGTCAAGGACAGAAGTTTGGGCCGGGTGCTATGAAAAAAACAGAGGCTGGAGTAAAGTTCGACGAGCGTGATCATAATGCTGATCTCGTGAATTCTGCAAAGATCCACAAAGACTTGGCAAAAGGAGAGTTCAAGGGTGGAACCAACTACTCAGCGTGGTCTAAGGCTTTTGAGAAAGCATTCAAGAATGCAAAGAATTACTCTGAAGATGAGAGGTTTAACCTATTCAAAGAGGGTGAATCTCTAGCCGCACACAGCGAGTTCTTCAAAAGGGATCTTGATCAGGCAGTTAAGTTCCCAAAGATGTGGTCTGGCAAAGAAGTAAATGACATAAAAAACGAGTCCCTTGACAGAAGCTCAGAGGATGTTCGATTCACTCAGAAGGCCATTGACGATGACCGCATTGCCCGTGGACTAAACCCTGTTATGAAAGAAGCCGCAATTGCCAGCGGTGAGCATTGGGAGGAGGCAATGGAGCAAATCAATAGCAGGGAGGGATATGCGGCATCATTTATTTCTGCACTAAAAAGGAATGTGAGGGTGCTTTCTCCTGTGGAAACTTCTATTCTTCGGTATTCTGTGGCAGAGGCTATGGCAAAACGAGACACCATAGCGGCAAAGCTGGCTAGGGAGACTGATGAACGCCTCATTAAACGCTACGACAAGGAATACGACGATGCCCAGCGTGAGTATGCAGACCTATCTGAACTCATGTCCCGCACCAATAGCGAGGCTGGAAGGTCGCTAGGATTCCTGAGAATGCTCGTAAAGGCCGATTACTCGCTCCCGACACTCATTACCAAGGCTAGGGCGGCAAAACGCCGTGCAGGGCTTAAAGACGATAAACTGACCGACGAGGAAAAGAAAAACCTCACCAAACTTAGTGAGGACATCGACAAAACAGAGAAGGAATACTTTGATGCCGTGGAAAAAACCAAGCAGAAAGAGAATATGCGTGGTCTTATTGAGTATCTTGAGTTCTCTAGCCGCATGATTTCAGAGCTTGAAGGAGAGAAAAAGGTTCCCAAGGAAGAAGTCGAGAAGTTTACAACCATGCTCAAAAACAACAGGCAAGACCCCATCACTATGGGAATTGCCGTCAGGGGAATGGCTAGGAACCTTTCGGAACTGTTTAAAACCAAGAATCCAGACAAGATTGCAGATGCTGTCCATGACAGGATCTCAAGGTTTATGGGGGATAATTGGGAGAAGGGACAGACGATGGACATCCTTAATGGCAATGGAGCCTTCCACCAGAAGTCTCAAGCTGGCCTACTCGGATCAATTAGTCGTAACAACGACAAGACATTCCTGTTTAACAGGGCTTTTAGGAAGGCTTTAAAGATGAAGTCACCAAAGGAGAAGCAAGCACAGATAGCGAAAATCCTTGAAAGGTTCAGCGTTGAGGTTCACAATCTTGAGTCCCAAGTCAGGGGGCATATTGACGATGCAATTATTGATGCTGACAGAATTATAGGAGAACTTGATTATGAGTTGCGTTCGTGCGAATAAATTTGCCCAGCAAGATAAAGCCAGCCTAGAAGCCGCCAAGAAAGAGCTTGCAGATGACAAGCTGGATATTGGAAAGAAGTTAGGTGCGGCGATGCGTGTTCTCAAGATTGCTGAACAGCACGAGAAAGAGAAACTATCCTCGCTTCAGGATGATGCTCTAAAGAAGCAAAAGAAGAAAGAATCCTATCGTGATAAGGTTGATTCCAAAGACATCCGTGCATCCAAGAAGCAACTAGAGTATTTCAAGTCTAAGGGCGAGGCTCTTGACACCATCAAGACCCTGCATGAGGAAACAAAGAAGGAGGAATCCCTGCTTCGTCAGATTGATGAGAAAACCAATCGGCTTGCTGGAATTCAAGAGGAACGCCGCAAGAGGGCTGATGTACCTACTGAAAACCGTGCTTTGCTTCAGGAAAAGCTGAAAGAAGTTAACGATCAGATCAAGAAGCAGGGAAGAATTGAAACACTCTTAAAGAAGAAAGCAGAAGTTGAAAGGCTTATCAAAGAAGGGCCGAAAGAAAAAGCTGAAAAGGCACCAAAGGAAGTAAGCCCCGAAGAGCAAGCTCTTATTAAGGAGATTTCTGATCTAAAAGCTCAGGTTAAAGACACTCCTTGGAAAAAAGAATCATTGAGGGAGGCGGCTATTAAAAACTACTCTGCAAGCCTTGATCGTTCTGCGGCAAGGCTAGAGGAACAGCTTGCTACTGGTGATTTCACATCAAACAGGAAATACAGAGAGCAGATTAAAACACCTGAAGTAGTTGAAAAGCAGAAAAGACTGGAAACGCTCAAGGACAATGTGAGGAAGGCTATTGCCAAGATTGAATACGAGAACAGGACTCCGTTGCAGAGGAGCATGGATTTCTTGACAAACTTGAAGAGGTTTTCAATTCTTTCTGGCCCTAAATCACTTGCCAAACTAACCGCCGCTAGTGCTGAGGTTGCTCTGTCCCGTGGAATAACTGAAACTGCTGGATATGGGTTGAGGGCTATCCCTTTGATTAACAAGATAGCAAAAATGGCTCCTACTGAGGGTGGCAGATGGGAGGAGGCATACCAAGATACAAATGCGTATTGGAAGGGTCTTATATCTGGTCTAAAGGAATTTAATAAAATTACATTCTTAGGACAAACATCAGCACTTGATTTAAAAATGGGGAGGGGGTCAGACATTCCTCAAAACTGGATGGGATTCTGGGGGAGGCTTCACGAAGCTGTTAAGAATCCAACTAGGGTTGCAAACTACAACATGGCTTATGGACGCTACCTTAAATGGGCAGAGCGTATGGGGGAAGATCCACATAGCGAAGCAGTTAAGCAACAAGCAGAACTGACTGCTTTTGAATATGGAAATGACGCAATTTTTAAAAGCGACAATGCAGTTGTTAACATTTACAATGGTGCTATTAGGCAACTAGAGCGTGGAGAAATTGCAGGTAAAACAGCCGCATTTGTGCTAAAACAAACATTGCCAATTGTCAGGATTCCAACAAACATTGTTTTCCAAACATTTGAATATGCGTTTGGAACTGCTCCAGCCGCAGTCAGAATGGCAAAAGCTGTGGCAAAAGGGCTAGACACACTACAGCCAGAGGAGGCTGATCTTATCATGCGTCAGCTAAAGCGTGGATCTGCTGGCCTTACTATGATGGCTATCGGAGCAGTATTTGAAGAAAGCATTGGAGGAATTTATCTTACTGGTGAAGAAAAGGGGGAGTTGGAATATGGTCAGATTAAATTCCCTTGGTGGGATAAGCCACTTCCAAGAAACCTTCTTGAAAACCCATTGTTTGCTTGCTTGCAAATTGGTGCTTCCATGAGCCGTTATTGGAAGAACCATGTGGAAGAATCAATGCCTTGGTATGAAAAGGCACAAGAGGTTGGTAATGGTGCTTGGAAAACTGCATTGGGGCTTGTTGAGGAAGCTCCATTTGTTAAATCAATGTTTGAGTTTGAGAAGATTGCTCATTCAAGAGAGCGTTTGGCAGAAACATTTGCAGAAGTGTATTTCCAGCCATACATTCCTGCCGCATCTAAATATGTGGCAGACCTGATGGATCTTGAACAACCAGTTGACTGGACTAGCTTCTGGGATGTTGCTAACACCGCTGTGGCTCCAAAGTATAACAAGAGGGTTCCTGAAAATGTATTGCAAGTTATGCAGGAATCTATACCATTCCTCCGCAACGATATTCCCCTACGATAATGGCAACTTCCAAACAACCTAGATTTCCAAACCCTCCTTTGGAGTGGGGAGTACCTCAATACCCCACCCCCAATGTACCAGACTTCTATACGAAGGATGGACATATTATTCTGGTTGAAAAAGTTAGTACCGAAAAGGGTGCTTACAACCCACAGCCGCTAGACGGCTCCATTACTTACGACAAGAGGGACGCTAACAAGTGGCCTTCTACTCTGTATCTGGTCTATCAGAAGCCAGACGAGACTGGTCAGTTTGTTTATAACTACTATGCCAATGACCGCACCTTGGCATCTCAAGATCCTTGGAACTATAATATCCAGTATAGTGAGGAGAATCCATCCTACCCAGTTTATACTCGCACCTACATCGTTCCTCGCTCCCAATACACTACAGTAGCAATTGGTGCAACAGATCCTGTGTTTGGTGGAAACGCTGTTATAGTCAAGCAAGCTATGGCAGAACTTGAGGATGGTAATCCTCTACGCTCTCGCTATGTTCAAGTGCAGAGGGTGTATGAGACAATCCCCGGCCCTTTGCTTACTGGAAAGCAATACGATGCTGACCTCGGCCTTGTTGTTACCAATACCAAGCAGATCATTTCGTCATCTGCTTCACCATATTCTGTTGCTAATGGGACTATTGCCTACAGGGATGAGCCTATTGACTCAAACAAATCAGCTAGGATTATTTCTAGTATTTCCAGCCTTCCCGCCACTCGTACTGAATATAAAACTGGTGCTTACGCTTCCCCCAACCTTGTTACTGGGTTTGAGGTGTCTGCACCACAAATGCCAAACTGGGACATCAATGTAAGCGTTACTCCAGTAATGAGGGCTAAGAGGAGCTACCAAACTGTGTTTAAGCACATCACTAGCTACCAGTATGGTCAGCCTACTCCGTCCTATACCCTGTTTGATCCTATTGCAATCAATGTGTATTATGA
>Ga0208249_1000031_pt1 | contig 41368 bp, 28 predicted proteins | sample CryBogmetaGMA1M_FD_184546 | JGI IMG/M metagenome (GOLD analysis project Ga0208249, IMG submission 184546) | Freshwater microbial communities from Crystal Bog, Wisconsin, USA - MA1M (SPAdes) | ecosystem: Environmental > Aquatic > Freshwater > Lake | place: Crystal Bog, Wisconsin, USA | collected...
ACAACGTGTATAGACCGCATTCGGCTCTCCAGGGGCGTACGCCCCTGGAAGTCCTCCAGCAATGGAAGGCGGCCTGATCACCCCAACAGCTCTCATAAGAACTGGAGCAACAAGGGGGGTCACGTCATCCCCAGCGAATCCAGCCGCACCAACGGGATCGAGAAGCGCGTCCAGAACTCCTTCTGGAACTGCACCAACATGCTCTTGCTCGTGACCACCAACAGCCGCCGCCCTCTGCCGCGGCGGATCAGTTCGCTGCAGAGGATCCCGCACTCCAGCGTCTTGCCCAGGCCCACCGCATCGGCGATCAGCAGCCGCTGGCGGGGCATCGCCAGGGCCTTGGCGGCGGGCACCAGCTGATACGGCAGCGCATCCATCGCCGCCCGATGGCCCACCACCAGGGCGGCATCGGTGGGAACGGAGCGGCGCAGGTGGGCCTCGATGAACAGAAGACTGTCGCGGTACCGGGGCGAGGCGTCGTTCTTCAGTTCCGTGTCTTCCGGTTGCAGCACCCTGAAACTGCCGGCCGCCCGCTCCACCTCCACCAGGAAGCGGGCCTCCTTCTCCCGCAGAAAGGGCGACACCCCCACCACATCCACCACCTGCTGGCCATTGGAGCTGCGGCCGAGGCCGCGCACCAGCCACTCGGCGCTGCGGCACTCGATCCGGGCTCCAGGGGCGAGAACGGCTTCAGGCACGGCCAACCCTCCTGGGCCAACCCACCACCCCGCCCGACGGGCTCCACAGCCCCGATCGAGCAGCAACGAACCTCACGCTGACCATCCGCCGCAGCCACTTCGGTCCAGTTTGCTACCTCTTACGGCGCCCTGGTTCCATTCCGCTCTGCCCGCATCCGCAACGACGCTGCGGTGGCGCGGCTGATCCACCGGGCCCTGCGCTGCAGCGGGTCGCGAGCGGGCTTGCCGTTGCCAGCCTGATTGGGCACCGGCACCGGTGCCGTTGTTCGCCGAGTGCCCCAGCGGGATCTCGTCATGGCGCAGCGGCAGGCCGAGAGGAAACGGATCGTGCTGCTGGCCGGATTCGAGGTGTTCAATGCCGGTCTCTACCGGCAGGCCGCCGCGGCGGCGATGGCCCAGTGCCCCGGCCTGGAGATCACGGTGTTCAGTGATCGCGATCTCGTGGCCAGCCCCGACGCGGTGGCGACGGCCCTGGCGGACGCCGATGCCCTCTTCGCCAGCCTGATCTTCGATTTCGACCAGGTGGAATGGCTGCGCGGGCACACCGCGTCGATCCCGATCCGGCTGGTGTTCGAATCGGCGAGCGAGCTGATGGAGCTCACCCGTTTCGGACGCTTCACGATCGGCGCTGGCGGCGCCGGCATGCCCCGGCCGATCCAGGCCTTGCTGGCCAGGTTCGGCAGCGGGCGGGAGGAGGACAAACTCGCCGCTTACATCGGCTTCCTCAAGGTGGGGCCGAAACTGCTGCGCTTCCTGCCAACCCGCCGGGCCCAGGATCTGCGCCACTGGCTGATCCTTTACCGCTACTGGAATGGCGGCGGCCGTGACAACATCACCGCCCTGTTTCTCGATCTGGCCCGCCATGGGCTGGGGCTCAACCCTGGCCCGATCCCGCCGCTGCAGGAGTCGCCCGACCTCGGCCTGTGCCATCCGGACCATGACGGCTTCTTCCGGGCGCCTCGCGACTACATGGCCTGGTTTGCCAGCACCCGCCCCCAGAGCACCGCAAAAAAAGAGAACTGGCCGGTGGTTGGGCTGCTGCTCTACCGCAAACATGTGATCACCGGGCAGCCCTACATCCCCCAGTTGATCCGCGCCTTCGAGGCGGCCCGGCTGGTGCCGCTGCCGCTGTTCATCAACGGCGTGGAGGGTCACATCGCCGTGCGCGACTGGATGACCAGCGCCTCCGAGCAGGCTCGCGCCGGCGGCGTCCACCCCCAGGCGGTGCCGGTGGATGCGATTGTCTCCACCATCGGCTTTCCCCTGGTGGGCGGTCCGGCCGGTTCGATGGAGGCGGGCCGCCGCGAGGAGGTGGCCCAGCGCATCCTGCGGGCGAAGGATGTGCCCTACGTGGTGGCGGCGCCGCTGCTGATCCAGGACCTCCATTCCTGGACCCGCCAGGGCATCGGCGGTCTGCAGAGTGTCGTCCTGTTCGCCCTGCCCGAACTGGATGGGGCCATCGATCCGGTGCCCCTCGGCGGCCTGGTGGGCGATCGCATCCTGTTGATTCCCGAGCGGCTCAGGCGGCTCACCGGCCGCCTCAACGCCTGGATCGCCCTGCGGCGCAAACCGGTCGCCGAGCGTCGCGTGGCGATCGTGCTCTACGGCTTCCCCCCCGGCTACGGCGCCACCGGCACCGCCGCCCTGCTGCAGGTGCCCGACTCGCTGATGGCTCTGCTCCGGGCGATGGAGCGGCAGGGCTACCGGGTCGGTTCCCTGCCGGCCAGTGGCGAGGAGCTGATCCGCCAGGTGAAGCAGGCCAACGACACCTGGGTGAGCCGCATTCCGGAAGGCGAGCGCTTCGAGGACTGGAGCGGCGCCAGTGTGTCTGTGGAGACGCTGCGCCACTGGCTCGGGCCCCTGCCCACAGCGCGGATCGAGAAGCAATGGGGACCGCTGGGCGACAGCACGATCCGCACCCTGGCGGGCCGCTGCCTGCTGGGCGGAGTCAGCCTGGGGAACGTCTGGATCGGGGTGCAGCCGCCGCTTGGGGTGGCGGGCGATCCGATGCGCCTGATGTACCAACGCGACCTCACCCCCCATCCCCAGTACGCCGCCTTCTACGGCTGGCTGCGCCATGGCTTCCAGGCGGATGTGCTGCTGCACTTCGGCATGCACGGCACCCTGGAGTGGCTGCCGGGCTCGCCGCTGGGCAACACCGGCTACTCCTGGCCCGACCTGCTGCTGGGCAACCTGCCGCACCTCTACGTCTACGCCGCCAACAACCCGTCGGAATCGATGCTGGCCAAACGGCGCGGCTATGGGGTGATCGTCTCCCACAACGTGCCGCCCTACGGCCGCGCCGGCCTTTACCGGGAGCTGATCGCGCTGCGCGATCTAATCAGCGAGTACCGCCAGGATCCGGAACGCAATGCCCCCCTGATCGAAGGCATCCTCAAGCAGGTGAGCGACAGCGGCCTCGATGCCGACTGCCCGGCTCCAGATAACGCCAGCACCGATCGGCAGGCTTTTGAGGGCTGGGTCGTGCGTCTGGCCGCCTACCTGCAGATGCTGGAAAGCCGGCTCTTCTCCAGCGGGCTCCATACCCTCGGCCAGCCGCCCGATGCGGAGCAGCGCCTCGCCTACCTGAAGGCCTACATCGGCCCGACCCTGCCCGAAGCGCTGCTGGAGGCGATCAGCCGACTGACGCCCGCCAGCGAGGAGGCTGACCTGCGAGCGCAGGTGGAGGAGCTGGAGCGGACCCATCCTGATGCGCCTGGCGCCAGCGGCCCGCAGGGGGATCCGCTCCAGGCCCAGGCTGGGGCCCCCCGCGCGTCTGAGGGCGCCGAACGCTCCCAGCGACTGCTGGAGGCCCTGCGCGTCTGCCAGCTCCTGGAGCGCAGCAGGGAGGAGCTCGACCACCTGCTCGATGGCCTCAATGGCCGCTACATCCCGCCCGCCCCCGGTGGTGACCTGCTGCGCGATGGCCCCGGCGTGCTGCCCACCGGCCGCAACATCCACGCCCTCGACCCCTACCGGATGCCCTCGCCCGGTGCCCTGATCCGCGGCCGCGAGATCGCACGGCGGATCCTCGAGAAGCACCGCGCCGACAACGGTGGTGCCTGGCCCGAAACCGTGGCACTGATGCTCTGGGGTCTCGATGCGATCAAGACCCGGGGTGAATCGCTGGCGATCCTGCTGGAACTGGTGGGAGCCGAGGCGGTGAAGGAGGGCACCGGGCGCATCGTGCGCTACGAGCTGAGGCCCCTCGACCGCCTGGAGCACCCGCGCATCGACGTGCTCGTGAACCTGTCGGGCATCTTCCGCGACAGCTTCGTGAACATCGTCGAGCTGCTCGACGACCTGTTCCGCCGGGCCGCCGAGGTCGACGAACCGCCGGAGCGCAACGCCATCCGTCGCCACGCCCAACAGCTCGCCGCCGAAGGCATCGCCAACCCCAGCGCACGCCTCTTCTCCAATCCCGCCGGCGACTTCGGCTCCCTGGTCAACGACCGGGTCACCGATGCCAACTGGGAGAGCGGCGAAGAGCTGGCCGCCACCTGGCAGGGTCGCAACGCCTACAGCTACGGACGGGCCGATAAGGGCGAGGCCCGGCCCCAGGTGCTGGCCGCCCTGCTGCGCAGCACCGGGCGGGTGGTGCAGCAGATCGATTCGGTGGAATACGGCCTCACCGATATCCAGGAGTACTACGCCAACACCGGCGGTCTCAAACGCGCCGCTGAAGTGGCCCAACGGCAGATCCGACCGGACGGCCGGGTGGCGGCCAGCTTCGTCGAGTCGTTCTCGCGCGACACCACGCCCCGGGATCTCGAGGAGCTGCTGCGACTGGAATACCGCACCAAGCTGCTCAACCCCCGCTGGGCGCAGGCCATGGCCGCGATGGGATCCGGCGGCGCCTACGAGATCTCCCAACGGATGACAGCCCTGATCGGCTGGGGCGGGACCTCCGGCTTCCGGGATCCCTGGGTCTATGACCAGGCCGCCGCCGCCTATGCCCTTGACCCGGCCATGGCCCAGCGGCTGCGCCAGGCCAACCCCGAGGCCTTCCGCAACGTGGTGGGCCGCATGCTGGAGGCCCACAGCCGCGGCCTGTGGGAAGCCCCGCCAGAAAAGATCAACAAGCTGCGCAACCTCTATGACCTCACCGATGCCGAGCTGGAGGGGGTGGCGGTGGCGGCGGAGGCTGGGTGAGCGTTCCCCCAGGCGCCGCGCGATCGCCTGAGCACGGGCCGACCGCTTTCCCCCTCAATGCCGTGGTGGGCCAGGAGGCGATCCGCCAGGCCCTTGTGCTGTTGGCGGTGGATCCGGGGCTGGGCGGCATCGTGATCGCAGGCCGCCGGGGCACGGCCAAGTCGGTGCTGGCCCGCGGCCTGCACGCCCTGCTCCCGCCGATCCGGGTGATCCAGCGCTCCTGCTGCAACGCCGACCCGGCCGATCCCGGCAGCTGGGACGACGCCACCGTTGCCCATCGGGCCACGATCAGCCGCAAGCCCGTCAGCAGCCTGATGCCGCCGCCCTTCGTGCAGGTGCCCCTGGGGGTGAGCGAGGACCGCTTGCTGGGATCGGTGGATGTGGCGGCCTCGATCCGGCGCGGGGTGCCGGTGTTCCAGCCGGGGCTGCTGGCGGAGGCGCACCGGGGTGTGCTTTACATCGACGAACTCAACCTGCTGGATCCCAGCCTGGCCAACCTGCTGTTCACGGTGGTGGATGCCGGCATCAACCGGGTGGAGCGGGAGGGAATCAGCTTTCAGCATCCCTGCCGCCCCCTGCTGATGGCCACCTACAACCCGGCAGAAGGGGAGGTGCGGGCCCATCTGATCGATCGGCTGGCTCTGGCGCTCTCCGCCGACACCCCCCTCAGCCTGGATCAGCGCGTGGAGGCGGTGGAGCGGGTGCTGGAGCAGGCCGCCGATCCGGTCCGCTTCTGGCGGTGCCATGGCCCGGGCCTCATCGAGCTGCAGCGGCAGGTCGCCACCGCCCGCCGCTGGCTGGGGAGGGTGAAGCTCACGGCAGAGCAGGTTCGCTATCTGGTGGAGGAGGCGATCCGCGCTGGGGTGGAGGGGCACCGGGCCGATCTGTTCGCCGCACGGCTGGCCCGGGCCCAGGCCGCTCTGGAGGGACGGCGCCGGGTCGAGGCCGCCGATCTGCGCCGTGCCGTGGAGCTGGTGATCCTGCCCCGCTGCGCTGCCCTGGTTCCGCCCCCGGACCCTCAACCGCCAGCTCCCCCTCAGCCCCCGCACGAACCGGGCGGCGAACCCGAGCCGGAGCAGGACAGCCAGGCGGACGCCGAGCCGGATCAACCCCAGAGCGATGCCATCCCTGAAACCTTTCTGTTCTCGCCGGAGGGTGTGCTGCTCGACCCCCACCTGCTGGCCCAGGCCGCCCGCGGCAAGCGGCGCCACGGCAAGGCCGGCGGTGGCGCTCTGGTGCCCTCGCCGGAGCGGGGCCGCTACGTGAGGCCGTTGATCCCCCATGGACCCATCCGCCACATCGCCATCGACGCCACCCTCCGAGCCGCAGCGCCCTATCAGCGCGCCCGGCGCCGGAGCCTGCGTCTGGGCACGGGGGGCCGCAGGGGGCGACGCCAGGGCCCGAAGCTGCTTTTGCGCGAGGACGATCTGCGCGTCAAGCAGTTGCTGCACAAGGCCGGCGCTCTGGTGATCTTTGTGGTCGATGCCTCCGGTTCGATGGCCCAGAACCGCATGCAGGCCGCCAAGGGGGCAGCGCTGCAGTTGCTGAGCGAGGCTTACCGCAGCCGAAACCAGGTGGCCCTGATCACCTGCCGCGGACGCTGCGCCGACGTGCAGCTGCCTCCCACGCGCTCGGTCACCGCCGCCAGTCGCCGGCTGGAGCGGCTCCCCTGCGGCGGCGGTTCGCCGCTGGCCCACGGCCTGGCCCTGGCGGTACGGGTGGGTGAGAACGCCCGCCGGGCCAAGGACGTGGGCGAGATCCTGATCGTGCTGATCAGCGACGGCAAGGCCAATGTGACGCTGAGTCACTCGCTGGCCGCCAGCGACGACGGCAAGGCAGCTCCGGTCGTCCTGGCGGAGATTCGCCAGGAGCTGCTGGCGATTGCTGCGGCGATTCAGGGGCTCGGCATGGAGTTGCTGGTGATCGACACCGGCCGCAGCCACAGGCCCTCAGGCCTGGCGATGGAACTGGCCCGCCATGGCGGTGGTCGCCACCAGCCGCTGCCGGAGGCGACCCCGCGGGCGATCAGCGCCGCCAGCCGCCCGGGGCTGGGCAGCTGAGGTGGAGTGAGAGGTGAAACATCTGCGCCCCTTCTCTACCTTTATGTAGTTGTGCCAGCAGCGGCAGCTGCTGGAAGTTGGTGCTGTCGGATGGACGCCCTGACCTGCATGCTCCCCTGGCTGCTGGCCGCCGTCACCCTGGCGGCGGTCGTGCTCACCGCCCCTTTGCTGGGGCAACAACTCTTCGAGGTGTTCGATGGGAGGCCCCAACCCGCCTGGGATCGCTGGCTGAACCCCATCGAGAACGCCCTGCTGCGCTGGATCGGGGATGGCGGCCGCAGTGCCGAATCCACTGCCGGTTACCTGGTGCCGCTGCTGATCAGCAATGGGCTGTTCGCCCTGCCGGCCGTGGTGCTGCTGCTGTTGCAGCCGCGCTGGCTCAACCCCCTGGGATTCGCGGGGCTGCGCTGGGATCTGGCGCTGCACACCACGATCTCCTTTCTCACCAACACCGACCAGCAACATCTGATCCCCGAGCAGAGCCTGGGGAACCTCGCCCAGCTGGGGGTGATGCAGTTCCTGATGTTCGTCTCAGCGGGCACGGGGTTGGCGGTGGGCTTTGCCGTGATCCGCGGTTTCAGTGGCCGGCCGATCGGCAACTTCTACCGCGACCTGCTGCGCTCGCTCACCCGGGTGCTGATCCCTGGCTCGATGCTCCTGGCGCTGTTCCTGCTGGTGAGCGGCGTGCCGATGACCCTGGCGCCGCCCCTGGAGATCACCAGCCTGGAGGGAGCCCAGCAGCTGTTGCCCCGGGGCCCGATCGCCCTGTTCGAGGCGATCAAGCAGCTGGGCGAAAACGGCGGCGGTTTTGTCAGTGCCAACTCCGCCCACCCCTACGAGAACCCCACCCTGCTCAGCAACCTGGTGTGCACCTGGGCGATGCTGGTCATCCCGGCGGCCACGATTGATGCCTTCGGGCGGTTCGTGGGCAACCGCCGTCAGAGCAACCTGCTGCTGATCCTGGTGTTTGGCCTGCTGCTGATCGGTGCCGCCGTCGCCATGGCGGCGGAGCAGGCCGGCAATCCGTTGCTCTCCAGCTGGGTCAGTGGCGCCAATCTGCAGGGCAATCTGCAGGGCAAGGAGCTGCGCTTCGGGGCAGCACTCAGCGGCCTGTGGGCCGTCGTCACCACCGGCACCATGACCGGTGCGGTGAACGGCGCGATCGATGCGACGATGCCGCTGACGATCCTCACCGCCCTGTTCAACCTGTTTCTGCAGGTGGTGATCGGCGGCCAGGGCACCGGTATCGCCTATCTGCTGGTCTTCGTGCTGCTGGCCGTGTTTCTGACCGGACTGATGGTGGGGCGCACCCCTGAATTCCTGGGGCGCAAGGTGGAGAAGACCCAGGTGGTGTGGGCCAGCCTGATCCTGCTGATCCACCCGATCTTCGTGCTGATCCCGGCGGCCCTCACCCTGGCCGGTGGGCAGGCGCTGGCGGGCATCAGCAATCCCGGCCCCCACGGCATCAGCCAGGTGGTCTACGAATACGCCTCGGCGGCCGCCAACAACGGCAGTGGGCTGGCGGGACTGGCGAACACGACCCCCTGGTGGAATCTCAGCGCCAGCGTCAGCCTGTTGGGGGGTCGCTATCTACCGATCGCGGCGCTGCTGGCGCTGGCCGATGGCTTCCGCCGCAAGCCGGCTCTGGAGCCCAGTCCCGGCACCCTGCGCACCGACACCGGCCTGTTCACCGGCGTGACGGCCGTGGTGCTGGTCATCCTCGGCGCCCTCACGTTCTTCCCGGTGCTTGCCCTCGGCCCGATCGCCGAGGCCCTCTCCCTGGCGTCCTGAGCGGAAACCATGACGACAACACTGCGTGTTCCCTTCCCCCGCATGCCGCGCGGGCCGCGTCAGCAGCGCCGCTATACCGAACGCCCCCGCCAGCAGGGACTGGTGCAGCGGGCCATCGTGGAGGCCTTCCGCAAGCTCGACCCCCGGCTGGCGGTGGCCAATCCGGTGATGTTCGTGGTGTGGTGCGGCACCGCCCTGTGCCTGGCGCTGAGCCTGGAGCCACGGCTGCTCGATGCTCAGGCGGGTGGCCGGGAGCGGGGTTTCAATGCCCTGATCAGCCTCACCCTGCTGGCCACCCTGCTGTTCGCCAACTTCGCCGAAGCCCTGGCGGAAGGCAGAGGCAAGGCCCAGGCCGATGCCCTGCGCCGCACCCAGGCCCGCACCCAGGCCCGGCGGCAGCGAGCCGATGGCGCGATCGAGCTGGTGGATTCTTCCGATCTGCGTCGTGGCGATCTGGTGCTGGTCCAGGCCGGCGATGTGATCCCCGCCGATGGCGAGGTGATCGCCGGGGTGGCCTCGGTGGATGAATCGGCGATCACCGGCGAATCGGCCCCGGTGCTCAAGGAGGCCGGATCGGATGTGGCGGGCTCGGTCACCGGCGGCACCCGCATCCTGTCCGATCAGCTCACCCTGCGGATCAGCGCCGATCCGGGCAAGGGCTTCATCGATCGCATGATCGCCCTGGTGGAAGGGGCCGAGCGCAGCAAGACCCCCAACGAGATCGCCCTCACCGTGCTGCTGGCGGTGCTCACCCAGGTGTTCCTGATCGCCGTGGCCACCCTCTCGCCGGTGGCGGGCTATCTGCACCAGGCCCCCTCGGTGGTGACGCTGGTGGCGCTGCTGGTGGCCCTGATTCCAACCACCATCGGCGGACTGCTGAGCGCCATCGGCATCGCCGGCATGGACCGCGTCGCCCAGTTCAACGTGATCGCCACCTCGGGACGGGCGGTGGAGGCCTGCGGAGATGTCAACACCCTCATTCTCGACAAGACCGGCACGATCACGCTCGGCAACCGCCTGGCTGAGGAGTTTCTGCCGGTGGGCGGCCACAGCAGCACCGAACTGGCGGTGGCGGCCCTGGGGGCGAGCTGCTTCGACCAGACACCGGAGGGGCGCTCGATCGTGCGCCTGGCGGAAAAACAGGGCGCCACGCTGGCCTTCGATCCCGGCCAGGCCAGTGGCATTGATTTCTCCGCCCGCACGCGCATGAGCGGAACCGACAGCAGCGAGGGCCTCGAATACCGCAAAGGGGCGGTTGATGCGATCAAGGGCTTCGTGCGCTCCCGCGGCGGCCAGGTGCCTGATGGGCTCGATCTCCACTACGAGCAGGTGTCGCGGCTGGGGGGCACCCCCTTGGCGGTCTGCCGCGGCGCCGAGGTGTTCGGCGTGATCTACCTCAAGGACATCATCAAACCCGGCATCCGTGAGCGCTTCGAGCAGCTGCGCCGCATGGGCATCCGCACCGTGATGCTCACCGGCGACAACCCGATCACCGCCGGCGTGATCGCCCGCGAGGCCGGCGTGGATGACTTCATCGCCGAGGCCACGCCAGAGGACAAGATCGCGGTGATTCAGCAGGAGCAGAAGCTCGGCAAACTGGTGGCGATGACCGGCGATGGCTCCAACGACGCCCCGGCCCTGGCCCAGGCCAATGTGGGCGTGGCGATGAATTCCGGAACCCAGGCCGCCAAGGAAGCGGCCAACATGGTCGATCTCGACAGCGATCCCACCAAGCTGATCGACATCGTGACGATCGGCAAGCAGCTGCTGATCACCCGCGGCGCGCTCACCACCTTCTCGATCGCCAACGACATCGCCAAGTACTTCGCCATCCTGCCGGCGTTGTTTGCCGGCGCCGGCCTGGAGGCCCTCAATGTGATGAGGCTGGCCTCACCCCAGTCGGCGATTCTCTCGGCGATGGTGTTCAACGCCCTGATCATTCCCGCCCTGGTTCCCCTGGCCCTGAAGGGCGTTCAGTTCCGGCCCCTCAGCGCCGAACAACTCCTGCGCCGCAATCTCCTGGTCTTTGGCGCCGGCGGCGTTGTCGCACCTTTTGTGGGGATCAAAGTGATCGATCTGGCCCTCGGTGCCCTGCGACTGATCTGACTTCTGCTGGCTGCTCCACGATTTCCTTTCTCCGCGATATCCTTTCTCCACAATCTCCATGACCGTTAATCAGGAACCAAACTTCAATTTTACTGAGCCCCTTGCTCCGTCAAGCACCGGCTTTAGCCCTCCTCGAAGGATCTCCGTCACGGTGTCCTATCAGCTTTATCAACGCCTGGTTGAACGCAGCGATAGCGAGGGTCGCTCACTCAGCAAACTGGCGTCCTCCCTCTTGGAGCAGTGGTGCGGCGACACCTTGGACAGTTAAAGCGAAGATTGGCAATCTGTGTTCTCAGTGATTCCAGTAATCAGCAATCCCATGGCCCGCATTCTGCCCATCCGCTTCTGGCTGCCCATGCTGCTGATGGCCGGCACCGTCGTCATCGCCCCCCTGTTCCGCGGCAGTCAGCCGCCGCTGCAGAGCCATGCCCTTGCCCTTCTGCTCAGCGGAACCCTCGCCCTCTCGGGCTACCTGTTCGCCGTGATCGCCCAACCGGAGAAGTTCTGATGACGATCACAGCCCAACTGCTGAGGGGGGTGCGCGCCACCCTGGTGCTGTGGTTGCTGACGGTGGTGGTGATCACCCTGCCGTTGCTCGGGCTTGCCCATCTGGTGGCGCCCGAGGCCGCCAGAGGCAGCCTGATCCGCCGCGATGGCCAGGTGGTGGGCTCCCAGCTGATCGGCCAGAGCTTCCGCTCCGATCGCTATCTGCAGGGCCGCCCCGCCGGCTCCCCCAACCTGGCGCCCAGCAATCCGGCCTTGAAGGATCGGCTGGCTGCCGCCGCCAGCGCCTGGCAGAACCAGGGGATCAACAGGCCTGCCCCTGAGCTGCTGCAGGATTCCGGCTCCGGCGTCGATCCCCACATCAGCCTGCAGGCGGCGCGCCAACAACTGCCCCGCCTGGCCCGTGAACGCCAGCTGCCCGTGGCCCGGCTTGAGGCGCTGCTGCGCCAGAACCAGGAGGGGCCCATCCACCTGCAGGCGATCGAGCCGGTGGTCAACGTGCTCGCCTTCAACCTGGCGCTCGATCAGCTGAGCGGGGCGGCTCCCGCCCAGCGCCTGCCCGGCACGAAGCAACCATGATCCGCTCCACCCACCGCCGCGGCCGCCACAAGGTGTTCATCGGCATGGCGCCGGGGGTGGGCAAGACCTGCCGCATGCTCCAGGAGGGCAAGGAGGCGCTGCGGGACGGCACCGATGTGGTGATCGGCCTGCTGGAAACCCACGGCCGCCAGGAGACCGCCCGCGAGGCGGAAGGTCTGGAGCAGATCCCGCGCAAACGCATCCTTTATCAGGGCGTGGAGCTGGAAGAGATGAATGTGGCGGCCGTGCTCGCCCGCCATCCGCGGCTGGTGCTCGTCGATGAACTGGCCCACACCAACGTGCCCGGCAGCGAGCGACAGAAGCGCTGGCAGGACGTGGAGATGCTGCTGATCTCCGGCCTTGATGTCTACTCGACGCTCAACATCCAGCACCTGGAGAGCCTCAACGATCTGGTGGCCGAACTCACCGGCGTGGTGGTGCGCGAACGCATCCCCACCCGCGTCCTCGAACTCGCCGATGAGGTGGTGCTGGTGGATGTGACCCCCGAAACGCTGCAGGAGCGGCTCAGGGAGGGGAAGGTCTACGCGCCGGAAAAGGTGGGCCAGGCACTCACCCATTTCTTTCAACGGCGCCATCTGGTGGCCCTGCGGGAGTTGTCGCTGCGGGAGGTGGCCGATCGGGTCGATAACGACATCCTGTCTGCCCTCAGTCCCGTGCGCGAGCGGGTGATGGTCTGCCTGGCGAACTACCACACCAGCAAGCGCCTGCTGCGCCGCGCCGCCCGCCTGGCCGCCGCCATGGACGCGCCGCTGCTGGTGCTGACGGTGCACGATCCGAACCGCTTCCTCAGCCGCGAAGAATCCCTGATCGAGGAGGAATGTCGCCAGCTCTGCGACGACGTGGGCGGCACCTTCCAGCGGGAGGAGAGCGCCGAGATCCTGCCGACGATCGCCCGGGTGGCGCAGGAGCAGCGGATCACCCAGATCGTGCTGGGCCAGACAATGCGCTCCCGCCTCAAGGCGCTGTTCCGCCGGCCGTTGTCCGAGCGGTTGCAACAGCAGCTGCGCGGCCGGAGCATCGATCTGCACCTGATCTCCGAGGGGCTGCCGATGCAGGCCCAGGAGGACATCGGCCCGTGAAGCGCTTCAGAACACCGATCGTCCTGGTGTGGGCGATCTGGCTGCTGATCCTGCTGCTGGAGCTGGCCACAGCCCCGGAAATCGTGGGAGGAATTCTATTTGTTGTGCCGCTGCTGCTCGGGGCCTCGCAGCGCAGCCCCGCTCAGGCCTGGCGTTTTCTGCTGATCTGCTGCAGCTCAACGTTGCTCAATCTGCTGTTGCCGTTGCCGGTGCATGAGAACCTGGCCTTCGTGCTGATCGACCGTTTGCTGGTCTGCCTGAGCCTGGTGGTCACCACCGGCCTGCTGGTGCGCAACGGGCAGTTGGAGCACCAGCGCATCGCCATGGAGGTGGAGCTGGCGCAGGCGCAGCTGCGCACCGATGTGATTGCCACCCTCGCCCATGACCTCAAGACTCCGGTGCTTGGAACCCTGGCCTCCCTGGCCCTGCTGGACAGCGGTGCCGTGGTGGAGGCCATCCGCAGCAGCCAGCAACGCTGCCTGCGCCTGATCGACGACCTGCTGCAGGTGTTCCGGGCCGAGCAGGAGGGCCTGCAGTTTCAGCTGCAGCATTGCAACCTGGTGGCGATTGCCCAGCAGGCCCTGGGCACCGTCGAGCCGATCGCGGCACAGCGGCAGATCACTCTGGTGCTACGACAACAGGACCAGGGTGATCCCGGGCTCATGGTCGATGGCGCCCTGTTGCAGCGCCTGATCGAGAACCTGCTGCTCAATGCCGTCCACCACAGCCTGCGCGGTCAGAGGGTGTGGCTGCAGCTCAGCCAGCGGAATGGTGCCTGCTCGATCGACGTGCGCGATGGCGGCCGGGGATTCCCGCCGGAGCAGCTGCCGCAGGTGTTTCAGCGGTTTGCCCAGCGGGGCCATGGGACACCTGGCGCAGGGCTGGGCCTCTATCTCTGTCGCCTGATCAGCGAGGCCCACGGCGGCAGCATCAGCGCCAGCAATGCTCCAGGCGGTGGTGCCAGGGTGACGGTGCAGTTGCCGCAGTCGTAGCGATGGATCTGCTGCTGATTGAGGACGACCAGGCATACCAGTTGGCGATGGCCAGCCATCTGCGCCAGCTGGGCGACGTACGGGAGGTGTGGGTCGCCGGCGACGGCGAGCAGGGTCTGGAGCTGCTCGCCAGCCGGCAGGTGGATCTGGTGGTGCTTGATCTGGTGCTGCCGGGTATCGGTGGGCTTGCCACCTGCCGGCAGATCAGGGCAACCCACCCGGCACCGGTGCTGATCCTCACCAGTCACGACGACCCCGAAGGGCTGCAGCGGATCTGGCAGGCCGGAGCCCGGGGCTATCTGCACAAGGAACGGGCCTTCGATCAGCTGGAGCTGGCCCTGCGTTCGCTGCTGCTGGGGGCCAGTTGGTGGGATCAGAAGGCAACGGCTGCCTTGCAATGCCTCGAACCCGATGGGGGTGTGGCGGCCGACGCGGCCGCACGGTTATTCGCGCTCACCCCGCGTGAACGCGAGGTGCTCGCCTGCCTTGCAGATGGCGACAACAACCGCCGCATCGCCGAGCGGCTGGCCATCGGCGAGGGCACCGTGCGCAGCCATGTGCATGTGCTCTTGCAGAAGCTGCAGGTGAGCAACCGCACCCAGGCGGCCCTGATCTGGCGCGGCGCTCAGCTGGGCAGGGTGAGCCGGCCCTCGCCGGAGTCAAATTCGAACATCTCGGCGTAGCGGCCCCAATCCACCGCGGTGGCGAGCTGGCGCTCGGCCTCCTCGGTTGGAAAGTAGTCATCCCAGATGCCGAGAAAGAAGTCGGAGCGGAGGCTGCCGTCGGCTTTCTGCTGCAGGGTGTTGAGGATGCTGTTCATCACCGGCACCCGCTCCAGCACCTGCTGGCGGAACAGGTCCTTGCTGCGCAGGATCGTGGTGGTGGCAAAGTCCTGCCCCGCCGGCGTGAGCCGCACATCGCCATCGGCCACCTGGGCGAACCCAAGCAGCACCGCCGCATCGAGCAAGGGCAGCAGATCGTCCACCTCCAGCTGCAGCCGCTCGGCCAGCAGGGGAATGTCGCGTAGGCCATCGCCTTGCTCGTGCATCAGCTCCAGCAGACCGCTGATGCCGCCCACCCGCACATGGGGCAGCGGGCGGGCAAAGGGGGAAATGGTCCTCGGTACGGCGTCCTCGTTCGGGCGCTGAGCCTCTGGTTCACCGGTGACGGCGATGTCTGGATTAGTCATCACCGTGTACACGTAATCGACCAGGGCCTTGAAGCGTGGATGGCTGCGGTCGTGGGGGCGGGGAAGGTTGATGCCGATCTCACCCCTGATGCGGCCGGGGTTGGCGCCGAGGATCACCACCCGATCGGCCAGAAACACCGCCTCTTCGATGTTGTGGGTGACGATCAGGATGCTGCTTGAGGGAAACGAGCCCGCGTTCCAGAGGTCGTCGATCTCACCGCGCAGGTTTTCGGCGGTGAGCACATCGAGCGCACTGAACGGTTCATCCATGAACAGCACCTCGGGTTTGAGCACAAAGGCCCGGGCAAAGCCGACCCGTTGCTTCATGCCGCCCGAGAGTTCCTTCGGGTAAGCGTTTTCAAAGCCGTCGAGGCCCACGATGTCGATCGCCTTGAGGGCACGCTCGCGCCGTTCATCCCGAGGCACGTGGCGGGCGGCCAGGCCCAGCTCCACGTTGTCCTGAACCGTGAGCCAGGGCAGCAGGGCGAAGCTCTGGAAGACCATCGCCAGGTTGCGGTTGGTGCCCCGCAATGGCTGGCCGTTGCTGAGCACGTGCCCCGCGCTGGGCTGAATCAGGCCGGCCATGATGCGCAGGAGCGTGCTTTTACCACTGCCGCTGCGGCCCAGCAGGGCCACCACCTCGCCGGGCTTCACCGTCAGGCTCACATCGTTGAGCACCGTGAAATCCCCTTTGCCGTCAGGCAGCGGGAAGGCCTTGGAGACATGGTCAACACTGATCAGCGTCATGGCAGTGGCGTGCAAAGCGCAGGAAGGAGAAGCGATCAGAGGTGGTAGCGGTGCTCGGCCAGGGCATAGAGCCGGCGCCAGACCACCTGGTTGAGCCCCACCACGAAGAGGCTCATCAGGCCGATGCCCAGGGCGATGCGGGGCCAGTCGCCCTGGCTGGTCGCCTCAGCGATGTAGGCCCCGAGGCCGTCGGCCGAGAGGGTCGTGCCTCCCCAGCTCACCACCTCCGACACGATGCTGGCGTTCCAGGCGCCGCCGCTGGCGGTGACGCCACCGGTGACCCAGGCCGAGAAGATGCCCGGGATGATCAGCTTGCGCCAGCGCTGCAGCCCCCGCAGGCCGACGTCATCGGCCATCTCGCGCAGGTCGGAGGGGATGGTCTGGGCGCCGGCGATCGCGTTGAACAGCACATACCACTGGGAGCCAAGGGCCATCAGCAGGATCGCCCCCCAGCCGATCGGGACATGGGCATGGATGAAGAACAGGGTGGCGAAGGGAAAGATGAAATTGGCAGGGAAGGAGGCCAGAAACTGCACCACCGGTTGCAGCAGCCGGGCCAGCCGCGGCTGAAAGCCGATCGCCACACCGATGGGGGTCCAGATCAGGCTGGCCAACAGCAGCACCAGCAGCACGCGCACGAGGGTATGGAGCCCCAGGAGGAAGGCGCTACCCACCTCGGCCGGGCCCACGGTCACCACGATGAAATGGATCAGGGTGGCCAGCAGACCTCCCACCGCCAGCAGCACGCCCAGGTTGAACAGGCGTTCCGAGTGGGGCGCCGGCGGTTCGCTGGGCTGCTCGTTGTCGCTGCCGAGCAGGGCCGAGAGCAGCCGGTCGATCGCCTCGCCGGCGGGGGCCAGGGCGGCGCCGACCAGGGTGGGGATCCGGGCGCTGAGCATCAGATCGAACACCCAGGAGGTGGGACTCTCGCCGCCACCGCTCTGCTCCAGCCTGAAGCGATCCGACCAGGCCACCAGCGGGCGCCAGAACAGTTGGTCCACCAAAAGGATCACCACGGCCATGGTCAGCACGGCCCAGGCCAGGGCCCTCAGGTCCCGGGCCTCAACCGCCGCCGCCACATAAGAGCCGATGCCAGGCAGCGTGTAGCTGGTATTCAGCACGCTGATGGCCTCGCTGGCCGCCAGAAAGAACCAGCCACCGCCAAAACTCATCATGGCGTTCCACAGCAGTGGAATCGTCGCCGACGGTAACTCCAGCCGGCTGAATCGCTGCCAGCGCGAGAGGCGATAGAGGCTGGCGGCTTCGGTCAGCTCCTTCGGAACCGTGCGCAGTGATTGGTAGAAGGAAAAGGTCATGTTCCAGACCTGGCTGGTGAAGATCGCGAAGATCGACGCCGCCTCCAGCCCCACCAGGCTGCCGGGGAACAGGGCAATGAAGCCGGTGACCGTGATCGACAGAAATCCGAGCACCGGGATCGACTGAAGGATGTCGAGCAGGGGGATGAGCACTTTTTCTGCCCGACGGTTGTGGGCCGCCACCGACCCATACACCAGGGTGAACAGGGTGGAGCAGCCCAGGGCGACGAACATCCGCAGGCTCGAGCGCAGGGCGTAGTCAGGCAGGTTGCGGGGGTCGAGCGACACCGTCGGGCTGACGTCCGGCGGGTGGAAACTCACCATCGCGGCGGTTCCCCCGCGGGCGATCAGACCCAGCACGGTGAGCACCACCAGGGTGACCAGCAGGTCGGACCAACCAAGGCGTGATTCGCGCAGGGCCTCGGGTTGGGGGAGAAGCTTCATACCGTTGCCTGGGATGACGCCCTCTAAAGACAACCTAGAAGACAGTGCCGAGACGGGGTCTGCATTGCAGAACACCAAGCACGATCAGATCGTGCTGCACTCCAGCCGCAGCCGGGGCCGAGCTGCAGCCCCAAGAATGCTTCTGCCGCAGAGGTTTTCCGACAGCGTCCAGAAGCCTTTAGCGTTATTCATCGGAGCGCAGACGTCCCCAACCCCTCCTTCGACAAGGACTGCAGCCCAATCCACCGCCCACTCGTCTGATGCGTCTCCCGTCCCTGGCCCAGCGGCACAGGCAACCCGAGTGGATGGACCAGCCCGGCATCGATCCCGTTGCCCACAGCCAGGCCCTGCAGGGTCTGCGCAGGATCAATGCCTTCAGCGGAGCGGTTGGTTCCCTGTTCGCTCCGATCCGGTCCCTGGCCCGGGAGCACGGTGGCCAGCCGCTGCGGGTTCTGGATCTGGCCTGCGGCGGTGGGGATAACACCACCGCCCTGGCGGAACGGGCCCGTCGCGCAGGGATTGGCGTCCAGGTTGATGGCTGCGACCTCAGCCCGCAGGCGGTGGCCATCGCGACCAACAACGCCGACGGGCGGGCCCTTGGCACCAGGTTCTTCCAGGCTGACGCCCTCAACGATCCACTCCCGGATGACTACGACGTGATCCTCTGCAGCCTGTTTCTGCACCATCTCGATGACGAACAGGCGGAGGATCTCCTGCAGCGGATGGGGCGTGCCACTCGGTACCTGGTGTTAGTCAATGACCTGATCCGCAGTCCCCTGGGCTACGGCTTGGCCTGGGCGGGCTGCCGGCTGCTGAGTCGCTCCCCGATCGTCCATGGCGATGGTCCGCTCTCGGTGCAGGGTGCCTTTCAGTTGCGCGAAGTGCGGGCTCTGGCGGCCCGGGCCGGCCTGAAAGGAGCCGAGCTGCGGCGCAGCTGGCCTGAGCGCTACCTGCTGAGTTGGCGCCGTTCGCCCAGTTCGCCCCAGCAACGATGAATTCTCCGGACTGGGACGTGATCGTGATCGGGGCCGGCCCCGCCGGTGCCCTGGCCGCCCACCAGTTGGCGCGTTGTCAGCTGCGGGTGCTCCTGGTGGAAAAGCGCGCTTTCCCCCGCTGGAAGATCTGCGGCAGCTGCCTCAATGGTGTTGCCCTCAAGGCCCTGGAGACGGCGGGTCTGGGCGATCTGCTCGATGGTCTCGGCGCTGCTCCACTGGAGCGGATCCGTCTGGGTCTGCAGGGGCAACAGATTGAACTCGCCCTGCCGGCGGGCCGTTCCCTCTCCCGAGGCCGCCTCGACCTGGCCTTGTCCGAGGCCGCCGTGGCTGCCGGCGCCGAGTTGCGTTCGCCGTGCGAGGCCAGCGTGGCTGGGTCCCATCCCGCCGGCCGGGAGGTGCTGCTGCGTTGCGGAGCCGATGTCCAGACCACCAGCGCCCGCGTCGTTTTGGTGGCCTCGGGCCTGGGCAGCGCCGCTCTGGGTCCGGAGCTGCCGATCGAAACGCGGATCAGCCCCCGGGCCAGGATCGGCGCCGGCTGCGAGCTGGATGCCGGGGTGAGGGGCTACGGCCGGGGCACGATCCACATGGCCATCGGCCGGCATGGCTACGTGGGCCTGGTGCGCAACGAAGCGGGTGCTCTCAACCTGGCGGCCGCCTTCGATCGGCCCCAACTGATCGCCGCCGGTGGTCCGGCCGCCAGCGCTGCAGAAGTGCTGGCCGAGGCCGGCTTTGATCCCTTGCCAGAAACCGCCGCTGCCACCTGGCGGGCGACGCCGGCCCTCACCCGTCGGGCCATCCCCCCTGCGGCCGAACGGCTGCTGCTGCTGGGGGATGCCGCCGGCTACGTCGAGCCGTTCACGGGCGAAGGTATGGGCTGGGCCTTGATGGGGGCCCTGGCGGTCATACCGCTGGTGCTGCGAGGACAAACCGAATGGAATCAGACCCTTGAATGGGAATGGACCCGCGGCCATGCCCGCTTGATCGGTTCGCGGCAGCGCTTCTGCCATGGGCTGGCCTTCGCCCTGCGGCGGCCTGGGCTCAGCCGAGCCCTGCTGGTTGCTGCCGGGCGTTGGCCGGCCCTGATCTCGCCCCTGCTCCAGCATCTCGATGGTGCCTCTCACCAACGGATCACTGCAGAGCCATGTCCCTGACGATTCACGGCCTGGGCACGGCCCTGCCCCCCCACCGCCTGGCCCAGGGCGATGCCGCCACGATCGCGGCTCGGGTGGCCCTGCTGGAGCAGGATCCTTCCCCCTCCAAGCGCCGGCTCCTCGACACCCTCCATCGCCGCACCGGGGTCGCGATGCGCCACATCGTGCTGGAGGACCTGCTGAACACGAATGGCGACCACGAGCAGAGCTTCTTCGGCAGCACGAGCCCCGGCACCGGGGAGCGGATGCGGCGCTACAGCCAGGAAGCTCCGCCTCTTGCCCTGCGGGCCGTGCGGGCTGCCCTGGAACAGGCGCAGGTCACCCCCGAACGCATCACCCACCTGATCACGGTCTCCTGCACTGGCTTCCATGCGCCCGGCGTCGATCTGGCCCTGATCGCCGCCCTGCCGCTGAACGCCAGCGTCGCCCGCACCCATGTGGGGTTCATGGGCTGTCACGCCGCCCTCAACGGTCTGCGGGTGGCGGCCGCCTTCACCGGCGCCGATCCCAACGCCTGCGTGTTGCTCTGCGCCGTCGAGCTCTGCAGCCTGCACCTGCAGTACGGCTGGGAGGCCGAAAGAATTGTGGCCAATGCCCTGTTCGCCGATGGCGCCGCCGCACTGGTGGCCTCCAGGGAGGGACCGGCAGCGGCAATGGAATCCGTCCCGGGGTTGCGGCGATTGATTGCCAGTAGCTCCTACCTGGTGCCCGCCAGCGCCGAAGCCATGACATGGGCGATTGAGGATTACGGCTTCGTCATGGGGCTGTCCCCCCAGGTCCCCGATCTGATCGCGGCGCATCTCAGGCCCTGGTTGGAAGGCTGGTTAGCGGAGCATCAACTCACGCTCGACGCCATCGGCTGCTGGGCCGTGCATCCCGGTGGCCCCCGCATCCTCTCGGCAGTGACGGAGACCCTAGGACTCGATCCCGCCCTGATCGAGCCCTCCCGTTCTGTGCTGAGGGATTGCGGCAACATGTCCTCGCCGACCCTGCTGTTCATCCTTGAGCGCCTACGGCGCAGTGGAGCGCCAGGTCCTTGCCTGGCGATGGCTTTCGGCCCGGGTCTATGTGTCGAGGTGGCACTGTTGGCGTGAGAAGCGGCAAGCGCCCAGGTGAAGGATCGCGCGGGAGACCAGGGGCGATCAGGCTCGGGCGAATCTCACCAGCAACGGGCGGATGGCGGCACGGAAGGCCGGGGGCTTCTCGTCCGGCAGCTGCTGCGGCTCGATCCGCCCTGGGGTGTCATCGTGGCTGACTCTGCCCTGGAGTCAGCCGTGACCAACGGCAAGCAGCCCAGCCCACCCGGTGCCATGGCGGAAGATCGGCGCAGCAGCGCTGGTTGGGATGTGTTCAGCCAGCGGCAGCGCACGCAACAATGGGAAGCCGATGGCGTCCAGCTGCGAAGACCCGTTGACTTTCAGGCGTGGGCTGCTGGCGATTGGACAACGCCTCCGTAGCCCGCTTCCTCGGCGTGGGTCTCCCCCGTGCACTCCGAGGTGGGGAAGGCCTGTTCCTGGTTGTCGCTGCCGCTGAGCCGCTAACCGGCCCAGAAGGAACAGAAAGCCGGCCCAGCAGGACACCGGCAGATCAATGGCCAGAGTTGTCGCGGCATCGATGCTGGACTGGTCGTCGGCGCCAGCCAGCCCCATGGGGCCGATCAGGAGGATGGGCTGCTGGTGCGCCCCCATTGCAAAGCCCGCAGAGCCTCCCAATTCCCCGGAACGGGGAGCCCGGACCACAACCGGGGTCACGCTCAACATTTCTTCACACTAAGCTGAGGGAAAGAATTCCCGTCCTTGAACGACTTTCTGGCTGCCGTTTACCTGATCTGCTTTGCGTTGATCGCCGGTGGAGCTTTCGCCTTGATGAGCCAGAACCTGCGCAGCGCCGCACCACTGACTTCTGCCCAGAGAAGTGGCTCCAGGTCCAAGCGCCATCCCGAGGCTCCCGAGCCCGGCGATGAAGTGCTTTACGTCGACCTCAGCCGGGAGCGGCTGGAGGAGCTCTATCAACGGGCGTCATAACTCGTCTCCCAATAGGGAGACTCGATAATCTCACGAGTTTAAAGTCACTGATTGAGCAAACCGATGTTCAACGGCTCCTTAGCCCATTGGCAAGCCAGCTGTGGGCAACAGGCGCGTCAAGCTCTTAGGAAGAAATTGGGGGTCTTCTGATTCAAGGACAAGTCAATAGGACTCACGCCAATGGGGTCGATGACTGGGGATCGGTTATTTCGATAGCATCCTCAGGTCAGCCTCAAGCCCGTCGTCTGCAGTCGGTTGGCGTTCACTCAGCCCCAGCACCGTGATGGAACTGGGGAACCCCAATCCCATCGTCGACATCTCGCTGACATCTCGCTAAGCAGATGGTAAGTGCCAGCGCCAGTCCGTGATGTCCGGGGCGTCCATGCCGTGCTGGTGGGCATAGGCGCGGTTGGTGAGGATCGCCTCCTTCATGCGTTCCTTCACGTGGGCGGCGCGGGACCCTAACCCAGCCACCCGGTCGATCACATCGATCACCAGATTGAAACGGTCGATCTGGTTATTCATCGCCAGCTCCAGTGGAGTGTTGATGTTGCCCTTCTCCTTATACCCCCGCACATGGAAGTTGGCGTGGTTCGTGCGGCGGTAGGTGAGGCGGTGGATCAGCCAGGGGTAGCCGTGGAAATTGAAGATCACCGGCCGATCGGTGGTGAACAGCGTGTCGAAGTCGCGGTCGCTCAGGCCGTGGGGGTGTTCATTGGGGGTGGTGAGGGCAAACAACTTCACCACGTTGAGTACGCGGATCCTCAGCGAAGGGATCTCGCGCCGCAGGATTTCCACGGCCGCGAGGGTCTCCTTGGTGGGGATGTCACCTGCGCAGCCCATCACCACATCCGGTTCATCGGGCGCATTACCACAATCGTCGTTGCTTGCCCAGCTCCATAACCCGATGCCTTTGGCCACATGGGCGCGGGCCTGTTCCAGGTTGAGATATTGCAGGTGCTTCTGCTTATCGGAGACGATGATATTGCAGACATTGGGCTCCAGCAATGCCTCTTCTGACACCGCCAGCAGGGAGTTGGCATCGGCCGGCAGGTAGACGCGCACCACCTCACCGCTCTTGTTACCGGCCAGGTCAATGAAACCTGGATCCTGATGGGTGAAGCCATTGTGGTCCTGGCGCCACACGGTGCTGGAGATCAGGCAGGTCCAGGGGGAGATCGGCGCGCGCCAGGGGGCGTGGTGAATGCAGCTCTCCAGCCACTTGGCGTGCTGGTTGAACATGGAGGCGATCACATGGGCAAAAGCCTCGTAGGTGTGGAAGAAGCCATGCCTGCCGGTGAGCAGGTATCCCTCCATCATTCCCACGAGGGTGTGCTCGGAGAGCATCTCCACCACGCGGCCATGGCGGGAGAGTTCGCTGCCATTCATGTCCTCCGGCAGGAACTCTTCCATCCACACTTTCTTGCTGATCTGGTAAATCGCCTGCAGCCGGTTGGAGGCGGTTTCATCGGGGCCGAACACCCGCAGGGAATCGGGGTTGCGGCCGATGGCATCGCTCAGCAGCTCCCCCAATGGTGCTGTGTTCTCGTGTTCCACCTGGCCCGGCGCTGCCACCGCCACGGCAAAGGTATCGATCTCGGGCAGGTTCAGCTTGCGGCGAAGCAGCCCGCCATTGGCGTGGGGATTGGAGCCCATCCGCCGGGTGCCGGTGGGGGAGAGGACCCGCAGCTCGGGGATGAGGGTGCCATTGTCATCAAACAGCTCCCAGGGGCGGTAGCTCCGCAGCCACTCCTCCAGCATCTGCAGCTGCTCAGGATCGCCCTTGGGGTTGGGCAGCGGCACCTGGTGGCTGCGCCAGAAGCCCTCCAACTGGTTGCCGTGGAGCGCCGCCGGGCCTGTCCAACCCTTGGGGGAGCGCAGCACGATCATCGGCCAGTAGGGCCGGCTCACGTCGTTGGGATCACCACTGCGGCGCGCCTCGGCGCGAATGGCGGCGATGCGATCGGCCGCCTGGTCCATCGCCGCTGCCATGGCCGCGTGCATGGCCATCGGTTCGGAGCCTTCCACAAAAATCGGCTCCCAGCCGTAACCGCGCAACAGGCTCTCCAGCTCCTGCCTGGGGATGCGGGCCAGCAGGGTTGGGTTGGCGATCTTGTAGCCGTTGAGGTGCAGCACCGGCAGCACGGCGCCATCCGATGCGGGGTTGAGGAACTTGTTGATGTGCCAGCTGGTGGCCAGCGGACCTGTTTCGGCCTCGCCGTCACCGACGCAGGCAATCGCGATCAACTCCCTGTTATCGAACACCGCCCCACAGGCGTGGGAAAGCACGTAGCCCAGCTCGCCGCCCTCATGGATTGAGCCGGGGGTTTCCGGGGTGCAGTGGGAGCCGATGTGGCCTGGAAACGAGAACTGCTTGACGAAGCGCCGCAGACCCTCGCTGTCCTGCGACTTGTCGGGGTAGATCTCGCTGTAGCTGCCATCGAGGTAAGTGGGCGCCAGCACACCGGGGGCACCATGGCCGGGGCCCGACAGGTAAATCATGTCGAGGTTCCGCTGGCGGATCAACCGGTTCGCGTGGGTCCAGATGAACGCCTGGCCAGGACTGGAGCCCCAATGCCCGAGCAGCCGGTTCTTGATGTGCTCTGGTCGCAGGGGCTCCGTGAGCAGGGGGTTGTCCTGCAGGTAGATCATCCCCACCGCCAGGACGTTGGCTGCCCGCCACCAGGCGTCGAGGCGCTCGAGCTCCTGCTGCGGCGAGAGCGGCTCGAACGATGAATGCATGGGCTGCTCCGAGACAGGAAATGGCATCACAACGGCACTGGAGTCCAGCCCCCACCTTGGACACTCCGGCACCAGATGTGGGTTAAATACTGACTAAAGTTCCGCAACACCCGCGGAGCGATGGCCGGCAAGTCGCTCGAGAGCTAGAAGCTACCAACTGCACCGGCAAACATCGGGCAGCTCAGCAGCTGGCCATTTTGGTTCATGCTGTTGTACGAGCACTGAATACCCAAATGTCGCAAGATGCGACGGGTTCCCACTGGCGAGTGGGGGGTGCAGCGACCTCACACAGAGCCAGCCATTCGGTGAGCAGCTCAACCATCGCCTGGCAACGCACAGCCCATCAGCAGGGGGCGAGGCTCAACCTGCCAGATGCGCTCCGCATAATCGCGGATCGAGCGGTCCGAGGAGAAAAAGCCACTGCGGGCTGTATTGAGGACACTCATGCGCTGCCACTGCTGGGGGTACCCCCAGGCCTGTGCCACCCGCTCCTGGGCGGCCAGATAGTCGGCAAAGTCGGCCAAGAGGAAGTAGGGATCACGCCCCACAACGTTCTGCACCAGGGGCTTGAACAGATCGGTATTTCCATCGGAGAAGACGCCGCATTCCACAAGCTCCAGGGCCTCGGCCAGCAGTGGTAGGCCGGGGAGCATTTCCCAGGGAGCGTAGTGGTGGCGCAGAGAGGCGATCTCCTCGCTGGTGCGGCCAAACAGGAAAAAGTTGTCAGCACCAACCCGTTCGCGGATCTCCACGTTGGCGCCATCCAAGGTACCGATGGTGAGCGCACCGTTCAGTGCAAACTTCATATTGCCGGTGCCGGAGGCCTCCAGACCGGCGGTGGAGATCTGCTCGGAGAGATCAGCTGCGGGATAGACCCGCTCGCCCAGCTTCACGTTGTAGTCGGCCAGAAAAACCACCTTGAGCCAGTCGCGGCAGGCCGGATCACGGTTCACCACATCGGCAATGCCATTGATGAAGCGGATAATCAGCTTGGCCATGAAGTATCCCGGCGCCGCCTTGCCACCAAAGATCACCGTGCGCGGCACAAGACCTGCGGTGTCGCCCTCCTTGATGCGCAGATACTGCACAATCACCTGCAGGGCATTGAGGTGTTGGCGCTTATATTCGTGGATGCGCTTCACCTGCACGTCGAACAGGCTGGTGGGGTCCACCAGGAGCTCCGCCTGGCGGTGAATGATCGTCGCCAGGCGCCGTTTGCTCTCAAGTTTGCAGGCGGCCCATTGTTCCTGGAAGCCTGCATCGTCGGCCCATCGTTCCAGGCCCGCCAGCGCGTCGGCCCGGCCAGGCCAGCCCTGGCCGAGCTGCTGCTTGAGCAACTGGTTGAGCGGCGGATTGGCCAGCGCCAGCCAGCGGCGTGGCGTCACCCCATTGGTCACATTGGTGAACCGCTCCGGAAACAGTCGCGCAAAGTCGGGCAACAGGTCGGATTGCACGAGCTTGCTGTGCAGGGCGGCCACGCCGTTGACGTGATGGGCCGCCACCGTGGCCAGGTGGGCCATCCGCACCGATCGGCCACCCCGCTCATCAATGATGGACAGGCGCCGCAGCACCTCGCTATCGCCAGGCCACCTGAGGCGCACCAGCTGCAGGAAGCGAGCATTGATCTCAAAAATGATCTCCAGGTGGCGCGGCAGCAGACTGCCGAACAGACCCAGGTCCCATGTCTCCAGCGCTTCCGGCAGCAGGGTGTGGTTGGTGTAGCCGATGGCGCCGGTGGTGATCGTCCAGGCCTGATCCCAGCCCAGCTGCCGCTCATCCACCAGCAGCCGCATCAGTTCCGGCACCGCGATGGCCGGGTGGGTGTCATTGAGTTGAACCGCCCAGTGCTCGGCGAAGCTCTCCACCGGCAGGCCCCGTTGATCAAGGCTGCGGAGCATGTCCTGCAGGGAACAGCTGACAAAGAAGAATTGCTGCTGCAAGCGCAGCCGCTTGCCGGCATCGGAGCCGTCGTTGGGATAGAGAACCTTCGAGAGGGTCTCACTGCTCACCTTCTCCTCCACCGCCCGGCTGTGGTCGCCGTGGTCGAAGGCGTGGAAATCAAAGGCCTCGGCCGCTTCCGAGCGCCACAAGCGCAGACAACCGCAGGTGTTCACCCGGTAGCCCTGCACCGGCACATCGTGGGGAATACCCACCACCACCTGGTCGGGATGCCAGCGCCGGTGCTGGCGTCCAGCGGCATCGCGGTAGGTGGAGAGGTGGCCCCCGAATCCCACCCTGCAGCTTCGCTCCGGGTGCACGATCTCCCAGGGCCAGCCACCCTTGAGCCACTTGTCGGTGATCTCCACCTGCCAGCCGTCCTTGATCAGCTGATCAAAGATGCCGAACTCGTAGCGGATGCCATAGCCGGTGGCGGGAATCTCCAGGCTGGCGAGCGATTCGAGGAAACAAGCGGCCAGACGACCCAGGCCACCATTGCCCAGGCCCGGCTCCTCTTCCTGCTCCAGGATCTGCTCGAGATCGCCGACACCGAAGCGGGCCAGGGCCTCGGAGGCGGCATCGCGTATTCCCAGCATCAATAGGTTGTTACCCAGTTGGGGCCCGATCAGAAATTCCGCGGAGAGATAGGCCACCACCTTGCTCGGATCGCTGCGCAGGGCCTCCTTGGTGGCCAGGTGGCGGGTCATCAGCCGATCCCGCACCGCATAGCTGAGGGCCATGTAGAGGTCGTGGGGAGAGGCCGCACTGGCCCGTTGGCCCAGGGTGAAGAAGAGATGCTCGGTGATGGCGTCGAACAGGTCGTTGGCGGTGAGACCGTTGCGCTGCAGATCGCCATAGCTGGCTGGCTCAGGGATGCCGCCGAGCTGCAGGGGAACAGCGGTCTGAACTTCGTTCTGCGGGCTGGCGGTCATGGCTTGGAGAGCGAGCCGATGCCTCCAGAGTGAAAACGGCCGGTTAAGGCTGGGTGTGGGTTATCCAATCGTTACGCCCCAACCATCGATACCGGCTGCAAAGCCGATGCATGGGGGATCAAGCCTCCGCTTCTGCTGCGGCCGAACCAGCAGTGCAAGATCAACGTCCAGGCTCTGGCTGACAAGTTCCAGGACAACCAACCTGATCAAGCTGCTGATTGACGGCGGACTGGACATCGGCCTGCCGCACGCCCACAAATCGGAGCGGTACCAGCAGAAGTCTGAAGACGTGTTAACCCCCATGGAACAGGCCTACCCCGAGCGCGACTGCAGCGTCGATGCCGGGGCTCATTGAAACCATCAGGAACGGGCCTTTCGAGCTGTTCCTGTCGGACTCTGACGCGACTTGCCTGATCGGGGCAGGCCTGATGAGGGTGGCTGGGTCAAAGGCTGCTTAGCAGGAACTCACTCGGGCTTTACAAATTTCCAAGCGCGCACTGCATCTAAATAGTGATTCATCCCGTGATCTTCCACACCATCGATACCTTTCTCTTTCAGGCCTTCCATCGCACCACTGACGTTGTCCAAAAACTCCAGCCAACGCCCGGGATCCTGACGAATCTGACGCTGCTGCGAGATGTAGAGAAAAGTACCGACATGGCTGTAACCCATTAGCCTTGCAGGAGCCCGTGTTACGATGTCATTATTATTTTGGAAGCGAAATGTTTTAGAGCAAGCCTCTACATTATAGACCCGAGCCGTTTCGCGGGTAACGGCCCTGGGCTGACCGAATGTATAGGCGGCCGTAAACGGCTCATCCTGTTGGATCAAAATAGAGCTGGCCACCGTTGACATCGCACCACCAAGGCTGTGGCCGGTCAAGAAAAGCGCCCGTGGCTTGCGCTGATTAAGCTCAGTATATCGCGTGAAAAGAACATCCCAAATATCCTGGACCGAGTGAAGGAAGCCTCGGTGAAAGGCACCGAACAGGGCTTGCTCAGGAAAGGCGTTGAGGTTATCGATCCAGTCGGCCAGCTCATCTGTGCCTCGGAAGACCATGGCGAGAAAGGACTCGTGTTCCACCAAGGCAGCCTGAGCCGAGTTTTTCGAAACCCCATGCACGGACTTGAATCCGGGGTCTTCAGATTTCAGGTCACTGAGAATTCCTTGCTCATCAGGACCATCGCCATTTGGGCTTTTCTTGTAAATCGTGCTCGCTAGTCGTGCCATCCAATACGCATTACCATGGTCCAAGGTGGTGCGATAAGGCTTGACGGTTAGCATGGAAATTTGATGCAATTGGATACACCAATTTCAAGCTAGCCTTCCCGTTTTCGGATGTCAACCGTTCCAAACCAACGCCTGGTGAGCCCCAAACCAGCCGTAGGCGCTGCGATGCCGCGAGACACGTCGCCTTGGCAGCTCTGCCTACAGCATCGCCAGCCCTCGCTCCTGGGCCCAGGGCCGCCAGCCGGGGCAGGCCACGGCGCCTGGCCCTGGCATATGAACAGCCGGCGTTCAGTTATTAGAACGAGACAGTTGATCGACACCCGATGGCAGCTTCATCGAGGTCAGTGTCGAATGAGCGCGTAACGCGTGTTCAACACCGCGGCTTCTCCAGGAGTCAATTCAATCTTGCGGTCACCGCTCAGCAGCGCCTGACGCGGCCCGCTCCAGGGTTCGATGCAGACCATCGGCCGGGGCGGTTCCGTCCACAGCACCACCAAATCGAGCGGGTGACTCAGCTGCAGTTCGAGGGTGGCACCAGCTGCCTCATCCACCAGGCGCACCGGACCCGAAGGGCGCACCAGCAGATCGATGCCATCGGCCAGGCATTCCATCTGCTCCGCGGTAGCGGCTGGTGCCATGTTGAGGTGATTCAGGCATTGATCCGGCAGGCCCTCGAACCGCACCCCATCCAGGCTGGAGAGATTGAAGTAGGGATGAAGCCCGAAGCTGAACGGCATCGGCTCCTGGCTGCGGTTGGTCACCGTGGTGCTGATCTCCAGGGCCGACGGAGCCAGCCGAACCTCCATGCTGAGCAGGAACTGGAACGGGTAGGCCAGAAGGGTCTCGGGTGTGTCCGTCAGCTGCAGCTGAACGCCGCGTCCATCGGCCAGGGGTTCCAAGCTCCAGGGCAGCTGGCGCGCGAAGCCATGCTGAGAAAGGGTGAAGCTCCCCTGGGACAAGGGCAGTTGGTTGTTCGGCAGGCCGCCGGTGATCGGGAACAGCACCGGGAAGCCACCCCGCACCGACTGGGCAGGATCAAGGAAGCGCTCCAGATCCAGGTACACCACCTCGCGATCGCCGCAGCGCCAACCGCTGATCAACCCACCACGCTCGGGAACGATCCTCAGCACATCACCGCTGCTCGGGTCGTTGAACTCCCAGTGGCGATAGGGAGCTTCCTGTTGGATCAGTGCCATGAAAGAGCCGAACGGCTGGGTATCCACCCAGTCTGCTTGCTGGCCGGTGCATCGCCGTCGCCCCGGGCCTCCCGCCGGCCTTGCTAGGCGTGGTGAACCCTCTGCCGCGCCCACTGCCATGGCCCACACCAGCTCGGTGATCTGTTTCCACCAGCGCCCGCTCACGGTGTTCGCCAGCCCAGGGCGCTACGTACAGGGGCCGGGCGCCACCCATGAGCTGGGGCGGGAGCTGCAGCGGCTGGGGCTGAGCGGCCGGGTGCTGTTCGTGGCCGGCCGAACAGCCCAACGGGATCTGCAGCCGATCTGGCAGCAAGTGCTGCCGGAGGTGGGCCTGGAGCCCGTGGTGATCGCCTTCGGCGGTGAATGCAGTGAAGCGGAAATCAACCGCCTGGTGGTCGAAGCCCGCAGCAGCCAGGCCGTGGCCCTGGTGGGGGCCGGTGGCGGCAAGGCATCTGATACAGCCCGGGCCGTGGCGGATGAGCTGAATCTGCCGGCGATCATCACTCCCACCCTCGCCAGCACCGACTCGCCTTGCAGTGCCCTGTCGGTGATCTACTCCGAGGGCGGCAGCGTGGAGGGCTTCCGTTTTTACAACCGCCATCCGCTGCTGGTGCTGGTGGATACGCAGGTGGTGGCCCGCGCCCCGAAGCGCCAGCTGGTGGGGGGGCTTGGAGATGCCCTGTCCACCTGGTTTGAGGCGCGCAGCGTGCGCCAGAGCTGCAGCCACACCATGGTGGGAGGCCTGCCCAGCAGCACCGGCACGGCCTTGGCCAAGCTCTGCTGTGACATCCTGCTGGCCGATGGACCGGCGGCCTGCGCAGCCGTGGAGGCCGGCGTCCCCACCCCAGCGTTGGAGCGGGTGGTGGAGGCCAACAACCTGCTGTCTGGCCTGGGCTTCGAGAGCGGCGGCCTGGCGGTGGCCCATGCCGTGCACAACGGCATCACCGAGATTCCCGGCAGCCACGATTGCATCCATGGCGAGAAGGTGGCTTTCGGGCTGCTCACGCAGTTGGTGCTGGAAGGCCAACCGCAAACCGAAATCAACGAGATCCTGCACTACCAAAAGGCGGTAGGGCTGCCGATCACCCTCGCCCAGGTGGGGGTCGACGCGAACAATGACGACCAGCTGCAACGCATCGCCACTCGCAGCGTCATTCCGGGCGAATCCAGCCACAACGAACCCTTTCCCGTGACCGCCGAAGCGGTTGTGGCGGCGCTGAAGGCGGCCGATCAGCTGGGGCGGAAGTTGGGGTGAGGAACACACCACCAGCCTGCGCCTTCTGCGGTCGAAGCCACAACGCCCCGCCATGATCGGAGGTCTGCCGCTCGCCTGTCATGCAGATCGTCGCCGCCCTGATCGAAGCCCTGCGGCAGCGCGGTGTGCAGCGGGTCTACGGAGTGCCGGGTGATTATGTGTTGGGCCTGTTTGCCGCCCTGCAGGCCTCGCCGATCGATCTGATCTGCACCGCCGGCGAGGAGGGGGCCGGCTTCGCCGCCGATGCCCACGGGCGTCTGCAGGGCTTGGGCGTGGCGGTGGTCACCTACGGCGTCGGTGCTCTGAAGCTGCTCAATCCGGTGGCGGGCGCCTACGCCGAACGCTCTCCCCTGTTGGTGATCTCCGGCGCCCCGGGCCTGCGGGAAAGCGAGGAGCACCCCCTGCTGCACCACCGCATCCGGGCGGATCAAACCCAGCTGCGCCTCTTCCGGGAGGTCACGGTGGCGAGCGCGGTGCTCGATTCCGGCCGCACCGCCGCCCAGGAGCTGGTGCGGGTGCTGGAGGGGATGCGGCGCGAATCCCGCCCCGGCTACCTGGAGCTTCCGGCCGATTGCCTCAACCGGGAGATTCCCTGGCCGATCGATCTGACCCCGCCTGCCCCGGCGCCCCTGGCCATCCCGGAGGGTCTGCGGCGCGAGGGGGAGCGTTGGTTGGCCTGGATGCGGGGCCGCCAGCGCCCCCTGGTGCTGGCAGGCGTTGAGCTGGCCCGCTTCCGCCTGCAGCCCCTGCTGCGGCAGATCCTGGAGCGGGAGGGCTGGGAGTTGGCCACCAGCCTCTCGGGCAAGACCCTCCTGAGCGAGAGCCATCCCCAGGTGCTGGGCATCTATGAGGGGGCGATGGGAGAGCCGCAACTGCGCCAGCGCGTGGAGAGCAGCGATGGTCTGCTGGTGCTCGGCCAGCCCCTCAACGACCTCGACACCGGTGTCTTCACCATGGCGGTGGATCCCGCCCACGTGCTGCAGGTGGACCTGGAGGGAGGGCTGCGCACGGCCGAGGCGCGCGATGAGAATCTCGATCCCCTCACCCTGCTGCGCATCTGGGCGGAGGCGAGCACGCCGGAGTCCGGCCCCCTGCCGCTCGCGGCCCGTGGCCCGGCGCCGGCCAGCGCCTTCGAGCCGGCGCCCGACCAGCCGCTGGGGGTGGAGCGGTTGATGGCGGCGATTGAAGCCGTCCTGCCCGCCGAAGCCACCGTGCTGGCGGATCCCGGCGATGCCCTGTTCGCCGCCGCCGATCTGCGGATCGGAGAGGACAGCCATTTCCTCGCCAGCAGCTTCTGGGCTTCCCTCGGCTTCGCCCTGCCCGCCGCCGTGGGGGCCTGGGGAGCCTGCCCGGAGCACCCGCCCGTGGTGCTCCTCGGCGACGGCGCCCTGCTGATTTGCGCCAACGAGCTGGCCACCCTGGCCCGCTATGCCATTCCCGCCCTGGTGATCGTGCTCGACAACGGCGGCTATGGCACCGAGCGACCCATCCTCGATGGTCCGTTCAACGATCTGCAGCCGGTGGCCCACCGGGAGCTGGCCCTGGCGATGGGTTTCAGCGCCGCGGAGCGGGTGGAGAACGAAGAGGCGCTCTGGCGCGGCCTGGGCCGCTGGCGATCAGGCGGGGTGACGGGCCCCACGTTGATCAGCGTGGCCATCCCCAGCGGCCAGATGTCAGCGGCGCTGAGGCGGCTCTCCACGGCTCTGGCGCAGAAGCTGACGAGCTCACCGCCCCACGGGTAGGGATGCGCCGGCGGCGGCCGGCAGTTTCAAGGTGCTGCAACCGGAAGACACGGAACTGAAGAGCGATGCCTCGCCCCGGTAACGCGACAGTCGTCTGTTCCTCGAGGCCCACCTGCCCGGGGCACCCGCTTGTGGTTGACGCTCCAGCCCTCCAATCGCAGGCGGCAATAGAACTGACGCGGACCCCAGAAACCGGTCCGGGCTGGCTGGGGGCCCCCCTGCTACGCAGGCGCCCTGGGATGGGCTGAGGAATAGGGACGGCAAGGGCATCAGCCGTACGGTCCCCCTTGCTGGTCATGTCTGCGATAAACGAGCCAACGCATGTCGATAGGTACGTGTTCCGCTGGCAGGTCGTAAACATCTCGGCCGAGAATCCAGTCCTGGTACCAGCTGGTGGGCGGCCAGGCGCCCGCAGGCAGATTGGCTTTCTCGTAGTCGTAGACGGATTCGTCCGATTCGAGTTCGAGCGGTGAGCCCGCTGCTGCCGCGGTGATCTCCGCGCGACTGAAGATGGCTGTGTAGCACTGCTGGCCGAGTTCACGGGCGGCAGCATCGGGTTCGTAGCCGGAGCGGGCCAGAAAAATATTCAGCACCAGACGCCCCCCAGGGCCCAGGCATTGGCCGGCGAGATCGAAGACAGCGCGCAGTTGATCGATGCTGCGGAAATCGGTGGCCACTTCCGAGAGCACGATCAGCCGGTAATCGCGACGTAAATCGCTGCTGATGGAAAAGACATCGCGTTGAATCACCCTCACCGGCAGTGCTTCGAGCTCGGCCTGCTGGCGGATTGTGGCGGCGAATTGCGGCGCCTGTTCGATGGCGTCGACCGGGTGGCCGCGGCGGGCGAGGGCCAGGCTGTTACGACCGGTGCCGGCGCCGATATCCAGAATCGGGAAGCGGGTCGGATCGCTGGCCGCCGTTGCCAGGGCCCAGACCCGGGCATCGGGCTCACTGCCGAACAGGGGCGGCTCGCGGCTCTCCAGCCAGTGGTCGTAGGCCGCCTCCAGGCTCGACCACTTCGCCTTGACGTGGTAATTGACCGTCATGCCGATTGGCGAGTCGTAGGTGATGACGATCTCGGATCGCGGTGAGGCCGCAAAGGCGATGGCGATCTGGCCGGCGAGCACGTCACGCAGTTGGTCGAGCTGATCGTCGTTGAAGGCGACACCGATGGCACTAAAGGCGCGAACGCACATCGCCACGTAGTCATCGATCATGCCTGGCACCGCCGGTAGCACGATCGAGCCGCTGGCCACGGTGCGGCCGTGAAGCCGACGGGCCAGCGCCGATCGCAGGGTTGGGGCGTTCATGGCGACGGGTGGGGTGGGGTGCACGTGTCAGCAGCTCAGGGCGAGATTGAGGGCCACTAGGGCGAGGTGCCCGCTTTGCCGTTAACGCCAGCGGAGGCCGCAGCGCCGGCGCTGCCGGCGGTGCCTGCACTGCCATCACCCGCCTTCCCGGTGCCGCCGAGCCCGCCGAGGCCACCGGCGCCGGCGTTGCCCGCGGGTCCGCCGGTGCCGCCGGTACCGGAGGTGGGATAGGTGGCGTTGGCGTTACCGCCGTTGCCGCCGTTGCCGCCAGACGCCGCGTTGCCGCCCTTGCCGCCGGAACCACCGGTCCCGCCGGTCCCGGACGTCGAGGTGCCACCACTACCGCCGTTGCCACCGACGCCACCGTTGCCGCCGATGCCGCCGCCGCCGCCATTGGTGGCTGCGGCCAGCACGGTGGCGTCGACACCAGCAGGGCCCGTTGCGCCCTGGCCGCCACTACCGGCCAGACCACCAGCGCCACCGGTACCACCGGTACCCGACACCGATGTGCCGCCCGCTCCCCCGGTGCCACCGGCGCCGCCGTTGCCACCGGCGCTGCCATCGGACAGGGCCGAGGCGTCGAACCCGGTGCCACCAGCGCCACCGACACCGCCGGTGCCGCCGCCGCTGCCCGTACCGGCGGCACCGGCCTTGCCACCGGTGCCCGCGGCGCCACCGACTCCACCAGCAGCGCCGTTGCCACCAAGGCCACCGGCGCTACCGGCGCCACCGTCCCGGCTGGCCAAGGTGCCCGCCACCCCGGCGACACCGGTGCCGCCGGTGCCGGCGGCACCGGCCGAACCACCAGCGCCCCCGTTACCGCCGAGTGCCGAGCCGCCGCCCCAGGTACCGCCGGCGCCGCCCACACCGCCGACCCCAGCGTTACCGCCAGACCCGCCGGACCCGTTGCCGCTGCTGATACCGACCCCGCCACCGGCCGTGCCGGCGTACACGGTGCCGCCGACGGCAAAGACACCCCGCACGCTGTTGTTGCCCAGGCCATTGGCGCTCGTCCTGTTGGTGTAGGTGGCGCCGCCATCGGTGGAGATTTGCAGCCCGGCCAGTGTCCCGGCGTAGATCAAGCCGTTGCTGGCATAGGCCCCGTAGACGGTGTTGCCACTGAGCGTGTTGGTGAAGGTCGAGCCGCCGTCGGTGGAGATGCTCAACCCACTGTTGGTGGCCGCGTACACGTTGGTGCCGCTGGCGTAGACCCCGAGCACGGAGTTGTTGCCCAGGCCGTCCGCGGTGGTCTTGGTGGTGGTGAAGGTCGCGCCGCCATCAGTTGAGATCTTCAGACCGTTGCTGTTGGTGGCCGCGTACACCGTGCTGCCGACGGCGTAGACGCCCCGCACGGTTTCGCCGCTCAGCGTGTTGGTCCACGTCGCACCACCGTTGCTGGAGATGCTCAACCCAGGTGTCGCTCCTGGCGCCGATGTGGCCTGGGTGCCCACGTAGATCTTGCTGCCGCTGGCGTACACCGCGTAGGTGGAGGCGTTCGAAAGTCCATTGGCCGTGGTCTTGAAGCTGAAGGTCGAGCCACCGTCGGTAGAAATCGCCAGACCATCGGCGGCGGTCGCCGCGTAGACGTTGTTGCCATCGACGTAGACAGCCCGGGTGGTCTTGCCTGACAGAGCGCTGGGGGTGGTGTACGTCGTACCGCCGTCGGTGGAGATGCTCAACCCGGCGTTGGTCGCGGCGTAGACATTGCTGCCGACGACAGCGACCCCGAGCACGGTGTTGTCGGACAGCTGACTGTTGGCGACGGTCTTGCTGCTGAACGTGGCGGGAAGCGCCAAGTTACCGGCGGCGCCGTTACCGGCGGAACCGCCGAGGCCGCCGGCGCCGCCGGCGCCGGCGTCGGTCGTCGCGGTGCCAGCGCCACCCTTGCCGCCCGCGCCGCCCTTGCCGCCGCTACCGCCGCTGCTGGCGTCACTCAGTCCGGAGGCGTCGAAGCCGTTGCCGCCGGCCCCGCCCTTGCCGCCGGCAGCCCCGACGCTGGCGACGCCCACGGTGCCCGCAGCGCCCCCGGTGCCGCCGGTACCGACCGCGCCACCGGTGCCACCCTTAGCGCCGCTGCCGCCCGCACCGCCCGCGCCGCCGGCAACGCCGTCGGGGCTGGCGGCGGTGCCGTTGGCTCCGGTCGTGCCGGCCGCGCCGGCACCGGCGGTGCCCGCTTTACCGCCGGTGCCACCGCTGCCGTTGGCAGCGGTGGCCGCCCCCGCGTTGCCGCCCGCACCGCCCGCGCCGCCGGCACCGGCGTTACCGCCGGCAAGGCCGGTGGACAGAGCACTGGAATCAAAGCCATTACCGCCCGCGCCACCGACACCACCGGTACCGCCAGCGCTGTCCGTACCAGCAGTGCCCGCAGCGCCGGAGATCACACCCGTTCCGCCCTTACCACCGGCACCGCCGACCGCGCCGTTGCCGCCGGCTCCACCGGCACCGCCGACGCCGCCGTTACGGCTGGCCTGGGTGCCAGCGGTGCCCGCTGTGCCGGTTGCACCACCACCGGCGGCGCCGCCATTGCCGCCGGCTCCACCGAAGCCACTGGAAACCAAGCCGCTGCCCGCAGCGCCACCAACTCCACCGGCACCACCAGCCCCGGCGTTACCGCCTGCACTGCCATCAGTCAGCACCGAGGCGTCGTAACCGGCGCCGCCGGCGCCACCCGTGCCGCCGGCCGCGCCAATGCTGTCCGTACCGGCAGTGCCCGCAGCGCCGGAGATCACACCCGTTCCGCCCTTACCACCGGCACCGCCGACCGCGCCGTTGCCGCCGGCTCCACCGGCACTGCCCGCCGTGCCATTACGGCTGCCCGAGGTGCCAGAGGTGCCCGCCGTTCCGGCGGCTCCGCCACCAGCGGCACCGGCATTGCCGCCGGCTCCGCCCTTGCCACCGGAAACCACGCCGGCCGCGCCACCGGCGCCACCGGCACCACCAGCGCCGGCGTTACCGCCAGCACTGCCGTCGCTCAGAGCGCTGGCGTCGTAACCGGCGCCGCCGGCGCCACCCTTGCCGCCTACCCCACCAGCGCTGTCCGTACCAGCAGTGCCCGCAGCGCCGGAGATCACACCCGTTCCGCCCTTACCACCGGCACCGCCGACCGCGCCGTTGCCGCCGGCTCCACCGGCACTGCCCGACGTGCCATTACGGCTGAGCGAGGTGCCAGAGGTGCCCGCCGTTCCGGCGGCTCCGCCACCAGCGGCACCGGCATTGCCGCCGGCTCCGCCCTTGCCACCGGAAACCACGACGCTGCCGGCCGCGCCACCGGCGCCACCGGCACCACCAGCCCCGGCGTTCCCGCCAGCACTGCCGTCGCTCAGAGCGCTGGCGTCGTAACCCGAACCGCCCTTACCGCCGGCACCACCGGCCGCGCCGTTGCTGTCCGTGCCAGCCGCGCCGAAGTTGCCGCCGGCTCCGCCGACACCGGCGGCGCCGCCATTACCGCCGACAGCTCCTTTACCGCCGTCTCCACCACTGCCGCCCGCCGTGCCGTCGCGGCTGACCGCCGTGCCGTCGATGCCCGCCGCACCTGCCGCACCCCTACCGGCGGTCCCGGCGTTACCGCCGGCGCCACCGTTGCCATTGATTCCAAAGGCGATGCGTGAATTACCACCGGCACCACCGGCACCACCAGCGCCGGCGTTACCGCCTGCACTGCCGTCGCTCAGAGCGCTGGCGTCGTAACCCGAACCGCCCTTACCGCCGGCACCACCGGCCGCGCCGTTGCTGTCCGTGCCAGCCGCGCCGAAGTTGCCGCCGGCTCCGCCGGCACCGCCGACAGCGCCGGCACCGCCGTCTCCACCACTGCCACCCGCAGTGCCGTCGCGGCTGATCGCCGTGCCGTTCGTGCCCGCAGCACCTGCTGCACCCTGTCCGGCCGTACCGGCATCACCGCCGGCACCACCATCGCCATGGAACATGAGGAAGCTGCCCGCTTGACCACCGGCACCGCCTGCTCCACCAGCCCCGGCGTTCCCGCCAGCACTGCCGTCGCTCAGAGCGCTGGCGTCGTAACCCGAACCGCCCTTACCGCCGGCACCACCGGCCGCGCCGTTGCTGTCCGTGCCAGCCGCGCCGAAGTTGCCGCCGGCTCCGCCGACACCGGCGGCGCCGCCATTACCGCCGACAGCTCCTTTACCGCCGTCTCCACCACTGCCGCCCGCCGTGCCGTCGCGGCTGACCGCCGTGCCGTCGATGCCCGCCGCACCTGCCGCACCCCTACCGGCGGTCCCGGCGTTACCGCCGGCGCCACCGTTGCCATTGATTCCAAAGGCGCTGCCTGAATTACCACCGGCACCACCGGCACCACCAGCGCCGGCGTTACCGCCTGCACTGCCGTCGCTTAGAGCGCTGGCGTCGTAACCCGAACCGCCCTTGCCGCCGGCGCCACCGGCCGCGCCGGCGCTGGCGGTACCGGCTGCACCCTTACCGCCTGAGATCGCACCCGTTCCAGCAGCGCCACCGGCCCCGCCTAGCGCGCCGGCGCCGCCGGCGCCACCCTTGCCGCCCGCCTTACCGTCACGGCTGGCCAAGGTGCCATCAATGCCCGCCGTGCCGGCTGCGCCGCCACCGGCGGCACCGGCCTTGCCGCCGGCACCCCCGGCGCCACTGGAGACCGCGGCGCTGCCGGCCGCGCCACCGGCACCACCGGCCCCACCAGCGCCGGCGTTGCCGCCTGCGCTGCCGTCGCTTAGAGCGCTGGCGTCATAGCCGGCGCCGCCGTTGCCGCCGGCGCCACCAGCTCCACCGTCGCTGTCCAGGCCGGCGGAGCCGGCAACACCTGCTGATCCGCCCTTGCCGCCCAGGCCAGCAATGCCACCGACGCCACCGCTGGCGCCGTTGCCGCCGCTACCGCCGGCCCCGCCAACCTGGCCGTCGCGGGCAATCGCGGTGCCAGCGACACCAACACCTCCGCTAGCGCCATCAGCGCCCTTGCCGGCATTGCCACCGGAACCACCATTGCCGCCATTGGCGTCAAGACCTGCCTTGCCGGAGCCGAGGGCCACACCACCGGCTCCCCCATTGCCACCCTTGCCACCGGCTCCGCCATTGGCACCGGCGCCGCCGTTACCACCAACCAAACCGGGGCCCGCAGCCAGCGCACCGCCTGCCCCCTTGCCGCCACCACCACCGGTGCCGCCGCTGCCGCCGACTCCGCCGTTGCCGCCGTTGCCGGAGATCAAGCCGCCGCTACCGCCAACGCCGCCGCTGCCGCCAGCGCCACCGGCCAGACCAACCGTGCCTGCGTCACCGGATTTGGCGCCGTTGCTGCCCGCGGCACCCGCCGCGCCACGACCGCCGACACCACCAGCACCACCATTGCCGAAGGAGCCGCCATTGCCGCCAGCACCGCCATTACCCCCTGATGCCCCCGCAGTGACCGGACTGAAGCCAGCTCCGCCGTTGCCGCCATTGCCGCCAGAGGTGCGCGCGGCGCCACCGACTCCGGCCTTACCGGGATCACCCCCATTACCGCCTGCGCCACCGTCGGGGCTGCTGGCATCACCCGCCCCACCGGTGCCGCCATCGCCGGCGGCCCCGGCATCACCCCCAAGTCCTGTCGTTCCGCTGACACCAGTGAGCCCGCTATTGGCATTGAAGACGAACAAGGCCGTACCGCCCTTGCCGCCGATGCCGCCAAGGGCGCCACTTCCGCCATTGCCGCCATTGCCGCCGTTACCGCCCGCTGCTGTCGCTTTGGTCGCGTCGGCACCGCTGGCACCCTGACCACCGGCGCCGCCGGCGCCGCCTGTACCACCGGTGCCGCCAGCGCCGCCTCGCCCAAAGACGGCACTGCCGTTGCCGCCGTTGCCGCCGGCCTGGCCGACACTGCCGATGCCCCCATTGCCGCCGTTACCGCCAGCAGCTCCTGGAGCTGACGGGGCAAGGCCGGCGGCTCCCGCCGCGCCGGCGGCGCCGGTGGCCCCGGTCCCACCATCGCCGCCATTGCCGTAAAGCAGGCCTCCAGTGCCACCAGTTCCACCAGCTCCGCCCAGGCCACCGTTACCGATCCAGCCGGCGTTGCCGCCATTACCGCCGCTGGCACCCTTGCCGCCAGTGCCAACGATCAGGCCAGCATTACCGCCAATCCCTCCGGGGGTCGTGGCATCAACACCATCGGAGAATAAATAGCGTCCCGAAGCGGAGTTGACGTCACCGGTGATCGGGGCGGCTGGTGCGTTGACCTGGAAGGAACTGTTGTAATCGCGGAGACTGATGGCGATGTTGATGTTATTCACTTTGGCACTGAAGCCAGTGAGATATCCCGAAGCATTCACTGAGATTTCGCCATTGATCAGGTCATTGCCAAAGACGGCCTGGCGGGCGAGATCGGTGAGATCGGCTAATGGCAACAAGGCCGCAAACGTCGACTTGCCAATTGGGACTTGAAAAAACTGGGTACCATCGGTCGCGGTACGGATAAACTTGAGTCCTGCAGTGAATTCAAGCGATGACAACGTCTGGAACGGCGTCAGACCTCGGACGAGGCTCTTGAGCGCAACATCGTTGGAAGGGGATGCTCCAGGGGCAAGGGGCGTAGCCGAAGAAGCCGAAAAGCCAGTGTTGAGCTTGACCCAAGCATCTCCTGTCGAGCCGAGGCTGGCGGCATCGACATAGGTCAAACCATTGGTCTGCTTGAAGGTTGTTTGCTGGGATTCAATCTGGGCATTGAGCGCCAACTGCTGGGTACTGCTGTTGAGATTGCCACTGGAGGTGATATTGACATCATTGGCATCGATCTGAAGATCGAATCCATAGAGACCAGACGCTTCTGATCGGAGGGCGGCCCTCCCAATTGGAGTGAGAATCACCTGGAGCGACTGGGCCGCATTGACAGTACCGATATCACGCAAAAGAACGAGATCTTTGATGTTACCGCTCAAATTGTTGCTGATCTGGTTTGCAGTGATAACGGTTCCCCTGCTGGTTCCAGAAGCATTGATGCCGTAGCCGCCATTAAAAAGAATTGTATTGCTATCGCCAGTGCGGCCGAGCGTCATGACGTGGACCCCAAAAACTGACCCAGTCCTTATGAGAGCTTCCCTATCGGCCAGACTTGGCCAGGAGAAGCCCCATGAAACGCAAACGCCACAGCCCCGAGCAGATCATCCGCAAGCTGCGAACTGCTGATCAACTTCTTAACCAGGGTCAGAGCGTCGCCGACGTCTGCC